>Ga0187770_10002613_pt1 | contig 10119 bp, 4 predicted proteins | sample 0116_SJ02_MP02_2_FD_133154 | JGI IMG/M metagenome (GOLD analysis project Ga0187770, IMG submission 133154) | Tropical peat soil microbial communities from peatlands in Department of Meta, Colombia - 0116_SJ02_MP02_20_MG | ecosystem: Environmental > Terrestrial > Soil > Wetlands > Peat | place... | reverse complement strand
AGATTGGCGTAAAGAGCAAAGTCGGTGAAGGAACCACCTTTACGATCGAACTTCCCACTTACCCAGAAACGCAACCTTTCTTGGAGGTGAGGTAAGCGATGAATCTGACCAATCAGACAATCCCGATTCAGAACCTATTCCTTTCGGAAGTCATTCAGGCCAGTGGTGAAACCATACAGGCTTGCTATCAGTGTCAAAAATGTTCGGCAGGATGCCCCGTGGCCTATGCCATGGATATCCTTCCCAATCAGATCCTCCGTCATATTCAGTATGACCATCGTGAAAGGGTCCTCTCTTCGAAAACCATCTGGATCTGCGCCTCCTGCTATACCTGCAGCGTTCGATGCCCGAACAACATCGATATCGCCAAGATCATGGATTCATTGAGGGGCATCGCACTTCGTTCTGAGATCAAACCAGGGGAAAAGGATATCCCTGTTTTCCATTCGGTCTTCTTAAATACCATCAAATCGAAGGGCCGGATCCACGAACTGAGCCTCATCGTTCAGTTTAAGTCTAAGACCAAGGATTTCTTCAAAGATGCTGGGTTGGGATTGAAGATGTACCGCAAAGGAAAGATCAAACTCCTTCCATCCAAGTTTGGAGGAGGAAAAGAGATTAAAGAGATCTTCAACGCTTATGAGAAAGGGGAGAGGTGAACAATCAATTACCAATTGGCAATTATCAATGATCAATTAGGAGCTACTTAAAAAAATGTGTAGGAGGATAAAGTGGTGAAAGGAATTTCTTATTATCCAGGATGCTCCCTCCATGGGACTGCCGGGGAATATGACGATTCGATTCGAGGTGTATCGAGCCTCCTCGATATCCAACTCCATGAATTGGAAGATTGGACCTGCTGCGGGGCGAGTTCGGCCCACTGCACAGACGAGGAACTGGCGATCGACCTTGCCGCCCGAAACCTTGCCATCGCAGAGAAGAGCGACCGAGAACTTCTTGTCCCATGCGTGGCCTGTTACAGCCGATTCAAATGGGCTGAGAAAGAGTTCAAGGAACATCCAGAGAAGATCCATTTCTCCTATCGGGGCAATGTTCCCATACGATATGTCTTAGACTTTTTCTGCGACGGACCCGTCTTAGAAGAGATCAAAAAAAAGGTTGCGAAGCCTCTCTCCGGGCTGAAGGTCGTCTGTTATTACGGATGTCTCACCGTTCGGCCCCCGAAGATGACGGGAATCAAGGAATACGAAAACCCTCAACACATGGACCAACTGATGGAGCTTTTGGGCGCTGAGCCCATTCCCTGGTCCTATAAGGCCGATTGCTGTGGCGCCAGCCTCGTGATGACTCGGACGGACATCGTCAGAAGACTGAGCGGCAAACTCCTATCCATGGCTACGGAAGCAGAGGCTGACTGTCTGGTGACGGGCTGTCCAATGTGCCATGCCAATCTCGATACCCGTCAGGACGAATTGGAAAAGGAGGTTGGGCAGAACTTTAACCTTCCCGTCCTCTATTTTACGGAATTATTAGGATTGGCGCTGGGACATAAAGACGCGAAGAAATGGTTGAGCCACCATATCACAGACCCGATTAAAGTATTGAACGCCAAAGGGCTGATGTAATCGGTTTTTTCTGGATTTATGTGAGGATAAGTGATGCAAAAAAATTCCAAATTCCAAACACCAAATTCCAAACAATCACCAATATTCAAAATATAAATGTTCCAAACATATCAAAAGCTTTGAATTTCGATATTGGAATTTGGGATTTATTTGGGATTTGGATATTAGGATTTGGGATTTAAAACAATCCAAAGAAATGTCTGAGGAACCAAGAATCATGGGAACCCAAATGGCAGATAACATCGGAGAGAAGGTGGGAGCAGTGATGGTGGTTGGGGGTGGGATTGCTGGGATCCAGGCCTCCCTTGACCTGGCGGAATCCGGCTACTATGTCTACCTCGTGGAGGCTTCGCCTGCCATTGGCGGGGTGATGGCCCAACTGGATAAGACCTTCCCGACCAACGATTGCTCCATGTGTATCCTCTCCCCTAAATTGGTCGAGGCAGGCCGTCACCTCAATATTCAGGCCCTTACTTACTCCGAGGTGGTGAAGGTAGAGGGGGAGCCCGGAAGTTTCGAGATCACGGTGAGGAAGAAACCCCGCTACATCGATCCGACAAAATGCACGGGTTGTGGGGAATGTCCGCAGGCCTGTCCCGTCCATATCAAGAGTCAATTCGACGAAGGGTTAGTCGATCGCAGGGCCATTTACAGACCCTATGCACAGGCCTTTCCCAATATTTTTACGATCGAAAAGGGAGACCGAGCTCCCTGTACCCTCACCTGCCCTGCCGGGATCAATGTCCAAGGTTATGTGGCCCTTGCCGGAGTGGGTAAATATAAAGAAGCCCTCTCCTTAATCTTGGAGAATCTTCCCCTCCCAGGGGTTTTGGGTCGGATCTGTCCCCATCCCTGTGAAAAGGAATGCAACCGCAAGGATCTCGATGCACCCCTTGCGATCTGCGAATTAAAAAGATTTCTTGCGGATCAGGTCAAGACAGAGATTTCCATCCAAAAGGAAGAAGCGAAAGAGGAGCGAATCGCCATTGTGGGCTCCGGACCGGCGGGCTTGACCGCCTCCGCATTCTTAGGACAGAGGGGATATCCCGTCACGATCTTTGAGGCCCTGCCAGTCATGGGGGGAATGCTTTATGCAGGCATCCCTTCTTACCGCCTTCCCAGAGGAATTTTAGAGGAAGAGATTAAGACCATTCAATCCCTCGGCGTGGAGATTAAGACCAACTCCCCCATCGGCCCCAATCTCTCCCTTGACGACCTTTTTAAACAAGGTTACCGGGCCATCTTTCTCGCTGTGGGCGCTCACCTCGATCAAAAAATGAATATCCCTGGAGAAGAAAATCCCCATGTGATCCCAGGCGTGGTCTTTCTCCGAAAGGCCAATCTCGGTCAGAAGGTTGAAGTGGGGGAACGCGTTGCAGTGATCGGAGGCGGAAACGTGGCCATGGATGCAGCCCGCACAGCCCTCCGAATCGGTGCCAAAGAGGTGACCATCATTTATCGTCGTTCTCTGAATGAGATGCCTGCCTACGAGGAGGACATTGAAGAGGCAAATGAAGAGGGGATCAAGTTCCAGTTCCTCTCCGCTCCTACGGAGGTCATCTCCAAAGACGGGAAAGTGGTTTCCCTGCGATGCGTTCGGATGGAATTGGGCGAACCCGATGCATCGGGTCGAAAGCGCCCCATTCCGGTCCAGGGATCAGATTTTTCTGTTGAGGTAGATACGATCATTCCTGCCATTGGCCAGACCCCTGATCTCTCGTTCCTGAAGGGAATCGACGTAGAAACAACCCCCCAGGGTACGATTAAGGTGGACCCGGTGTCTCTGAAAACATCCAAGGAAGGTGTCTTCGCAGGAGGGGATGCCGTTTCCGGGCCATGGATTGCGATTGAAGCAGTGGCTGCAGGGAAAGAGGCGGCCCTTTCTATCGACCGGTATCTCCGGGGACTGGATCTCTCTGAAGGAAGATCAAAACCCAAACTCGAAAAGGCTCGATTTGAAGAGATCTATGCAAACCAACCAAAAGCCCCGAGAGAGCGAATGGAGAGGATTTCCCTTGAGGAGAGGCGAAAAGGCTTTTCAGAAGTGAAGAAAGGCTTCACGGAAGAACAGGCGAAGAGAGAGGCCCTTCGATGCCTCAATTGTGGACTCTGTTCCGAATGCCTCCAGTGCGTTGCCCTCTGCAAGGCAGAGGCGGTCAATCACCAGATGAAAGAAGAGGTCGTCAATTTTCGGGTGGGTTCTATCATCTTGAGCCCAGGGTTTGACGAATACGACGCAAAACGACTGGTCCCTTACGGATATGGCCGCTTTCCGAACGTCATTTCCAGCATTCAGTTTGAACGGATCCTAAGTGCCTCAGGTCCCTTTCAGGGAAATCTCTTGAGACCCTCAGACCAAAAGTCACCCAAGAAGGTGGCGTGGATCCAATGCGCAGGATCAAGAGACATGGCCGGAAATGGGGGGAATGAATATTGCAGCTCTGTCTGCTGTATGTATGCCATTAAAGAAGCGGTCATTGCCAAAGAACATCATCATGAGGTGGAACCCACCATATTCTATATGGATATCCGAGCGCATGGGAAAGATTTCGACGCGTATTATGAAAGGGCGAAGAAGGAATACGGGGTCCGGTTCATCCGCTCCATGATCTCTCGGGTGGCAGAAAGACCGAAGACGAAAAATCTGATCATCAGCTATGTCGATTCTGAGGGCCGGCTCAAGGAGGAAGAATTCGATCTCGTCGTCCTCTCTGTAGGATTGACGCCCTCTCAGGGTGCAAGAGAACTCGCTCAGAATCTCGGTCTCCAACTGGATTCCTATGGGTTCTGCAAGACCGAGGAGTTCTCTCCCCTTCAAACCAGCCAGGAGGGCATCTATGTGTGCGGAGCTTTTCAGGGGCCTAAGGATATTCCTGAGACCGTAGCCCAAGCCAGTGCGGCGGTAGCGGGCGCCTCGAGTCTCCTTGCCGACGTCCGTGGAACCCTCACAAAGAAAAAGGACTACCCTGCCGAGATCGATGTGAAGGGACAGAAGCCCCGCATCGGCGTCTTTGTCTGCCACTGCGGGATCAATATTGGAGGGGTGGTCAATGTCCAGGAAGTAAAGGAATATGCAAAAACCCTGGATGGGGTCGCCTATGTCGAAGAGAACCTCTACACCTGCTCTCAGGATACTCAGGAGAAGATCAAGAAGGCGGTCCAGGAAAACCAATTGAACCGGGTCGTCGTCGCTTCGTGCTCGCCGAGAACCCATGAGCCGATGTTTCAGGAGACCATCCGGGAGATGGGCCTCAATAAATATCTCTTCGAGATGACCAACATCCGGGATCAGTGCTCCTGGGTCCATATGCATCAGCCCAAGGAGGCCACCGAAAAAGCAAAAGAACTTCTTCGGATGGCTGTGGCAAAATCCAAACTCCTGCAGCCTTTGAAAGAGCCTGTCGTGGAGGTGACGAAAAAAGGGTTGGTGATCGGAGGCGGGCTCTCCGGGATGAGGGCAGCCTTGGAACTGGCCCGACAAGGATTTGACTGTGCCCTCGTAGAAAAAGAGGCTGAACTGGGTGGAAACCTTCGCCACATCTATGACACCATAGAAGGGAATGATCCGCAGGCGCTCCTTCGGAAGACCATCGATGCGGTCACCGTTCATCCCCGCATCCAGGTCTTTACAAAGGCGACATTGAAAAGTCTCAACGGCTATGTTGGCAATTTCAAGTCTGTGATCTCGGCCAATGGTTCGGAAAAAGAATTTGATCATGGAGTTGTCATCGTCGCCGTTGGGGCAAAGGAGAGCACCCCAACGGATTACCTCTATGGCCAGGATTCGCGTGTGGTCACACAAAAGGAGCTGGAGGAGAAGATCGCTCATCACCCGGATGAGGTCAACCGGTGGCGACACGTCGTGATGGTCCAGTGCGTAGGTTCGCGAACCCCTGAGCGTCCCAACTGCAGCCGAATCTGCTGCTCCGTCGCTGTTAAGAATGCCTTGAAAATCAAGGAAAACAATCCCAATGCCAGGATCACGATCTTGTATCGGGACATCCGAACCTATGGATTGATGGAGCGATATTACACTCAGGCGAGAAAACAAGGAATTGAATTCGTTCAGTACGAACTCGATTCAAAACCGGATCTCAAGGTGGAAGGGGGATCCCTCCAAATTAAGGTGAAGGACAAAATCCTGGGCGAGGAGGTCATCCTCCAACCCGATCTCGTCGCTCTTGCGAGCGCCATCATCCCCTATGAGAATGAGGCGCTGGCAAAGATGCTCAAGGTGCCCCTGACGGCCGATGGATTCTTCCTCGAGGCCCATATGAAGCTACGGCCAGTCGATTTTGCAACGGATGGCATCTTCCTGGCTGGGATGGCTCATTTCCCTAAGACGATCACCGAGTCCATTTCCCAGGCTGATGCTGCTGTGGCTCGGGCCACCGCATCGATTGCGAAAGGATATGTCAGCGTTCTTCCCACCATCTCGGAAGTCGATCAAACGCGCTGTGTGGGATGCGGCCTCTGCGAATTGCTCTGTCCCTTCAGCGCAATCCGTGTGGTCGAAACCGAAAAAGGAAGCAAGGCAGAAACGATTGCAGCTTCCTGCAAAGGGTGCGGGGTCTGTGCATCGAGTTGCCCTCAAAAGGCAGCGACGGTCCATCATTTCTCTGATGAACAATTGACGGCCCAAATCGAGGCCCTGGCTCCTCTGAAGGAAAAGGAAGCAGCCTAACTAAAAGGCTCATTGCAAAATGAGCATTGCAAAATTAACAATTCAAAATGGTTTTTTTGTGTATTCCGGAATTTAATTTGAAATGATCATTGCTAATTTTGCAATTTGCAATGATTAGTAGAGCAGGGTGAACAAAATGACTTTCGAACCCAAAATTTTGTCGTTTCTCTGTAATTGGTGTGCTTATGCAGGTGCGGATCTGGCGGGGATCTCCAGGTTTCAATACCCTCCCAACACTCGGGTGATTCGGGTGATGTGTTCCGGAAGAGTCGACCCGATCTTTATTCCAAAGGCTTTCCTGGCCGGATATGATGGGGTGATGGTTCTTGGATGCCACCCGGGAGATTGCCATTATCTGACCGGAAATTATCAGGCCGAGAAGAAGATAAACCTCACCCGCAAATTATTGGATATGGCTGGGGTCGGGTCAGAGAGACTTCTGCTGGATTGGGTCTCTGCTGGAGAAGGAGAGCGCTTTTCTCAGGTCGTTCGGCAATTCATCGAAAAGATCCGCGGCCTCGGCTCCTTTCCTCTTGATCAAGGGATGCGAGAGAGACTCCAGGCTGTGAGAGCCTCTCTCGACGGAGAAAAGATCCGTTGGATGGTGGGGAAAGGGCCTGAACTCATGGAAAAAGAGAATGTCTATCACGAACAGCTCCCCAAGGAAAAATTGGATGCGACGATCGAGGCCACAATCCGGGACGAACTAATAAAGAACCGCATTCTTGCATTGGTCGAATCGAAACCATTGCCGGCCACAGAGATCAGCCAGACATTAAATCTGAAATTGAATGATACCCTCACCTATCTGGTTTCATTAGTGGGAGAAGGGAAAGTGGGATTTGACCCATCAGAGGAAGGAAAGATACCGAAGTACACAAGAAACTTATAGGGGCAAAGGGATCCCGGGTTCCAGGGGTCAAGTGATGGTTTTACCCCTCGAATCCTTGAGCCCTTGAACCTTAGAGCCCTCTTGGAGGAAGAAACGGTAAGAGAAATGGAAGCGATAAGAAAGGATCAACCCGTTGGGGCAGTGATGGTGGTGGGAGGCGGCATTGGTGGAATGCAAGCCGCTTTGGATCTGGCGGAGTCGGGGTTTTACGTCTATATGGTGGACAATTCCCCAACGATCGGCGGGGTGATGGCCCAGCTCGACAAGACCTTTCCAACCAATGACTGTTCGATGTGTATCATGTCTCCGAAATTGGTGGAGTGCGGCCGGCACCTCAATATCCGCATCATTGCTAATGCAGAAGTCGACGGTGTTGCAGGCGGGCCAGGCCGATTTACAGTGAACCTCACTCGAAAACCGAGATATATCCATACCGAGCGATGTACAGGTTGCGGTGAATGTGCGAAGCACTGCCCGGTGACTGCAATCGATACGTATAATGAAAAAATGAGCAGAAGAGCGGCCATCTATATCAAATATCCTCAGGCTATCCCAAAGGTCTTTCTCATCGACAGGGAAAAGTGTATCGGCTGCGGGTTATGCGAGAGGGTCTGCCTTGCAAAGGCGGTGAATTATGCGGATGTTCAGACCGAGGAGAAGATCGAGGTGGGTTCGATCATCCTGGCCCCAGGCTATGAGGTCTTCGATGCCCGTCTTCGACAGGAATTCGGTTATGGAGTTAGTCCCAATGTTGTCTCAAGCATTGAGTTTGAAAGGCTGTTGAGCGCAACAGGGCCACACCGGGGCCACCTCCTCCGGCCTTCCGACGGGACCGTTCCAGAGAGAATTGCCTTCATCCAATGCGTTGGCTCCCGCGATTCGAATTGCGGAAACGACTACTGCTCTTCCATCTGCTGCATGTACGCAACAAAAGAAGCCATCATTGCCAAAGAGCATGTGCACTTCGTCAAACCCACCATCTTCTACATGGATGTGAGGGCCTATGGTAAAGGCTTTGATGCCTATTATGAAAGGGCGAAGTCCGAGTATGGAGTCCGGTTTATCAAGTGCATGGTCTCCAAAGTGAGGGAGCAGCTCAAGACAAAGAACCTTCTCCTGACCTACTTGAATGAGGAAGGTCAGATTGTGGAGGAGGAGTTCGAGTTGGTCGTCCTCTCCGTGGGCATGGTCCCTTCTAAAGGGACAATGGAGATGGCAAAACGGATGGGCGTTGATTTGGATGGCTATGGGTGGTGTAAGACGAGATCTTTCGAACCCACCGCGACATCAAAGCCCGGCATCTATGTCTGTGGTGCGTTTCAGGGGCCGAAAGACATCCCCGAGACCGTTTCTCAGGCGAGCGGTGCCGTGGCGGATGCGACGGCGATGATCGCCCAAGCAAGAGGAACTATTGCCGCCAAGAAAGAATATCCGACTGAATTAGATGTGGCTACGGAAGAACCTCGGATCGGGGTCTTCGTCTGCCACTGCGGGATCAACATCGGAGGGGTCGTCAATGTCCCGAGCGTAAAAGAGTACGCCCGTACATTAAAAAATGTCGTCCACGTTGACGAAAATCTTTATACCTGTTCCACGGACACTCAAGAGAAGATTAAGAACGCAATCAAGGAGCACCACCTGAACCGTGTGATCGTTGCCTCCTGCTCTCCGAGAACCCATGAACCGATGTTTCGAGAGACCCTTCGGGATGCAGGATTGAATAAATATCTTTTTGAAATGGCCAACATCCGCGACCAGTGTTCCTGGGTTCACATGCGTCAGAAGGAAGAAGCCACCTACAAGGCTAAAGACCTTGTCCGGATGGCCGTGGCCAATGCCCGGCTGATTCGTCCCCTTGGCGAACTGGCCGTGTCAGTGATCCAGAAAGGGCTGGTTATCGGAGGAGGAGTGGCTGGGATGACCGCTGCTCTCAAAATCGCTGAGCAGGGATATGAAGTCTTCCTTCTTGAGAAGGAGGGGCAGCTAGGGGGAAATCTGAGAAACCTTCACTATACGATCGAAGGCGAAGATGTCCAAGCGTTCCTGAAGGATTTGATCGGGAAGGTAACAACCCATCCTTCTATCCATGTCATCACCAATGCGCTGGTTGTCGATTTCAGCGGTTCCAAAGGGAATTTTTCAACTGGCGTGATGGTGGCACCCACCATGTACTACCGAAAGATTGAGCATGGAATCACGATTGTGGCGACGGGTGCTGATGAATGGAAACCCACGGAATATCACTACGGTGAGGATCCCCGAATCGTTACACAACTTGACTTAGAAAATAAGATCGTTCATCAGCCGGATGAAGTAGCCCGAGCCAATCAGGTGGTGATGATTCAATGCGTGGGATCAAGAAATGAAGAACGCCCCTATTGCAGCCGCACCTGTTGTGCTACGGCCGTTAAGAATGCCCTTAAGATCAAAGAATTGAATCCTCAGGCCAAAATCTCCATCCTTTATCGAGATATGCGAACTTATGGACTTTTGGAATCTTACTACGGAAAGGCGCGAAGCGAAGGCGTACTATTTATCAAATATGATCCTGAAGAGAAACCCGAGGTAAGAAAGGATGGACAAAATCTCTCCGTCACATTCACGGACAGAATTTTAAAAGAAAAGGTTGAGGTGAAACCTGATCTTCTGGTCTTGTCTTCGGCTACCATTCCAAAAGAGAATGAGGAATTGGCAACCATGCTGAAAGTCCCTCGAACTGCGGAGGGTTTTTTCCTCGAGGCCCATATGAAATTGAGGCCTGTCGATTTTGCAACGGATGGCCTCTACTTAGCAGGAGCAGGACACGGCCCAAAGCTCATCAGCGAGAGCATTTCCCAAGCAAGCGCAGCCGTTTCTCGGGCATGTACGATTCTTTCAAAGGAGAAGATGTTGGTCGGTGGCGTTGTGGCGGTGGTGGAGGGGGAGCGGTGTGCGGCCTGTTTGACCTGTGTGAGGGT
>Ga0187770_10002611_pt1 | contig 10123 bp, 11 predicted proteins | sample 0116_SJ02_MP02_2_FD_133154 | JGI IMG/M metagenome (GOLD analysis project Ga0187770, IMG submission 133154) | Tropical peat soil microbial communities from peatlands in Department of Meta, Colombia - 0116_SJ02_MP02_20_MG | ecosystem: Environmental > Terrestrial > Soil > Wetlands > Peat | place... | reverse complement strand
CGATCGAGCGCGGCATCTGCGCCGACAACCCGGCGCGCGGCGCAAAGAAGACGCCGGTGCGGAAGGTCGAGCGCTTCCTATCAGAGGCCGAAATCGCCCGGCTAGCCGCGGCGCTCGACGCCGAGGTAGAGCGGACCAGCAATCCCTATCCCTCGGCGGCGATCAAGTTGCTGCTACTGACCGGCTGCCGCCGACGCGAGATCGTCAACCTGCGCTGGGAGCATGTCGCTTTCGAGCGTGAATGCCTGCGGCTGCCCGACAGCAAGACCGGCGCGAAAGTCGTCTATCTCAACGCGCCCGCGAGGGCGCTGTTACAAGAACTGCCCCGGATGGCAGGAAACCCACGCGTCATCCCAGGCGTGAAGGCCGAGAGCGCGAGCGCGGCGATCGACAACGTATGGCCGAGCATCCGTGAAGCCGCCGGGCTCGCCGATGTCCGGCTGCACGATCTGCGGCACAGTTTCGCCAGCGTTGGCGCCGCCGGCGGGCTGAGCCTGGCGATCATCGGCGCCCTACTCGGCCACAAGCACGCTACGACAACCGCGCGTTATGCACACCTGTCGGCCGATCCGCTCCGCGCCGCCAACGACGCGGTAGGCGCGTGGATCGCCGCGGCGATGAACCGGAAGCCCGTCACCTCCGCATCAGCGGAGGTGGTCGCGCTCCCTTCCCGGATGGGTGGCGCGAACCAGGGAGCTTGCCAGCATGATGCCATTGCCGTCCGCGCCGCTGGAACGGACGTGGGATGCGCGGGCGCTGATAAGGCGTTCGAGCGCCTGCCTCTTCGTCACGCTGGTGACCGAGACCATGGGTGAGCGCTCGGCTCATAGCTGCTAAATGCGAAATGCCCGGCCAATCTCCCCGTGACCGGGAAAGCAGTGCGCAAACCTCGTCTCTGCCAGGTCCCGTTCTTGTGGCGCTTTCTGTACCTTTTATTGATGCTGCTCAATTTAGCAGGGTGCTTGAAGCCATCGGGACGTTGCCAACCGGCAGGTCGACCTAATAAATCGGCTGATTAATGCACGCGGTGAATATTTGGCTCATCGCATGTGGGTGTGTGACGGGGAGAGCCAACAAGGAGTTTGTCGGGAGCAGTTGAGCAAAATCGGCTCGGCGGCCGGCCGACTGTTGCGGTTACTCCATCGGGACGAGTTGAACCCTCAACCTTGGAATTTGCATCTGATCGCGGGCTGATCGTTAAGTGTTGGGCGGGTTGCGATCCGCACGACGTGCTCGCCGAGCTACGGCGGCGCGGATTGATTGGCGAAGGCATCTCCGCCTCGCCTTACCGGGTTCCACGCGGAGCAGATGATCACGCCGCCCGGATCAAACTTGCGCAAGAGATTTGGGACCGCGCTCTGATCGCTGAGGGATCGCCCGTGACGGCTTATCTCCGCGGGCGCGGAATCACCGTCGCCCCACCGCCTACGCTGCGCTGGTCGCCTTCGCTGCGCTGCCTCGATGGTTCATATGCGCCGGGGATGGTCGGCCGTATCGACAACGTGGACGGTGACTTAATTGGGGTGCACCGCACGTGGCTTTGTGGTCGGACAGACGGACGACGGGAGCGGCTCGACCGCGCGATGCTGGGCCCGGTCTCGGGTGGTGCCGTGCGAATGGCCACAGCGGCCGAGTTGCTGCTGATCGGCGAAGGCGTCGAGACTGGTCTCGCTGCGACGCAAGCAACGGGACTGCCTGCGTGGGCGGCGTTGTCGATTGCGGGTTTGGTTGCACTGAAGTTGCCGCTTGTCGTGCGAAACGTCGTCATACTGGCCGATCACGATCGTTCTGGGAGCGGCGAGAGATCCGCCCGCGCGGCCGCACGGCGCTGGATCGCCGAGGGGCGGCGCGTGCGAATCGCCATGCCGTCGGTGCCTGACAGAGACTTCAACGATATCCTGATCGGACGGGATGATACCGAGCGTCACGATGTCATCTGAGGGTGCTGCGGAAATATGCCGAATTATCGATGCAGCAGAAGACGTGGCACCAGAGGCACCGCTGACGAGCGGCGTGAGGTTCTCGCGGATACCGGCACGTGCCGGAGGCATGAAACTGCGCGCGAACGACTGGCAAGTGCTTCACGCTATCAGTCTGCATGCAGACAAGTCGGGATGGGCATATCCCAGCCTTGAGCGTATCGCCCGTATCGCCGGTATCCGGCGTAATCATGTCTCCCGCTCGGTTCGACGTCTAGAAAAGCTCGGCCTTATAAAGTCGTGCCCCGTTCGGCTGGGTTCGGGTTGGGCGAACACGAACTATCAAGTGATTTTCGACGGCGCCGAGGCAGCGCCCGAAACGAAGCAACCCGTCGTGGCGTCGCCCGACGTCAACAGCCTCGTCGGAACGGCGGTACCTGAGATGGGACTACCAGCCGCAAGGGTGGCACCCGAAATGGTGCTAGGTGTCACCTCAGTTGGGAGCACAGGTGGCACCCAAGGTTGTGCACTAACAGACCATTTAACAGACTTGGCCAAAGAAAAAGTTATAGAAGAGATACAGGATCAAGAAGCCAGTGACCTCGTCGACGAGAGGATGCGGTCGAAGTCGCAGCAACCCAGGCCGCGGGCAATACGCTCTTCGTTCCGTTTGGTAGATCAATGCGAGGGTCCCTCAAGTTGCGTAGATGCCGCCTTCACTGAAGGCACCCCAACGCGCGATGAGGAACATTGATGCAGGTCAAGCGACCTCTGGACCTGTGTCGAGCTATCGCCCGCACGCATGATCGAGGACATTACTCATGCTGATGCCATTTGTCGTCGATCCGGCGACAAACGTGGTTCCGACGGTCGGCGCTAACAATTTGCCGCCTATATTGAGGATCACTGGCGCGAGCACTTCCCAGTCGCTGTAGTGACGGGCAAAGGCCGAGCAAGGAATTGACATATCCTGGCCAAAGCTCGAATTGAGGCTAAACAGCGCCATGATTGCTACTGCACAGCCCAAGCGACAAACATGATGACGGCGTCTCAAGGTCGTACTCCGCGCTGACGTGAGCCATTGCCTTTAACCTGCGGCAAGAAAGGGCGACTTGATCTGGATCATCTCGCCCTCGCATTTTGACCCCCGAAAGACTGCTATCGGCGCGCCCCGCCCCGACCCTCGTGTCTCGGCGACGGTCACCTTGCGCAAGCGACGGTGGTCACTCGATCCGGTCGGCGGGAACTGGTTTCCATGCCCTCCAGTTATTTCGACGAAAGGTCCCGCCCAACCCCCACGTCAGCGCGCCTTGCAGTTGCGGTCAAATGCTGCCGCAACTCCACTGTCTTTGTGACATACACATCCCACAGCATTCGCTGCATATAACAATCGCGAATGATGATCTGGTGGGATGGTTGATGTTCGGTCTTGTTCGTGCAATCGGATTTGCGGCTTTCCTTGCCTGTGGTTGAGTTTCCGCCGCGGCTGATCCGGTCGGCGACCCGGCCGAAGGGCATCGACTTGCCCTGAAGATTTGTGTTGCGTGCCATGTCGTCGCTGCCGATCAAGACAGCCCACCAGTGCTGCGGCACCCAGCGACGAGCCTCCAGGCGATCGCCGGGCGACCCGATGTCAGCGCCGCCTCATTCCGCAACTTCCTGTTGACGATCCATCGTTCACTCGCCAACGGCACAGATATGCCGAACCCGCAACTGACCGACGGCCAGGCGAGCGACATCGCCAGCTACGTCGCAAGCTTGCAACCGGCGAAACCCGGTGCGAAACCGTGAAGCCGCCGGCTGATGGCGGATCGCCTTAGCCTTCATCCAGATTTGATGAGGATCAAGGCGTGCGGGCGCCCAAGCCATAGCATCCCCATGGCGACCGCGACACGAGGGGTGCTATGAGAAGAGGGCTGGATTCGATAATGCGCACCGTCGCCGCCGCACTTTTTCTTCTATCGCCGCCGACGAGCGCAACCGCCAGCCCTCGGCAGCTCAACTGCACGTTGACGATCCGCGAATCGATCGCGGATTCCAATTTTACCGCGGCCGAAAACCGTTCGATTGCCGTCATTGTCGATCAAGCGAAGAAAACAATTTCGGTGTTTGAAGACGGCGCAGCACAGGCTTTTGATCACGTAACATTCTCGCAACTCACGATAAACGGCTACACGAACACCCGTAGCCTCGGCATGGATACATCGGCGGGAAACCTGGTGCTCCAATCCTACGGGCCAAATTCGAACAAGACCGAATTTGGGACCTGCAATCTGAAATAGTCTTTCCCTGGGCATTATTCCAAATAGCTTGGCTCCGCCGTCTTTGATCCGGATCAAGGCAGATCGCCGAGATCGTAGGATCCTTTGACCGTTTTGCGAGTCGCGGATGGACGACCGGGTAAAGATCACAACCGATGCGGTAGCGTCAGCCTCGTCGGCTCCCCGGCGAAGACGGCGTCACAGCTGGCTCGCCGGCCTCGCCGCGGCGGCGGTTCTTGTTGGCGCCGTGGCGGCTTGGTGGCGACTATCCGTGCCCTCACCGGTGCGTTACACGACCGTTGCGGTAACGCGTGGGGCGGTCACGCAGACAGCGACGGCGACCGGTACCGTCAACCCGGTTCTTACGATCATTGTCGGGAGCTACGTCTCGGGGGTCATACAGTCGCTCTTTTGCGACTACAACAGCGAGGTCAAGTCCGGACAGGTCTGCGCCAAGATCGACCCTCGGCCATTCCAGGCGACGCTCGACCAATACTCTGCGCAACTGCTGCGCGACCGAGCGGTCCTCGGTGCGGCCCGCATGGACCTCGCGCGCTATCAAGGGCTCGCTGCGCAGAACGCCATCGCCCGTCAGCAGGCAGAAGATCAAGCCTATGCCGTCCAACAAGATGAAGCGACGGTGAAACTCGATGAGGCGCTCGTCGAAGGGGCTAAGCTCAACCTTCAATACACTGACATCATCTCGCCGGTTGACGGCACGGTCATTTCCCGCAACGTCTCGCAAGGCCAGACCGTCGCGTCCAGCTTGCAGACGCCGACGCTGTTTCTGATCGGCACTGACCTGACGAAATTGGAAGTCGACACCAATGTCAGCGAGAGCGATGTCGGCGGCATAAAGGAGGGCGACCCAGCGACCTTTACCGTCGACGCCTATCCGAACCGCGTATTTCACGGAACTGTCGCTCAGGTCCGTCTGTCGCCGCAGACAGTGCAGAATGTTGTGACTTACGACGCCGTCACCAACGTTGACAATGGCGACCTCGCTTTGAAGCCGGGCATGACGGCCTCGATGCAGATCGTGCTCGCCCAACGAAATGACGTGCTGCGCGTGCCGGATCAAGCGCTACGCTACGTCCCGGGAGGGCTTGCCGGGGCGCACCCGACGGAGGGTGGGCCATCACAAGTCTGGGTATTACGCGCCGGGGCATCGGTTGCGGCCACCGTCACAACGGGTCTCGACGATGGGACCTTCACCGAGATCGTCGCGGGTGACTTGCGGATCGGCGATCAGATCATCATCGCTGAAGACCGCTCGTCTCAAGGCGGTGGATTTGGCCTGCCGCAACCGCGTTTGTGATGTCGCTTCCTATCTCGCCCGAAAGCGCCGCGATGCGCGAGCCTGTGATACAGATCGAGAACATAACCAGGGTCTTCACTGTCGGTGACGTGAAGGTTGAGGCTTTGCGCGGGATCAATCTCACCGTCATGCCAGGCGAGTTTGTTGCGATCATGGGCTCGTCGGGTTCCGGCAAATCGACACTGATGAACATCATCGGCTGTCTCGATCCGCCGACCGGCGGTCATTATTACCTGGAGGGGCTCGATGTGGCACGGCTGCGTGAAGCAGACCTTGCCCGCATTCGCAGCGAGCGTCTCGGCTTTGTCTTCCAAAGCTTCAACCTGCTGGCTCGCACCAGTGCCATCGAGAATGTTGAATTGCCGCTGTACTACGCGGCTGCCGGACCGGTTCAGAGCAACGTGCGGGGTGAGCGGGCGCGCCGTACGCTTCAATTCGTCGGGCTCGGTGACCGCGAACGCAACACGCCAGGCCAGCTTTCCGGCGGACAACAACAGCGTGTCGCGATCGCTCGGGCGCTGATCAATGCGCCAAGCCTGCTGCTCGCCGACGAACCGACCGGCAATCTCGACACGCGGACCTCGCACGAAATCATGGAGATGCTCGTCTCGTTAAATCGTGAGCAGGGCGTAACTATCGTGCTCGTAACCCACGAGGCCGATATCGCCGCCTATGCCGAGCGGGTTGTAACGATGCGTGACGGCGAGATCGTGTCTGACGAAAAGGTGACCAAGCCGGCTGCAGCGCCGCGAGCCGGGAAATTTCAGCCGGCGGATTTTTTCAGGCATCCTCCTGCAAGCGAAGCCGTCGCATCGCAGGTCACCGGGTTTCTTCCGTTCGCACTTATGGTCATGGCCGCTGCGGCGCAGACCATCGGGCGGAACAAGATGCGCTCGGCGCTGACCATGTTGGGCGTCTTTATCGGCGTCGCGGCGCTGATCGTCATGGTCGCGGTGGGAAACGGGGCAAGCGAGGCGGTACGCAAACAGATCGAAAGCCTGGGCACCAACATGGTTGTGATTGTGCCGGGGGCCGTTACGACAGGTGGCTTCACCGCCGGTGCCGGCAGCGCCAGCTCGCTGACGGTCGGCGATGCGCAGGCCATCCGCCGCGATGATCCCGCCGTCGCTCAGGTCGGATATCTGATCCGACAGACTGGGCAAGTCGAATACGGCAATCAGAACTGGATGACGACCATCCAGGGCGTCAGCGCGAACTACCCAGCTATCACCAACTGGCGGATCGCCACCGGTCGCGGGATCGCGGTCGACGACGAGAGGAAGGCAGATCTCGTCGTCGTCATCGGGCAGACGGTTTACCGGCAACTCTTCAGCCCATACGAGAACCCGATCGGCGCCTGGATCGAGGTCAAAGGTGCATCGCTTCGGGTGATTGGGGTTCTCGCCGCCAAAGGGCAATCGCCGTTTGGCCAGGACCAGGATGACCTCGTGATGATGCCATTCACGACAGCCGAGCGGAAAGTCCTCGGCGTTGCGGCGCCGACACAGCAGCTGGCACCGCTCAACTGGCCTTATCTGCCGGCGCCCAATCCCTACAATTTGCAGCTGCGCATGACCGGTTTTGCAAACCAGATTTATGTGCAGGCCACAAGCCAGCCGCAGGTCCAGACGGCGATTGCGCAAATGACCGCCACGCTCATCCGCCGCCACCGCATCAAGCCCGGTCAGCCCAACGATTTCGCGCTGCGTAACCTCAGCCAGTTTGTCGAGACTGCCGAGAGCAGCAGCCGCATCATGGCCATCCTCCTCGCGGCGGTGGCCTCGATCTCGCTGCTTGTCGGCGGCATCGGGATCATGAACATTCTGCTTGTCTCAGTAACCGAACGGACCCGCGAGATCGGCTTGCGGATGGCGATTGGCGCCCGTCGCTTGCATGTGTTGCTGCAGTTTCTCGCGGAAGCAGTTTTCCTCAGCGTTAGCGGTGGTCTTGCCGGCATTTTAATGGGCGTCGCGTTTTCGGCGGCTATCCCAATCGTCTTTGGCTGGCTGGCACCGATATCGTTGACGGCGATTCTCGGTGGCTTCTTGTTTTCCGCGGCCGTCGGGATCTTCTTCGGCTACTACCCGGCACGCAAGGCGGCCGGCCTCAATCCGATCGACGCCTTGCGCTACGAATGAGAGCATGCGCGGGTGCTTCTGTTCGACCGGCCGCGTGCAGCGCTAAGGCAACCAATGATTTTACACCAACTGCCGAGCTGAAGCGGGTTAGCAACGTGAAAGGTTAAGCCCAAACGGCACACATTTCTTCAAGGCTGCCGGTCAATCTCAAGTTTGCTGAATACCAGCCGCTTCAATGCATCCATCGCCACCGCAAAGCCAAACGTCGCCAACACGAGCGTCGCAAGCACGGTCAGCGGCAACTCGCTCATCAGCAGCCCCGTTGTCGCCAGCCCCGCAATCGGCGCCACGTCGGCGAGTGATGCCAACACCATGACTTTCGCGGGCCGCGACCGCCAGAACGGAAGCTTGGTGCGCAGCACGCAGGTGTTCGCCTGGCCGGCAAAAACCAGCATGACGAGCGGTAGGGTACGCATCTCGTTCGAGCCCAGCCGCAGCAAACCAGCCTGCGGCAAGGATGCCAATGCAGTACGAGAGCTTGAAGACGGCAAGCGGAATGGCGGCCAGCGTTAGATTGCGCATGCGCCAGGCGCTCGGGTATGAGGTCGGCCGCGCTCGGTCGGCCGCGCGCGACATCGTCACGACATCGCCCGCCACCATCGACAAAGCCTGCAGCATCGGCGTCAGCACCGCATGCCCGGTCATGATCAGCCCGGCGCCGAGCACGATCAGGTTGACGGATTTGTTGACCAACAGGCTGAGTGTATAGGTCAGAACCGGCTGAAAAGCTGAGCGGCCCTCACTGATGCAGGCAACGATGCCGCCAAGTCCCGGCTCCGTGAGTACGATGCCGGCCGCCGCTTTTGCGACATCGGTTGCGGTTGATACGGCGATGCCCATCTGCGCCTGGCGCAGCGCCGGTGCATCGTTGGCGCCGTCGCCACACATGCCGACCGCGTGGCCTTGCTGCTGAAACGCCTTGACCAGCCGGAACTTGTCTTCCGGGAAGACCCCGGCATACACCGCATAATCCGCGGGGCTGATGCTCGCGGGGATTTCGCCAGCGGGGCAGATGGCGCCGTCGAGCCCGATCGCTCGCGCCACCGTTGCGGCAGTCGCCGGGGCATCGCCCGACACCATGATCGGTTGGCCCCCAAGCGAGCGCAACTCGCCGAGCAGCTGTTTCGAATCGGCGCGTGGCGGGTCGCTGCAAGCAATCAGGCCGATCAGCGTCAAATCGCGCGACGGCCCGCAGGCGACAGCAATCGTGCGATAGCCTGATGCCGTAAAGCGATCGAGTTCTCCTATGGCTCGCGCCGGTAGGGGTGCCACCGCCGCCACCGCGGCAGGCGCCCACTTGACGATCCGCAGCGGATTTTCTCCGTGCTCTACGCCGACGGCTTCCGCCATTTTTGTGGCTGGAGCAAGTGCAGATCGGCCGGGACGACAGAGCCGAGCGAGAGTTGCACGATGTCGTCTGGAACCAGCGGGGCCGCCGGCATTTCCGTCCAGACGCCATCGCGCCTGACGCGCACCTTTAGTGTCAGGCGCTGTTTGAGCAGTGCGAGTGCGGCGACCCCGATCGACATTACGCACATCATGCGGATCACCCGACCTGTCGTCCGGGCGCGGTACAAATTTGCTGAGGCGGGCACACCGACATTGGGTTCGCTGATCGAAGATTTTCTGCTCGGACTGGCCAGTCGGTCGTAGCCGTCGCCGGACAAGCTGGCATTTGGCACCTGAAGCTGACCCGTCAAGGGCTCTTGCTGTTGTGGATCAAGGCACTGCGCTACTCTCTCTCGGACAATACCCGTTGGCGATCATAATACGCAAAACCATCAACTGGAGCGTCATGGAAGACATATTCCGCTTCGCTGACGAAGTCGGTCCGTTGAAACTCGTCCACATTTGGCGCCCATCGCTGGGGCTTAAGGCAGTGGTAGCGGTCGACAACGTCGCCTGCGGCCCGGCGATCGGTGGCGTGCGTATAGCCCCTGATGTCAGCGCCAAGGAAGCCTTTCGCCTCGGGCGGGCGATGACGCTCAAGAACGCCGCCGCGGGCTACCACATGGCGGTGGCAATGCGCGAACACTGCCCATCTCCAACCACGGAGGGTTCAATCTCTCGTTGGCGACGTGTTGCGCCGATATTTTGGCTTGCGCCTTGAGGCAGGTCAAACGATAGGGAAGTGGGCCGGTGCTCGGAGGCGGGATCAGCGAGACGGTGCGCTTCTGACCGGAAGAAGGGGCGCCCGTTCGAGAAGAGCGGCCTCACGCTCGAGGTCTTCCGCCGTCTGCAGGGCGAGCCTCCCAAATTGCCGGGTTTCCCGCCCGCTCGGCGAATTCGCGGTACCAGGCGGCGAGTTCGCGCAGTTTGTCCGGATTTTCCATGGGCTTCTCCTTCGCGAGTGGGGCGACCATAGCTCGCAAGCGGCAGCACGAATTGATATGCATCAATCGTTGCAGCCACCCATCCCCCGTGGCGCGCCATTGCGCGTCCTCCAACTAGGCGGCCAGAGCCGTTAGCGCGGTTGGCGTTAAGGTG
>Ga0187770_10002609_pt1 | contig 10131 bp, 9 predicted proteins | sample 0116_SJ02_MP02_2_FD_133154 | JGI IMG/M metagenome (GOLD analysis project Ga0187770, IMG submission 133154) | Tropical peat soil microbial communities from peatlands in Department of Meta, Colombia - 0116_SJ02_MP02_20_MG | ecosystem: Environmental > Terrestrial > Soil > Wetlands > Peat | place... | reverse complement strand
TGCCGCTGAATTCGGGCCGTTGCCATTGCGCGGGCGGCACGCCGCGCGGTGCCGCGCGAGTCTGTCGCAATAACGACGCCTGCTTGCGCGCCCACGGCGGGGCGTAGACCAGAGCAGCATCGAGATCTTCAGCATGATGGATCGGAGAACTCATGATCGCCTCCCTGTGCTTTCAAGCTCCGACGGTACAGAACGCCTGCTGAGGTCCTCCACTTACTGACGCTGGCGGGCTTGCCAGTCGAGAAATTCGCGAAACAGCCGATCGCGTCCGTTGGCGCTTTCCGGAGCATCGCCGGCATCGGCGCCGGCGGCGCGGCGCGCCGCCAGGAACCGGTCGAACTGTTCTTGTGTCGGCTGCGCCGCGTCGCGCTGGCGATCGAGCCACTGCTGGGCCGCCGGAAATCGAGTCCAGCCGGGCACCACCGCGGCGAGATTTGTTTCCCGCCACTTCGGATGATGCGGCGGCTTCTGCAGCTCGGCCAGCTTTGGAAAAAACACGTCGACGAACTTGGCGATGCGCCGATAGCGATCCGAATCGCGCGGCCAGTTATAGGCGATGAGCACGGCGCTGACGGCGATCGTGTTGATGTCGTGGCCGGCCTCGACCATGCCGGGATAATCGGTATGGCCGAGCACGGCCGGCAAGTAATCGGCCTGGAGCGACTTGGCGAACGACACCGGCAGAAAACGCAAGCCGTCGCCGATGCGTAGCTTGCTCATGGCGCCGGTTGGCTTGCCGGCAATCAGAATGGTTGCCGCCAGCTTTCCTGCCTTCAGCTTCTCCAGCGCATCGCCCTGGCCCATATTGACTTCCTGGGCATGAATGCCGAGCCGCCGGAAGATATCGCGGGTCGACAACTGGCTGCCGCTGCCGATGTCGCTGAAATTGACCATCTTGCCGTCGAGCTGGTCGATCGAGTCGATGCCCGAATCGGCGCGCACCACCACGTGCATCTCTTCGTTGAACAGCTTGGCGATATAATCGATCTTGTCATCGATGCTGCCGATCTCGTTGCTGCGGCGGAATTCGTCGAGAATGATCGATTGCGTTATGCCGAGATCGACGCCCTTAAGAAAGCGTACGTCGCGAATGTTCTGCCCGCCGCCCTTGCCGATGACCGGCAATATACGGAAGTCATCGCCGTCGTCGAGGACGTCGGACAGATCGTAAGCGATGCTCAGATAAGTGGCGTTCGGATTGCCCGACACGATGGCGACCGTGTTGGCGTTCAGACGTTCGCCGAGCGCGCCGAGATTGGGCTTATCCGGGATCGGCCGTCTGCCGGCGCGCTCCGAAGGGACGAATTGCAGGGAAACCGCCACAGTCAGCGCAAGCGCGGCCAATACGCAAGATACCTGGAATGGCCGGCGAAGACACCGCAAGCCTCACCCCATCTGATCCCCCGAGCGGCGGACCTACGCGTTACGCAACACACACACACTTGCGTTGCAGACCCGCAACGTCTGACACCCACCACCACCGCGCTTGCGTCGTGCACGCGTTTGATTGCGATACGCGGTCTCGCGCGGACGTGCGCTAACCGTCGGCGGACATTGCGGCGCCGATATGATCGCGCTGAGATGATTCCGGGGCAGCGGCGGCGGATTATGCGACACCGCCACACTTCCTCGGCCAATTCGACCACAATCCGCCGCTTCGCCCATTGCTCCGCTGCGGCGGGCCGGATAAGTGCGCGCCAAATTGCCGACACTGCGGAAAATCGCCTACGCCGGCACCGCCGTTTGCAGGCAATGACTTAAATTTAAGACGCATGAGAGGGTCTGCGACATCTATTTGCTCATCGTGAACGCGATTGGTCTTTGATCGCGACGACGGATATCGCTCCGCGCTCAGCTCAGCGACGAACCGAGCGCCTGGCGCAGGCCATCCAGGATGCGTGGTCCACGCCGGTCGGCGGCGCCATTGCCGTTGTCGACCGGCCGCTGTTCTAGGAATAGCCGGGTGCGGGCCGGCGCCATTTTTGTCAGGAGCGCAACGTATTTTGCCGCGCTCGATTTATCGCCGGCGGTCGCGTAAATCGACGCCAACCACGCCTGCACGAGCGCCGAGCCGGGCAGGAAGGTGTTGGCACGTAATGCCCAGTCGAGTGCGGCGCGATCGTGACCGAGCTCGAGTTCCGCCTCCGCTGCGAAAAGATACCAGTAGCCTGTCGTCGGATCGTTGGGGATCGCGACGCGGATCGTTTGCAGGATCTGCTCCAGGCCCTTTTCCGGCTCTCCAAGTCTGACCAGCACATCGCCGATTTGGCCCTGCGCCGGCAGAAAACTTGGATTGAGCTCGAGGCAGCGCTGCAGCGAGCGCAGGCTCGCCTGGTATTGACGGTTATGCTTTTGCAACAGCGCCAGGCTGTAAAGCGCGGAAATCGAATTCGGTGACTTGGTCAGCGCCTCACTCAACACCTGTTCGGCTTTGTCGAGATCCGGCGGCGGATCGAGATCGACAAAATTCGTTGTCGCGACGATCTGTACCCGGGCGATGCCCAGCAGCGCGGGTTGCCAGTGCGGATTGCGCTGCAGCGCGGCCTTGAACGATGTCATGGCCGCCGACAGGTTTTCGCGGGTAATACTTCTGCCCAGCGCCAGGTAGCCGCGCGCCACCAGTTCGTCGGCGGTGAGTTGCGAAGCGGGCTTGGTGCGCACGCGCAGCGCGCCGATGCGGTCGATCTGGATGGCAAGGCCGCGCGCGATCCCGCGCGCCGCCTCGTCCGCTATCGGCGCGGGGCCGCTGGCCTCGCGCCGCACCGTTTCGGACCACAGCGTGGCGCGGGTCGCCGTGTCAATGAGTTGAAAATCGATTCGCAGCGCATTCTCGTCGCTGCCAACACGACCGGCGACTACGTAACTGGCGCCGACATCGGCTTGCAGCCGCCGCACGACGTCGATCTCGCGATAGGAGCCGGAGGTCTGCTCCGAGATGACCCGCAGATTGCCGAAGCGGCTCAGATAGCCGATCAGGTCGTGTGTGAGAGCCTGCGCGAAGCCGGCTTCGTCAGAGCGCCCGGCCGCATCGGCGGCGAAGGGCAATACGACGATGCCGGGACTGCGCGGCGACGCGATCGGCCACAACGGCCATCCGGTGACGAGGCTCTGCACGGCGATCGCGCCGATTATAATGGCGGCCAACAACGTTCCGGTAGCCGCGGCCGTGATAGGGAGGCGGCGACGCCAGAACCGCAAAGGAGCCGGCGCTGCATCGCGGACTGCCGGCATCACCGTCGGCACTGCCGCCATGGCAGCCGGAAGCATCGTGGTTACGGCCACCGTCAGGGCTGTCGCGTTGGGCGAGGTCGCCGGTCCGGCAACGCCCCGCATCTCGGCCTGCCCGGGCGCCTGTTCAAAATCGCCGCGCTTGATCGCATCGATCAAAGTCTGCGTGGCCGCCTCGGGCCCGACGTCGAGCTCGTTGCGAAGCAGATCGGTCAACAGACTGGCCCTGCTCAAGGTCGCTTCACGTCCCACGTAGCGTGCAAATATTTTGAGCGCGGTCCGCTGGCGATCCTCGTGCATCGGCTCCAGCGCAACCAACCGTTCCGCCGCGGCAATGGCGGCTTTGCCGTCGCCGCGCGCATCGGCATTCCGGCACAGCGTTTCGAACACGCCGGCGGCGGCGGCGGCGAGCCGTTCGGCTTCGCGCTGACGCCAGGCCTCGAATTCCTCGATATCCAGCACAAGGTCCGGCAGGAACGCGCCCCGCCAAAGCCTGGCGGCTTGCGCAAGCTCATCCGCGCTGTCCGAACGTGCCAGCGCCGCGAAGCCTCGGGCATCGACGGCAAGCAATTCCGTGCGCAGGCCGACGGTGTCGCGATCCACCGCGAGGATTTCAGATGCCAGACACAAATCCCGGCGCAGCGAAATGAGACATTGCCGCAGGCTGTGCCGCGCCAGCGACTCGGGATTGTCGCCCCAAAGCAAAGCCGCAAGTTCCTCGCGTCGCGCCCGGAAGTCGGGCTTCATCGACAGGTAAGCGAGCAGCGCGCGGGCCTTTGCGGCACGAATCGAAATCGCGATCGGGCGGCCCAAATTCGCTTCCATCGCGAAGGTCCCGAGCAGGCGCAGCCTGACATTGCTGAGTTTGGACATCCCTTAAGCCGAAGGATTGCGCCGACCGGACAATTTTATCACCCCTGTCTGTCGGCCGCCAAATCGGGTCTTGAAGGCCATGGGTCGACTGTCCACTGCTGCTGCTAAACGTCTCATCCGACAAGAGGTTCCCTTTGACGGCGGAATGACGCCGCGTTGACCGCCGTCGTGCCATTGCTGGCGTCAGCGGTCCGCAGCGGGCGCGTCGGGCGAGCGAGAACGCTTGCGGACAGGCAGTCGGCCAGCGAGCCCGACCGGAGAGATTTTTTTGAGCTAAGGGAGACAGTGCGATGAACAGGATAGTTCTCATTCTAGCGACGCTTGCCGTCGTCGTGGCGGCGATGCCGTCCGCGCCGCAACCGGCGCAGGCTCGCCGCTGGTTCGACTGGCCCAACGCCGGGTATTGCCCGCCGAAGACGTGCACGCCGCTCGGATACTGGAGGGCGGCCAACGTCAAAAACTGCAAGCCGCGTGCCTGGTGCAGATGGCCCGACTGAGCCGGCCGGCATGAGTGGGCGGCGGCTCAAACCCCTCAGCGCCACACCTCGTCGGCCAATTCGACCACCATGCGCAGCTTCGCCCATTGCTCCTCTTCGGCGAGCACATTGCCCTCCTCGGTCGAGGCGAAGCCGCATTGCGGCGACAGGCAGAGCTGATCGAGCGCGGCATATTTGGTCGCTTCCTCGATGCGCCGCTTGACGTCGTCTTTTTTCTCGAGCTTGCCGGACTTGGTGGTAATGAGTCCGAGCACGACGATCTTGTCGCCCTTGGGCAGAAAGCGCAGCGGCTCGAAGCCGCCGGCGCGCGCGGTGTCGTATTCGAGGAAATAGCCGTCATAGTTCAGCTTGCCGAGCATGATTTCGGCGACCGGCTCATAGCCGCCTTCGGAAATCCAGGTCGAACGGAAATTGCCGCGGCAGACATGGGTGGTGACGGTCATGTCGGCCGGCCTGCCCTCGAGCGCACCGTTGATGACGCGAGCGTAGTCCTGCTGCAAACGCTCGGCGTTGAGCCCGCGCTCCCGCGCCTTCTTCAGCTCGGCCTGCGAGCACAGATAGGCCCAGGCGGTGTCGTCGAATTGCAGATAGCGGCAGCCGGCGTCGTAGAAGCCGCGGATCGCCTGCTTATAGGTCTTGGCCAGGTCGTCGAAGATGGCGTCGCGGTCCTTGTAGTCCTTGGTGACGATGGCGTTCGGCTCGAGGCGGAAATGCAGCGTGGCCGGGCTCGGGATGCACATTTTCGGCGTCACGCGGGTGTGGCTTTTGAGAAACTTGAAATGCTCCAGCATCGGATGACTGGAGAAGCCGAGTTTGCCGGTGATGCGCGGCGTGCGCGGCCGCGTCTGCACGCCCTGAAACTGGATGCCGTGGTCGAGTTCGACGATCTCGACGCCACCAAGCATGCCGTAAAAGTCGAAATGCCACCACGAGCGGCGGAATTCGCCGTCGGTCGCGACCTTCAGCCCGACCTCCTCCTGCTTGCCGATGATCTTTTCGATCTCGCGGTCTTCGACCTCTTTTAATTGCGCCGCGCTGATCGCGCCCTGCTCGCGCTTGGCGCGCGCCTCTTTCAAAAGCGCGGTGCGCAAGATCGAACCGACCACGTCGGCGCGGAACGGCGGTTTGTTTCTCGGCATCGGGACGGTCCTCCACAAAAATTTCTTGGTGCGGCGTCTAACAAGCCGGGCCGGGCAATTTCGTCAACTGCCAATCGCGGCGTGCAGGGCGGGTGGGCGATAGCCCAATATCGAATGTCATGCCCGGCCACCCGGGTCCGGCCTGTTGGCCGGCCCGAGCGCAAGCTTGCACCGGGCAGCTACGTCTTGACATCTGTTTGGAGCGCAAAGACGCGGATGACCGGATCAAGTTCGGCCATGACCATTGAGGTGCCTCACACCTCAATGGTCACCTTGCCGTCGATAACCTCCGCCGGATAGGTCTTGATCGGCACCATGCAGGGCGGCGAGACCACTGCGCCGGTGCGGATATCGAACTGGCCGCTGTGGAAATTGCATTCGACCACGTCGCCCTCGATATAGCCTTCGGACAGCGAGCCCGGCCCGTGGGTGCAATGATCGTCGGTGACGTAGAACGTTCCATCGACGTTGAACACCGCGAGCGCAAGATCCGCGATCTCGACCTTGAGCGCGGTGCCGGGCGCGATCTCGGCGGCGCTGCACAGTTCGAGGCGTTTGACGGCGGCAGTCATGATCTTCCCGGTGCGACGGACGAAACGGAGCGCTCTTATACTAGAGCCGGCGCATAATGAAATATTTCCGGCGGTCCGCTATAGTGCTGCCCGGCAGGAGCGAGAAGTATGGACAGCGAATCGGCCCGGATGAGTTCGGCGGCGCAAGCGCGTTTCCGCATCGACAAGCCGAATTCGCAGCCGCGCGCGGTCAAGGTGATCGCGCTCGACGCACGTAGCGAACGCAACGTCAAGGCGCTCGCGGCGCTGCCCTGGCAGAGCGCCAGCTTCCTGACCGCGTCGGCATTCTCTGGCGCGCCGCGCCAGGGCGAGCGCTTCTCGATGGGCGGCTGGCTTGCCGACCTCGCCGGCCGCACCAAAAACCTGATCGACGAGGTCGCCGCCGTCGATCTCGTGGTCATGGTGGCGACCGCCGGCGAAAGCGCCGCCGCGGCGGCGCTGATCGGCGAAGCGTGCAACTCAAGGCATGTGATGACGACCGCGCTCATCCTCGGCGGCGCTGCGTCCAGCGACGAAACGCTGTCGAAGATGCTGGCGCAATTGCGACCCTACGCCATGATGCTCGTGATTTCGAACGCCGACGAATACATCAAGGACATGCTCACGGCGTTACGCGCGTGATATCGGCACGATGAAATTTTCCGGAGAACTGACGGTCAAGGCGCCGCGCGCCGCAGTCTACGCCAAAATGCGCGATGCGCAGTTTTTCGCTTCCTGCGTCGACGGCGTCAGCGAGCTCGCCGAGGCCGCGCCCGATAGTTATGCGGCCGTATTCGAGACCAAGGTCGCCTACATGAAATTCAAGTTCAAGGTCACGGTCGAGGTGGTGCGCGCGCAAGCGCCGTCGGAGATCGAGGCCAAGGTCGAAGGCACCCCGCTCGGCATCGTCGGCCGGCTCACCGCGACCTCGCTTACCCGGCTGACCGAGGCCGGCGACGAAACCAAGATCGCCTATGACGTGGAGGCGGCGCTGACCGGCAAGCTCGGCAGCCTCGGCCAGCCGGTCTTGCGCGCCAAGGCCAAGGAGATGGAACGGCAATTTGCCGCCCGGCTGGCGGCGGCGTTTGCCGGGCCGGCATAATATCCTCCGCTCATTCCCGTGGAAGCGGGAATCCAGCACTGGGGCCCCGCTTTCGCGGGAACGAGCGGCATTCTATTTTCAGGACATGAGCGTGGACCCCATCGCCATCGACACCGACGTGCTGGTCGTCGGCTCCGGCGCCGCCGGCCTTTACGCGGCGATCGAGGCGGCGCGGGCCGGCGCCGCGGTGTTCATCGCCGATCGCAGCCTGATCGGCCGTGGCGGCGCCACGGTGATGGCGCAGATGACGGTCGCCGCCGCGCTCGGCGAGGAGGTGCCCGACGACCCGCGCGCCCATTTCGCCGACACCATCGCCGCCGGACGCGGCCTGTGCGACGAGAAGCTGGCGCAGCTGCTGTGCGAAGAGGCGCCGGACTGCATTCGCGAACTCGACGGCTGGGGGGTCGGTTGGGCGCGCCGGAACGGCCACATCGCCGCGACCACGGCACCGGGCCACGACCGGCCGCGCTGCGTCTATGTCGATTTCATCAATACCGGGCCGGCGGTGTCGAAGACGCTGCGCAAAGAGATCGCGCGCAAAGCCGCGATCCGCAAGGCCGGCGATCTGTGCATCGTCGATCTCGTCGTGCGCGACGGCGAAGTGGCCGGCGCGGTCGGCTACCACGTCGGCTCCGGCGCGCCGGTCACGATCGCGGCCAAAGCGACCGTGCTGGCGACCGGCGGGCTCACCCGCATGTTCCGGCGCAACAGCGCCTCGGCCAATATGGGCGGCGACGGCTATGCGCTCGCCTTGCGCGCCGGCTGCACGCTGATCGACATGGAATTCGTCCAGTTCTTCCCGATCGGGCATTTGGCGCCGCGGCTCGTCGGCATGGACCCGATCATGTGGGATCCGTTCCGCTATAAGCTCGGCGGCCGGCTGCTCAATGGCTCCATGGAAGAATTCACTTCGACATACGGCTCCGACGAGGACGGCAAATACGTGCTGCCGCGCGATCTCGCGACCTATGCCATCGTCAAGGAAGTCGAGGCCGGCCGCGGCTCACCGCATGGCGGCGCGTATCTGTCGTTCCAGCATTGCAGCGCGCAGAGCTTGCGCTCAGCCTTCGGCCCGGTGATCGACCGGCTCGCGGCAAATCATATCGATCTCACCACAATGCCGGTCGAAGTGGCGCCGATCGCGCATTATCACATGGGCGGCGTCAAAGCCGACGCCACGATGGCGACGGAACTGCCCGGCTTGTTCGTCGCCGGCGAAGTGGTAGGCGGTACGAACGGCGCTAACCGGCTGTCCGGCAACGCCATCACCGAAGCGCTAGTGTTCGGACGGCGTGCCGGCAAGAGCGCCGCCGCGCGCGTCAAACAAGCGGCGCGCCGTCAGGTGCGCCCGCAAGATGCCGCCGCGGCGCTCGATCTCGTTCGCGCTGACACGTCCGAGAAAGCGTCGAACACCGCCGCCAACACTGCTGCGATGATCGCGCGCCTGCAATCGATCATGGCTGACGACGTCGGTCCGTTCCGCACCGGCATCAAATTGCGCCGCGCGCTTGCCGCCATTGCGGAGCTTGCCGGCGAACTCGGCGATCGGCCGCCGCGGCGCGCCGCCGCGTTCGACCTCGAGCGTCTCGAATGGTTCGACCTGCGCAACATGCTGACGGTCGCCCGCGCCGTTGCCGCAGCGGCGGAGCAGCGCACCGAAAGCCGCGGTGCACATCAGCGCGAAGATTTTCCGCACAGCCTGCCGCACTGGCGGCTGCATCAGAGCGTCACGATGAAGAGTGGCGAACTCATAATCGCTCACCCTCCCCTGGAGGGGGAGGGTCGAACTGCCGAAGGCAGTTCGGGGTGGGGTGCATCTGCAGCGCCGCTTTCACCCCCTCCCGGCCCGCTAACGCGGGCCGACCTCCCCCCTCCAGGGGGAGGTGATGCGAAAGCAAACGTATGAGTGTCGCGATACTCAAAATCTGGCGCGGTAGCGCGCGCGACGCCGGGCGCTTCGAGCGCTACGAGGTGCCGTTCGAGGAGGGCCAGTCGGTGCTCGATGGGCTGCGCTGGCTGCGCATCAGCAAGGACCCGACGCTGGCGCTGCGGTTTTCCTGCATCAACGCCAATGCCTGCAAGGAATGCATGATCGGGCTCGACGGCGAGACGGTCTATGCCTGCACCGCCCGGCTCGAGCCGCGCGAAATGACGCTGACGCCGTTGCCCAACAAGAAACTGATCCGTGATCTCGTCACGGAGATCGCACCGCCGAGCGAGCGCTTGGCATAGCGGACAATGCGCCACCTCCCCAGCAAGGAACCGCCATCATGGCCGAAAAGAAACTGACCGGCCGCATTGCCGCCGATCGCATCCGTATGCAGTCCACGCCGAAACCGCCCGCCGACGCGGTCGAGCGCTTCCTCGCGCTCGGCGAATGTTCGAGCCTGATTTCCGACGTGATGGACGAGCTCGGCGTGCCGCAAGGCGCCATCGGCGCCGCCACGCTCAAGCCGACGCTGCCCGGCAAGCTCGTCGTCGGCCCGGCGCTGACCGTGCGCAATATCCGCCAGCGTTCCGATCCGCTTGCCGCCGCCGCCGCGCACGTCAACCGCATGGCCGAATTCGAGGCGCACAATCTCGCGGAGGATGGCGATGTGCTGGTGATTTCCGGCGTGGCCGGCGTGTCGAACATGGGCGGCATCTCGTCCTATACCGGCCAGCGCCAGGGCGAGCGCGGCGCCATCGTCATGGGCGGCGTGCGCGACGTGCGCCATTCGCGATCGATCGGCTATCCGGTC
>Ga0187770_10002608_pt1 | contig 10133 bp, 8 predicted proteins | sample 0116_SJ02_MP02_2_FD_133154 | JGI IMG/M metagenome (GOLD analysis project Ga0187770, IMG submission 133154) | Tropical peat soil microbial communities from peatlands in Department of Meta, Colombia - 0116_SJ02_MP02_20_MG | ecosystem: Environmental > Terrestrial > Soil > Wetlands > Peat | place... | reverse complement strand
CCGGTTTTTGTCGATATTCGGGGGGATGATTTCACGATGGACCCCGCGATGGCCGCAACAGCAGCGGACCGATTTCAGGGGTGCGGCCTGAAAGCAATAGTCCCCGTCCATCTTTACGGACATCCGGCTGATATGCAATCTATTTTGAGCGTGGCTGAACGGTACGGCCTCAGGGTTGTAGAGGATTGCGCGCAGTCAGCGGGCGCAACGCTCATGGGCAAAAAAGCCGGTTCGCTGGGAGATATTTCCGCCTTTAGTTTTTACCCTACCAAGAACCTGGGAGCAATTGGGGATGCAGGGGCCGTGGCCGCCAACGATGATGAGCTGGCAGAGCGGGTCATGCTGTTGAGGGAGTATGGATGGCGGGACCGCATAAGCGTCATGAAAGGGTACAACAGCCGTTTGGATGAGCTTCAGGCGGCCATCCTTAGAGTGAAACTCCGGCATCTGGACTCCGACAACCTGTCGCGGCGCCGAATCGCCTCCATCTACGACGACAGCTTAAAGCATACAGGAATCGTTCTTCCACGGGAACGCCAGGGCGCCGACCATGTCTACCACCAATACGTCGTGCGGACCCCGCGCCGGGACTCGCTGCGCGCATACCTCGGGGACAGGGGTATCGGCACCCTTGTTCATTATCCTGTGCCTGTGCACAGGCAGCCCGCCTATTCGAACACAGCGCCCCCGGTCCCTTCCCTGCCCGTTACGGAGCAGATCGTCGATGAAATATTGAGTCTTCCGATCTTTCCCGAGCTTGGAGACCAGGAAGTGGGTATGGTTTGCAGCCAAATTCTCGAGTGGTCCGGAAGTTAGTCCATCGGCTGCAATCCGGAGATGGTATCCTGTTTTGGGGATGACAGGCTTACAAAGTGACTTGGCTGCTGACTCAGGTGTTGCTGTGGGCCTTTGGTTCGAATGAAGTCGCCAACTTCACTTACGATCTTATACCAAGTTGCGTTCAAGAGTGGGCGGGGATAAACCCCTGCACCTCAACCCTACCTGGGCGAGGGGGAGCGCAGCGCTGTATGCCCTCCCGATCACATCGATCTTGAACGCAATTGCCCATGGCGCCTGCGTCACCCGCGAAGCATGAAAATGGTATTTTCTACGTAACTTAGTATTAGTACATTGAACAAATCTCGTTTAATATTATCTGCATCAATATCTACACCTGTGATCTCAACTCCTCTTTCCGGCAGAGTATGTTTCTGAAGATTCTTTATATTGTTCTACTCATGGGATCATCCCCATTACTTCAACTGCCTGTCGATTATCTGTTGGACAATCGTATAGGGGTCGGACTCCCGGTCAACGATTTTCTGCACCATTTGATCGACAGAATCTCCGCTGGCTTCGATCCTTTCGATGATAGCCGACAGCGCCTGATCTTTGAGGATGTTCATGAGCTGGATTCTGGCCCGCTTTTCGAGAATTTGCCGCCACTTTTCAGAGTGGGTCCCAAGCAAGTGGGACCTGTGTTTCTCGATTACCTCGTAGAGTTCCTTAATTCCGCGGCTTTTTACGGCTACGGTTTCAAGGACCTGCGGTTCCCAGTCATCGGGGCCGCGCCTTGCGGCGCCAAGTTGGATCAGGTTGTTCAGTTCACGCACTGTCTGATAGGAACCCAACCGCTCGGCTTTATTCACCACGAAAATATCTCCGATTTCCATTATGCCGGCCTTGATCGTCTGGATATCGTCCCCCATTCCCGGAATTGTCACCAGAATGGTAGTGTGGGCGTTGTTGACGATTTCCACTTCGTCCTGGCCGACTCCCACCGTTTCGATGATGATGACATCTTTTCCCGATGCATCCAGAACGCTGACCATATCGATTGTGAACTTGGACAGACCGCCTAGATGGCCGCGCGTGGCAAGGCTCCGGATGAAAACACCCGGATCGAGAAAATGCCGCTGCATGCGGATGCGGTCCCCGAGTATGGCCCCTCCGGTAAACGGGCTTGTCGGATCGACAGCCAAGATCCCGATTGTCTTTCCCGCGTTTCGGTAGTTGATCGTTATCTGGTCGACAAGAGCGCTTTTGCCGACCCCGGGAGGGCCGGTGAAACCGATAACGTGGGCTTTACCCGTATGTGGATAGAGTTCACGGAGAATGTCCCTTGCAGACGGAATCTCGTCGTCGATATCCCGAAGGACACGAGCTATAGTTCTAACATCACTCAATACGATACGTTCAATGACGTCCACGTTTGCCTATAACCTCCCTGTGAGGACTGACGGCGTTATCGATTCTCATTTGCCTTTCATTTACGCCTTGCCGCAGGCAGCAGAGCCCGGAACAGGTGCTTTACCTGGGAGAAGCCCATTTTGCGGCGAAGCATGCCCAACTGATCCTGGAGCGGGATCTTTTTCGGACACATGTCCTCGCACCCCAGAAGGCCTAGACAGCCGAAGATCCCGTCCTCATTTCCAACTACCTCGAAATACTCATCGCTGCTTCTAGTGTCTCGCGGATCCATCATGAAGCGGGCTATCCGGTTGAAGGCGACGGCGCCCATGAAGCCTTCGAGCGCCATGTTCGCCTTTCCGCATGCGGCGACACAGCAGCCGCATTCGATGCAGCGCTCCAGTTCGTAGATCTCTTCGGCGAGAGCGTTGTCCATCAGCTCTTCCTGCTCGGTCGGCTTGAAAACCTTATCGGTATGTATCCACGATTGCACCTTCTCGTTCATTCCACGGAACCAGGTTCCCGTATCGACCGAAAGGTCCCCGATCAGCTTGAACACAGGCATCGGCATGAGGGTGATCTCGCCGGGCAGCTTCGCGGTTTTGGTATGACAGGCCAGGTCCGGCCGCCCGTTTATCATCATGGCGCATGAGCCGCAGATGCCGGCCCTGCACATGAAATCGAACATGAGGGTTGGATCCTGTTCTTCCCTTATACGATTGAGAGCGATGAAAAGAGTCAAGGCCTCGGTTTCTTCGAGATAAAACGCGTCCATGTGCGGGACTGAAGCCGGGTCCTCCGGGTTAAATCTAAAGACATTGAACTTGAGGATCCTTCCCATCGAAACACCTCTTTTACGGATGTCGGGTGTCGGATATCGGATTCTGATACAGGATTCTCGATACCCGATACACGTTTACACTCTGCACAAGTCACGATTCACTAATTTGTTTCCGGGCCTGGAATGCAAATCTCCGGGTCTTCGGTACAAATTATCCTGGAAGAACCGTAGCCTCTTTCGCCGGGTGGAATCTCCCACACCTTCGAAGGCTTTTCGTATTCGAGCGTGGGCAGCGTGTCTTTTTCATCTTTCCAATAGGCGAGGGTACGCTTCAGCCAGTCTCTGTCATTGCGCTCGGGGTAATCTTCGCGCGCGTGCGCTCCGCGGCTTTCGGTCCTCATGAGCGCCGCATAAGCGATACACAGGGCGAGCTGGACCATTGCGGGCGCCCTCAGGGCCGCTGCGAGTTCAGGATTGGCGCCTCGCACACAGGTTGAGCGGAGGCCGATTTTTCGGGAGCGTTCATAGATCTCCTGTAGGTTGTCGACAGCGGACTGGAGGCCATCGTGGTCGCGGAAAATCCCTACCTGGTCCATAAGCGTGTCGCTCATTGCAGCGCGCAGCTCGTAAACGTTTTCTTTCCCGCCGGCCGCGATCAGTTCGTCGATCCTTTGCTGCTGCTTCCTGACCGCATCCCGGACTACTGCGGTTTTGAAATCTACCTCACAGCCCTGGAGAAATTCCACTATCTTTTCGCCTACTATCCTTCCGGCGACTATGGTTTCGGCCAGAGAGTTGCCACCGAGACGGTTAAAGCCGTGCATATCCCAGCAGGCGGCCTCGCCTGCCGAATAAAGGGCCTTGAGGCCGTATGCGGCGCCATCTTTGTCAGTTCGGACTCCGCCCATGCTGTAGTGCTGAGCCGGGCGAACAGGGATCAACTGGGTGATCGGATCCCGGTCCAGGAACTCATTGCAGATTTCATCCACTTCGCGGAGCTTGGTCTTGATGTGCTGTGCCCCCAAATGGCGGATATCCAGCCACAGGTGCGGCCCGTACGGGCTCGGCACTCCTTTGCCGATGCGGATATGATGGGTCATCCAGCGGGAAACTACATCGCGCGAGGCCAGTTCCTGCTTCTCGGGTTCGTAGATGTGCATGAATCTTTGTTCATCGACATCTTTAAGCGTGCCCCCGTCACCTCGGCAGCCTTCGGTGACAAGGATATTGGTGGGCACTATTCCGGTTGGGTGAAACTGCACTGCCTCGGGGTTGCCGATGGGGACAAGGCCGGTATCGAGGGAGATCGCCGCGCCGTCACCCCAGTTTTGCACCGCGTTGGTGCTTTCGCGGTAAAGCTTTCCGTAGCCGCCTGTAGCGATCAGGGTCGCCCTGGCCAGATATGTTCTGAGCCTGCCCGTCTTGAGGCAGCGGGCGACAACGCCCATGCAGGTCGCGCCGTCGTGAATCAGGGCCAGCGCCTCGACCCTGTCGTGGACCTTTACTCCAAGGCGAACGACTTCATTGTCCATCGTAAATAGAAGGGTATGGCCGGTTCCGTCCGATGTATAACAGGTGCGCCATTTGGCCGTGCCGCCGAAATCGCGCGCGGTGATTGTGCCCGCTTTTTCGGCCTTCTCGATTTTTTCGTACTGTTTTCCGGCTTTGAAATAGATGCTTTTTCCGGGCACTACGCGGTTCCAGGGAATGCCCCAAAAAGCCATTTCCCGAACGGCGATGGGCGCGGTTTCCACGAAAAGACGCGCGACTTCCTGGTCGCATCCCCAGTCGGACCCCTTAACGGTATCGGCAAAATGGAGGTCAGGGCAGTCGCCTTCACCCATGCAGCAGTTGCCCAGAGAAGCTTGCATGCCGCCCTGGGCGGCGGAAGAATGAGACCTTCTGGGCGGCACGAGGCTCAGGCAGATGCTTTCGAATCCGGCCGACGCCGCCGCCACTGCGACACGTTCGCCCGCCAGGCCCGCTCCGACGCATAAAAGATCGGTGTAGAAGGTATCCAATTTCGCCTCCTTGCGCTTAAACTTTGACGAAGGCCCGGAAGGTAAACAGCGTTACAAACCCTATCGCGATCATGAGGAGGGCGAGCCTGACAAGGAAGCTGTACACGGCTGTGCGGTTGGACCTCTTTATAAAGCCCCATTTTACCCCTATTTTGTAGACCCCTGTCCACAGGTGGAGCTGTATTATCGGGATGAAAACGGCGTAAAAGCCAAGCCACCAGCCGCTTCGAAGCAGAGCGGCGGCCTTGGAGGCCTTAATGGGCAAATCGGTAAGCACTGTCCACACATGGATGGACCCCATGATCAGGATCAAGAAAGCCGTTGTCGCCTGAATCATCCATAACCAGGTGTCGGTCTGGTTGAAACGGACGCTGTGGTTCCATATGGCCTTCTGTTCACGGGCATGGAAAGGAAGCTTGCGGGCCGCCAGCACAAAATGAGCGAGCATGGTCAGGGCGATAAGCGGGCCGCCTATTTGAGCCATATAGGTGGTTTCGAAAAAACCGCCGATTGCGTCCATAACCCTGCCCCCTCCGAGGTCCAAATTGACACTGGCCACCAGGACCGTGTGCGCCATCATAAATGCTGCAAGCCCGACCCCAGTGAGCATCTGGAGAAGATCCAAATACGCTTCCGTTCGCACGGGCGCGGCTCGAACAATTGTTTGATTCGTCATCATCTTCCTTCGACTCCTGAACTCTTGTCGATTGCCGGGAAAAGGTGAAACTCGAGCGCCATCCATGAGGACTAAGCAGGCTGGTGAGGGCATGCAAGTGGGGATGGGAGAATTTCACGATGGCACTAACATTTTTTGACGAGATGGTTATTGCACAATTTTGTTTCCGATTCAATCGCAGGTTAGCGATTTTCAACTTACCGGAGGCGGACGGAACGGATAGATTTTCGCTGTATTAGCTGAAAATACAGGGGAATTCGCTCTTCCAATCCCCCAACAACCTGATTTAATTAGTCTTTTCGGACTTCTTTTTCCGAAATAACAGCGGATAACAGCGATCGGGTGTCGGTTGTCGGAGGTGGAATGAGCTTGCGCTCCACGGAAATCCGACATCCGATATCCGACCTCCGTCAGCGGCTGTTTTACAGGTTGCCGAGCGCATTTCCTGTAAATTCAGGCGAAATACAGGCCCACGGTCAGCGGTCAGGCGCCGGACTGTTCTGTCGTATTCAGTTTTCAAAGAAACGCAACGTATATGGTTGCTTTTCGACCGAGCAGCGATCCCGCGCAAAGCGCGGGGATAGAAAATCCACTCAAAGTCGGCAAACATTATACCTCGAAAACAGAAGTATTGTCAAGAACAAAATGAAGTGATTTTTAACGGGTATTCGAATTTTTGCGCCATCGAAGCAGGGCTGAGGAAAATGGCGCGATTATTGGTCGTTACGGGGTAAGGAAGAAAGCAGTAACTCCGCTTAACGCCGGTGTAACTCCGGCGTCTTTCCAGTTAAATGGCGGCGGCCGGCAGCGCGATCCCTAGGGGATGCTCTGCCGTGGACGCCATGGGCGAAACATCCCCGTACCTGTCGAATCGCCCAGCCCGAAATTTTTTTGCAAACCCCTCTTTCATGACCTTCCCAATTTCCATAAGGCCACCTTCTTCTTCGCGATGGAACCATTTAATCCCGATCCGGCGAAAAGTGGTCCGGCTGATTCTTAAAGCCCGGCCCAATTCCGAGGTTCACGAGCCGAACGTTTTGTGTTTCCTGGATCGGCGACTTCCGGTAAAATCTTTCTCCCCAAACTGGACACTTTGTTGTACTGTCCAGTTATGGCTCGAGGAATGCATAATAAGAAGGTCACTGCGAAAGGGGGAGTTATGCCCGAGGCCTACACGATTCATATCTTGGTTGTTGATGGTGATCCTGACGGCGTTAAGATTGTACACCGCCCGGGTTGGACAGGATGGGGGATTGCTTTCCCCAAGTTAGCATGGCCAAGGATCAAGAGGCGTTTGGAGTTCGGAGACGCCGGTATCTACATTCTTAGTGGAGTTGAGGAGGGCGTACAAGACGAACTTCCCACCGTATACATCGGCCAAGGTGATGAGATACGAACTCGCATCGAATCTCACTACATAAGCAGGGCCTTCTGGGATTGGGGTTATGCCTTTGTCTCGAAAGGGGAAGCAGGACTGAACAAGGCTCACGCAGCTTGGCTCGAATGCAGGCTAATCGATCTTGCCCACGTGGTCGGGCGGTGTCGCCCAGACAATGCAACACGTCCCAGAGAGCCTAAGCTATTTGAGACGGATCGTGCCTATATGCAGGAATTCCTCAGGGAGATGTTGCGAATACTTTCCTTGTTAAACGTGCGCATCTTCGAGAAAAAGAAGCCCATTATCGTCGGTCCGAAACCAATTGCCGGCTCACGAGACACGATCGTCGTTCCTGCTCAAGAGGACGGATTCCAAGAGGCTTTCATTAGGGAAAACTGCTGGTATCCGGTTAGGATCAGCAGACAAATGCTGTCTGCAATCAAGTACATTGCAGCGTATCGTATCGCACCGATTCAAGCCGTCACCCACTATGCTCCGGTCAAGCGCATTGAAGCATACGGCGACGGCAGAAAATACCGTCTCATTTTTGCTGAACCCGCTAAAAAGATATCCCGCATCCCGTTAGGGGATTTGCCTCTATTTATGAAAAGCCCGCGATATACGAGTCTTGCAGAGCTATTGAAGACGAAGTCCCTCTGCGAGCTATTCGGCCAAAACTACAACACTTAAAGGTCCTTGCATATGACTAAATTCAATTTGAAGTTCGACGCGGCCCTGATTCTCGAATTAGCGGAGAGGTACTATTACCCGGAGGAGGATAAAATAATCAACGAAATTGCGCCAAGCGCCAAAAGCCAAGGGTACTTTACAAAGGAGCAATTCCAGCAGCTTTGTCTTTGGAAGACCTCTCGTAGCAAATCCAGGGTCAGCTTAAATCCAGCCCCATTCATTGAGGAAGCAACCCGTATCTCACTGGCTACGCCAATTGAAGAAATCAGGGTAGGCGTATTGACTCTCCTGCACGGAGTATTGTGGCCTACTGCGTCAACGATGCTGCACTTCGCACATAGAGATCCTTATCCGATTCTCGATGTTCGTGCTCTGTGGTCACTTGGAGTTGACCCACCGCCATCATTTTACACTTTCGGTTACTGGTGGGATTACACTCAATTCTGCCGAGCACTGGCCGAGAAAAATGCTGTGTCTATGCGGGTCTTAGACAGGGCGTTATGGCAATATTCGAAGGAGAACCAGTCGCCGGTATAGGCATGAGGCCATACTTGGACTCGCCCAGCCCCGAAATCGACCATGAAGAAATCAGAAGGTTTTACCTCCTGATTCTCCGTTGCACAGCTTGCCAAAGGTGAAAAGCCTGATCTGGCCCGTGTCCAGAACGGAAATGATCTGGATATAGATAGATTCTGGACGGCATGCCGCATAACGCCACAAGCAGAGAGATGGAAAGTCTCCACATTCCAGCGAACACCGCGCCGACCAATCAGCCGGATCGCAGCACCTTCCAGTTTGCCAGGCAGTCACCACCAACTTGACCCACCCCCATACCCCCTAAACCGGACGAAGGGAAAATTTTTGCAAACCCCTCTTTCATGACCTCCCCGATTTCCATAAGGCCCCCCCCTTCACGATGGAACCACTGAATCTCGATCCGGCGAAAAGTAGTCCGGCTGATTCTTAAAGTCCCGCCCAATTCCGAGGTTCACGAGCCTAACGTTTTACGTTTCGTGGACCGGCGACTTCTGGTACAATCTTTCTCCTGAAACTGGACAATTTGTAAATTGTCCAGTTATAAGCATGCACCAATATTAATTCTTATTTCCCCTTGTTTTGATTAATGACGGGAGCCTTGATATGACAGAAAATGCCTTCTGCGTAGCCTGCAAGTCGCAAATTATCTCCGGTGCGACCTTGTGCCCCGTGTGCAAAAGCTACCAGTCCACTTGGAAGCACAAACTGCAATACCTGGCAGGCGTTGCCGGACTAGTAACAGTGTTCATTGCCGTTTTAACTTACACTGTGGCAAGTTGGCCTGAAGTCAGGAAGGTTTTTTACTGGAGGGATCGTGTTGGGATCACCTCTTTCGATTCAGTTAACGGTTATATTGTTGTCTCAAATTCCGGAGATGGGGAAGTTTTCGTCTCTCATTTATCACTACATTCAGATACGCCACGATTCTCTAAGACCTGGTGTATCAACACAGTCGTGAAAGGCAATAGTTTCAGTACTAAGGAAATCCCACACCAAGGAGAATGGTATACAGGACCGTTAAGTGAAGAGGAATGGCAGCATGTGTTGACGGTTGCACCAGGTGAATGTTTCCAATGGAATTTTTTTGATGAGGCTAATCCAATATACCTGGACTTTCAGCAGTTCACAGGCGGGCAGTTGCGGAAGTTACAACTACTTGGTTCCATCAATTTCATTTCTGGCCATGATCAACGCCGTATGAGTCGAGACGTTCAAGTGTATGCAGTTCCAGTTTTTAATCGGGCCGAAGAATGCAAAGCGAAGTTGGGGTTTCTCCCGAGAGCGAGCGCCAGGTAATATGCGGCGGCGCTTTCATGGTCTTCAAAAAAACTGGACAAGAGGTTGTCAATTGTCCAGGATCGCAAACTGCATTTAAGCCTAGGCACGGGTTTGCGTGGCGCGGCGACGCCTGGAAATTAGACAAAACACGCCTCCCCAACTTTCTGCCAATTGGTCGGCCTCTCCCCGAAGGTGTTTCGCTTTGATTTTCACTTTTTTTAGGGACTACGGGAGCGGGGGACGCCGGACACACTGAGCACACTCAGGCACGATCCGGTGCGCTCGACCGTAATTTCCCCGGACGGGCTTCGCAAAAAGCGTGGTCCAGGTTCAAGACGCTCAGCTTAAGAAATGACCAGGAAATAAAGAAACAGCGGGTGAACGGCACGATCAGCTAATAGCAAACTTTCTAGTATAATCAATTTCATTGAGACTTTCAGAGAGTGCGGAAGTGAGGCCGCTAGCCTGGATTCCCACGTTAGTTTTTTGAATTAACACCACGGAGCTTTCAGAGGAACTGGATACGCAGGTGTTTGCCGCCGAGCCACGGGATCGGGACATCAGTGCGGCCGAAATGAGCGG
>Ga0187770_10002607_pt1 | contig 10135 bp, 10 predicted proteins | sample 0116_SJ02_MP02_2_FD_133154 | JGI IMG/M metagenome (GOLD analysis project Ga0187770, IMG submission 133154) | Tropical peat soil microbial communities from peatlands in Department of Meta, Colombia - 0116_SJ02_MP02_20_MG | ecosystem: Environmental > Terrestrial > Soil > Wetlands > Peat | place... | reverse complement strand
TGCGTCAATTGTGATGCCTGCATTCGGGCCTGCCCAACCCGGGCTCTCGAGAAACCCGGTCCGGGGCAGGCCTATTCCATGAACCCGTTCGCTTGGCGGAATTACCGGCAAATGGGTCTCACCTGCGGCGTTTGCCTGAGGGCCTGTGACGAGGTCCTGGGGTAGATTCTTGACCGCTGCCGGTTTAAGAAAGCCAGGCAAGGGCTCGGGACGAAAGGCAGGTTGCAAGCAAACACCGGCGGGACATAGTTCCAAGAACATCCCCAGCCTATCTTCCGCAAAGCGTAGCGGGGCCGGGAAAGGAAAGGTATGGAAAAAGAGGAACAGCCCCGCCGCGGCCAAAGAAAGATTGCTGCCTCGTGATTGTAAGCATGCTGACTTTCGTTCCGAGCCCCGGAGATAGATGGGCATTTCATCGAAAAGCACGCTGGGAACGCAGAGGAAAGATAAGGACAGGTAAATTAATACCCAATTTGTTGGGATATTTTTGCTTTTCGTCTTGCCCCAGCGGTCTTGGGGCTCTCTGCGGTGAATGATTTTTTGAAAGGATTAATTATGATCAAGGGGAAATCCATCTCTACCCGCGCCGTCCACGCCGGGGAACGAAGACCCAAACCCGATTTCCTGCCGGTCTCTACGCCCATCTATAATACGGTGGGTTACATTTATGAGGACATGGAGGACCTGGACCGGATTTTCGGCAACGAACGGGAGGGATACGTTTACACCCGTTATGGAAATCCGACCAACTCAGCCCTGGAAGAGGCTCTCGCCGCCCTGGAAGAAGGGGAAGCAGCCCTAACCTTCGGCTCAGGAATGGCCGCGGTCCATGCAAGCCTTCTGGCCGCCGGGGTCAAGAATGGGACCTCCCTCGTAGCTGCCTATGATGTCTACGGGGCCACCTACGCGATCTGCTCCCGCCTTTTTCCGGAAATGGGAGTCCGGGTGAAATTTGTGGACGTGACGAACCTGGAGGAATTGAGCCGGATTCTATCGGAGATGAAACCCGCCGCCGTCATCCTGGAAACCATCTCCAACCCCCTTATGAAGGTCGCCGATGTTCCCACCATCTGCCGGCTATCTCATCGAGCGGGGGCAAAGGTCATCGTAGACAACACCTTTGCTACCCCCGTCCTTTTTCAGCCGATCAAACATGGGGCGGACTTCTGTGTTCACTCCACTACCAAATACATTGGCGGGCATGGAGATGTGATGGGGGGGGCGATCATAACCTCCAAGAAGAATCGGTCGGCCCTCCATGAGATCATCAAGATGACGGGGGGAAACCTCGGCCCCATGGAAGCCTGGCTGACCCATCGGGGGGCAAAGACCCTTCCTTTACGCATGCGCCAACACTGTCTAAATGCCATGGAAGTAGCCCACTGGCTGGAAAGTCATCCGCGGATCGCTCGGGTGAACTACCCGGGCCTTCCCAGCCATCCCCAGCATGAACTGGCCGGGAAACTCCTTTCCCCAGGCCTTTTCGGCGGGATGATTTCTTTTGAGATCAAGAATGCCGGAAGGGAGCAAGTGTTCCGATTCATGGAATCTCTGGAACTCATCATTCCGGCGACGACCCTGGGAGACGTTTATAGCCTGGTTCTTTATCCGCCCATGTCCTCTCATCGAGCCCTGACCCCGGAAGAGCGGGCTAAGGTCGGAATCAACGAAAGCCTGGTGCGACTCTCGGTGGGGATCGAAGAAGGCTCAGAAATCATCGGAGATCTCGAGAGGGCCCTGAAGAAGAGCCTTTAGAAAGGAAGCCGGGAAATAAAAAAGCCGGTCCTCCCTGAGGGCCGGCTTTTTGGGGCGGCAGAAAGTTCCCTACTGCAGAAAATCCTGGGCTCTCATGGCCATCAGACGGGCTACCCGCTCCTGAATGGGCGGATGCGTGCTGAAGAGCCTGGTGAATCCTTCTGCCGAGAGAGGGTTCACGATAAACATCTGGGCCTGGGCCGGGTTTACCTGCATGGGAATCTGTTTATTGTACTCCTCCAGCTTGATCAGGGCATTCGCCAGGGGTCGCCCGGCACCCACGATTTTGGCTCCAGTTGCGTCGGCGGCGTATTCGCGGCTGCGGGAGATGGCCATTTGAATGAGCATGGCCGCGATCGGGGCAACGATGGCCATTAACAATACCGCGATCATATTGCCGCCTCCTCCTTCGTCATCATCACTCCGGCCCATCCCCAGGAATGCTCCCCACTGAGCCATGGTGGCCAGGTAGCTGATGGCCCCGGCAATCACTGCGGCCACGCTGCTGATGAGAATATCCCGGTTGCGGACATGGGCCAGTTCATGAGCCAGGACCCCCTCCAACTCCTCGGGCTTCAGGATCCGGAGAATCCCCTGGGTAACGGCAACTGCCGCATGGTCGGGATTACGGCCGGTGGCAAAGGCATTGGGTGTATCCTGGGGGATAACGTAGACCCTGGGCTTGGGAACGCCGGCCTGGACGGCCAATTTCTCCACCATTTGGTGCAAGTCCGGGGCCTCATTGATGGAGACTTCCTGGGCCCCACTCATGGCCAGGGCGATCTTATCGCTGAACCAGTACCCGATGAAGTTCATGATCAGGGCCATGAAGAGGGCGAAATAGAGCCCCTGCTTGCCTCCCAAGGCCTGCCCGATCAATAACAAGAGGACCGTAAGGCCGGCCAGAAGAATAAAAGTTTTAAACATATTGCCCATTGATTTTTCCTCCTTGTCAAAGCCATCTACATGGATGGCAAATCTTGCAATAAAGCCGCCAGCACCGAGCACAGAGCTGTAGCCCTTTGAAGGGCTTCCGTAGCGAGCGCCCGGATGGCGGGTTGATTCAATATGGAAGCCGAAGAATCGGTATCTGTGACCAAATTCTGAAGCCTTTTCAGGTCCAGGGCCATTTTTTCCATTGCTTCGACGGTTGAGGCTCCATCCTTTTTTTCGGAAGAATGTAAAACCTGGCGAATCTCCTGCAGAGAGAATTTACTGGCCTGCAATTGTTTGATCAAGGAAACGCGCCGGCGGTCTTCTTCCGTATAATGCCGGTACCCATGGCCCGGCCCGGGCTGGGCGGGATGAAGAAGCCCCTGCCGAGTATAGAAATCAATGGTCCTGGGACTCACTCCCAAAAGCCTGGCGAACTCTCCAATAGTATAGTTCCCCTCATTCATCCTGTTTCAATAAAGAAATTATTTTATCTCAATAAAATATACATTACCACTGTATGTTTGTCAAGAACCCCATCCAACTCCATCCAACTCCCCCATCCCAATTTTTGATCGGCGTTTGCCAAGCCCCGGGGGCCGGGACGCTTCGCTGGAGACCATGATGGCCTGGTCTCTCCGGCGAGCTAAGAACAATATATCCTGACTATGTCCACTCAGAACCAAAGAATTGACAAGCTATTCCTCACCCTCTATAATACGATAAGTACCCAAAGGTATTAATTTTTTCTGGAGGAGCTAAATGGAAGTAGAAGAGAATTTGGAGAAGCGGGTCTTTGAACTTTTGGGAAGCGGGCTCAATTGAGCCGAATCAACCATCGAGGTCCTCGGGGAGGATTTGAAATACGATAAGGTTCAAGCGATGAAGATGGCTACCCCCTTTGGGGGAGGAATCGCCCGCTGGGGAACGGTTTGCGGGGCCGTTATCGGAGGGGGAATGGCTCTTGGTTTTTGTTACGGCCGGACCCGGGGCGAACAAAGAGAAGAGAGAGAAAAGACCTATACCAAAGTCCAGGAGATGGTCCGCCAATTCGAGAAAGAATTCGGCTCCGTCCAGTGCAGGGACATCATTCAACTGAACCTCATGGATCCGGCAGACCGGAAGAAATTCGAGGAATTGAACCTTCGCAAGAAGTGCTCCCACATCGTGGCGGAAAATGTGGGAAATATCCGTCGTATCCTGAAGGCGAAATAGGGGCCTGCTAGATACCCATCGTATCAGTCATATGCAGGCCATGGGGCAGGGAGGAACGATGAAATTCATCGCTGATCTTCACCTCCACTCCAGGTACAGCCGGGCAACGAGCCAGGACATGGAAGTGAAGACCTTGGCCTTGTGGGCCAGGCGGAAGGGTATCAAGCTCTTAGGGACCGGGGACTTCACCCATCCACTGTACTTTCTCGACCTAAAAACCAAATTGAACCAGTCGGGAAATGGTCTCTTTACCCTGAAAGAAAACCCCGAGGGCCCCCATTTCATGCTCACCGCCGAGGTGAGCAATATGTTCAGCCAGGGAGGGAAGTCGAGGCGGATCCACACCCTTATCTTCGCACCCTCCTTCGAGGTCGTTGAGCGAATCAACTCCAAACTGGGAAAATATGGCAAGATCGGATCAGATGGACGGCCGATTTTCGGTTTTTCCGCCAAAGACCTCCTGAAGATGATCCTGGATATCTCTCCCGAGTGCCTACTCATTCCCGCTCATGCCTGGACTCCATGGTTCTCCATTTTTGGAGCAAACTCGGGGTTTGATTCCATTCAAGAATGTTATGAAGAAGAGGCGAAGAACATCCGGGCGATTGAAACCGGCCTTTCTTCGGACCCGGAGATGAACTGGAGGCTTTCTTCCCTGGATAACATCACCCTGATCTCCAACTCGGATGCCCATTCCCCGGGCAAGATCGGCCGGGAGGCCAACATCTTTAACTGCGAGATGAGTTACCAGGCCATCACCGAGGCCATCCGCAGGAAAGACCCCCGGAAAATCCTCTATACCATCGAATTTTTCCCCGAAGAGGGAAAATACCATTACGACGGCCATCGCAGCTGCGGAATCCTCTTCTCTCCCCAAGAGACCCGGAAGCATAAGACCATCTGTCCGGTCTGCGGCAAGCGCTTGACCGTAGGGGTGATGAATCGGGTGGAAGAGCTGGCCGACCGGCCTGAAGGTTATGTACCGGAAAAAGCGATTCCGGCCCTGCGAACGGTCCCCCTGGATGAGATCATCGCCGATGCCTTCGGGGTGGGGGCGAATGCCTCATCGGTAGAAAAAGAATATCTCCGCCTGGTGGAAAAGGGGGGTTCGGAATTCGACATCCTCCTGGAGCTCTCTCCGGAAGAGCTCTCCTCCCTTACCCCGCCCATGATCCTGGAAGGGATTTTAAGGGTCCGCGAAGGGCGCCTGAAGATCATCCCGGGGCATGACGGGGTTTTCGGGAAAATTGAAATCTTCTCTCCCGAGGAAAAAGGCAAAGAAACGGTCCGGGAAGAACCCAAGCAGATGGGGCTTTTCTGACATCGGGCTATGACGCTCTCTTCCGGGAAGAAATCCATCCTTTTAGTCAATCCCTGGATTCATGACTTTGCGGCTTACGACCTCTGGATGAAACCCCTGGGTTTGCTTTACCTGGGAGGTATCCTGCGGTCAAAGGGGTACGGAGTCTCATTACTCGACTGCCTGGAATTCACTTCGGTTCCGGAGGATTTCACTGCCGGGCTGAAATCACCCGGACGAAAGGAATACGGCAGCGGCCATTTTTATAAAGAAATAATACCCAAACCGGAGGCCCTTCGAGAAATCCCCCGCCTATACCGCCGTTATGGAATCCCCCCCAAGAGAATGGAACGGTTCATCTCCAGGATGCCAAGGCCGGACGTCATTTTAACGACCTCCTCCATGACCTACTGGTATCCCGGAGTTGCTGAGACCATCGCGTTCCTGCGGAAGGCTTTTCCCGGAGTTCCCATTCTGTTGGGAGGAACTTATGCCACCCTTTGCCCGGATCATGCCCGGAAATATTCCGGGGCCGACCGGGTTCTGCCCGGGCCGTGGAATGGGCAGCAAATGAAAATTGTGGCTGAAGTTCTGGGAGGAGAACCTGACCCGGCTGACGAAGACTTCCCTTCCTGGCCCTATCCGGCTTTTGATCTATATACCCAATTGTCCTATATCTGCCTTCTAACCCGCTGTGGATGCCCTTTCTCCTGCACCTATTGCGCATCCTCCAAACTGACCAGAGGCTTTGAGTCCAGAACCTCTGAGCAGGTAGCCGGAGAGATCTTCTTCTGGAGTGAAGAATTTCAAGTTCGGGATTTCGCTTTCTACGATGACGATCTTCTGCTGAACCCCGCCAAGCATATTCTTCCCATTCTGCAGGAACTGATGAGAAAAGGGATCTTAGCTAACTTTCATACCCCGAATGCTCTCCACGTGAAAGCGATAGAGCAGGAAGTGGCAGACCTCCTCTTTCGCTGCGGGTTTAAAACCATCCGCCTGGGCCTGGAGACAGCCAATGAAGCGCTGCAGGTGGCGACCGGCGGAAAGGTAGACAACCTGGAATTTCGGAGGGCGGTAGAGAATCTGAAGAGAGCGGGGTATGAAGCCGGGGAGATCGGAGTTTACCTGCTGGCCGGACTTCCGGGGCAGACGACGGAAGAAGTTGAAGAGAGCATTGCCTTTGTAAGGGCGACGGGAGCTAGACCGATTTTGGTAGAGTACTCACCCATCCCGGGCACCCCTTTGTTTGAGAAGGCGAAGCAATTCTCTTCCTTCGACATTGAAAATGAGCCTTTGTTCCACAACAACTCCATTCTCTCCTGCCAGTGGGAAGGGTTCACCTGGGCGGATTATCGAAGATTAAAAGAAGAAGCAAAAAAATAGAATGATCAAAGTAGGGCTGTAGACTCAGGGAAGGTCTTTGTTGTTTCGGGTTCGCGCTTCGCGGCACAAACCGGGGTTTATGGAATGCTCATCCATCTCAGGGGGCCGGAACGAAAGTCATCTTGCTGGCAATCACGAGGCATCCTTCTCCCTTGCTCTGCTTGGCCGCGCCGGGGCTGTTCCTTGCAGTCCTTTCCGCTGAGTCTAGTATAGAAGGTATTCAATGATTGAGCTATTTCGTCTATCCCGGAGCACTTAACCGACCTGTGAAGGAAATCTCTTTTCGAATCGCAACGAAGAAAGATCAGGACTTCATCGGGCAATTATCCGCCAGAGTATTCTCAATATTTGGCCGTTATGATGAAATCCTGACTGACTGGTTTTCGCATCCCGGGGTTATTACGGTAATCGGTTCCAAGAATGGGCAGCCGGTGGCTTTTGCCATGCTTCAGCTGGGAGAAAGGGAAACCTGGAATGTTTCCACTGGGGAATTATTAGCCATCGCAGTAATCCCCGAACACCAGAGGCAAGGGCTAGGCAGGTCTCTGCTGAACTATATGGAAGATCTGGCTTTGAGGTTCCGTTTGAGGGAAATCCATTTGCATACGGGAAAAGATAACCTTCCCGCGCAATGCCTATTCGAGGAGGCGGGTTACGGAGTGGCGGAGACGGAGAAAGATTATTATCCGAAAGGCCAGCCCGCCGTGAGGATGGTTAAGCGGCTGGAATCATGAAGAGGCTGCGAAAGATTGGCCTATTCCCTGTCAAATGCCGCCAGGGAGGTTTCGGTCAAAGGTTTGATGGCGGAATTCAAATCAAAACCGGGAGGTAATTCATGGTTCTTTCAGAGATCGTTTCCTTGAGCACGAAAGGATTTAGCGACATCATCAACATTACCCCGCCTGTCAGGGCCATCGTTGAAAAGTCAAAGATAAGAAATGGAACCATGACCGCTTTCTGTTCCGGGTCCACCGGAGCAATTACAACCATCGAGTATGAAAGCGGCGCGCTGGAAGACCTGAAGGAAGCCATCGAGAGAATGGCACCTTCGGACATCCCTTACGCCCATGACCGTCGTTGGGGGGATGGAAATGGGTTTTCCCATGTGCGGGCCGCTCTCATCGGCCCCTCCCTCACGGTTCCCTTCATTCAGGGAGATTTAGCCCTGGGGACCTGGCAGCAGATCGTGTTCATCGATTTTGACAACCGGAGGCGGCAAAGGAATATCCGGGTGCAAGTGATAGGAGAATAAAGAAAAAAGAAAGAACGAAGACGCGGATCAACAAAACGCAGAAGTATAGGGGAAAAAGAGTCGATTTCAAAATCCTTTTCTGCCCGGTTAGATCATAATCGTTTTTCCAACGACTTTTACGCCCCCAAAAGGGAAAAAGGGAAGGGGGAAGATATGTTTGTCAGGCGGGTGTCCGGTATGGTAGTATTCTTTTCATGAAATATATAAGCACGCGGGGGACCGCTCCTTCTATCCTTTCCAAGAAGGCTATCATCAAAGGGATAGCGGAGGATAATGGCCTTTATGTTCCCTCCAGTTCTCCTTCTCTCGGCCCCGACCCGTTCTCCGGGCTCAAAGGAAATGCTTACGCCGGGCGGGCAACTGAAATCCTCAAACCCTTCCTCACGGATTACAGGAAGGCCGAACTGTTATCTGCCTGCCAGGGGGCCTACAGTGACCATTTTGATTCTCCTTTGACTGCACCCGTCAAATTCCTCGACCATTGCACAGCGGTTCTGGAACTCTGGCATGGACCCACCCAGGCGTTCAAAGATATGGCTCTCCAGCTCATGCCCAGGCTACTCTCTTTAGCCCTGAAAGATGAGGAGGAGAAATATGAAGTGGTTATTCTGGTGGCCACTTCGGGAGATACAGGCAAGGCCGCCCTGGAGGGATTTGCGAACGCGGAAGGGGTGCGTATTTTCGTTTTTTATCCCCACGAGGGGGTGAGCGAGATCCAGCGCCTGCAGATGGTAACGCAGAGGGGGGTCAATGTAGGGACTTGCGCGGTGAAGGGGAATTTCGACGATGCCCAGACCGGGGTCAAAGAGATCTTTTCCGACCGGGCCATCAATCAGAAGCTGGCCACCCATGGATTCCGGCTCTCTTCGGCTAATTCCATAAATTGGGGAAGGCTCGCTCCGCAGGTTGCCTACTATTTTACCGGCTATGATGACATGGTGAAGGCGAAGAAGATTCAATCAGGCCAGCCTATCCTTATCTGCGTTCCTACCGGAAATTTCGGAAACATCCTGGCGGCCTATTATGCCATTCAATGCGGGCTGCCGGGATCCAGGTTGATCTGCGCATCCAACCGAAACAGAGTATTGAGTGATTTCATCCGCACCGGGATCTATGACCGCCGGCGGGAATTCTACAAGACCGAATCCCCCTCCATGGATATCCTGATCTCCTCCAACCTGGAACGTCTCCTCTTTGAGCTGAGCGGGCGCCAGCCTGCGGTGGTCTCCAGGTGGATGACAGAGCTCAAAGTCCGGGGATGGTATGAGATTACTCGAGAAGGGCTGGGACAGCTCCAGAGGTTATTCTATGGCGGCTTTGCGGACCGGCGGGAAACACTACAGGCCATCAAACAGGCCTTTGAAAAACAGGGATATCTGATGGATACCCATACGGCCGTGGGGTACGGCGTCCTCCAGAAATACCGGGAGGAGACCGGGGACAGCTCGCCTGCCTTGTTGGCTTCTACGGCCAGCCCCTTTAAATTTAATCAGACAGTGCTGGAGGCCCTGGGCCGGGATCCCTCGGGCAAAGATGAATTTACCCTTCTGGATGAGCTTGCCGCGATTACCGGCCAACCTGTGCCCGCCAAGCTCGCCGAACTGAAGTCCCTGCCAGAGCTTCATTCCCAGGTGTGCGCCAAAGAAGAGATGTCCGGGGCGCTCTTCAAATTCCTGAGAATCGGTGGACGAAATTTTTCCTGACCAGGGCGCCGCTTTCGAGCAAAGAAAATCTGCCTCAGGAAAAAGGATGCCGCTTCGTTAGACTCGTCCCGAGGGAGAATTTGAAATTTGGTCAAAGGCATTCCTGGATTCCAGCTGGCGGGGGAAGGACTAGAGATAAAGGCGGTTCTTCTTCCTTTTCCAGGATGATTGAGATAGAATCCAGGAAACCATCTTTTACGAAAGGGAGAATGGGGTGGGAAACCGGAAGGCTTCTCGCCCGAAATGAAAACCTAAAATGGGGAAAAACCCCCAACCTCCAAATTCATTTCCCGAGACCGCCTTCATCATCTGCAAGCGCAGGAAGAGCCAGCCCAAGATTCCCCCTTTGATCTGTGAACAGCGCTGTCAGCATATCAGGGGCTGCCAGGAGTATTTCGATTACCTCCAGCCGGCGATGTTTGAGCGGTATGAGAAGAGAGAGGTCAAAGAGAGGAAAAAAGGGGAGGAGAAAAAATTCAAAGGAGGCGGGCATGAGCCGATACCCCGCTAAAGGCGAGCAAGTCAGCCGGAATTTCCCGACTTTGAAAGGGGAGGCCGATGCCGTTCCCATTCTGGCCCAGATCAATGAGC
>Ga0187770_10002606_pt1 | contig 10135 bp, 7 predicted proteins | sample 0116_SJ02_MP02_2_FD_133154 | JGI IMG/M metagenome (GOLD analysis project Ga0187770, IMG submission 133154) | Tropical peat soil microbial communities from peatlands in Department of Meta, Colombia - 0116_SJ02_MP02_20_MG | ecosystem: Environmental > Terrestrial > Soil > Wetlands > Peat | place... | reverse complement strand
GCAGGAAAGAGATCGTACCGCTCCATGTCATGGGCATCCGGCAGCACAATATCCGCAAACTCAGCCGTCTCATCCAGCTGAACGCAGAAGGAAACGATGAAAGGAATCTTCTTCAATGTTTCACCCATGGCCTGGGGACTATGGCTGTTCATCATCAGGTTGGTTCTGCCCTGGATCATCATTTCCGGCTCATAGGGAATCCTAAATTCCTTCAAGTGGTCGATGGCATAGGGATACATGGAACGCGTAAAAAGGGCGGCCGGATAGATCTCCCGTAGGTCAAGAGACTCGGGCATTTTAACGGGTGCCCCAGGGAATGGTTTATTGTACTTTGTAATATAGTCGGCGGGTTCCAGCAGACCATCTCTCCCTTTCACAGCAGTCCAAGAAGGCCCCACCGGGTTAACTCCCCTCTGCCCTCCTGGGACATCGAGCGATCCCACGACGATATTGAGGAGTTGAATGGCCCAGCAGGTCATTCCACCTCCGCGGTGAGCCCCGACGCCGCGTTTGAAGTCAATGCCTGCAGGCCTAAAGGGCAAGTTGATTCCATCGATTAGGATCGTGCTCCCAATCCGTGCGGCTTCCCCAAACTCCCGAGCAAATCGACGAATCGCTCTTTCGGGAACGGTCGTGATGTTGGAGGCCCATGGCGGGTCATATTGTTTCACATGATCCTTCAGCCTCTGGAAAGAAGGTTGGCATAGAGTCCCTTTCGCAGAATACGATCCTTCGATAGCAGGGTCCTTAATGGATTGATCGTCGTAGACTTTGATTTTTTTGTCTGCAAGGTCACAGACCAATGGTTTCCCAGAGGCTTCGTCCCTGAGGCAATGGCCATCCGGTTTGATCAGATAGGTTGCGTTCGTGTGGATTTTCAAGAATTCCCTATCATAAAGCCCGTATTCATTGAGCAGCAGATTGAGCATGCTTAAGGCGAGAGCCCCATCCGTTCCAGGCCGGATGGGAATCCATTCATCCGCTTTGGCCGCAGGATTGGTGCAGGTGGGGTCGATCACCACGATCTTGGCACCTCGAGCCCGCGCCTGTGCGACTTTATTTGCCGCGGACAGGGCGATGGTGTTTACACCAAAGCCCAGCTGGTTGCCCCAAAGGACAATGTAGTTGCAGCGTTCGAAATCGAGTTCTGCATTCAAGGAACCATTGGTGATGAGCCAGGCGGGATGGGTCGAAGATCCGCAATAGTCTGCCCTGTTCCAGAAATAGTTGGTTGTTCCGAAAGCGACTGCAAAGGATGCAGCCATTCGGTACATGGGAAGATCGAAATGGGCGATGATCAGCTTCCGCGGGTCTTCCGAACGAATCTTCTTCATCCTTGAGACAATTGCTTCCATGGCTTCTTCCCAGGAGATCTCTTCCCACTGGGGATCGACACCAATGCCCTTCTTTGGATTCTTTCTTTTTAAAGGCACCCTGACCCGATCAGGATCATTGAGATCAAGCATCCGGGCCTTGCCCTTGGCACAAATGAAGCCACGGCTGTTGGGGCTTTGGGGATCGCCGACAATATCGATGACCTTTCCATCCAAGCGGTGAACCTTGATGGCACAGCTATTGTAGCATCCATAACAAACTGTGGGTACCCACACGTCCCTCCCCTGAATCATACTTCGTTCCCTCCAAACACGATTTCTGATTTCATCTCCTTTCCCCTTACAGACTGCGTCGTAATCAACGAGAAGCTACTTCCTTTTCAAGGCGGAGCAGGCAGTCGAGTGATGAAGCTTTAGAGCGGAAGCCTTTGATTGCTCAGCGTTGAGGTGCCAACCTCATAAAAAGAATCTCATTTCTAAGAAGGCCGGTTACCATGACTTTAAGCGACCGCATTCTAAAGCTGAAGAACTTGACTGCCTGCTCCGACGAAATCGACCCTCCTCATGATTAAGATACAATCCCTTCCAATGGGGGAAAGAGGCCCTCCCTTCATAACACCCCTCTAAATATGGGGATCATAAAGCCCAACCTTCAGGATGGCATAACGGAAGCCAAGATCTCCAAGCAGCCTCGAGATGCAAGCCACAAGGAATAGGCCCCATGGTGACAGTCCGCCTCCCGATAACGCGAGAAGGAATATCAAGGGAAGGAGGATCCCGACTCCGATGCCCAGAAGGTAGAAAAAGATTCCTGTGTTCCCCTTCGTAAGAAATCGAATCGCCTCTCTGGCTCCGGATGCGGAGGCGTAGGAAACCAAAAGATAAAGGCCCGACCCGATCAAAAGGAAAATCAGTAATCCCGATAGAAGCCAAACCAAACCCACATTCTCGGCCAAAGAAGGATGGATGACGAAGATGATCAAAAGGCCACTCGTGAGGGAATGGAGGCTTAATAGAACGGGCGTGAACTGACTGTTCCAGGCGCTGATGGAGGGGCTGTAGGAGATCACTAGGCCCGGATAAAGCATGACCATGAAGGCAACTATCCCGAAGATGATAATCAACGGCCAGGAGAGAATCGGACAACCTGCAAATGCATAAATCAAACCAAAGAGAAGGAGAAGTGTGATAAATAGTGACCCGCGGCTGATCCAAGATGTCTTGAGCCTCGCAAAGGCCTTATAAAATCTCCATGGGGTGCCCAAGTCGAGAAAAAGGGCGAAGGCTCCTATGACCACAAAAACTAATGATAGGACGATGCCCACGAGAGAATGAAAGACGGCGGAAAAGAGAAAGAGGGCTGCTCCTATCCCTGAGAAAAAGAAGTCAAGGGCAATGCCAAATCCCCAGCCCGTCTGCACCCGGTACCTTACAATAAAATCATCCCTTCTCAAAAAAGTATCGCTTCCCATCATCGGCCACCCTCCAAATTGACCTGGGTCCTGCTTCTCTATTTATTCTGCCGAAATGTCTCCAGAAAGATTGATTCCAAAAAGAGAGCCATACAGGAGATTCCAATCCTCCGGTTAAGAATAGGGTTAGATGAGCTTCGTCAACTCCTCCATCGATCGTTGTTCCAATTCGGTGATGATATCTCCGAGCCTCCGGGCCTCTTCCTCTGAGAGGGCCGACGTTGCATTGGTAAGAAACTTATTATAAATTTCATCTCGGCTCGCCGGGTTTTCCGGTTCTCCTTTGGGCAATTCAACCTCAGCGCACCATTCCCTGTTCTTTTTATCCATGATCTGGACAGTAGCCCCTCTCTTCTCAGGGTAGAGCTTCTCCCACTTGGTTCCGACCGATAATTCGACCATCTTGGCCAAGCGCTGGATGTCCTCGTCCCGAATATTCTCCTCCGAATACTTGTCCGCCCCCGCATCTTTTTTGAACAAGGCCAAAGCCAAAGAAAAAGGAATGCTGAAGCGGGCCGCTGACGGGGTCGTCACCTCGGTGATCCCAGCAAGTCGGATAGCAGCCGGATAGGTCTCAACAGAAATCTTGATGATTTCAGAAGGGTCAATGTTGCTGCCCTCCAATGCCTGGAAGGCGGCATCAATGGGAGCATGGGCATGACGGCAGGCAGAATGGAATTTAATGTAGATGTTGCAGATCTCAAATTCCTTTCCGAGGCCACGGGTCAGAAGTTCCTTGTTCACTTCGTCGGTGACGGCCTGGAGAAAACCATCTTCCCCTTCGAAGATCTTCCGTGGTCCCTTCGCTCCCCTTTGAGCCAGCAGAGCAGCCAGGAGGCCTGACTGAGCGGCTCTCGCCGGATTGATGGGTTTGACCTTTGCCCCCACTGCATCGTGGTTCACCTGGAGAAGGCCTGATCCCTGGAGCCCCGCCAGACCCAGGGCCCCGATCGTCTCCTCGCGATTCAACTTCATGATGCTTGCTGCTGCCGCCGTGGCTCCGAAGGGACCCGTGATTCCCGTCGCATGAAAACCCCGATTCAGACTGGAGGGATTGATAGCCATTCCAATGCGGATCATCACCTCGTAGCCCACGACGATTCCCGCCATCAACTCGCGTGTGTTTGCTTTCGATAACTCTGCGGAGGCCAATGCGGCTGGAATGATGACGACCCCAGGATGGAGGGCACCAAATCGATGGCCATCATCCATATCGAGGGCATGGGCGCATGCTGCATTGGCAAAGGCCGCATTGACTGAAGGAAATTTCCTTTTGGTCTGGATGATGGTCGCCTCTGGGACCCCTCCGAGGCCCTCCATATAGCTGACGACCATACGAGAAAATTCCATCAACTGATAACCGGCCAAGGAGACGCCCACTAAATCCATGATTACCTTCTTGGCCTGCGAAATAACCTCTGGCTTCAAATGATCATAGCGGGTATTGAGAATAAAATCCGCGTATGCTGTAGAAAGCCCGCTCATCCGCACCCCCATTCTCGCCTCAAGCCCTTCTCTCAGCCCGTTCGCTCATCCCATCCGTGGAGTTCGTAATATTCATCAAGCATCTTACCCCGCCCTTTTCTCAATAGGGCTATACACTTGTCTTCCCTCTATCCTCTAACCTCCTAAATAGGCTTTCCTCACCTCCTCGCTTTGGCGGAGCGCTTCGACATCCCCTTGATGGACGACCTTACCATTTTCCAGGACATAACCAAAATCTGCCACACCGAGCGCTGCTGCGACGTTCTGTTCTGCGAGGAGGATCGTTGTACCACGCCTTTTCAGTTCCAAGAGAATGCTGAAGATCTCTGAAACCAACAGAGGGGATAATCCATGAGAGGGTTCATCCAGCATCAGCAATGCCCCATGAGAAATCAAAGCACGACCGATGGCAAGCATTTGCTGCTGCCCACCACTCAGGGAAGCCGCATCATCGGGGAGGCAATCCTTTAGGACTGGGAAGAGATGAAACACCTCTTCCATAGCCTTCGAAAAACCTGCTCGGTTCCTCTTCAGATAGGCGCCGAGCATGAGGTTCTCCTTGACGGTGAGTTCGGGGAACAGCCCCCTCCCCTCCGGAACGAGAACAATGCCAGCCTTCACCCTTCTTGTGATAGACCAACGGCTAATTCTCTCCTGCTGAAAAGTGATCTCGCCCGTTCGCTGAAAAAGCAAGCCCGCAATGGTATTCAGCAAGGTGCTCTTGCCGGCACCATTGCGGCCAATGGCAACCACAAACCTTCCCTCGGGCACCGAGAGAGAGAGGCCTTCGAGGGCCCGTATGGCCCCGTAATAAACCCAAAGATCAATTACTTCCAGAAGATTTTTCGGCTCCAATGTAGGCCTCAAGTACTTTTCGGTCAGAAAGAACCTCTTCTGGCCTTCCCTCTGCTATCTTCTGGCCAAAATCCATGGCCGTTATGTAATCCGCCACTCGGGCAACCAGCCTGACATCGTGTTCTACGAGGAGAATTGTGATGCTGAACTCCTCACGAAGCCACTTCATGAACTGTGCCATCTCGTCTTTTTCAGATACGCTCAGGCCGGAGGTTGGCTCATCGAGAAGCAGAAGCTTCGGTTCCATGGCTACCGCTCGCAGGACCTCCACTTTTCTCTGTTGCCCAAAAGGCAGGCTGCCTGCTGGCCGAGCGCTGAGTTCCTCCAAGCCAATCCGACGCAATAACTCCTCCGCCTTGCGCAATGACCTTTTTTCTTGACCTGTAATACGGCCGGTGGCAAATGCCGCCCCCAAAAGATTGGTTTTGATACTCATATGGTGGCCCACTTGGAGGTTTTCGACCACCGACATTCCAGAAAAAATCTGGACGTTCTGGAAGGTGCGCGTTATTCCTTTGGCTGCGATCTGATGCGGCTTCAGCCTCGTCACATCTTCGCCCTGAAAGTGAACCGTTCCCTCCGAAGGAGGATAGAAACCAGTGATGATGTTGAACAAAGTTGTTTTCCCTGACCCGTTAGGACCGATCAGCCCTCTGATCTCTCCGCGTTCGACAGCAAGGTCAAAATGCGAAACCGCCCTCAACCCTCCAAAACTAATGGAAAGATTTTGAACCTCGAGCATGGCCATGGCTAAGTCTCAAAAAGTTTCGCCCCAATCTTTGTGTTCTGCATCTTGTTCTTGAGGCTGATGAGGCCTCCAACAATGCCCCCCCGCAGAAAAAGAAAGCAAAAGAGAAGCAAGAGCCCGAACATCAGCTCCTTAACCTCTAACAATTTCCCCGTCCATTCCGGGAAATAGGTCAGGAGTACCGCTCCCAATGCCGAGCCGAGTATCGTACTTCTGAGTCCACCCACGACAACCATTCCGAGGAGGGCGACGGTGAGTCGGAAGTCAAAATCCCACGGCATGAGACATCCCGTCGCAAGGGCAAGCAGAGCCCCGCCAACGCCCGTATAGAAACCGCTGAGAGCGAATGCGATCGCCTTATAGTTCATCAGGTTGATGCCTAACGAAGAGGCTGCCACCTCCCCGTCTCGGATTGCCTTAAATGCCCTGCCGATGCGAGACCGAGTGATATTGTGCGCTGTAATGGCGAGCATGACGATGATCACCAAGACAAAGTAATAAAGGGGTTCTCCTTTCAGGACCCACGGACCGAACGTGCCAGTGGGGACTCTCAATCCGTATGGACCTTCTGTCATCGAGACCCACTCCCGGAAGATCACCACAATCCCTTCGCTGAACGCGAGGGTCACCAGCGCCAGGTAGTGCCCCGAAATCTTTAACGCAGGGATACCGATGGGATAAGCGATGAAGCCGGCGAGAAACCCGGCCAAAAGGACTGCTGCCCAGGCCGGCACATTGAGACGAAGCATCAACAAAGAGGAGGCATAGGCCCCGATCCCGAAGAAGGCTGCCTGACCAAACGAGACCTGCCCGGCAAGGCCGACCAAAATGTTGTAGCCGAGAGCGCCGAGAAAATAGCACCCTGCCAGGATGAGGACAAAAGCCCAATACCGGCCGACCATCTTGGGATAGAATAGGAGCAAAACTCCAAGCAATACCAGAATTCCGATTTTCCATCTATTGCTGAAAACCGGCTTTCCCATCTGACTACACCTTCCTGACCACCTGCTTCCCAAGCAATCCGCTTGGTTTTATCACAAGGACGCCAATCATGATGATAAAGGCGATGAGGTCTCTGAAGGCAAAGGAGATATAGAATCCCGACAAATTTTCAAGAACCCCAAGGAGAATCCCCCCAACAACGGCGCCCGGGATGCTATTGGCTCCTCCAAGAATGGAAGCGACAAAGCCTTTGAGCCCAATGATTCCCATATCGGGGTAGACCGATATCATATGGGCGCCCGCGATACCCACGATCGCGCCCATGGCCCCGCTCAATCCCCAGGCCAATGACATCATCGCTCCCACAGGGATGCCCATCAGGGAAGCGGACGAACGGTCCTGGCAGCAGGCTCTGAGCGCTATCCCCCAGCGGGTATATTGAAAGAAGATGGCGAAGCCGGCAACGGAGAGCGTTGCAATAATCATCATCCAAAGCGTTGCAGAGCCGAGCGGCACACCCGTTATGTTCAAAGGGATGTCTTTGAATAGATCTGGGAAGGGTACGACCTGTGGCCCCCAACAAAGGCGTATGAGGTATCTCATGATCATGGACAAGGCTACGGTCCCGATGACGACTTGAATGATGGACACCCTGTACATCGGCCGCAGCCCTACCAGTTCGAGAAGAACCGTCAGCCCGATCGAGCAGACGATGGCGGCTGCCACGGCCAACGGTAAACTCAAGTGCAGGAGCGTAGCAAAGATGACTGTAAAATAGGCACCGAAGGCGCAGGTATCGCCCTGGAAGAAGTTAACCACGTTTGTCGTCTTCAGAACGAGGACAAAGGCCAACCCGACCAGGCCATAAAGAACCCCGGCTCCGATCCCAGTGATGACAACGTCAAAGAATATAGGCATCGCAGATAAAGAAGCGGCTCCCGGCCCCTTATGAAAGAAATTGTTTCTCTCACAAATGGGCAGGAGCCCAGTTCAAGAAGACCCTCTAATACCTTTTCGCTTTGTCAATCACTTTCCAATCACCGGACGGCGTCCGTTGCAATGCCTCTTCCCAACCGTCGGGCAAATAGTGCTTGACAAAAAGGTTTCCGTGATAGTGTTTGCTGGGAGAGTAGGTCAGGCGCACCATCAACCCAGGGCCAGCCCAATCCGTGACCTTTTCGGCTTCCGCTACGATCTTCTCACGATCGAACCCGCCCACCTTCTCTACGAGATATTTTATGAAGTAAATGGCCGTGTATCCCCAGCCCGGGGTCTGACTCGGCTCCATGGGATCGGTTGGCTTAAACTTCTCTCTAAATTTCTTCCTGTAATTGAGAATGGTCTGGTTTTGAGACGTGTCCCAATCGGACCCAGCCATTCCCCAAGCGCAATAGATCCCATCCATTGCCTTTTTGACCTCTTGTCTAACATGGTCATCGGCTATCCCTAAGTCGCACACCCAGTTGGGCTTGTAATTCAGCCCAGCAGCCTGCCGGAGGATCGGGATGCCGTCCGCAACCAAAGTCCCCGCAGTGAAAACCACATTCGGGTTCAGAGACTTCAGCTTCAGCAAATGAGAACTGAAATCGGTAGCGGTCTCCGGATAGTCAACGACTGTCAGAAGCTTCATCTCTGGGAAATCCGGCAAGAACTTGACAATGGCGTCTGTAACAGACTTTCCATAAGCACCGCCCCGCTGCAGAATGGCCACGGTCTTTGGCCCATAGGTTTTTCTGGCAAATTCAAGCAGCACGGGGGCCTCTGCGTCTGACGTAAAAGGGATCTGGAACACATATTTCTTTAGAGGCACGCTGACCACAGGGGAGAGAACAGCAGCGGCAAAGTAAGGCACCTTCTCGTCATTCAAGATGGGCCCGGCGGCTATGGCACAGCCGCTGCAGGTCCCGCCTGTCGCAACAAATACGTTATCCTTCTCCAACATCCTGTGTGCTGCTGCTGCCGCAAGGGAAGGGGTACACTGATCATCATAGATGATCAGGTCGATCGGCCTACCCAAAATGCCGCCTGCAGCATTAATCTCCTCTGCGGCCATCTGGGCCCCTAAAGCAGCCTGTCCCATTTCCACCGCGATTTTCGTAACAGAAGCGTGGAATCCAATCTTAACAGGCTCAGCAGCGATTGTCTCCCTCGCGGAAAACCCCCAAAAGGGCATTGTTGTTAAAAAAAGAAAAAAGACGATTCCCGGTATTGCTTTCTTCATATATCCCGCTGCCATAGCTTCCTCCTTTCTCACCGTATGATCCTCCTTTCACCCGCTGCTCCTTACATCCACAATTCAATGGCGCCAGAATGGTCCACCTCAACCGTCAATTTCTTCAGGCCGATCTGTTCACCCCCTTTCGCTCACTGGCCGCTCTCTTCCCCTCTCCTACTTGCCTGCTGTTCAGAAGTATCCTCTCTGTCCGGGCAACTGTCGGCCTGCCCCCTTTGGTTTTTCCTGATCTCCCTTTCTGATATCTTTTCAGCAAAGGAGATGAGGTTCAGTGCCCTTCGATAGGACCCATAGTCGACCATTCTCCCACCCATCGAGGTCGCTCCTAAGCCTCTGGCCTTTGCTTCTTCATAGACCTTGATCACCCTCTTGGCAAAATCCGTTTCCTCCTTCGTCGGAGCGAAAACCTGATTGACAGGATCAACATGGCGCGGATGGACAAGCAGTTTCCCTGTGAACCCCATGAGCTTGACCTTCCGGGTCTCCTTGACGAGGCTATCCATATCGATGACCAATCCGAAAAAAGGGGAGTCAATGGCCAAAACGCCAGCCGCCCTTGCGGCCAAGGCAATACAAGACCGTGGATGAGAGGCCATCAGAAAGAATTCATCCGCCGTGAGGCTGGTCACACCCATCCCTGCACCAATCTCTCTTGAGTAATCTCCCGCACCAAAGCTGACACCGATGACCCGTGGACTGCCTGCAATCACTTCAGAAACAGCCGAAATTCCCTTTGGGCTTTCCAAAAGAGGGAGAATGGAAATGGCCTTCGCTTTCAAACCTTTTTTTTCTTCTTCCTCTCCCAAAAGTTGATCCAGCCTCGCGATGTCCTCTCTTGACTCCGACTTCGGGAGCATCACGCCGTCTAATCCGCCTGTCACCACGTAGCGAAGATCCTCTTCGGTCATCCCCGTCTCAAAGGAATTGACGCGCACATAAACATCGATCCCTTTCTCCTTCAGGATGGAAACAGAATCTCTTGCGAAAACCCGGCCGGTCTCCTTCTCTGCGATCGGACAAGCGTCTTCCAAATCTAAGATCACGGCATCACCTGCCTCGGTTGCCG
>Ga0187770_10002604_pt1 | contig 10139 bp, 11 predicted proteins | sample 0116_SJ02_MP02_2_FD_133154 | JGI IMG/M metagenome (GOLD analysis project Ga0187770, IMG submission 133154) | Tropical peat soil microbial communities from peatlands in Department of Meta, Colombia - 0116_SJ02_MP02_20_MG | ecosystem: Environmental > Terrestrial > Soil > Wetlands > Peat | place... | reverse complement strand
GGTCCCCGCACATCGGGGTGCCGTGATGAACGATGATGGGCCATCCGCTTCGGTCGCCGCCCTCGACGACCCGGAGGGCTCGCCCGTCGTGCGTTCGGACGGTCAACGTGGACGTCATCGCTGTGCCGCAGGGGTGTGCATGTTCCGCATGTTTCGGTATTTGCGCGGCCCGCTCAATGAAGCGGTGACGAGCGGGTGGCAACGCGAATCGCACCTACTTGCCATCGTATCCCCACACCGGAGCGTCGACGTCGAGCTGCCAGAGAAGTGCATTGAGTTCACCCTTGTGCTGGAGTTCCTCTTCGACCATGTGGACCAGCATGGTTCGGAGCGTTACCTGTTCCCGTCGGCGGGTCGGCAGAGTGATCTTTCGGTCGAGGTCCCTCGCTCGGAGCCCCCGAAGAACCCTGTCCACGATCCGGTCCACCTTTCGGGTCTCCCGGCGAGCCTCGGCGAGGGAGTAACGCCTCCCGAGCGGGTATTCGTCGAAGTCCGTATTCGCATAGACCTTGACGAACCACCAGCGATAGGCGTCGAGAATGTGCATGTAGATGTCGACCATCGACGGGAACGAGGCGCCACGGTCTCGGTAACGTTCCTTCGGCGGCAGCCGCCAGATCTTCCGGAGGTAGCCCTGTCGACTTTTCGAGTTGTACCGGTAGAGGTCCCTGATCAGCTGGAGCTCGGTCGGCATCGACTCGTGGATGGTGGCCCGCCTGAAAACCCCTTGCCGTGCCGTCAGAGCGTCCGGCAACAGGTCCGCTACTCGTCTCTCGACCGAGTCATTTTGCTGAGACACCGTTCGAACACGGTCCTTGCCGAGTTCTCGTAGAGCACAAACCGGACGTGCCGGACGGTCGGGACGTCCTTCAGTTCATCGAGAACGGTGCGTACTGCGATTCGAGCAGCCGCCTCGGTAGGATAGCCGAATGCGCCTGTCGAGATCGCAGGAAACGCGAGGGACCGGATCCCTCGCGCGCCGGCCAACCGGAGGGCATTTCGATAGCAGTCCGCCAGTAACCGGTCCGAGGGAAGGTCAACCCCGTACACGGGGCCAAGGCAATGGATCACGAAGCGGTTGGGCAGGTCGTGCCCGCCGGTGATCACCGCCTCTCCGGGTCGGATGGGAGCAAGAGGGCGACACTCCTCGTAGAGGCCCGGACCTGCGGCGCGATGAATCGCTCCGGCCACGCCTCCTCCGGGCCGAAGTTCCGAGTTCGCGGCATTGACCACCGCTTCGATGTCCGGCTGGTCGGCGATGTCTCCTTGAACGCACTCCACCGCCGTAGAGCCGACCTGCCCTCCGCTCACGATCCCCCTCCGAAGCTAAGGGCGGTCAACCGGGCTGATGCGCCAGTCCATACGGGGGGAGAACGATGATCAACACTCCCGCAATGGTTCCGAGGATCGAACCGACCCAAAAACCCCCGCCGAACCAGAGGTCTCCGGCCGAGATCAGCACGATGAGGGTCCCAAAGTACGCCCGGAAGTTCCCGTAACTTCGGTAGAATCCCCCGAGAAAGATCAGGCCCAACCCCGCGAAGGCGGAGACGGCGCCAGCCGAGGGGAGGTCCACCGAGCCGAACGGAAGCCATGCCTTGTTGACGAGGAGGTAGAATCCTTCGGTGACGAACAATACTCCAGCGACCCAGGCGAGTATGCACGCCTCCCCTCGACCTCGCCACTCCATGATCGGCACCGACACGATTTCCCCCGGGAGCGACATTTCGCCTCGATCTTGCCGAGACCGGAGGATGCCACGCCTCTCGATTAGGTTGCTTCAGAACGCCCCGCGAGCGGCCATCGACCGCGCGGGGTGCGATGCCTTTCGCTGATGCCCTCCAAAATCGTTCACTTCGCGCTTCGGGTGAGCGAGGGGATGCACCCTCGGTGGTCAGGGAACAGAGCCCGACAGGATGGTCATCAATTTCGCGGGGTCGATGTTGCCGCCGGAGATCACCGCCACCCGAATCGAGGGGCGACTGCTCTCGCGCAGCGCCGCCGCGAGCGCGGTCCCCGCGGCCCCCTCGGCCACGACGCGCTGGCGCTCGAAGAGAAACCGAATCGCGGACGCGGTCTCCTCGAGAGAAACAACCCGCGACTCCGTGACCAGCCCTTTCATGCGATCCCACATTTCCGGAAAGACGCTCGATGCTCCGGACCCGTCGATGAAGGTCGGCTTCCGGTCGAACTGGCTCGCCCGCCCGGTCCGCAGGGACTCCGTGAACGGCGCGGCCGTTTCGGGTTCACAGGCGATGACCCGAGCCGCTGGCTTGACGGACCGGAGCGCCGCAGCGATTCCCGTGATCAGTCCGCCACCCCCGATCGGAACGAAGACGGACTCCACCTCCGGCAGGTCCTCAAAGATCTCCGCGCCGATCGTCCCGTTCCCCGCGATCATATCAGAGTGGTTGAACGGCGGCACGTAGAGGCTCTCCGAGAGCGGCTGGTAGACTCCGTTCAAGGTGATCTCCCAGACCTCGTCCCAAGGGAGCTGGATGATCTTCGCTCCGAATCGGCGAATCCCCGCGAGCTTGGCCTGGGGCGCCGAGTCGGGCACGATCGTGGTGCACGGGATCCCCATGCGCTGCGCGTGCCAGGCGAGAGCCTGCGCCATGTTGCCGGCACTTGTCGTGTAGACCCCCTTCACGGGCCCGCGTTCGAGGGCGGCAAGGATCGAGTTTCCTGCCCCTCGAACCTTGAACGACCCCGTCGGCTGGAGGCACTCTAACTTGAGGTACAGTTTTCCGGGCCCCTCGAATCCATTCAGCGGGATCAACGGTGTCCGGAGGACGAGCCCGCCGAGTCGCTTGCGCGCGTGGACGACCTCATCCAGTAGAGTCCTACCCTCCGGTGGCATCGGAAACGTCGAACATTTCCCTCTACTTCATTTCACGCGCTTCGTTGATACCCCTCAGGATTCCCACGGTCAGGTGGGGCCGGGGCGGGCTGCACTCGATTGAATCCCTTCGGTCAGGCGGGAATCGACCAGTGCCGAACTCAAAACGCGTTTCGAAAGGTCCTTAACACGGAAGCTCCTCGCGCCCGCACCGAAGATGCCGTGGGAATACTCCGAGGAGTACTACACGGAGTACACCCGGACGACGTGGAATGAGAGTGCGACGGCCTACGTCGACCTGATGCGATCTCTCGAGCCGTTCCGCTCGGACGTCCTCTCCCGCCTAGACCCACGACCCGGAGAGCACATCCTCGACCTGGGTACCGGTCCGGGAGAACCCGCCCTGACGATCGCCCGAGCCGTGGGCCCCAGCGGCCGGGTAACGGGCGTCGACCTCTCCGAGAACATGGTCAAGATCGCCGGTCGGGTCGGAAGGTCGCGCGGGCTCGACAACGCAGAGTTTCAGGTCATGGACTGTTCCGCGCTGTCTTACCCGGAATCCACCTTCGATGCGGCCATTTGTTGCTTCGGCTTCCAGATCTTCACCAACCCGGAGAAGGCCGCGGTCGAGGCGTTCCGGGTTCTCAAACCCAAGGGACGGATTTTCACGACGGTGTGGAGCACCGGGAACAACGTGCCCTGGCTCGACGTGATCATCGGGCCGATGCTCGAACACGCCGAACCGGACGAGACGGGGTATCTTCCGACGCCCTACGAGACGGGCGGCCCGGGGGAGATGGTGGCCTTCCTCGAGGCCGCCGGGTTCCGTTCCGCGGCCGAACACCGGGTCACGCACATGATGCGATATGACAACGCCGACGCGTACCTGAATTCGATTCTGAAGGCGACCCCAATCGGTCACTCCCTGTCCGAGGAATCGCCCGAGGTACAGGAAGAGGTCCTCCAAAAGACCCGGGCCAACCTTCTGAAGTGGACCGCTCCCGACGGTATCCTGTTGCCGGCGGAGTGTGTAATCACCGGCGCTCGGAAACCCTGAACCTGCTCGCCCGAGGCGGGCCGACCCCGAGTTCGACTGGCGGGGCGCGAGGGAATCGGAAGCGCCTTCCGACGTTCCGAACGGCCCGGGCCGTTGTCCCGGGACAGAAACTATGACCTCGGAGGGGATCGAACGGACCCATGTCCGTGCCCGCATCGGCCCGGGACGATCTCCGTGCCTATCTCTCGATTCCGTTGATTCTCTGGTCTCGGATCTCTCGGCGTCGAGAGCGCATCGCGTTCTGTACGAACCCCACGGGAAGGTTCGAGCTCTACTGCCTTGAGTTTTCCAACCCGCGTCCAGAGCAGCTGACCCATGGCGAGCTTTCCCGGTCTCCCGCGTCCGGATACACCTGGGCCCGCGATGACTCGAAGATCGTCTTCGGTCGTGACCAGGAGGGGGACGAACGGGAGGACCTGTTCCAGGTTGACTTGGCCTCCCACGCGATCGAGCCGCTCACGAGGGCTCGGGGCGCCCAGCAATATGCCTGGGAGTTCAGCCCGGACGGGCGGTGGCTGCTCCTCGCGTCAGACCGAGGTGCCGAGGGGGAGGTTCGTCAGATGGACTTCTGGCGGATTCCATCCGCCGGGGGTCGCGCCGAGCGACTGACGCATCACGCTCAGGAGGTCTCGCCTTGGTACCTCCGGAATGCCTACAGCCCCGACGGGAGCAAGATCACGTATGCGGCAAGCGACAGCCCCAACCCGAAGGAGCTCTGCGTCTACATAGCCGATTCCGACGGCTCGAAGAGAGAGATGCTTCACTCCACGAAACCCGGGTCCCAAGACCAACCGGCCGCCTGGAGCCCCGACGGGAAGAGCGTGGCATTCTCCTCGGATGCGTTCGACCGGATCCGAACCGGCCTCGTGCACGTGAGAACGCGAGAAGTTGGCTGGCTGCCGGAAGGCCCGTACGACGAGATCCCGATGGAGTTCTCCCTCGATGGCCGCCAGCTGTTGACCCTCAGATCGGCTGGCGTCCGCGGTTCCGCGGCCGTTCACCATCTCGAGTCCGGCGCGGTCACGGTTTCCCCCTTCAACATGACGTACCGGGGAGAAGCGGGATTCGCAGCCGACGACCGGTCGGTAGTGGCGGTGCGCACCGCTTCGGACCGACCCTATGAGATCGTTCGTTGGAACGTTGAGACGGGGCGCTGTGAGAGCCTCTGGACCCCTTCCTTGGGACCGCTCTCCTCGCGTTCGTTCGTCCCCGCGTCCGTCGTCCGCTACCCCACCTTCGACGGTCAAACGATCGAAGCGCTTCTGTTCGAACCTCCGGGCTCGGACCGTACTGCTCCCCGGCCCGCGATCGTGTGCATCCACGGCGGGCCGCACTGGCAGTGGTCGGACGAATTCGATTCGACCCTTCAGTTCCTCGTCTCCCAAGGATTCGTCCTGCTGCTTCCGAACATCCGGGGGAGCACCGGCTACGGAGCCCAATTCCGAGACCTCATCCTGTTCGACCTCGGGGGCGGAGACCTCAAGGACGTGGGCGCGGCCGCCCGGTATCTCGCCACGCTCCCCGGCGTCGACCCCCGACGGATTGGCATTACCGGGGTCAGCTATGGCGGTTTCATGACCTACATCGCGATGACGAAACTTCCCGAGGTCTGGGCCGCGGGATGCGCCGAGGCAGGCATCACGGACTGGTTGAAGAGTTACGAAGCCCAGTTGCCGACCCTGCAGCACTTCTGCCGGATGCTGATGGGAGACCCGGTCGAGAACGCGGCCCTCTGGGCGGACCGAAGTCCCGTGAACTTCGCGCACCAGATGCGTGCTCCCCTCCTGATCATCCACGGACTCAACGACCCACGCTGTCCGATCCTGCACGCCCGCGTCTTTCGCGACGCCCTTCTCAAGCAGGGTCGAAGGGAAGGCGTCGATTTCGAGTATCTCGAGTTCTCGGACGAGGGGCACAGTTCCCGTGACATCGAGCAATCGATCCGGACCGTGTTCCCCATGTACGAGTTCTTCCGCCGACGGCTCTCCGCGCCATCGGCGGCAAACCCTCCGTGAACTTAGGACCGAAATCGACCCCGGCGCTATGCTGCTCAGCCGGTGCTAGGTTGCTCCGCCTCGTTCCGGGAAGAGAACTCTCGGGGGTGGCGGGTGAGGGCAAGATCCACGACTCCGAAAAGGAACGTTCCGATGTACGTGGCGAGCAGCGCGTCGTACAGGTATCGGATGTCCCCTCCGAAGTACGTGATCCCGAACAGGTACTGGGCAAAGTCGGACTCCGAGCCGAAGCCGACCTGCTGGTACGTGAGAACAACCCCCAGGAAGAGGACCACGAGGAGACCCGACCCGACGGTTCCGAGCTTGACCGAGGTTCTCGACCTCAGGGTCAGCAACAGGGCGGCGCCGACCAGGTCCGCCGCAGCGGTGGCGGCCACTACGTACCAGTGGAGGAAGTAGCCGTTCGATACGGCCCCGAAGTTGGTCTGGAGATTCTTGTCGGTCGCGAGCATCAGCACCGAAAGACCGAACGCAAGCAGGAACGGCAGGCTGTACACGATCGGAAACACACTTTTCGGACGCGGGTTCTCCATGGACGGACCTCGGTCTGACCGAGTCGGGAGGGCCATTACCCTGATTTTGGCTCAAACGCGGAATCCGTTGGTTCAAAGCCGGTTGAGAGGGGCCCCGAAGAGGTTGCGAACATCGATCGACACCGACCCCCGGGGGCGGCCCCACGGCGGGGCGCCAGTGGCGCGGGGGCTAGTCCCTCGCCCGAGGGCCGGTCCTCACTCCGTCAGGTCGGGTCCCGCGCTAGTAGTGGTCCGGGATTGGGTCGTCCCACTTCTCTTCCGGGTGGTCGTAGAGGCAGATCAGATTCCCGTCCGGGTCGGGAATGTAGGCGATCCGATGGCCGTCTCCGGTCATCCATACGTCCTCCTCGAGGGAGGCCGCTTCGTTGGGGTCGGCCTTCAGCTGGCGGACCACTTTGGGGTTCGCCCAGAGGCTTCGATTGACCGGCGTGATCCCCACCTGGCGCAAGCGTTGCAGCATGGTCGGAACGTCCCGGACGCGGACCTCGATGTGATCCAGGCCCTCCCCGACTACGAAGGGGACGTAGAACGGGCTCGTGGGGGCGTACCAATTGAGCTCGAGCCGCTGGCCGGAGCGCCGATCCCGGAGAAGAACGTACGCACTGTCCTCATGGGCGACGTGTTTCAGCTCTTCGAGGTCGAGGAGCCACTTGTAGAACGCGAGAGAACGATTCAGGTCGGTCACACGGATCCCGACATCGCACAGCCAGGCCTCGGACATCGCCCGACCCATCACGCCCATACGAAAAAGGAGACACTTGCCCCAATCCGTGCGCGGGGCTGAGGCGCACTCAGGTCAAATTCAGCCGGCGCAGCAACCGGCCGAAACGCGGGTCCGATCGCAGCCCGTCGAAGCGAGGCTCGACCTTGACCCACGCGAGCCACGCCGAGCGCTCCTTCTCGGCCCGTCCCAGCCACTGAAAGGCGCGGTCCTTGTCTCCGAGACCGACGTAGACGAGGGCGATCCAGTAGGAAGGAACATACTGGCTTCGGCCCCGTTTCGCGAGGGTCGAAAGGATCTGTTGAGCTTCCTTCGGACGGCCCGCAGAAGCAAATGCGTGGCCGAGCACGGCGAGGCTCATCGTGCTCTCATTCGTGAGCCGTACGGCCGTCTCGACCTCGTCAATGGCCCGCTCGAACATTCCCTTCTCGAGATAGGGCCGACCAAACCAGAGGTGCGCCTGGGCAAAGTTCGGGTTCAGGCGGAGCGCTTTCCGGTACTGGGCGATGGCGGCGTCGTAGCGACGACTCAGGTAGAGGACATGGCCCAAGGCCGTGTTGATCCCGAGCGAGACCGGGTCGAGCTCCAGCGCCCGGTTCACCTCGACCAGCGCCTCGTCCAGGCGTCCCAATGCCTTCAGAAGGTCCGAGTAGAACTGGTGGGCGGTGGGGTAGTTCTGGTTCAGGGAGATCGCGTGTCGAAACTCGCGTTCGGCGTCCACCCAGCTGCGGTCGTAGAGGAATCGGACGAATCCCAGCGAGGTGTGCGCCTCCGCCAACGTGGGGTCGAGCGCCAGGGCACGCAGCGCGGCCTTCCGGGCGCGCGGAAACGCGCTCCGGGGTCGGGCATACTCGAGCCACGCCAACGTGCTGTAGGCGTCGGAGATCCCGGCGTGGGCGAGCGCAAACCGCGAGTCGTCCCTGAGGGCCTGTCCGAAGCTTTTCAAGGACAGTCGAACGGACTCCTCGGTCCTCAGGTTCAGCTGGTGCCGGCCTTGGAGATAGGCCGCATGCGCCGCAGTGCTTTCCGTGATGGGGCGCTCGAGGACTCTTCGTTCCGTGCCCAGTATCTCGACCTGAAGCGAGTCCGCGATTCGGCGCGAGATCTCGGATTGCAGGGCGAAGACGTCACCGAATTCACGGTTGTAGTCCTGCGACCATAATGTGTCCGAGCTCTTGGCATCCAGGAGGCGAGCGGTCACACGAATCCGGTTACCCGCTTTCCGTACACCACCCTCGACGACGGCGTTGACCCCGAGCTCACCGGCAATCACCGCGGGGGTCTCGCTGGAACTCTTGTACCGCATCACCGACGCGCGCCCGATCACCCGCAAGCCGGCGATCTTGGAGAGGGTCTGGATCAGTTCCTCGGTCATCCCGTCGACAAAGTACTCGTCGGCCGCCTGGCCGCTGATGTTGGAGAGCGGAAGGACGGCAACCCGGGGTTCTTGCCGGTGGGGCGATGGCCGGAGCGGATGTGCCGAAGGCAGGTCCAGTTTGTAGACCTCAATGGGCGTGGAGATGTTCTTGAGTTCCGGGATTCCCGTGGAGATGAATCGAATGTCGATCTTGTTGGAGACTTGGTCGTAGACCTGCCGAGAGACGCACACGCCCCCCGGGTCGGCCAGTGGTTGGATTCGGGAGGCGATGTTCACCGCATCTCCGAAGACATCCTTGTCCCGGTGCACCACGTCTCCGAGGTGAATACCGATCCTCAGCTCGAATGCATCGTCTCCTTCTCGGGCATTGTGTGCGTGGACGGCCTCCTGGACGGAGATGGCGGATCGCACCGCATCCAGCGCGCTCGCGAACTCAACCAGGTACCCATCACCGAGGGACTTGACCTTGCGACCTTGGTATTTCCGGAAGATCGGAAGCACTAGACGATCCTGTTCGCGGAGCAATCGGAGAGCGAGCCTCTCGTCTCGCTGGGTGATGGCCGAGAAGCCCACCATGTCGGTGAGCATCATCGCCGCCAGCCTACGACGCTCCGCAGCCATGCCGCCGAATCCTGTGACCGGGAGTTAATGGCTACGCTCGCAGGAGGGCGGAACGTCGCGAACCCCGTGGCTACGAGTTGGACCGCACGGCATCTTCGACCAGGCCGACGGCGAATGGGATGTCGCTTTCCGTCTCGACATGGACCTCCGCCCACTCCGCGGAAGGGCCGCGCGTGCGAATGCGTGGATCGAGGGTTCCCTCCTCCTTGCGGAGCCGGATTTCCTCCTTCGTGAGCCGGACATCCATCCGGGTCTCTCCATGGAAGTGCGCGATCTCGCGACCCCCGGTGAAGTAGCTGGCACCGTGGCCATACCGGGATGGTCTCTGCTCAACGCCCGGCAACTCGATGATGCGCTTCTCGAGGTCTTTCCGAACGGTCACTGAGTTCACCCCGGCAGATGGCTTCACGCGGGAGGTCTCGGTTCCCGGCCTAGGACCGGAACGAGGAGGTCGAGTTCCTTCATGCTTCGATAGTACTCGATGTCCGGTCGCGATCGGTCTACGGGGTACTCGGCCACCATGCTCTCGAAGATGGTCCCGAGCTTCCCGGCGGCGATGACTTGTTCCCACTCGAGGATCTTCCTCCGGACGTACAGTCCGCCCGGGATGACACCCACCTCCAGTCCCATGGCCCGCGGGTTGTCGGTGGCGAACTTCTCGACGCACGCGAAGTATTCCTCTCCCTCGGGAAGCAGGCGAAAGGTTCCGTAGAACTTGCGTCCTTTGAGGGAAGAGAGTTTAGCCTCCAGCCGGTGCATCGCTTCTGCCGGTCCGCCCCCCTTCCAGTCGGCTAGCACACGAAGGACCTCCACCTCTGCGCGTTCCACGTAGCTGTCCATGCCAGTCCCCCTCGGCGCTATCCTGCGGGCGGCTAAGGTACTCCGGTGAGGTCCTGAAACGGTCCCGAGGAAGGGTCTAAATGCTCAGACCTTTCGGCTTCGCGTTCCCATGGACGAGAAACGTCGATGCCCCTG
>Ga0187770_10002602_pt1 | contig 10141 bp, 9 predicted proteins | sample 0116_SJ02_MP02_2_FD_133154 | JGI IMG/M metagenome (GOLD analysis project Ga0187770, IMG submission 133154) | Tropical peat soil microbial communities from peatlands in Department of Meta, Colombia - 0116_SJ02_MP02_20_MG | ecosystem: Environmental > Terrestrial > Soil > Wetlands > Peat | place... | reverse complement strand
GACGACGAAAACATCAACAGTCAGCCGTTCATGCGCTGGCGTGACCGTTATCTGTTCTGCATGGAAGCAGTGAACCGCGCTGTCGCCGCCACTGGCGAGATCAAAGGGCATTACCTGAACGTCACCGCCGGGACCATGGAAGAAATGTATGAGCGCGCTGACTTCGCGAAAGAACTGGGTAGCGTGATCGTGATGATCGATCTGACCGTCGGCTACACGGCGATTCAATCGATGTCAAAGTGGGCGCGCAAAAATGGCGTGATTTTGCATCTTCACCGAGCAGGCCATGGCACCTACACCCGTCAAAAGACGCACGGAGTCAATTTCCGCGTGATCTCGAAGTGGATGCGCCTCGCGGGCGTGGATCACATTCACGCCGGTACGGTGGTGGGAAAACTCGAAGGCGATCCTAACGCCATTCGCGGGTACTACAACACCCTTCGCGAAAACAAGCTGGAGGCTGATCCCTCTCAGGGATTGTACTTCGAGCAAGACTGGGCTTCTCTGCCCGCGACTATGCCCGTCGCCTCAGGTGGCATCCATGCCGGCCAGATGCATCAGTTGCTGCACTATCTCGGCGAGGACGTGGTGTTGCAGTTCGGTGGCGGCACTATCGGTCACCCGGACGGGATTGCTCAAGGCGCGACGGCAAATCGGGTGGCCGTCGAAGCCATGATTCAGGCCCGCAATGAAGGACGGGATTTCCTAGCTGAGGGACCAGAAATCCTGGCCGCGGCTGCGCGTTGGTCGCCGGAATTGCGAAAAGCTCTCGAAATTTGGAAGGACGTGAGCTTCGACTTCGAGTCCACCGACGTGCCCGACGCGGTGCCCACACTGACCGTTTAGCACGGGCATGAATGTTTGGGAAATGGAGATAGACAATGCGCATCACACAAGGAACTTTTTCTTACTTACCGGATTTCACGGAAGAACAGGTCAAATTGCAGATGAGGTACTGCCTCGACAACGGCTGGCCGATTTCCATCGAGCATACCGATGATCCTCATCCCCGCAATGCCTATTGGGAAATGTGGGGGCTACCGATGTTCGACGCGCGAGATCTCGATGTCCCAATTCGCGAGCTTGACAACTGCCGTCGAGAGTTCCCGAACCATTACATCAAGGTCAACGGCTACGACCGAACCAAGGGGAAGCAAACCACGATGCTGAGTTTCATTGTGCATCGGCCGAAGGAGGAGCCTGGTCTTTGTTTAGAGCGCACAGAGGCGGCGGATCGGCAAATTCACTACACGATTCGCTCGAAAGCGCAGTTGGCATAGCCAGGGAACGGAAGCAGTGGAACATGACGAAGACGGAAACAACATCGGTTAAAGAGTCCGTGGCCGCAGAATCCACGATCGCTGAGAGCTCCGCGAATATCGTGGACATTTCTGCCGCTCATCGCGATTCGAATCTCGACGAGATTCTGGATCAGCTCGACCGTGAGCTCGTCGGACTGAAACCGGTGAAGGCCTACATCCGGCAGATCGCGTCATTGCTCCTGGTTGCGCGTCTGCGAGAAAAGGTTGGCCTGACGACAGAGCGTCCGACTTTGCACATGTGTTTTACCGGACATCCGGGGACGGGCAAGACGACTGTAGCCATGCGTATGGCGAAAATTTTGCAGCACCTCGGCTACCTGCGGCGCGGCCATCTCGTCGTCGCTACCCGCGATGATCTGGTCGGCCAGTATGTAGGCCACACCGCTCCCAAGACGAAAGAAATTCTCAAGAAAGCCATGGGTGGTGTGCTGTTCATTGACGAAGCGTATTACCTCTATCGCCCGGAAAATGAGCGCGACTATGGCCAGGAAGCGATCGAGATGTTGCTGCAGGTGATGGAGAACCAGCGGGAAGACCTGGTCGTGGTGCTGGCGGGTTATCAGGATCGCATGAAAATTTTTTTTCAATACAATCCCGGCTTCCGCTCGCGCATCGCGCACCATATCAGCTTTCCTGATTACACGCTGGAAGAGCTAACAGCTATTGCCGAACTGATGCTGCAGCAGCAGAACTACATCTTTGATGACGCAGCGCGCCTGGCGTTTGGCGAGTATCTCGAACTGCGACGGAAGCAGCCTCATTTTGCCAATGCCCGCAGCGTGCGCAATGCCATCGACCGCATAAAGTTGCGGCAAGCCAATCGTCTCGTAGCGGAGGGCGGCTGCGTGGCCAAAGAACAACTGCTTCGGATCACCGAAAGTGACATTCGGCAGAGCCGCGTGTTCAAGGGAGGCTTGGAGCTGGAATTGGGCGATAACGGCGGCGAACCAGGGTAGGACGCGGAGGGACATCATGACTAGACGAAGACCAATAGTGCTCGGAATCGTGGGCGACAGTGCGGCCGGAAAATCAACCATCACCCGGGGCTTGGTGGAGTTGCTCGGCGAGGACCGCGTCACTCACATCTGCGCCGACGACTATCACAAATACGATCGCGTCGAACGCGCGCGCCTGGGCATTACTCCGTTGCATCCGGACTGCAACTACCTCGACATTCTGGAACTTCACCTCGAACGCGCCCACTACGGCGAAGCCATGCTCAAGCCGGTCTATGACCACAGCACCGGCTCGCTGGTGCGGCCGGAATACATAATCCCATGTGAGTTCGTGATCGTGGAAGGACTGCTTGGATTTCACACCCAGGTCATGCGGCAGTTCTATGACGTGAAGGTTTTCCTTGATCCGCCGGAGGAGCTGCGCCGGGAATGGAAAATCAAGCGGGATACTGCGAAACGTGGTTACAAACGCGAGCAGGTATTGGCGGAGTTGGAGCGGCGCGAGGCTGACTCGCGGGACTACATCCGTCCACAGCGCCAGTTCGCCGACATAGTCGTGCGTTTTTATCCCGACGGTGACGGCACAGACCAGGCGGACAGCCATCTCAACGTGCAGTTGGTCCTGCGCCCCACGATCCCCCATCCCGACCTGAGCTATTTGTGTGAAGACGAAGCGCGCCGTCCCGGTGTCCGTCTGGAACTTGGGCGCGACAATGGCCGGCCGGTCGATTTCCTCGAAATCGATGGCAATGTCGGCCGTGAGCATGCAGCAGAGTTGGAAGACACAATCTGGAAACACCTTCCGGATCTGCGTCCGCTGCGTGCCGATCAGTTCGGCGATTACATTTACGGCACCGAAGTACGGCATAGCGATCCCCTGGCGCTCACGCAATTGCTTATCACGTATCACCTGCTGCGCGCCTACAGCAAAGATGCACCGATGCCTTTCGCTCGTCCCATTGCCGCGCTAAACCGGTTGCAATTCCTGCCCGATGCCGCCGCCGTGGAGACTGTCACAAGCAAGTGAGAACCAATATGGCGATTCTATCCAGCATCGAATCTCTGACCGCGACCGAGTTGGCGCGACTGCGCCGGCTCGCCGCCGATACCATTCGCGGCTTGGCCATGGACGCGGTGCAGAAAGCCAACTCCGGACATCCCGGCATGCCGATGGGCATGGCCGATGCGGCGGTCGTCTTATGGACGCAGTTTCTCAAGCACAATCCGGCAGATCCTTTGTGGGCGGATCGCGATCGTTTCGTTCTTTCGGCCGGGCATGGTTCCATGTTGCTTTACAGCTTGCTGCATCTCAGTGGCTACGACCTGCCGCTTAGCCAGTTGCGCGACTTTCGCCAGTGGGGCAGCCAAACTCCCGGGCATCCTGAGTATGGCCTGACTCCCGGAGTCGAGACGACTACTGGCCCGCTGGGCCAAGGAATCTCAACCGCTGTCGGCATGGCCATTGCCGAGCGATGGCTGGCCGCGCACTTCAATCGGCCTAAATTTGAAATCGTCAGCCACTACACCTATGTGATCGCGAGCGACGGCGATCTCATGGAAGGCGTTTCCCACGAATCCTGCTCGCTCGCCGGACATCTCGGCCTTGGCAAGCTGATCGTGCTCTACGACGATAACGGCATCAGCATTGATGGACCAACGTCGCTGGCATTTACGGAAAATGTTCTCGCACGGTTTGAAGCTTATGGCTGGCACACGCAGCGCATTGACGGCCATGACTCGATCACCGTCGAAAATGCGATTGCTAACGCCCAAGCTGAGACGAATCGGCCCTCGCTGATCGCTTGCAAAACCCACATTGGCTTCGGCAGCCCCAACCGGCAAGATTCGAACAAAGCGCATGGCGAGCCGCTCGGCGCCGACGAAGTACGCTTGACCAAGGCCAAGTTTGGTTGGCCGCTGGATGAAGCGTTTTTTATCCCCGAGGAAGCGCGGGAGTTCATGCAACAGTCCGCGGCTACGAGTGCGGCTCAACAGAGCGAATGGAAAAAAACCTTTTCAGCTTATGGCAAAGCTTATCCAGAATTGGCGGTTGCCTTTGACTGCGAATTGCGAGGTGACTTACCGGACGGCTGGGATTCGAATCTGCCGAATTTTGTTGGCTCCAAACCGATGGCAACTCGTGCTGCTTCCGGTGCGGTGCTGGACGCCATCGCGCCGAAGATTCCAAGTCTGCTAGGCGGCTCGGCCGATTTGACGCCTTCGAACAACACGCTGCCCAAAAATGCGCGCGCTGTCACACGGGATAACTTTAACGGCCAATATATCCACTTTGGCGTCCGCGAGCATGCCATGGGCAGCATTCTGAATGGTTTGGCCTTGCATGGCGGTGTCCGCCCGTATGGTGGCACCTTCCTCATCTTCTCCGATTACATGCGCCCAGCAATTCGCCTGGCGGCACTGATGGAATTGCCCGTCATTTTCGTTTTCACTCACGACAGCATCGGCTTGGGCGAGGACGGGCCGACGCATCAACCGGTCGAACAAATTTCGAGCTTGCGATTGATCCCGAACCTTGCGGTATTTCGCCCGGCCGACGCCGCGGAGACCATGGAAGCCTGGCGCTTCGCGCTCGCACGGCGCAATGGGCCAAGTGCGCTTGTGCTTACTCGGCAAGCCTTGCCGGTGATCGATCGCGCACGGCACGAACCAGCGGCAGGAGCTGCCCGGGGCGCTTACATTTTGCGCGATGCAGACAGCCCGGAAGTAATCCTGTTAGCCACCGGCTCCGAAGTTCATCTGGCTCTGGCCACGCAAGAAATTCTCATGGCGGAGAAAGTCAGGTCCCGTGTCGTTTCTATGCCGTGCTGGCAGTCATTCGACGAGCAGTCAAATGAATATCGCGAAACCGTGCTGCCTTCCGCGGTACGCGCAAGGGTGGCCGTAGAAGCTGGAGCCACGTTGGCTTGGGCTCGTTACGTGGGGTTGGACGGCGAGACTGTCGGATTGGATCGTTTTGGCGCTTCCGCGCCGCAAGCAGTGCTGTACCGCGAGTTCGGAATCACAGTTGAAGCGGTCGCCGAGGCTGCTCGCCGGGCACTACTTCGGCTCAAGCAAAACCAGAGCGCAATGCCCAAGGGAACCCGGCACACGTCCGATGAGATATCAGTGAAGGAGTAAGGGAACATGAAACCGAGGCCGAATCTTAGTTTTGTCCTTGTGGGTGGTCTGTTGGGAACACCGGCCATGTCCGCATTGACGTACGTGCTGGCTCCAGTGTTTGGCGTGAACACGGACATTGTCACCATGTTGGGAGAAATGCTGGGTGGCTGGAGGATGGGTATGTTGGTTCACATCCTCAATGGTGCGGTGATTTTCCCTGTGGTTTTCGTGTTCTTGCTTTACCGCTTCCTCCCGGGTTCGCCGATTACAAGAGGAATAGTCTTCGGAGCTCTGCTGTGGCTAATTTCGGAAGTGCTCGTGATGCCGATTATGGGCGCGGGCTTCTTCAGCGCGCATATTGGCGGGCTGAAAGCCACAGTTGTTTCGCTCTTGGGACACGTGGTGTACGGCTGGTTCCTTGGCTTGTTCCCGACTCTCGCGCAGGAAGATTTGTTGGGAAACCGCCTGTTGGCGAGCTCGGTGAGCCCCCGCGCCAGCAGGCCACAACCGAAGCCGCAGTGACTTTCGGAAAGGAAGAATCGAACCATAAAGACGATGCCGGACACATTCGGTTTGCTTTTCCAATCGAGCAGCGGAGATCCGAAGGCAGCTAGCGCAGCCATCGCACAGGTTTACTTGTGCTCACCAGCACCATCCAACTGTCAGGACCGAGAAGGCAAAATTCTTCTAAGCCGACAATGCCTGTCCGTGCACGAGTTGAGACGCGAGATCGATGGTTTGCAAAAGGAACTTGAGTATCTTTGGCACGTCGGCAGAAGGAGATTCGCGGAAATTGAGCAGATCAAGAAGTCTCAGCTTGAGCAGGCAGCCAGCTAGTTCCGAGCTGTAATCGACAAAACAAGAAAGGTTGTCTTATGCAGCCCCACGCAGTTCTTGAAACCGCAAAAGTTAGCAATCCCGTTCGAGATCTTCGGAGCCAGGGGCAGTCGGTTTGGCTGGACTACATCCAACGCAATCTGATCACCAGCGGGGAACTGCAACGGTTGATCGAGGAAGACGGAGTGACCGGCATCACTTCGAATCCCTCCATCTTCGAGAAGGCGCTCACAAGTGGCACCGCATACGCGGACTTGTTGAACTGTGAGTGCAGCACGGATCGTGACGCCAAGACCCAATATGAGATTCTTGCCATCCGCGACATTCAGGACGCCGCCGATCTCTTGCGACCGGTCTACGAAAAAACCGTACGGCGCGATGGTTACGTCAGCTTAGAAGTCTCGCCGTATCTTGCTCGCGAGACTGCGGGAACGATCCAGGAAGCGAGGGCGCTGTGGAATTCGGTCGACCGAGAAAACCTGATGATCAAGGTTCCTGGTACGGCCGAAGGCATTCCGGCCTTTCAGCAATTGATCGCAGAAGGAATCAACGTTAATGTGACTCTGCTGTTCTCGCAGAGGGTTTACCGGCAAGTGGCGGAAGCATACATTACCGGCCTGGAACGATTTGCCGCCTGCGGAGGCGATGTTAGCAAGATGGCCAGCGTAGCCAGCTTTTTCATCAGCCGCATTGACACGCTGGTCGATTCAATCATTGCCTCTCGCCTCAAAAGTACGAAGGACCGAGTTGAACAAGAGCAACTCCAGAGCCTTCTTGGCAAGGTCGCAATCGCCAACGGAAAGCTGACGTATCAGCATTATCTGCGTTTTTTCGGCAGCGCCCGCTGGAAGACACTGGCGGCAGAAGGCGCCCAGACGCAGCGCCTGCTTTGGGCAAGCACGAGCACCAAGAATCCGAATTATAGGGACGTGTTGTACGTTGAAGAATTGATTGGGCGCAACACCGTCAATACTGTGCCACCCCCTACACTCGATGCGTTCCGCGATCACGGGCAGATACGCCCTAGCCTGGTCGAGGATCTTGATTCTGCCGAAGCCACGATGCAAGCCTTAGCCGCGGCCGGAATTTCCATCGACGAAGTCACCAGCAAGCTGACCGATGACGGAGTCCGTCTCTTCGTCGAGGCCTTCGCCAAACTGCTCGATGCGGTTCAAAAGAACACTTCAGGCCTAAAGAGTATGCGGAACTGATTGGGCATCGCTCGGTACACTAAATGCGCCGCAAGTATTACTAACTGAGAATCCGTCAAAGAATGCAAAACGAAGTAACAAACGACCCTGCGAGCCAGCGAGCGTCTGCAGACGATCTGCATGATGAGGCACGGAAGATCGTGCTCGCAACTGCTATAAAGTATGGCCTCATCACGTTCGTTGTTGGTGGAATCCTCTTGCTCATTGGCGCATCTGCAGCAGGTTTCACAATTTCTGTCGATGATCCCAATGTTGATGGACTGATTGTCATGCTCCTGACAGTGATTGGCGGAGCTATTGTGCTTGGAGTTGAGAACGGTCGGCGAAAAGCATTCCATTTTGAGCTGGCACAAAGAATTGTTTATCGCATCCAGGCAGAAATGAATGCTCACACGAGCGAAAACACAAAAAACAGATGCCAGACCACGCCATTATGATCGGACAGTTGCACGACACAGTGTGGGCTAGGTCGCAGGCAAAGTGAAGTAGCGGCGGCCCGCTCGGAGCCGCCGTTTAGGTCAGGACGACTGCGAGAACCGAGTGGGCAATTTCAGCATCAGCCCGAAAGGCAAAATCCTGCAAGCCCGCAATGGTGCTCTGATTGACGCTCCTCAGATTCGGGAAGTCGGCCGTCCAGATGGCAAAATCATTCCCGCCAAGAAAGAGCGGCTCACAAAACTCATCCGTTTGCGAGATTCGCTGAATGATAACCTTCCATGACCTGTAGCATCACCTGAATTGACCACAATCGTACCTTGTGGTTTTTCTTTTTTGTTATTTGCAAGGAAAACTGTCTTTCAGAGCGGCTATCGTTAGGCCCATACCATCTTCGTGCAGTTGCTCAGGGTGCTCTTTCAGGTACTTCACAACCACCCTCACAGCTTGAATCACGGGGATGTCGGGATCAGGGGCACAGAACTGCAAGAGCGAAGGTTTTTTCTCGGTGAAGCCCGCCGACTCGTTGTGCAGCTTTGTAAGCGCCGTAGCCGCTGCTACCCACCCAGTACACCAACCATAAGCGAAGTGTAAACCGCCTCCGCTGTCGTAGGCTTGAATAGCAGTCTGGCAACTATCCAAGACATCGTCGCCTGTGGTTTTGCCGAAAGCAGGAACTACGGAGGCAAAGAGAAGAGTCGAAACCGCGAGAAGCCGCGCTTGTGTCATGCGACCCTCCTTGATACCGCGCGGATATTGAGAATTGCAATGATCGAGAGAATTTCGCACGCCACTCATTTCCCATGAGTATCCCACCAACGTGTCATCGACGTTGGTGATGCGTGTCACATAAAATCCGTCCCACGCCACTTAGAAACCAAGAGGTTCCCACGATGACTCAGAAAGTGGTGCGCTGTCCCTATTGCGTTTTGGGCGACGAGTTCCGCTCTATGGTTGCACATCTTGACGGCAGATTCATCTGCAACAAGTGCGGACACATGGCCCGACCTGCTGACTCGGAGTTCAAGTGTTCTTGTCCCAAGTGTTTGGACTTGTACGCCCCGAGGAAGACACTAGCGTCGTGAGAGTATGCGGTTACTAGCCCGCTCAGGCGACGAGGTTGAGTCGAGCGTTTAGATCACGCTCCATTCTTCGCATTCCCGTTGAAGCTCCCCGAGACTGAGCATCGCGTTAATGGTTGACAAATTCTCCGGACCGAAACCGCGCAGATGAATGTCCAATGCCTCTTTTTGCAACTTCTCGGCTTCCGCGAGCCAACTCTTGTTTGCCGTCGGAACCTCTACGGTTCTAGTTCTTTCGCCATTTCGGCTGCCTTCTGCGGCTTTCCCCAATCCTTGTAAAGCTGGACGAGCCACTGATGGGCCAGTTCCAGGTGGTAGCGATCGGGGGCGGCGATGCGGTCTTTTCGCGCCAGCATCCCCTGATAGCCTTCGAGCAGCAGCGGTTCGGCTTCGGCGTATTTCTTCTCTCCCGCGAAGCTGGCGCCCAGCAGGCTCTCGGCGCGGAACCCCTGCCAACCATCCGGCCGATTCTTTCGATTGACCTCCATGGCCTCGCGCGCGAGAGGCTGGCTTTCGGCGAATTTACCCTGCGCCACATAGGCCAGCGCCAGATCGGCCGCCGAGGCCATCGTTAGTGCGCCATCTCGCAGAGCTTCTATAAGTCTCGGGTGTGCCGCCAGGAGGATTGTCTTTACATTGCTGACGTTGCGGGCACCAACCCCCGCAAGGTCGGCGATTTGCTGCCGCACGTCAATATGATGAGCCTTTGGCAAATTTGCCGAACCCTTGTACTTGCCTCCGGCACGCATGTTGTCGAGTGCCTTTTGCTCGAAATAGGACTCCAGTGTCAGCGCCAAGCGAATGCGGATAAATGGGTCTACCGTCCCACACCCAATTTTGGACCTAAGTTGGACCTAAATGCGGATGCGGTGTTTGCCTCACACAGATTCTGCATCGACGTAACCTCGGAATCGGGGGCCGATTGCTAGCTCTGGAACAGCGTTGAGGACTGCTGTGCGGTAAGAACTCTGAAATCAGTTTGAGTTGCGCGACTACACGTTAGTAACCTACCCAAAGTGGCCGAGCGGGTACATCATGGGTCTTCCGGTGATCCTGGCCGGAAAATACGACAATGCCGCAGAAGCTCTTGGAAGTGCTCATGTTAGGTCGTTGCTCCCATGAATTCTCCTGGCCGCGGCGGGCCTCCGATGGGGATTACTACCAGGTTTGCCTGCTTT
>Ga0187770_10002601_pt1 | contig 10142 bp, 7 predicted proteins | sample 0116_SJ02_MP02_2_FD_133154 | JGI IMG/M metagenome (GOLD analysis project Ga0187770, IMG submission 133154) | Tropical peat soil microbial communities from peatlands in Department of Meta, Colombia - 0116_SJ02_MP02_20_MG | ecosystem: Environmental > Terrestrial > Soil > Wetlands > Peat | place... | reverse complement strand
TCCACTTCATTCGACGTTCGCTTCGAAGGCGCAGCTCGTAGGGTTAGCGTTCCGCCGGGATCGAGCCGGTTACTGACTGTTTGCGTCACGAACCGATCGCACAGAGCGGTAACCTGCGAAGGAGTTGGTCTGGGCTGCCCCAAAGTCCTGAGACTCGAAGGGCTCTCAATTCAAGGAGAACCCACACGCCCTTGGGACGTCGATCAAACGGACCCCGAGGTCCCCAATCTTGCCTTCTGGTCCGCCACCATCTTCGGCGCGTTCTACCTAGACCATCGTAAGCAGCTCCGTCTTGGGCTCCAGTTCATCGTCCCCACCGCCCCTGGGAACTACGCATTCGATGTCGTGGTAAAGCCAGAGAACGAGCCTCCCGCATACCACAAGCTCACTCTGTCGGTCGAGGCAGGTTGATTCGGGTCGGGAACACCGGACCCATCTCTCCCCCCTTGATGGACGCGTCTCGAAATCGGTGCGGGATTCAATCTCTATTGCGCTTGGCCCGCAGGGTTGCCGTCGCCCGGGGCACGGCGAGGACGGACCCCGAAGGCACTTGCCGACCGGCTCAACCGCAGGCCTGATTGATCAGCTGTTGCAGGATGCCCGAGCATCCCAGTCCGAGGGTCAGGACGCAGATCAGGACAGCGATTACCACAAGCACGGCAAACACGCTCGAGAGTATGAGGATCAACTCGCACCAACCGTCGGCGTTGGGGTTTCCGGCCTTTCCTTGGACGATATCGTCGACGTGACTCTGGAGATAGCCCAAGACCGCCTTCGTCGAGGAGAGAGTGCCCAACTGTTTCAGGCCCGCGTCGAGCCTTCGGAGTGCGTTCTTCGTGTCCTCGGCAGGGCCGGCCGCTTGCAGAAGGTGTTCGACCCCGACCCGGCGGGCGTCCGCGAGGTACTGCGCCCAAGCGTCCTCCTTGAAGAAGGAATCCAACTTCGACCTCGCGGTCGGGTCCAGGGATTCCACAAGGTGCGCGGAATGCCTCGCGACGAGGCGAAGCTCGCCGTTCCGTCGAGTGCGATGCACTTCCGCCTCGTGTCTCGAGACTACCCCCGCATTGGGACCGAGAAGGATCTCGGCCCGCTCGGCGGCGTGATACGCCAGCGAGAATCCGACTTGTGCCCGCGCGCCTGAGAGGGCGCTCGCCACGACGTCTCGCGCATGCGCCTGGTCCACTCGCCGCCAAAAGCTCTCCCCCTCTTCCGATTCGCACCCGCATCCCGTCATTTTGTTCACCCTTGGCACTCACCGAAACGGTTGGGATCCCCGCTTTTCGAGGCCGCGGGCTATCGGCGTCAGCTGAGCAACCAGTTGTCGTCGGAGTTCGAGCAGCTGGGTCTGGGGTGCGCCCTCCATCGTCTTCTGGAACTCAGGAACGAACTGGCGGAGAAGGGCGTAATAGGGCGCCGGGTCGGGAGGGTTCGGATTGGGTGGGATCGACGGCGGCGGGAAGTATTCGCGATAGATCGGTTCCAGGATCGGCCGGAGAATCCAGCACCAGAACCAACCCCACTCTATGGGGGCATCCAAGCTCAGGGTCTCGGTGCTCGGGGAGTCGTTGTACTGGGTCGTGTCCGAGGTGTCCTCGGCCTTCGCGTAGTTGTACGCCTCGCTCGCGTCGACGACCCCCAAATGGCCGGTGTCGGGATTGTAGGCGAGCGCACCTCCGCCGGGATAGGTGCCGTTCACGGCCGCGATCCATTGATACGCGAACGGGTCCCAGTCCGCACCTCCTATCGACTCCGTCGAGGCCGTGGCGGCGGCGCTGACGCTCTTGCTGGTGGCGGTGCTTTTGTTGATGATCGGTGTGTTGAAACCTCCGGAATTGCACTGCTCCATCATGACGACCAACGCTTTGTGAGCGGGGAGAACCGCGAGGTCGCTCGCAAAGTCGGAGGCGTAGTAGGAAGTCCAGTCGGGGAACTCATCTGGCAAGGCCGCCTTCTTCTCGAACGCGCAGAGGAACGACCCGTTCGAATCGTTACCTCCGTGATTGTTCGTGTGGATGAACAGAAGGTCGTCGGGGCCGATCTTGCCTTGGATGTCGGCAATGGCCCCCTGGAAGCCGGCTCGAGTTCCCTCGCCCGTAATCTGGATCTGGTAGTTCGTGTTGTCTCCGGGCCACGTTCCGAGATTCCCGTCCCAGACACCGAGGGTCCCGTCGTAGTTGAGAGCGTACACGTTCGCGGGGTTGAACCCGTACACATTGACGAGAGTGCGATAGCAGAACTCCATGTCGTTGAGGTGACGGCCCTGCGTGCAGCCCGAGAACAGGATCGCGTACCGGTTCCCCTTGAACCAAAACCGCACACACGGCCACGGAGGGTTCCATGGAACGATCGGCGGTCTCTGCGGGAAGGTTACGGGTCGAAAGAACGGAACGAGACGCTGGGGGCCATTCCGCAGGGTCGGGGGAAATTGCGCGGCCACCTCTCTTTGGAACTCTCCGGTCTCAGCATCGTAGATGAGGTAGCGGCAAGCGTGCGCGAAGTTCGCCAGTGGTTTGTCGTCCGCAAAAACGACGACCGACGCGGTCTTGGCTCGGATCCCTTGGAAGGCCGGTCCAATCCGCTCCCCCGGTTCGAAGATGTGCCGGTCTATCGAGAGGTTCGTCTGGGTCTGGTTCCTCGACAAAACGTGGCGTAGGGCATGCGTCTGAACTCGGTCCCTTATCCGATCGGGTACTTCTCGCGCCATGTTCACCTCATCGTTTTAGTGGGTCCCGAGCCTCCCTGTCTGCGTACTGACACGGGGGCTAGGACCGGTACTTCCCGAAGAACAGGCGACCGCTGACGTGCCGTCCCATCCCCTCCGGGCAATCATGTGAGTGGTCGCGAGCGGCGTCTGACCCGGTTTATCTAGGCTCGCACGACGGTGGCGAATCTCACGCTCCAGAGTGGATGTGTGCGGATGCGCCAGAATGCGCATCAGTCCAAGAAATCTGTTGGTCGTGAGATCAGCCCAATGCTACCGTCATGTACGGGCGATCAAGGTCTGAGCAACCCCTGCGTTGATATCCGTTCCACACCGACGCTCGTCCGGGTTCCAAGTCCCCTGAGCAGCAAATAGGTCGAGCGCGCGAAATGAAGATGCCAGCTCGCGGCAATGAAGGTCATAGGGCGCGGGATCTGGTGGCGGTCTATCGCAACGGCGCCGGTGAGAAGCGCCTCCGAACCGCCGTCAACAGAGCAGGCATACCAGCGTCCATTCAAGCGATGGCTTCATCCGGGAGGAACTCGGGAAGACAGGGAGCCGAGCCAGGCAGTCCGCGCGGACCGGTGGGCGCCCCCGCTTCGACCCACGCAATTTCCCCGTGAGCGTAGAAGGTTCGGCGGCGGCTCGCGACGCAGCCCGGCGTGGTCGCGGATTCACCGGCCGAGCCCAGGGGGGGTGGGGAGTGGGCCGAGTCGTGGGCAAAGCCGGCAGCTCCCCGTTCGGGTAGAATACTTATGGGGGTTCAGGTATGGTAACTATCACGCGCTGACGCTGTTCGAGGCTCCGGGTGCCCTGAACAGAAACCGGGTTAGGCGCGCAGTAGGTACCATGCCGGCTCGTGGGAGCGGTCGTCGTAAGACACGGTTTCTGGTGGCGGTGTATCTGAACGGGAGCGCCATGAAGCAGCTCCGATCGAGAGCCAACAGGGAGCGACGGTCCCTTTCCAAGCAGGCACTGGTGTACATCGAGAGCGGGTTGAAATCGAAGAGCTGCGCCGAGTAGCCCCCGTCAGTAAGCTTCACCCACCTGCCTCTCCGCGTCCGGGGTTCGCGGGTCGAGACCCTCCTGAGCCTCTCGACTCGGGCGGATGCCCAGCAGTCTCAATGCCCGGGAGCGGTCGCCAGTAACGATGCCGGCAGCTGGTCAGGAAACGGTCTCGTTGACGGTGGCAGAGTATTGATACACCGGAATGGGGGCTCGGAGGGTAAGGGTCGTGCTCAGACACGACCTGCAGGCAACGGAGGCCTGGCCGGTGAGGACCCAGCCCGTGAACGAATACCCCGAATCGACGGTCCCGACCATTCGGTAGTAGCAATACGGGAGGGGGCAGAGGTCCCTGTACGGCGTGGTGGTGTTGCTACAGCGCTGGGTCCCGTTGACCGAGATCGTCCCATGGAGGCAGATTAGCGACACGTAGACCCCGGGAGGACCTCTCGCGGTCGACAGCCCGCTGTTGCGGTTGGAGGGTACCTGTACCGGACTCACTGCGGCAGATGCCACGGCCACCATTCCTACCGACAGCAGCACGAGCCCCATGAGAATCGGCCCGCACCGGCCCCTGGCGGCCGTCCCCGAGCCGAGGACGAAACTCGCTCGCTCGCGGTGCTCCCTCGTCTCCCCTTTCGCAGTGCTCATATCTCTCCGTTCGCCCTCGCGGATCACATCGGCCCGTCGCGAGCCCCCCAGCGCCGAACCGACGAAGCGAGAAGGGGGGTGGACCGCCTCGTCTCCTCCCGGCTAGGTCGAGGAAGGGCTCACCGCGTTCACGTAAGATGCCCCTTGGTGAGGAAACCGAGTCGCCGAATCACGCCTTCGCGTGGATCGCCGCAAGATCGGCCAGCAACTGCTTGAGGTTCAGTCCCGGGGGAGCTACCCCGCCCTTCATCCAGTCAGGACTCAGGACCGCGTACGCCTCATCACAATAGGCAGCGTAGAACTCGGGGGACATCGCCTTCAATGCTCCCCAGGTGACGACCCAGAAGTTCTGACCATCGTACCCGACGATTGGAACGCAATGACCGTTATTGAGATTCGGCGGATTCGCCTGGACCCCGGAAGGAGGAATCGCCCACGGCACATCGAGGAGGTTCCCGTCCGGGGGAGTGACCGCGAAGTTCGGCAGCGCGAGGCCGATGTAGGCCGCAGCGAAGAGGTCGACCGATTGCCGCGTCTCGACGGGATTGCCGGTCGATATCTCTGTGAATGCGGTGACCTGGTGGCCTCCGATGCCGGTGTTCTCCCAGTACTTCAGGACCGTCAGCATGTCGGCACCGTGATCGACACCTCCATTGACGGCATTGTACGCCGCGAGGATGGCGGGGTCAGGGACGATCACCGGCGCGGGCGCGGTATTGGCAGTCCAGTCCTCGATCATATGGCCGGCCGCGGCAATCGTGCAGTCTCCGTGCTTGTCGTTGCCCATCATGGGCCACGTTTTGACGGCCTGTTCATAGGTGACCGTAGCGGGGGGCGGCGGCAGGGCCGCCGCTAGGTACTTCCGCAGTTGGAGAGTCCTCGAGTCGATTCGCTTCGGATGTTTTCCCAGTCTGTACGTCGGCATCGTTCCACCGCGCCTCTCAACGCGCAGCGGGGTATGTCGTACTACACTTTCATTCTTTTTCTAGTCGCGCTCAAAGCCAAAATCCGTTGCAGCTGCCCTTCGACGGTTGGGATCAGCCCGCCGGACTCCGTCGTCCTGTGAGCCGCCGCCGTTCCTCTTGTCGGGCAGCGTGTCCTTCGCCGTCTCGTTCGCGAGGCACGTACGAATGAGAGCCCGCTCGTGAGCTCTCGTTGATGGAATCGCGAAGCCGTCGGCAACGATACGTGTAAATACGCATCACCTCGCTACAGGGTTGTCGATGACCGCCCGTCGGGGCGTGAGGCGAAAGGGGTCCGCCTCAACGGCGAACTTTGCCATTCTGATGGGCCTCCTCGTCATCGTCGCTATCTTTGCCGGAGTGGCGTTTGGTGATAAGGGAGCCCTTGACCCGCAACTCAGCCTCAGGACCTCCGGGGCCGTTCAAGAGCCCTCTCCTGCGAACGAAGTCAGTAGCCCAGTGGCGAGCCGTTCGGCGCATGTCCATGGTGCGGCTACGACGCCGACCTCCACCCTGTCAAGACAGATTCCAGGGCAGACCACGGTACAGTCCTCGTACGAGACGGGAGTCCCCACTCACCCGACCGCCCTAGCGGCGAGCTCCGCCCCCTCCTTCAGCGGGCATTTCTATGCGGGAGTCTGGTATACGGGCTCGTCCACGACCGCGACGACCCTCCGAGTGAATCTTCAGATCCCGGATGACACGCCTCAATCCGGGGACTTCTACTACGTCATCCTCTCTGTCTGGGATAACGCCGGTTCCTACGATCAGGTCGGATTCACGAACGACTACGGAACGTGGGGAATCGCGTACTCGACAACGTCGTACTGCGCCGGCACCTACTACTACAGTCCCGACGCGAGATCCCTGAGTCCTGGACTAACCTACACATTCGAGATGTCCATTGCTTCCGGAAACGTTCACTTTGCCGTCTCTGCCTCCGGCGGCAATACGGTGTGGAGCTATACCGCCACGACGGGCGGGACCGAGTTTGAGGTCGCCACCGACTTCTCGTGCAACAGTCAGTCCTGGTGGGACTACACGGATTACGAGGAAGTCTATTCCACCACGGGACCCGTTCCACCGTACGACTTCTTCTTCGATAGCAACTGGGCAGACTCGTTCGGCTCGGTGGGGACTTGGGGGATTTTCTACAGCAGCGGGACGGAAACCCCTCCGTCGGGAGTTTCCGTATACATCAACGGCGGGGGGAGCAGCAACGGTTGTCCATCGAACTGTCCCATTGAAATCGCGAACGAACCCTACTATGCGTACTTCACGAACGGAGGCGATTCGACGAGCGCTGAGGTTCATGCTTCTCCCATCGCCTACTACTGGAACGTATCGGTCGCCGAGCTATCGTCCGACAGCCCGATCTACGTAACCGACTACGCAGCTCCCAGTGGCTGGAACCTCGTGTTCTCGCCCAGTCAAGGAGCGCCGCCTTTCGCATCGGAGCTCTCCTTCTCGTTCCCCTCCTCGACGAGTCCTGGCCGCTATCCGATCGGTATCGTTGCGTTCGACGGAAGCGGCACCTACAGTCGAATCTCCCTGAATGTCCACGTCTTTCCTGAATTGACGGTTTCTCCGTCAGGAACGCCAGGTTCGGGGAGGGTCGACGTCGGCCAGGCCGTGGCATTCGGCTCGGGCGTCAACGGCGGATCGGACGGCTACAGCTTCGCCTGGACGGGATTGCCCTCCGGGTGCGTAGGATCCGACACTTCCACGATTGATTGCGCTCCGTCTGCGGCCGGCACATACCCCGTTTCAGTGCATGTGACCGACTCGCTGGGAGTGTCGGCTACCGGCTCAACGGCCTTTCTCATTCAGAGCGACCCCACGATCGCGATACCTGCCGCGTCACCCGCTTCCGGCTCTGTCGACGTGGGTCAGATGGCTCGGCTCTCGACGACCGCCAGCGGAGGCTCGGGAGGAGATTCCTACATCTGGAACGGGCTTCCGGCTGGGTGCACGACGGCCGACGAAACGGAGCTCTCGTGCGTTCCGTCCATCGCGGGGGACTTCACCGTCGGCGTGTCGGTCATCGATTCGAACGGGTTTACCGCGACTTCCGGCCCGATTCGCCTCACGGTTTTCTCCGATCCCACAGTCGGCGTCCCGATCGCTTCGCCCGGCGGCATCCTCGAGGGAGCCGGCGTTACGTTCGAAGTCACTTCGACTCCGGGCTCAGGAGGTTTGAACTACAGCTGGCACGGGCTCCCACCTGGGTGCGTTTCAGTGAATCTGCCGTCGTTGAACTGCACGCCGAGCTCGGCCGGGACCTACCAGATTTGGGTCGCAGTGACAGACGCGAACGGCTTCCAAGCAAACGGCTCCTCGCTCAGCTTCACGGTGACCCCCGTCTTCCTCGGCCTGCCGGCGCTCGAAGGGTATTCCTTGGTAGCGGCCATTGCCGCGGCCGCGATCGCCATGGTCATCGTCATAGGACTTCGGCGTCGAAAGAGACCCGTGGAAGACATCTCGATAGCTGAGAAAGTCCGCTCCTACTCTCCACGCCAAGGACCCGCACCCGACGCCGGGGTATTGGTGCCCGCGGCCGAGGTTTGGTCCGACAACGTGCCTCCCGGGGTTCACGGATCGCCAGAAGAGGCACCGACAACAGCGGAGCACCTTGTCGGCCTCGATCCCGGCTCCGCGTCGTTTGCGGAACCCCTCATCGATCCGCCGGATCCGGTCTGCTGGCACTGTCACTTCGAGAACGCACCGGGAAGCCGATACTGCGCACAGTGCGCGTTGCCCCTCGTGCCTCCACCACCTTCGGGTTCCGGGCTGCCGGACTAACTTGCGGACCCCGAAGCACGAACCATCGAGTCACTGCCCCATGGAGCCGGGCGAAGGAGTTTCCTCGCAACGGAACGTTCGGAGGTCTTTCCAGGCGAGAAACGCGAGAGCCGAAGCCGCCCATGCCACCCCGGAGAGGAGATACGTCTCCTGGGTTCCCACGAGCCGAATCAGGAGGGCCCCCAGCACCACCGCCCCCGGGAGCAGAACGATACTGAGCAGGCTATCTACGCCCATCACGCGACCTTGGAGGCTGGCCGGCACTCCGATCAGTACCACGGAGGACCAGATCGTCGCTGCGTAGCTTTGGGTGAAACCGAGGACGAACAGTGCAGCGGCCGCTACTGGCACGGCGTGATACACCCCAAGGGCAACCACGGAGAGGCCTCCGGCCAGCCCGTACGAGACGATCCAGGAGGCCCCCGCATGCCGGAGAGCTGACAGACGACCGACAGCGAGTGCTCCGAGCGCCCCGCCCAGCGCACCGAGGGCGGTGAGCAGTGCGAAGAGAAACGCGGAACCCTGGAGCGCTACGGTCGTGTAGAACACCAGGAAAGTGATGGGAATCGCTGCAAGGAAGTTGAACGCCATCGAGGAGAGCGTGAACCCAAGGATGGGGCGGTGGGCGAACAACCACTCGAAGCCGCGGCGGACCTCGACGATGACGGAGCCCCGCTCCGACATGGGGGCCGGGGAACCCCGGCCGGCAGACGGAGACGGAGGTACGATGGCCTGAATGAGGACCGCCGATAGCGCGAACGTGATGGTCGCGGCCCACAGCCCCGAGGCGACTCCGACCGTGACGATGAGGGCTCCACCGAGCAGTGTCCCGGCCAGGCCCGTGATGAGCTGCGAGGAGGTCAGCAACCCGTTCGCGTCGGCGATTCTCCCTCTGGGGATGAGCCGAGGAAGGAACGTCGCCTCGGCCGGCTGGAAAATGGCCGTGAAGAAGGCGAGGAGCACGCTCGCGACAACGAAGGCCCAAAGTTCGAAGCCGAGCGCGATGAACGAGAGGGCCAACGCGATCAGGACCACGGCCCGGCCCGTATCGCTCATCACCATCAGGCGCTGACGGTCGTATCGATCGACCATCACCCCGGATATCAGGCTAGAAGCAAGCCCGCTGACCGCGGTTGCGATTCCCAATGCGGCGATGGCCCAGGCGGAGTAGGTCGATGCGTACACTATCCACACGAGACACACGGAAGTGACGCCGACGCCTCCGGCCGAGGCCGCGCCGGCAAGGAAGAGCCGGAAGAACGAAGGTTCCCCGAGCAGGGCAACATACGAGTGGGGGCCTAGCGCGGAAGCCATCCATTCCACCCAGTGACTACGCCGGCGGCTGGGTCGCCACGAGTAACCCGCCCCGAGCGGTTGGCCGAGGTCGACACCATCGTGCGGGACCGGCCGCAAGAGAGCCTCTTCCCGCTTCGGTGTTGGTACGGTTGCATCCAATCGGTCGGCCGCGTGGCCGGACCCGGCACCCTCGGTCTTTGAGGCCGACCCGACTTCATTGGAGCCATGGGGGGCGACTACGATGTACTATTTCCTCTTGTACTCGCACAGGGTACAGAGGAAACCGAATGCGGCGGCTGATCGTCGATATCGATGGTTGCCCGTGGTCGTCCACGCCATTGCCGAAGCCCTCGCCCCAAGCGACGGATGGGCGACCGATCGCGATACGGTGAGCGACGGAGACGGCGGGGAAGCTGGAACAAGAATGCGCCATTTCCAGAGCGTCGACACGAAACGAGGGACCAGCCCCCGGGCGGTTGGCGCGGCTATTAAGCGCTCGGGCCGGGACGAACTGTCGCCCCGACGCGTGCTGCGGCCGCGCTTTGAATCTTTCCGGTTGCCGAATGGGCTTCGCGTCCTGTTGGCCCCCATCCAGTCCAGCTTGACGGTGAGCGTGTGGGTTTGGTACTCCGTCGGGTCGAAGAACGAGAGTCCTGGCATCACCGGGGCCTCCCACTGGGTCGAGCACATGCTCTTCGAAGGCTCGCCTCGGTACCCGAAGGGCG
>Ga0187770_10002600_pt1 | contig 10144 bp, 4 predicted proteins | sample 0116_SJ02_MP02_2_FD_133154 | JGI IMG/M metagenome (GOLD analysis project Ga0187770, IMG submission 133154) | Tropical peat soil microbial communities from peatlands in Department of Meta, Colombia - 0116_SJ02_MP02_20_MG | ecosystem: Environmental > Terrestrial > Soil > Wetlands > Peat | place... | reverse complement strand
GCTCTTTTCGCATCACCACCGAAGGGCAGGGCCCGAAGGTGGCTGGACACTCAATTTACGCAAACAGGCGATAGCGCTCAAAATCCCCCGGCTCCGAGTCAATGAGTGCTATCGGGATTTATCGTCAACTGGCCTTTTCGAAATGAAGTCAATTGACCCACCTGCATTGACTTGGCCAGCCTCGAGCCCTAGAATTTCAGCCCAATGATCGGCCAGACTATCTCCCACTACCGCATTGTCGACAAATTGGGCGGCGGCGGCATGGGTGTGGTTTACAAAGCTGAGGACACCCGTCTGCATCGTTTCGTTGCCCTCAAGTTCCTGCCAGACGATGTCGCGGCTGATTCACAGGCGCTCGCCCGGTTCCAACGGGAAGCACAGGCAGCTTCCGCGCTGAACCATCCCAACATCTGCACAATTCACGACATCGGTGAGCAGGACGGACGTGCCTTCATCGCCATGGAGTTTCTGGATGGCATGACGCTGAAGCATCGGATCGGCAATCGTCCGATGGAAATCGACCAGACCCTCTCACTCGCGATCGAGATCGCCGATGCGCTTGATGCCGCGCACGCCGAAGGCATCATTCATCGAGACATCAAGCCTGCCAACGTCTTCGTCACCAAGCGTGGGCACGCCAAGATTCTCGATTTCGGGCTGGCGAAATTGGTGGTCACGGGCAGTTCTTCGAACCAGATCGCGGTCGAAGGTACGCAGACGGGTTCTCTTGATCCACAGCATCTGACAAGTCCGGGCACAGCGATGGGGACAGTGGCATACATGTCACCAGAGCAAGTGCGCGGAAAAGAACTCGACGCTCGTACCGATCTGTTTTCTTTCGGCGCGGTGCTGTATGAGATGGCAACAGGGGCAATGCCCTTTCATGGTGAAACCTCGGCGCTCATCTCTAGGGCAATCCTGGACTCTGATCCGCCACCGCCGATCCGTTTCAATCACAACATTCCCACAAAGCTGGAAGACATCATCAATCGCGCGCTGGAAAAAGACCGCGATCTGCGCTTTCAGAGCGCAAAGGAAATGCGGGCGGAGTTGCAGCGGCTCAGGCGTGATAGCACGGCGGGACGCGTGCCCGCAGCCTCGGGGATGGTTCCGGCTGCGCAGGAGACTGCGTTTCAGCCCGCGGCGCGTACCGACACGCCAGGATCTGGCTCAGTGCCAGCACCGGTTTCGTCTCCATCGTCCTCAGGACATCCAGTCCAGCCATCAAGCGCTGAGCCCGGCAAACAACCCCTTTGGAAAATTCTTGTTCCAGCGGTTGTCGTGCTGATCGCAGCCATCGTTGCCGGGCTGTATGTGCGCTCGCGTTCGGCAACTCCGGTGGCAAAGAGCACGCCGCTCAGCGGGAAAGATACAGTTGTGCTCGCCGACTTCAACAATACGACCGGAGATCCGGTATTCGACGGCGCGCTCAAACAGGCGCTCGGTGTCGAATTAGGGCAATCTCCCTTTCTGAATATTCTTTCCGACCGAAGGGTCGCGCAGACCCTGAAGCTGATGGGGCGCACATCGGCTGACCGCATAACCCGCGAAGTGGCCGCCGAGCTGTGCCTGAGAACCGGCAGCAAGGCATTCATTCTGGGATCGATCTCCAACCTCGGCGGTCAATACGTGATTGGAATCGACGCGATCGGCTGCAGCACCGGGGAGACGCTAGCGAGAGAGCAGGAACAAGCTGGCGGCAAGCAGGATGTATTGAAAGCTCTGGGCATTGCCGCGTCCAAGCTCAGGACTCAGCTCGGCGAATCGCTCGCCTCGGTGCAGAAGTTCGATGTGCCGGTAGAGGCGACAACGCCGTCGCTGGAGGCGCTGAAAGCCTTCAGCATGGGGGTGACAACGTTCCGTGCCAAGGGCAACGCGGAAGCCATTCCTTTTTACAAACGGGCGATCGAACTCGATCCCAATTTTGCCGTTGCCTACACCAGCTTGGGGTTGGTCTACGGCAATCTTGGCCAGGCGAGCTTGGCCGCTGAAAATTTGAAGAAAGCTTACGACTTGCGTGATCGCGTGAGCGAGCGCGAAAAGTACCGCATCACCTCCATGTACTACATGAGTGGTACCGGTGAAATCGAGCAGGCAACACAGGTTTACGAAATGTGGGCCAAGAGCTATCCCGAAGATTCGGTTCCGCCGGGGAACCTGGGTGTTACTTATGGAATTCTCGGGCAGTATGACAAGGCTCTCGAAGAGGTAAAGGAAGCCCAACGCCTGGATCCGAACGCGATTGGTTATTCCAACCTGACCTCTTTTTATCTCGCCACCGGTCAAATAGATAAGGCCGAGGCAACCGTGCGTGAGGCCGAAAAGAATAATCTTGCTGGCGACTTCCTGCATTACTACATCTACCAGATGGCCTTCCTCAAGCGGGACCGCGAGGAAATGGAGCGGCAAGTAGCTTGGGCCTCGGGAAAGCCGGGAATCGAAGATGCGCTGCTTTCTTTCCAATCGGATACCGAAGCCTACTACGGCCGGCTCACCCAGTCGCGGGACTACTCCCGCCGCGCCGTCGACGCCGCAGTGCGTTCGGATGCAAAGGAATCGGCTGCGATATGGCAGATCGACGAAGCCTTACGGGAAGTCGAGTTCGGAAATACTGCCTTCGCCCGGCAGGATGTGGCTGCGGCGTTGAAGCTGTCTCCCGGGCGCGACGTAAAGCTGCTCGCTTCCCTGACGCTGGCTCGCTCGGGAGAAACTGCCCATGCCAAAGCTCTTGCCGACGAACTGGAGAAAAACTACGCGTCGGCGACGGTTCTCAAAGTGTACTGGCTTCCCACAGTTCGCGCCGCGCTCGATTTAAACGCGAACAACTCGACGCAGGCGCTCGAATTCTTGGAGGCTCCTGCTCCCTACGAGCTAGGAGAACCGGAGCAGTTTCAACTGGGGACGATGTATCCGGCTTACGTTCGCGGCCTGGCATACTTGGCGGCGCATAATGCAACCGCCGCTGCCGCGCAGTTTCAGCGGTTACTTGACCATCCGGGCATTACCATTAATTTTCCGACGGGAGTGCTGGCCCATCTGCAGCTGGGCCGCGCGTATGCCATGGCCGGCGACGGCGCAAAGGCTAAGGCGGCCTATCAGGACTTTTTCAATCTCTGGAAAGACGCCGACCCCGACGTCCCCATCCTGAAAGAAGCCAAGGCCGAATACGCGAAGCTGCCATAGTCAACTGATGCTATCAGCGTTCTCGCAACTTTGCGCCGTCTGTTCGCCCCTCTCATTCCATTTTTCAAAATTCTTAGTCCGCACGGGTCCCATCCGAGTTTTGAGGCCACCCCCGAGGACGATAGCTTAAACCTCGCCGGGAAAAGCTCAGGCCGGACCTCCGACCCCAGGATGCGAAGTAAGCGTCGGACCAATACACATTGAGGCGATCCAAAGAAGCCCGAACTGGCGGGTTGGCCTCGCCATGCTATTCCGCGACCATTCCTGTTGAGACCTTCTACGTCCCCTTGCCCGTCAGCGTGATTTCTTGCACGCTGGTCAGGGCCGAGTCTTTAAATCGATAACGTCCCGTTCCGCGTGCCCGTCATCGTGGGCGCGAAGGTCACGTTGACAGTGCAGTCTTTGCCTGCTGCAAGTTTGACCGGGCGGCTTCAACACCGCGATCGGCCTTTACGCGCTGTTCTCCAACGTCTCCGGCCTGAGTTCGTATCAGGGCATCGTGATTTTTGAAGCCGCGAGACTATTCCCTAATTCACTCCTTCACAACGTTGGCCTTTACTGTGTGGGCTTCCTTCTGCCCTGCTGCGCTCGCCTTCAGCACCGCTTGCACGGCCCGCACCTGCCGTGTGAGTTGCTGGATCTGCGCCTGCTGCGTCTTCATGGCCGCCGCCTGTGTCTGGATCGTCTCCTTCTGCCGCTCGATCATCCCCTGCTGCTCCTTGATCGCGTTCAGCATGGCCCAGATGACCGGATCGTTGTTGACGAGCAGGTAGCCCCTGCTGTTCTCCGTGACGGCTTCCGGGATGGCCTGCTGAATTTCCTGCGCCACCACACCCACATGTTCTTCGCGGTCGCGGATGCCCATGCCGTTGCCGTCCTTGTAGCGGTACTTCACCGGGTTGATCTTCATGATCTCGGCGAGGCCGGAGCTGTATTGGCCGTCGAGCGTCTTGAGCCGGCGATCCGAGAGCGTGCTCCACGAGCCGCCGCCGGGTTTGTCGGCGCTGCCATTCACGGTCAGGTTAGCGTCGGGGATCGCTGTGTTGATGCCGACATAACCCGTCGTGTCCTTTACCACGAAGCGGCCTGCAATAACACCGACGGCATCAATGGCAAAATCTCCCGAGCCCCCGAATGAGGCCAGCACGGGATTCGTTGTGCCCTTTGCGGGACCCTCCACGCGGAAACCGCCGTTGGCAGTGCCGATGTGGAGCAGGTGAGCCGGGGCCGTGATGCCGATGCCGACGTTGGTGCTCGCGCAGGGCGGGGTGTTTGTCGGAGAGCACCCGTTCACGCCGTTGATGCTGCCGAGCACCAGCGCGTTACTTTCCGATACCTCGGCAAAGGCGCCGATTGCAGTAGCGTTGGAAAGCGTACCGGTCGACATCGCGCTGCCGGAACCGAGGAACGTGTTGTTCGATCCGGTTATCGAACTATTGTCGGCGGCGAAACCGGAACCAGTTCCGCTGGCGGTGTTGTAGCTGCCCGTGGTGTTGCCAAAAAGTGCGTTGTAGCCGGCGGCGGTGTTGTAGCCGCCCGTGGTGTTCGAGTCAAGCGCCACGTAGCCGACGGCGGTGTTGAAATTGCCCGTGGTGTTGCTAAAGAGCGCCTCGTAGCCGGTGGCGGTGTTATTCCCGCCCGTGGTGTTCAAGACAAGCGCCACGGCGCCGGCGGCGGTGTTGTTGCCGCCCGTGGTGTTCGAGCCAAGTGCCGCGTTGCCGGCGGCAGTGTTATTCCCGCCCGTGGTGTTCAAGACAAGCGCCCCGGCGCCGGCGGCAGTGTTGTACCCGCCCGTGGTGTTCGAGCCAAGTGCCGCGTTGCCGGCGGCAGTGTTGTAGTTGCCTGCGGTGTTGCCAGAAAGTGCGTTGACGCCGGCGGCAGTGTTGTAGATGCCTGTAGTGTTGCTAGTAAGCGCGTCGAAGCCGGCGGCGGTGTTGCCACCGCCCGTCATCGCGGTATTGCCCGCGAACCCGAGGAATGCGTTTTCGATCCCATATGAGCCGTAGTCGAACAGGTTGCTGCCAATCTGGAACCCGCTTCCCGTCACGATCCCCGTCGCGCTCAGGTTGCCGCTCACCGTCTGATTGCCGGTGAAGGTGTTGGCCGCCGCCAGCAACGGTACCTTGGTGGTGTCAATGCTCAGCGTCCCGCTGGTGGTGATGGGGCCGCCGGTTAGACCCCTTCCCGAAGCCACGCTGGTCACCGTCCCCGTGCCGACTGATGCACAGGCCCACGCGCTGCCGCTCCACTGCAATACCTGTTTGGAAGCGCAGGCGGTCGTCAGGCTGAGATTCAGCGTGCCGCTGGTGCCGCCGCCCGTCAGCCCGCTACCACTCGCCGTGGTCACGCCGGTGATCGTGCCGTCCCCGGCAAAGACAATGTCAAGTTCCGCCGGGTGGCTGGTCGTCGTGTTCTCCTTACTGTCGAACGTCGCGTTGAACGATCCGTTCGCTACCAGCGCGATGCCGTCATTCGTCTGGCTCCCATTCAGCCACGCCTCGACCGCCGGCGTGATGTTGATCAGGATGTACTGGTTCTTGCTCGCCGTGGTCAGAGCTACGCCCGACGCAATCGTCGTTCCCAGCGCCGGAGCCAGGTTATGCGTGATCGTGCTCTCGGTCCAACTGCCGTTCACGTAGTCCACGTTGAAGCTGCCGGCGGTGGTCACGGAATTCACATACAGCTTCAGCGTGGCCTGGCTGATGCTCGCGCCCGCAGGAATCGACGCGAGGTTGAACTGGATGTAAGCGATCTGGGTTGCTCCATCCACACCCAAGGTCGTGGCCGAGCCGTAGTTGGTCGAGGGAGAGGCGGTGTTGGTATAAGCATCGGCGCTCGGCGTGATCTGGGCATCGACCATCACGCAGCAAAATACGCATAGGACGAGCAGTCCAAACACCCTGAGAGCAACAGTTCGCGTCCGCGGATTGGTTGCCATAAATTTCCTCCAGACTTTCTCTAGCTGTGGCATTGTGAATCAGTTTCCTGCGCCTTGAACAACTTCAGCTGCCGGAAGTTGTTCGAATGCAGCGCCTCAATTTCTATAACCGAAAAATAAGGGGCGAACTGGCTCACGAAATCCAAGAATATTTATTGGAACGGACCTGCAGACTCTGGCGTAAACGGCGCGGGCCTCCCGCCAGGTACTTTCACAGGCGAGGGTGTTGCGAGTTAACCGATTGAATCGCATGGGCTTAACTGGTTTGACTTTTAGGAGTAGGCAGTGTAACGTTCCGCAAATTGTCTCTTCCCCGCGAGGCCACCGTGCAATCCAGCTCTGTTCAGGTCACCGAATTACTGCATCGTTGGAGCAAGGGTGAAACAGCGGCCCGGGAACGTCTGATTCCGATGGTTTACGAAGAGCTGAGGCGCATCGCACGGAAATGTCTCGCGAGTCATTCCCGAAACCACACATTTCAGAGCGCCGCTCTCGTAAACGAAGCTTATCTACGATTGGTCGACCATACCTCGGTGCGCTGGGACAATCGTGTGCATTTCTTCGCCGTGGCGGCGCAACTGATGCGCCGCATATTGGTTGACTATGCGCGCAGGAAACAAGCAAACAAACGAGGCGGGGGTTCCCTGACCCTGGTCCTCGATGAGGCTGAGTTCATGCCCCAACACCGTGATGTCGACTTCATTGCTCTGGACGACGCGTTGACGAACCTTGCAAAACTCGACGAGAGACAGTGCCGCCTGGTCGAGCTGCGCTTTTTTGCGGGAATGTCCATTGATGAAACTTCGCAGGCATTGGGAGTTTCTCCGGCAACGGTGAAGCGCGATTGGGTAACAGCCAGACTTTGGCTCATCCGAGAGATGACCGGCGGGACGCAAGCATGACTCCAGAACGTTGGCAGCAGATCCGGGACGGGCTCTCCTCTGCGCTGGCGATGGCTCCCGGCGAGCGTTCTGCTTATTTGGACAGTGTGGGAGCCAATGATCCCGCGCTGCGCACCGAGATTGCGAGCCTCCTCGCTGTCGAGCAACAAGCAAGTCCGGAGTTCCTCTGCCCGCCGACCGGCAATAACGCGGTGCCCCTTACCAAGGTCGGAATCGAAAACAACCGAATTGGATGGCGGATAGGGCCTTACCAACTGGTCGAAGAGATCGGAGTCGGAGGGATGGGCGAAGTGTACCGCGCCTTCCGGGCGGATGATCAGTTTTGCAAGGAAGTCGCGATTAAGCTGGTTCGAAGCGGCGAGGACTCTAGGTTTGTCGTTTCCCGCTTCAAGAGTGAGCGCCAGCTACTCGCAAGCTTGGATCACCCGAATGTCGCGGCGTTGTTCGATGGCGGCACCACGGACGAAGGCGTGCCGTATTTCGCGATGGAGTTAATCGAGGGACAGCCCATCACTGAGTACTGTGACACCAGGAAGCTCTCAGTTCGGGACCGGCTCGAACTCTTCCTGCAGGTCTGTTCCGCGGTGCAGTACGCGCACCAGCGGCTTATCATCCATCGCGATCTCAAGCCCAGCAACATTCTGGTGACCTCGACCGGCATTCCAAAGCTGCTGGATTTCGGCATCGCCAAAATCCTGGAGGCTCCTGCTGTTTCCGAGCAGGGCGCCGAACCAACGATTTCACTGTTTCGTCTGCTGACCCCTGCCTATGCGAGTCCTGAACAGATTCGAGGCGAGGCAATCACCACGGCCAGCGACATCTACTCGCTCGGCGTCCTGCTGTACGAGCTGCTCACCGGTCATCGCCCATACCGGATCGAGTCAAACGCGTCGTACGAAATTGCGAAAGCGGTATGTGAGTTTGAGCCGGAAAAACCGAGTGCGACTGTGTTCCAGAACACGACCCTCAAGACAGATGGCGAGGTCGTCGAGATCACTCCAAAGTCGGTCAGCGAAGTGAGGGAAGGGTCACCCGAAAAACTGAGCCGGCGTTTGCGGGGAGACCTTGACAACATTGTTTTGATGGCCTTGCGCAAAGAGCCGCCGCGGCGTTACCCGTCCGTGGAACAGCTCGCAGCGGATATCAGGCGACATCTCGAAGACCAGCCCGTGAGTGCCACCAGGGATACCCTGCAATATCGGTTGGCCAAGTTTGTCAGCCGGCACAAGGCGGGATTTGCGGCTGCGATCGTTGTCACCGCCGCGGTGATTGCCGGGATGGCAGCAACACTCTATGAGGCACGCATCGCGCATGCCCAGCAACGGCTCGCAGAGCAACGTTTCAATGACGTTCGCGAATTGGCTAGATCAAACCTGTTTGAATTCAATGACGCCATTCAGAACCTTCCCGGTGCTGCTCCTGCACGGCACTTGGTGATACAACGCGCATTGGGTTATCTGGATAAGCTGAGCCGCGATAGCGCGGGAGATCAGCGTTTGATGAGTGAACTGGCAGCGGGCTACGAAAGAATCGCCAGTTTGCAAGGAAATTTCAGCGGCCCCGGCATAGGAGATTCAGGAGCAGCGTTGGCGAGTTATCAGAAGGCTTGGACGATCCGGGAATCGCTGGCCGCACGCTCCGACAATGACGTCAAAGACCTCATGGCAGAATGTGATCTGCTGAACAGTTTCATACGTGAGTTAGTGAAAACAGGACGAACGGAAAGCGCCTTGCAAATGGCGACGCGGGGGATTAGCGTCGCTGCGCTCTTGACCAAGAAGCAACCCCATGATCGTGCGGCCACCCTGTGCGAGGCCCGCGCTCACCGTTGGATGGGCTGGGCCATGGGCGGGAACGGGTCTTCTGGCAGTACTCGGGAACTCCCGGAGGCGATTATGCATGACCGGAAGGCAATCGAACTGCTGACCCCCCAGGCAGGTCAAAAGCCAGATAGGGCGGAACAGATAGCTATATTCCAAGTTAGTTGTGATTTGGCCACCCATCTGAGCAAGAACCGAGAATTCGGCGCTGCGCTGAAAGTCTACGATACGCTTTGGGCAACGACCGTTGGATTGCGAGACGTGCCGCCTACTTTGCAATACATTTTCTACAATTATCGGTCCCAGCTGTTCGAGGATATGGGCAATTTTGGACGAGCTGTGGAGGATGAACACAAGAGCCTTGCGATCGCGAGAGCAATGACGCGAACTGATCCCCACGATCTCGTGGCTCGGATCGCTACAGCGCTCGCCCAGGGCAGTCTAGGAATAGATGAAGCTCGGCTCGGTAACAAGGTTGCCGGAAAGAAGAAACTCGACGAGGCAATCGCGGTGGGAGAGAACCTGCTCGCTTCGGACCCGCAAGAACTTTTTTACAAGGATCTGCTGCTGCTCGGGTACGCGTGTGAAGGAGAGATCCTTTCTTCGATGGGAGACCAAGACGACGCGGCGGAGAGGTATACCCGCTCTCTAACCACCGCCACGGAGCTTGCTCAGCAGGATCCTAGCAACCTCGAATCTCACATAAACGTCGCCATACTCCATGGAGCGCTCGGAGTCGTGTTAGCAAAGGCAACACGTCATCCCGAGGCGCGGCATGAGCTCAGCAACGCCTCGATGCAGTTAGATGATTTGTTGCGGCTCCGGCCCCAGGATCCCGAAGTCCTCTACGTTTCGAGGATGGTCCGGGACGATCTTGCGGCTTTGGAAGGTTGCGTCGCGGGTCACGCCTGCAGCGGAACGCTGGCCATGCAACTTCCCAAGCTGAGCCATTGAATCGGGAACAAAAACAAAGTCCTGCCACCGACCCAATTGGCTTTGAGCAGCAGCGTCGATACTGGACTGAAAACTTCTCAAGCAGCCGAGCCGGACAGTTGATCAAACCAGATGGGATGAGAAGGCCGGTCTCCAGACGGGATGCTGTACGCTCCCAAGTTATCGACGTGCTCGAAGCACAAGAGATAAAGGAGACCGGCAATGAAGAAGGTTAGCACTGCAGCGGCGAATGAGAGTAGGAATTTTTCACGGCAACCAAAGCTAAGGCAACCAAACCTGACGATCGGATTGGATCTTGGGGATGGCACGAGTTGTTACTGCGTTCTGGAGGAAAGCGGGCAGATCGT
>Ga0187770_10002599_pt1 | contig 10144 bp, 10 predicted proteins | sample 0116_SJ02_MP02_2_FD_133154 | JGI IMG/M metagenome (GOLD analysis project Ga0187770, IMG submission 133154) | Tropical peat soil microbial communities from peatlands in Department of Meta, Colombia - 0116_SJ02_MP02_20_MG | ecosystem: Environmental > Terrestrial > Soil > Wetlands > Peat | place... | reverse complement strand
GCCGTCGACTTCCCCGCGTCCAGCCCGTACGTGATCGGCTGCGGAGGCACCCGCCTCAAACTGTCGGGGACCACCATCGTTTCGGAAGTCGTCTGGAACGACCTGAAGCAGGGCGAGGGAGCCACCGGCGGCGGGGTGAGCGAGAAGTTCGCCCTCCCGAGCTACCAGGCGTCCGCGAACGTGCCGCCGGCCCCGAATGGGGTCAAAGGGAGGGGGGTACCCGATGTCGCGGCGAACGCCGACCCCGAGACCGGATACGCCGTCCTCGTCGACGGACAGCCGATGGTGGTCGGGGGGACGAGTGCGGTCGCTCCGCTCTGGGCGGCGCTGACGGCGCTCTACGGTCAAGCGTTGGGAAAATCCCTCGGCTACGCCAACCCACTGCTCTACTCAAGCGGGGCCGAAGCCACGTTCCACCAGATCACCTCGGGGAACAACGGCGGGTACGACGCGAGTTCCGGGTGGAACCCGTGCACGGGTTTGGGGTCCCCCAACGGCCAAGCGCTTCTCCGTGCCCTGTAGAACTGGGTCGGCCGAGCGGACGGACGGTCTCACACTGTGACTCTCTCTGCGGCCACCAAGACCGAGAGCGCATCAACCGTCACCCAGGGGTTCATGCAGGTTGTGCTGACACCGCCCCAGTTCACAAACTCGGCTCCGGCCGCGAACTCTCGCGGCGAATATCGATAGTACCTTGCCTCGGCGGGCCATCCGCCGTCGGGGAGCCTCTTGCTTTCGAGTAGGTCGAGCGCCTCCCTACAGCGGGGGTCTCGGATCCGGCCGATCTCGACCATCGCCCTCAACCCCGCAAGGATGTCGTAGTGGTAGTACGTGGGGTAGTGGAGTTTTACAAAATCAGGACGGATCACTCGACCGTCCGAGACCCGAAGGAATAGGTGTCGGCGCAGGAACACTTCGCTGGCCGCGGTGGCCGCGCGTCGCGCGGCGACCGACCGGCTCGCTTGACCGTAGGCCCAGAGTCCGAGCATCGGGAGTAGCGTTTCCATGAACGAGGAAGTGTCGGCCGACGGATTGCGGTCACAGTTCCATCCCCCGTCCGGCCATCGCCAATGGAGCAGTCGCTCCGCGAGGTCGGCGCACCGGCCGTCGTCCAACTTCAGGCGCGTGAGGAAGTAGAGTGGGTTTCCCTGTTGCGAGGCGCAGCGTCGGTACCGGCCCTGCATGCGAGGGACCGCGGGTCGGCCATACGCGGAATGCTTGGTCGTCGCGTCGTACTCTCGGTAGTAGCTCGGCCGGAGCCACAAGTCGAGCACTCGGTCCCGCATCGGACACAGGGTCGGGTCCCCTTCCGGATACCCGAGGTCGGCGAGTCGGGCCAGCGCCCACTGAGCGCCTTGCCACTTGTAGTAGACTCCTCGACTCGTCCCCGGTTGGCCGAGGGAATCCCGGCGGGTGAGGAGCGCCCGGACCCGCGGAGACTTGCGGATCTCCTCCCGAAGCGACCGGAGCGAAGGTGAGGTGGTAGGCTCACGAAGTACGTGCACTCGGGTCTTCCACCGGAGGGAAGGCTCCGTGGAACGGAGCAGGGTCTCGACCACCTGGGTCGCTCGCACGCCGGGTGCAGCCGTTGTCCGCTCTAAGACCTTTCAGCTCCCGTCCTTGGACCTGCTCGCGCGCCGCGCGGTTTTCGGGGAAGCATCGGTCGTCCCGCGACGCGATTCCGAGAAACCCTTAGGCGCCAAGACCGCTCGCCCGGAGGCGAACATGGTTCTCGTCGTCGACCCCATCACCGAGCAAGACCTCGATCGTGGGGATGCGATCTTTCGGGCGGCCTTCGCCGCGATCGAGCGAAAGGACCCGACCACGATGTTCGGGGATGCGGATGCGTATCGCACCCGATGGCGGGCGAGGAACACCCGGTTCATCGCCGCGCGGGAGGACGGCGAACTCGTCGGCTCGAACGTCCTCACACGTTGGGGAAGCCTCGCAACGTTCGGCCCTCTCACGGTAGCCCCCGACCGCTGGGACCGTGGAATCGCCCGCGCCCTGATGGAACGCACCGAGGAGGTGTTCGGCGAATGGAAGGTGACCCATCGGGCCCTGTTCACGTTCGCCAACAGCCCGAAGCACATCGCGCTCTACCAGAAGTTCGGCTACTGGCCGAGCTACCTCACCCCGATGCTCGAGCGTTCGGTCGGCTCTGCGCCCACCGGGAACGAGGAGGAATCAAGGTATTCGCTCCTCTCGAACAAGCCGCTTCCTGAGCAAGCCTCGATTCTCTCCGAGACCCGCGACCTCTGCGACGAGCTCCTTCCGGGGTTCGACGTGACCGGCGAGATCGAGTCGGTCCGCGACCAGCACGCGGGCGAGACGGTGTTGCTGTTCGACCGCTCCCGGCTGGAGGGTTTTGCCGTGTGCCACATCGGTGCGCGGACCGAGGCTTCGAGCGGAGAGACCTACGTCCGCTTCGCCATGGTTCGACCCGGGGCCGGCCGGAATGAGCGGCTCAAAGCACTGCTCGCCGAGGTCGAAGCGCTGGGAGGCGACCGCAGGGCGCCGAGCATTCAGTTCGGCTGCAATCTGAGTCACCGGGAGACCTACCGTACATTGGTCGCTATGGGGTACCGTTCCGACTTCATCGGGGTCGCGATGGTGTCGGGGAACGACGTCGCGTATCTTCGCCCCGAGTTCGATGTGCTGGACGACTGGCGATAGCAGGGCCCTCTTGCAACCGGAGGGGTAGCAAGGGGCGGCGCATCGGCGGGCGACGCGTCGGGGTCGCCGTCCGAGGTTCTAAGGCGGATAGTTCCTCTCAAGGTATGGGGTCCGCCAGGGAACGTGAAGGCACCTCGGCTGCTCGACCGGCTCCTGGTGACTCCCGAATGGTCGTCGATCCCGGGGAAGGTCTGTTTCTTCTGGTGCCTCCTCGACCTTGCCCTCTTCGGCGCGCTCGCCCTCTCCGGCGACCGAGGCGCCGATGGAGTCATCGTGGAGATCGCCTCTTGGGTGCCGATCTCGCTGTTCGTCGCCCGGCTCCTGCCCCGGTCCCTCGGCGTCGGGAGCTATCTATCGGTGGTCGTGGCGCTCTCCCTCAGCGAGGAAACGATCGCGTATTCCACGGGGGGAGGGCTCCACGGGGCGGCCACCTCCCTCCCGGAAGACTGGGTCCGTTCGGTCCCGACGTTCGCCGGTCTCGCTCTGGGTCTCCTTCTCGCCGTGCGGTCCGTGGGCTTGCGTTCGCCCGAGACATTCACGACGGCCGCCGCGGCGGGAATCTTCCTCGAGATCGGGTTGGGTTCGGGATTCAACCCGGTTGCCCTGTTCGCGCTTTCGGGCGCAGTGGCGTGGGTGTACGGCACGATCGTGGCCCTCCCCTGCGACCGTCCGGCCCCGCGGAAGCCGGACCTGGTGAGAGTCGCGGTCACGATCGCGCTGGTCGTCGTCGGGACCCTCGGCGGCGGGTTCCTCGGTCTCGCGCTTCAGGCCCTCTTCCATTTGTGATGCTCGGAAAGCCGTAGAATCGGTTTCCAAGCATTTATGACGGGGAACAAGGTCAGCGGGCGCATGCCGCTCTACATGGACGTGCACAAGAACATGAAAGGCGTCACCGCGGACGCGGTCGCCGAGGCGCATGCGAAGGACCTCAAGGTCCAGGGAAAGCACGGCGTCGACTACCAGCACTACTGGGTCGACGAGAAAGGCGAGACCATCATGTGCCTCGTGAGCGCGCCGAGCGCCGAAGCCGCCGCTCGGGTCCACAAGGAAGCTCACGGCCTCGTCGCCGACGAGATTCACGAGGTCAAGCAGGGCTAGGGTCGGTCCCCCGCCCCCGGGGACCGGGAGCGTCGTCAGAGGATGATTCGCTCTTCCTCGACGGACCGCCGCCCGAGCGAAAGTCGGTCCAACCGGTACGACTCTCCTCCGAACAGCCGAGCCTCGGGCTTCCCCGCGTACTGCGCGGCGACGAGGCGACCCAGGGAGTCTGCCTTCATGATGGCGCTCCCGGAATCCCCCCCGACGAAGATCACACCGTACGGCTGTTCCGTCAGTACCGGCAACCCTTCGGGGCTGAAGTTGTAGTAGCCGCCCCAGGCGTTCTCGAGGCGAACCCCGACGGACTCGAACCGCGGGAGGTACGGCGTGACCAGCGGAAGGGCGTCGGTCGCGAACGCATCCCGCTCCCCCATCCGGGCCATACTGTAATCGAGCTGACCCTCGGAGCCCGGGTCCTCCCGTGTGCCGATGGGGTGGGCGACGGTGTCCACGTACCCGACCCAGATCTGCCGCTGCGGAGCGATCGGCTTGAGGACGGCTCCCGTGGGCAGAATGAGGAACGGGAACCGGGTCCGGCCATGGTCGGTGTCGATCGGCCGCACCGGGGGCTCCCAGGCGAGCAGTTCCTCCACCACGGGCCCGGACACCGAGAACAGCATCTGGGGCCGCGGGCTGCACCCCGTCGCGACCCCGAGGGGATCCAGTATCTTCTCCGCCCAGGCACCGGCGGCGACGATCACGCGGTCGGTCCGGACGGAACGGCCGTCCCCAAAGCAGACCTTGGAAATGTGAAGCCGACCCGGCATCTGTTCCTGGAACGAGAACGGCCGCTTCGAAGGTTCGTGGAGCAGGATCTCTTCGCGACCCTCGAACGACAGGCGCTGGACACAGGTATCGAACGCGAACTCGACGCCCCGGCTTCGCGCCTCCTGATAGTAGAAGCGGGCCAGCAGTTCGGGGGCCACCGCGCCGCAGTTCCGTCCCAACAGTCCTCCGGCGATCCGCTCCGGGGGAGTCCCCCCATCGCCCTCGTACCACCTCGCCGGCGCGATCTCCAACCCCGGGCACGACCGGACCGCGTCCAGGTCAAGGTCCTGGCTGTCGATGGAGCCGTGGCTGCGCGAGACGATCGACCGGTACTGTTCGAGGGGTTTCTCGGGCAGGAGCCAGAGGTATCCATAGAGGTCGAGAAGGGGAACCGGAGCCCGAAGTTCCTCGTGCTCTGCCATGAGTGATCGGTAGAACGAGATGGTGTGCTTTGCGAGGACGTGGTTGTCGGAGGAACTGAACACATCGCGCACCATCCCATTGCTCGCGCCCATCGACCCTTCGCCCGGCCCCGAGCGCGCCTCCACGACGAGGATCGAGAGCGCGGGGGAGTCCCGGATCAGGTGGTACGCCGAGGCGAGCCCCATCGCGCCCGCGCCGACGATCACTACGTCGTATCGATCCTTCGTCGGCATGGAAACGGGCGGCGAGTTCCCCCCGCCGCTGCGATGGTCTCGACGCCTTAAGAAACGGTGTCCGCCCAGCCGTCGCACCGGGATTGAGGTAACGACGCGGGGTGGAGGTTCGGACCCCGGACGTGAGTCTCGGAGCGGGGGACGGCGGGTGAGCCGGTGAGAGCGGGGGAGATCATTCCGATTTGGGGTTTCTGCGGGGTTTATCTTGGAGGAACGTTTCCTGCCCATGGTCACGGGTGTCCCAGCGAGGTGGCGAGGGACGCGGGGTAGGGGTGCGGAGGGATTCCCATGGGTAGCCGCGGAACGTACGTCGTCATCGACGGGATCGACGGAACGGGCAAGACCGAACTGGCGGCCCGGCTCGTGCCACCTCTCCTGAGGCGGGGTCACTCCGTTTCCAGTTTCCGTTCCCCCACCGACAAGTTCCTCCGAAGCGAGTACGCGCGTCTGGCGAAGAGCGACCCGTTCGCTGCGGCGCTCTGCTTCGCGGTCGACCGGGCGATGCTGCGTCCCGAGATCGAATCGGCCATCCTCCAGGGGGATGTGGTCGTCCAGGACCGATCGTACTATTCCGCGCTGGCGTACCTCTCGCCGGCGCTTTCCATCGACCAGTTCCGAGAACTCGAGCGCATCGAACAGGCGCTCTCCGTCGAGCCGGACCTCATCCTCTATCTCGATGTCCCGATCGACCTCGCCGTCCGTCGGATGGCGGAGAGCGGGCAGTCCGACGCTCCCGACGACGAGGCGTACCTGAAGCGGGTCAAGACGAGCTTCGAACAGATGTTCCAAGCGCCTCGGTGGATCCGTATCGACTCGTCCCAGAACCCCGAGCAGACCCTCGCCCAGGCGATGAACGCCCTGCTGTCGGCCGGTCTCTAACTTAATACTCCGCTCCCGCGTCCGACGCGACATGCCTCGAACGGGACGCCGGCGGCCCAAGGTCATCGGAGATGTGTCGATCTATCCGATCGGATCGGGGACCAGCCTAAGCGAGTACGTCCGAGCCGCGTCCAAGGCGATGCGTACCGTGCGAGGGCTCCGGTTGGTGCCCGGCGCGATGTCCACCGCGCTCGAGGCCGATGACCTCTCCCAGATCTTCCGGGCGATCGGCAGGGCCCACGCCGCTCTGCTGAAGATGGGGGCACAGCGGGTCGCGATTCAGCTGCGGATCGACCATCGCCTGGACAAGCCCGAGACGATCGCGTACAAGGTCGGGAGGATCCGGGGTGCTCCCTGAGAGGTTCGGGTTGACCCGGCGACCTAGGTTCGGAACGTGACGGACGCCCTCTACCTTTCGGATGCGTATCTGAAACGGTTCGAGGCGACCGTCGCCGCGGTCACACCCGAGGGGGCCCTCCTCGACCGCACCGCGTTCTACCCGACCGGGGGCGGGCAGCCCTCCGACCAGGGACACCTCACGCTCCCCGACGGGCGCACGGTTTCCGTGACCGATGTCCGAAAGGGTCCCGAAGGGATCGTTCACATGGTCGGCGCGGGGTCGTCACTCTCTGTCGGGGACTCGGTCGTTGGGGAGATCGACTGGCCCCGAAGATTCGCCCACATGCGCTACCACACCGCCCTCCACATCCTAAGCGGCGTGGTCTACCGACGTATCGGGAGCGGAATCACCGGGAACCAGATCACGGCCGAGCGGGCGAGAATTGACTTCTCCATCCCGGGGTTCGACCGGACCGTCGCCGAGAATCTCATCGAGGGCGTCAACGAGGTCGTTCGCGAGCGTCGGCCGGTCACGGTGCGGTCGCTTCCTCGCGCCGAGGCGGAGAAGGACCCCACGCTCGTTCGGGTGGCGCAGGAGCTGATGCCGGAGGTCGACGTCGTCCGCCTGATCGACATCGAAGGGTTCGACGTCCAGGCGGACGGGGGAACGCACGTCGCCAACACGGCGGAGGTCGGCGTGGCGCGCCTCGAGCGGATCGAGAACAAGGGTGCACGGAACAAGCGGCTGTACCTTACCCTCGATCCTCCGGGAGCCTCCGGCCGCTGACTCCCCTGCGGCACCCCGACAGACCGGTCAGTCACGGGTGCGCGAAATCAGTTTAGTCTCCCGGTCGACGCGAGCGGAGTGGCCGAAACCATCCCCCCTCCACGGCTCGTTCCGGACGGGGAAGGTCTGTGCGAGTGAAAGGGGGGTTTTTAATCGAGGACCGCGGCTAGTCGAACCCCCGCCGAGGACCGCATCTGACCGCCAACCTTCGGACCAGCCTGACCATCTTCTCGATCGGGTTTGCGGTCGAAAGCGCGAGCGGGTTCTCCGCGCTCCTGTTCAACTCCGCCGACCTCCCGTTCCATGGCTACCTGATCCTGCTCAGCCCGGTGTTCACCGCCTTCGGCATCCTGTTCCTGTACCTGGGGCGGCACGAATGGAACGAAACGCACCGGACGCGAGTGGGGCACGCCAACCTCGCGTTCCTCGTGAGCCTCGTGGCCATCGCCGGGGCGGGGGCGCCGATCGCCTACCTCACCGTGGTCGGGGGAACGGATAGCACCGGCTGGTTGGGGGTCGAGTTCGGGGTCGCCGTCGCGCTCGTGTTCGCGGTCACGTTCGTGACGTACTCCCTGGTGGCGGCCCATCTTGTCGGACGCTGGGGAGAAGTGGCGATGGGGCTCGGCCTCGGGTGGGCCGCGCTGATCTCCGCTCTGATCGGGCTCGCGCTCTCCCCTCAGCTCAACCCGATCGTGAAATCGATCGCGGCCCGGTCCACGGCCGTCACCTCGATCGCCCACCCGATCACATTGCTCGACTCCCTGCTCGCCTTCAGTTACCTTGCGTTCTTCTTTGCGTTCGCCGACGCGCACTGGAGGGTGGCCAAGCGGTTGACTCCCGAAGGAGAGCCGTTCGTCCCCGGGATTCCCCACACCTGACCCCGAAACTCGGTTACCAGCTTTCGGCAAGTTTATCCCCCAAAGCTCGGTCGCTGGCCGACCGCCCATGACCGTCGACCCGGAGAAGCTGAACGCCCTGGCAGGAAAGTTCCTGAACGACATGGGGGCGGCGATCACCGGCCCCTCGATCCTCATCGGGGAGCAACTGGGTCTCTACAAAGCCCTCGCCGAGACCGGACCCACCACCTCCGAACAGTTGGCGAAGAAGACCGGAACGCTCGAGCGGTACCTCCGCGAGTGGCTCGCCGGGCAGGCGGCTGCCGGGTATGTGCAGTACGACCCCGCCTCCAAACACTATTCGATGACAGCGGAGCAGGCGTACGCAATGACCAACGAGGATAGCCCCCTCTACATTCCGGGGGCGTTCTACAGCGTCGCCTCGGTTTACAAGGACCAGCGGAAGATCGCGGAAGCCATCCGCACCGGGAAGGGGATGGGCTGGCACGAGCACCATGTCGACCTCTTCATGGGGACGAAGAAGTTCTTCCGCCCGGGGTACCTCGCGAACCTCGTCGGCAGCTGGTTGCCGAGCCTCGAGGGAGTCGTTTCGAAGCTTCAGAAGGGGGCCCGGGTCGCCGACGTGGGATGCGGCCTCGGCGCCTCGACGATCATCATGGCGAAGGCGTTCCCGAAGTCGCAGTTCGTGGGCTTCGACTACCACACGGAATCGATCGAATGGGCGCGCAACGACGCGGTCACCGAAGGGGTGAGCGGCAACGCTGACTTCGAGGTGGCCACCGCGAAAGGGTTCCGCGGAAAGGACTACGACCTGGTGACTTGCTTCGACTGCCTCCACGACATGGGGGACCCGGTCGGAGCCGGGCAGCACGTCCGCGAATCGCTGAAGCCGGACGGAACGTGGATGGTAGTAGAACCGTTCGCGAAGGAGATGGTCGCGGAGAACATGACCCCGGTAGGGCGGGTCTTCTACAACGCGTCCCTTCTGATATGCGTCCCCGCCTCCCTATCCCAAGAAGTCGGGCGGGGCCTCGGCGCCCAGGCCTCCGACACGTCCCTCGAGGAAGTGTTCCGCGCCGGCGGCTTCACCCGAGTTCGAAAGGCGGCCGAAACGCCGTTCAACCGCGTGTTCGAGATGCGGCCCTAGGCGCGCCTGGTCGCTCGGGCGTTTCACTCGCGTCGACGGAACGGGCGGCCCCGCTAGCGGCCGCGCGCCCGGTCCTTCAACCACCGGGCGATCTCCGGGAATCGGCGGTCCACCAAGGTGAGGTGCGTCTCCTGGTCGAACGAGTGAAGTTCCGACCGGGGCACGTGATCGGAAAGCCACACGCCGTGCGCGTAGGGAACAAACCGATCCAGCTTGCCGTGCCAAATCGACGTGGGAACCTCCACGTTCGCCAGATCGAACCCCCAGTCCACCAGGAACGCGAGGTCATCCTCGACCCATCCCTCCATAGACTTCTCGAGGGCGAAGTGCATCGAGGCGGCCATGTACTGGCCGAGTTGGCCGGTCAGAAGCTCGAAGTCCTCCTTCGAAAGCAACGAGCTGAGATCGTCGGAGACCTTCTCCGCCCGCATCGCCTCCCATTCCGGTTTGAGATAGCGCTCGAGAGTCTCCCGGCCCGCGACCGCAGCGCCGAACTCTCTCAGATTCCCCTCTCCCATCCCCGCCAACCAGTCGAGGCCCTTGGCGGCGAACGGCATGACGGATGCCGAGGCGACCGCTGATGCAACCCGGTCCGGAAGCATGGCGGCGCACGCCAGTGCGTGGGGACCGCCCCCGGAGTGGCCCCAGACCGAGAACTTCTCAATTCCGAGGTGGTCCGTGATGGTGGTCACATCCCCAGCCACGCTGGCCACTAGTCTGCCCGGGCACGGGTCGGACTCTCCGTAGCCCGGCCGGTCGTACCCGACCAGCCGTATCCCGTGTTCCCGAGAGTACCGTTCGGCCGGCGGATAGTGGTCCCCGCACATCGGGGTGCCGTGATGAACGATGATGGGCCATCCGCTTCGGTCGCCGCCCTCGACGACCCGGAGGGCTCGCCCGTCGTGCGTTCGGACGGTCAACGTGGACGTCATCGCTG
>Ga0187770_10002598_pt1 | contig 10145 bp, 8 predicted proteins | sample 0116_SJ02_MP02_2_FD_133154 | JGI IMG/M metagenome (GOLD analysis project Ga0187770, IMG submission 133154) | Tropical peat soil microbial communities from peatlands in Department of Meta, Colombia - 0116_SJ02_MP02_20_MG | ecosystem: Environmental > Terrestrial > Soil > Wetlands > Peat | place... | reverse complement strand
CTCGACGTAGCGCTCCAGCGCCTGCGAACACTCGCGAGCGGTGCCGGCGACGAGGTGCGGCGCGAAGGCGCGCTCGGGGATGCCGTAGAGCGACGACATCCACGCCAGGCCCCGTGCGGCGGGGTCGTCCCCGTCGACGGAGGCGAAGACCACCATGGCGCGTTCGATCACCGCCGGGTCGCGTCCGGCGCGCTCGGACTCCTTGTCGAGGCGGGACTGGGCGGCGCGGAATTCCCCGGGGGAGAGGAACAGCGGGATCCACCCGTCTCCGCACCGCGCCGCCCGGCGCAGCGCCGCCTCGCTCGAGCCCCCGATCCACAGCGGCACCGCCCCCGGGGTCGGGAGCTGCCGGTAGCCCCCCGCCGCGCCCGGCCCGGATGCGTCCCAGGCGCGGCGGATGCGTTCGATGCCGTCGTCGAGGGCACGTCCACGGGAGGCGAAGTCGACGCCGGCCGCCTCGTACTCGCCGCGGCGGCTGCCGGCGCCCACGCCCAGCACGAGCCGTCCCGCCGACAGGTGGTGGAGCGAGGCCGCCTGCTTGGCGACGGCCTCCGCTCGCCGCAGGGGGAGCTGCAGCACGCAGGTCCCGACGGCGGCCGAAGTGGTGGCGCCGGCCGCCGTCGCCAGCGCGCTGAAGCACTCGAGGACGGGGCCGTGCCAGTAGAGGTGGTCGCAGGCCCACAGGGCGCCCGCCCCGGCGGCCTCTGCCCCGGCGCAGAGCCGGGACAGCTCGGTCGCGTCCGGTGGCGCGGGCCTCTGCTGGGGGAAGGTCGGGAGCACCAGGCCGAGAGGACCGGTCCCCCCGGCCGGGCCCGGTTTCCCCCGTCGCGAGGCGGTCGGTGCCGTGGGATCCGGGGCCACGGTGCATGGTATCCGGTGCCTCCGCGCCTTCCCCGGGACCGCTCTCCGGGGCCCGGTTGCCCGGCCCGGCACGACGCGGGCGGCCGGCACGGCACAATGGAGGGGTGCCGACCATCACCGACGAGGAGCGGGCCGAGCGTGAGCAGGCGCTTCGGGACTTGCTCGACCTGATGCGCCCGGCCGTCCAGGCCGACGGCGGCGACCTCGAGCTGGTCTCGGCGGACGTGGAGTCGGGGGTCGTAGAGGTCCAGCTGCGCGGGGCGTGCAGCTCCTGCGCCATCTCGTCCACCACGCTGCAGGGCGGCGTCGAGCGGATCCTGCGCGGCCGCCTCGAGTGGATCACCGAGGTGCGTGGTGGCGTCGACGAGACGGTCGACCCCTTCGAGAGCGCGGCCATGGGCCAGGGGGCCTACGTCCCGAAGTTGTAGGCGGCCCCGGCCGCGCCGGAGGCGCCAGCTCGCGGCCCGATACTTAGCGATCCTAATTAGAATGGGGAACGATGAGCCCCGCCCCCCGGACCCCGGCAACGACCCCGGTCGGGACGCCGACCCCGGGGACGGTCGCCCCGTCCGTGCCGGAGCCGGCGACCGACGTCGACGCAGAGGTGGCGGCGCGCCTGCGCCTGGCGATCACGCGGCTGGCGCGGCAGCTGCGCCAGCAGACCGTCGGTGGGCTGACCGCGTCGCAGGCGGCGGCCCTGGCCATGGTCGAGCGCCTCGGAGAGCCGAGCCTGGGTGAGCTGGCCTCGGCCGAAGGCGTGCGGCCGCCGAGCATGACCCGGATCGTCGACGGTCTCACCGGCGCCGGGTTGGTCGAGCGCGTCGTGGACGTGGAGGACCGCCGCTTCGCCCGTGTGCGCATCACCGCCGAGGGGCGCCGGACGTTGCAGCGGTCGCGATCTGCGAAGACGGCGTTCCTGGCCCGTCGGCTCCGCCGGCTGTCCGAGCCGGAGCGTGCCGCGATGGCGGACCTCGTGGCCTTGCTCGAGCATCTGGTGGGTGGCCGGTGAGCCGGGTGCGCGCCGTGGCGAGGACCACGTTCCGGTCGCTGCACGTGCGCAATTACCGCATCTACTTCGTCGCCCAGATCATCTCGGTGAGCGGCACCTGGATGCAGTCGATCGCTCAGGGATGGCTCGTGCTGCGGATCGCGCCGGCCGGACGCGCCGGCGTGGACCTCGGCATCGTGATCGCCTTGCAGTTCCTGCCCATGCTGCTGTTCGGCACCTACGGCGGCCTGATCGCCGATCGGGTCGACAAGCGCCGCCTGCTCTACGCCACGCAGGCGATGGCCGGACTGCAGGCGCTGGTGCTGGGCCTGTTGACGGCGACGGGTTCCGCGGTGCTGTGGGAGGTCTACCTGCTCGCCCTCGGGCTCGGGTTCGTCAACATGTTCGACAACCCGGCCCGCCAGACCTTCGTCATCGAGATGGTGGGCAGGGACGACCTCCCCAACGCCGTCAGTCTCAACAGCGTGCTCATGAACGGTGCGCGCGTGGTCGGCCCGGCCATCGGCGGGATCCTGATCGCCACCGTCGGGCTGTCCACCTGCTTCGTGGTGAACGCCGCCTCCTACCTGGCGGTCATCGTGGGGCTGGCGCTGATGGACGGCCGGGCCCTGCACCGCACCGACACCGTGGAGCGGGCGAAGGGGCAGCTGCGGGCCGGATTGCGCTACGCCTGGCGCACACCCGAGATCCGCGACCCCCTGATCCTCGTCGCCGTGGTGGGGACCCTGGCCTACAACTTCCAGGTCCTGTTCGCCCTCTTCGCCAAGTACACCTTCGGCGCCGGGGCCGGCGGCTACTCCGCGCTGACGGCGTGCATGGGTGCGGGAGCGGTGGCCGGCGGCCTGATCGTGGCGTCCCGCAACCGTCCGAACATCCACCGGCTCACCGGGATCGGCATGGCGTTCGGCGTCCTGATCTGCGCGCTGGCGCTGTCGCCGACCTTGGCGGTCGCGCTCGCGGTCGCCGTCCCCATGGGCGCGCTCTCGATCAGCTTCATCGCCACGGCGAACGCCACCTTGCAGCTGCGGGCCGATCCCTCGATGCGAGGGCGGGTGATGGCCCTCTACGCCGTCGCCTTCCTCGGCACCACGCCCATCGGTGCGCCGCTGGTGGGGTGGATCGCGACCGAGGCCGACCCGCGCGTCGCCTTCTTGGTCGGGGGGACCGCCACCGTGCTGGCGTCGGGGGCCACGCTGCTGCGTCATCGCCGGGAGCATGCGCGCGCCGCCGGCACCGCCGGCCGGCCGGCGCCGGTCGACGGCGCGGAGCCCGGGACCGAGCTCGGCGTCGCCTGACGCTCCGCCCCGCGTGGCCGATCCCTCAGGAGGCGGCGGTCACCTCGATGAGCGCGACGGTGTTGCCGTCAGGATCGACGACCTCGGCCTTGCGCGCCCCTGGGTGCACCTGGTCGACCGGTCCCGGCTCGATCCCCCGGTCCGACAAGCCGGCGACGCAAGCGTCGAGGTCGGCGACGGCCACGGTGAGCGCACCGCGTCCGGCTCGTGCGGGGTCGGCGAGCACGTAGAAGGACGCCGAGTCCGCAAGCCGCCAGATCGCCTCGTAGCCGTTGGGGACGATGTCCGGTGGGCGGCCGAGCAGGCGTGTGTACCAGGCGACGCCGGCGTCGATCTCGGCGACGACCAGGGCGGCGAAGACGTGCTCGGCCTCCATGCGACGACTCAGGCCGTGGCGGCCTTGGGCTCCTTGGGAAGGCCGAGGACGCGCTCGCCGACGATGTTGCGCTGGATCTCGGCCGTGCCGCCCCAGATCGTCTCCGAGCGCGAGAAGAAGAACGAGGCCTGGAGATCCGTGACGGGGTAGGAGGCCGATCCGCGGCGAGCGAGGGGACCCTCGAGGTCGGCGTCCTGCGCGTCGGCTGCCGCCCTGGACCCGGTGAGGACCTGACCGGCCATGCCCATGATGTCGACGTAGAGGTTCATGGCGTCGCGGTGGTACTCGGACCAGAACATCTTGTTGCAGGCCCCGAGGGCGGCCGTGTGGTGGGTGCCGTTGAGGGCGTCGGTCAGCGACCGGAAGCCGTTGATCTGCATGATCTTGACCTTGGACCACGCCTTGGCCAGGCTTTGGCGCACACCGGGGTCCTGCGCCCGCCCGTTGTCGCGCGCCGCCCCGATGACGGCGTCGAGCTCCTTCTGGAACCGGCGGTGCCCGGTGGTCGACGACGCGCCACGCTCGAAGCCGAGCGTGGTCATCGCCACCTTCCAGCCGTTGTTGACGCCGCCCACGACGTTCTCCTTGGGGCAGCGGGCGTTGTCGAAGTAGACCTCGTTGAACTCGGCCGACGCGTCGATCTGCTGGATGGGGCGGACCTCGATCCCGGGCTGCTTCATGGGCACGAGCAGGTAGCTGATCCCCGCATGCTTGGGGGCCTCCGGGTCCGTGCGGGCGAGGAGGAAGATGTAGTCGGCGAACTGCGCCTGGGTGGTCCACACCTTCTGCCCGGAGATGACCCACTCGTCGCCGTCGAGGACCGCCCTGGTCTTGAGCGACGCCAGGTCGCTGCCGGCGTCGGGCTCCGAGAACCCCTGACACCAGGCGATGGTGCCCGACAGGATCTTCGGGATGAACTCGCGCTTCTGCTCCTCGGTGCCCCACTGCAGGATGGTCGGGCCCACCAGGGTGTCCCCGAAGAAGTCGGCCCGCATCGGGGCGTCGACGCGGGCGAACTCCTCGTTGAGCACGACCTGCTCGATGAGCGACAGTCCTCGGCCGCCGTACTCGGTGGGCCACGAGGCGCAGATCCAGCGGCCTTGGTGGAGCGTGCGCACCCAGTCCCTGTTGAAGGCCTTCTTCTCCTCGGGCGACATCCGGAACCCGGGCTCGCCCCAGCCCTTGGGCAGGTGCTCCTCGAGCCAGGCACGGATCTCCTGGCGGAACGCTTCGGCCTCGGGCGGATACGTCAGGTCCATGCGCGGCAGGGTACCGCCGCGGCGGGGACGGGGTCAGATCGCGCCCCCCAATTGCAGGGCCTTCACCAGCAGGATCACCACCGCCAGGGCCAGGTATCCCCACATGACCCACAGGGTCAGGGTGCGCGCCCGGGAGGGCCGGGGCGCGGCGAGCACGGCGATGGGCGGCATCCGCCACGACATCCGCCGCTCGCGCGACGTCTCGGGCTCGCTCGGGCGCCGCCGGACCGACCGCCAGTAGAGGGCCGAGACCCCGACGAATCCCCCCAGCATCACGACGGCGAGGACCTCGAAGAGCGCGACCACGTTCAAGGTGGAGAACACGGTGGTGACCATCAGGATGAGGGAGAGCACGAAGAGGATCGAGAGGATCAGCCCGGCCACGACGTTGAGCCATGGCCGGTTGACCCAGGGGCCGAGCACCGCCTTGTCGTTGCACAGCAGCAGCAGGAACACCGTGGCGCTGGGCAGGAGGATCCCCGCCAGCGCCTGGACGGCGGTGGTGATGAGGCCGAGGGGCGCGCGGGGTATGAGGACGATGGCTCCGGCCAAGAGCACGATGGCGGCGAAGCTGGCGTAGAAGAACTTGGCCTCGCCGATGCTGCGGTGCAGCGAGTGGCGGGCGCCGAACACGTCGCCGAAGGCGTAGGTCGTCGACAGGGTGACGGACGCGGCGCCGATGATCGAGGCGTTGAGCAGGACGACCGAGTACATGGCCCCGGCGCCGTGGCCGAGGTAACGCGCCAACCCGTGGGCGACGTCCGCGGCGTTCGTGAAGTGGCCGGCCAGGGGCGTGCCGCCGAAGGCGGCGGCCACCGTCACCATGATGAGGCTGGCGGCGACGATGGCCACGAACGAGCCGATCACCGTGTCGGCCCGCTCGTAGTTGATCCAGCGCGGGGTGATCCGCTTGTCCACGATGTTCGACTGCTGGAAGAAGAGCTGCCAGGGAGCGACCGTGGTCCCGATGATGGCGATGACCAGCAGGACTGCCGTGGAATTGAACCCGCCCTGGACCCCGGGGACGACGAAGTGCTCGGCCGTGGCGCCCGCGCTGGGGTGGGCGTAGACGGCCAGGGGGATGACCAAGAAGTTGGCGAACACGAACACGAACATGAACCGCTCCCAGCGCCGGAAGCTCCCCGACGCGGTCAGCGCCACGAGGGACAGGGCGGCGAGCGGGACCGAGATGTAGGGGCTCACCCCGAAGTAGCCCAGTGACAGGCTCACCCCGATGAACTCGGTGACGATGGTGGCGAAGTTCAAGATGAAGAGGTCGCCCACGCTGAAGGCAGCCCAGAAGCGGCCGAATCGCTCGGCGATCAGCTTGGCGTGCCCGACCCCGGTGACCGAGCCGAGCCGGACGACCATCTCCTGGTTGACGATGAGGACCGGGATGAGCAGCGGCAGGGTCCACAGCAGGGTGTAGCCGTAGTTCTGCCCGGCGGCCGAGTAGGTGGCGACGCCGCCGGCGTCGTTGTCGGCGACCATGACGATGATGCCGGGGCCGAGGATCGCAGCCAACGTGAGCAGCCGGGCGCGCCAGGAACGGCGCGTCTCGACATCGTGCTGGCTGATCTTCCCGAAGGCGCCGTGGATGTCACCGACGTGGGCCTCGTCGAGGACCGCGGTGGCATGCTCGGTGTCGACGGCCTCGTCGGCCATGGCAGGGTCCTCTCGGCAGAGCGGATCGTGGGCGTGCGTTCACGGGACGCCTACGCCTGCCCGGTCAGCCCGGAAGCCCTGCTCCCCGGCTCACCGCTCGCGGCGTGCGCGCCCCGATGGTCGTCTTGACCGATCGTCAGCGTGCAGCGCTGCTCCTTCGTCGGGCCCGTCGGCGGCCGCACCCGGACTCGGGGACGCCCGGCGGGCACCGGGCTCGGCGGGCCGGTCGGCACCGCCGCCCCTCCGTCCGCGCCGATGGCTCGGCAGGCACGGTTGGGTTGTCGGGCGATGTTACCCGGGAGAGCGGGTCCTGCTACTGCTCGGCGGCCGTGCTCATGCCGTACTCGCGCCGCCAGCCCGTGGGCATCATCAGCTCGAGCACGTCGTCGACCGTGACGACCCCGAGCATGCGGTGCTCCTCGTCGAGCACGGGGGCGACGGTCAGGTTGAAGTCCGACATCCGCCGCACGATGGCGTGGATGTCCCAGTCGGGGTGGACGTGGGCCGTGTCCTCCCGGACCACGTCGCCGAGGGTGGCCCCGGGGGGTGCCTGGAGCAGGCGGACCACCGGCGTGCTGCCCACGAGCCGGCGGTCGGGGCCCGAGGCGAACACCACGCTCAGGGCCTCGGGCGGGGCGGTCGAGGTTCGCACGGCCTCGACGACCTCGGACACCGGCGTCGCCACGTCCATGCAGAGGAAGTCCGGGATCATGAGGCCCCCGGCCGTCTCGGGGTGGTAGCTCAGCAGCGACCGCACCTTGCGCTGCTTCGCCAGCGGGAGCAGCTCGAGGACGGGGAGACGCCGCTCCTGGTCGAGCTCGGTGAGGAGGTCGGCCGCTTCGTCGGGGGCCATGGTGGCCAGCAGGCGGGCCGCCTCGGGGTCCGAGCGGGACCGGATGAACTCGAGCTGGTGCTCGGCGTCGAGCTCCTCGAACACGTCGGCCTCGAGCTCGCGGTCCTGGCCCACGGCCTCGATGATCTCCTCGCCCTCGTCGTGGCTGGCGGCCTCGACCAGGTCGGCGATCTGGGCCGGGTGCAGCTTCGCCAGCTTCCGGTAGGGGATGCGGAGGCGGGCGGTGGGCACGTGGGCGACGAAGGGCTCGATGCTCGCCCAGTCCACGATGGCGCCGGGCTTGATGCGCCTTCCGAGGGCCCGGGGCAGCAGGCGGCGCAGGGTGACCCGGGTGCTCGGGTCGACGCCCACCACCTCCCATCGCCCGTCGGTGCGGGCCAGCTCGATCTCGTTGGCGCGGATGAGCCGAGCCCCCTGCAGGTTGATGAGGTGGCGGGCCTGGAGGTCCTTCGCCAGCAGCAGCTCGCCGGGACGGCGCTCGAAGGGTTGGATGTTGACCTTCTTGCCGGCGAAGCGGACGCCGCCGGGGCCGATCTCGTCGATCTTGTCGACGGGGATCCACAGCTGCCGCGAGCCGATGCGGACGACCACCCCGGCGATGGGCGGGTGGGGGACGTCGCCGAGCCGGACGATCAGGTCCTCGACGCGGCCGAGCCGTTCGCCGTCCCGATCGACGAGGGGGCTCCTGACGAGGCTGGAGAGGTGGAGGGTCTCGATGGCCATTGATGTCGCCCCCTGAGGGCGACGGTGCCGGGCTGCGCCGCGACGAGGCCAAACCTAGTGGCTGCAGCACCACCGCGCCGAGCCGGGAGCCCGGGGGTTTGCGCCGGGAGGCTGATCCGGGGGAGGCTGCCCGGTCATGGTCTCGCACGGGGGGCACCTGCGTGGTTGAGGGCCCCGTCCAGTGGGTGCGGCAGGTGCGGGGCTCCTGGGAGCGCAGCACGCTGCTCACCGTCCCCGACCGGGTGCCCGCCGCGCCCCCCGCCGCGGGCGGTCTCCGGGTGGCCTACCTCGTCTACCGGGGCAATCCCCGCTGCGGCGGTCAGGGCGTCTACACGCGGCACCTGGCCCGCGAGCTCGTGGGGCTGGGCCACAGCGTGGAGGTCTTCGCCGGTCAGCCCTGGCCTGTTCTCGACGAGGGCGTTGGTTTCACCCCGGTGCCCGGCCTCGACCTCTACCGGGACCCGGACCCGTTCCGGGTGCCGCATCCGCGCGAGCTCAAGACGGTGCACGACTGGCTCGAGTTCGGGGTGATGTGCACCGCCGGCTTCCCCGAGCCGAGGACCTTCTCGCTGCGGGCCCGGCGGCTGCTCGCCGCCCGGCGCGGCGAGTTCGACATCGTCCACGACAACCAGTGCCTGGGCTCGGGCCTGCTCGGCCTGCTCGAGGACGGGTGGCCGCTGCTGACCACGCTGCACCACCCGATCACGGTCGACCGCGAGCTGGCGCTGTCCCACGCCGAGAACGCCTACCGCCGGTTCACCCAGCGCCGGTGGTTCGGCTTCCTCGGCATGCAGACGCGGGTGGCCCGGCGCCTGCCGCGCATCGTCACCGTGTCGGAGTCCTCCAAAAAGGACATCGCCGGCCAGATGGGGGTCGACCCCGCCCGGATGACCGTGGTCCCCGTCGGGGTGGACCACACCGTGTTCCGGCCGCGTCCGGAGCGGCCCAAGGTCCCGGGGCGGGTCATGGTCACGACCTCGAGCGACGTTCCCATGAAGGGGCTCGTGCCCCTGCTCGAGGCGGTGGCCAAGCTCCGCACCGAGCGCCACGTGGAGCTGGTCGTCATCGGCCGTCCCCGGGAGGGCGGCCGGGTGGCCCGCACGATCGAGCGCCTCTCGCTCGACGACGCGGTGCGCTGCGTGTCGGGGATCTCCGACGACGAGCTCGCCGACCTGTACGCCGAGGCCGAGGTGGCGGTGGTGCCCTCCCTCTACGAAGGGTTCTCCCTGCCGGCCATCGAGGCCATGGCCTGCGGCGTGCCGCTGGTCGCCACGACCGGCGGCGCGCTGCCCGAGGTCGTGGGGCGCGACGGGGAGACAGCGCTGCTCGTGCGCCCCGACGACCCCGAGGCGCTGGCCGCAGGCATCCGCCGGGTGCTCGACGACCCGGTGCTCGCCGCCGGCCTGGGTGCCAACGGGCGGGCGCGGGTACTGGGCCGGTTCACATGGGAGGCTACCGCCCGCGGCACCGCCGAGCAGTACGCGGTCGTCCTCGACGAGCACCGCGCCGGGGCGGCGGCGTGCTGACCGTCGACTACGACCGCCTGGGCGTGTGCCGCGGCGAGCGCGTGCTGGACCTGGGGTGCGGGGGTGGGCGCCACGCGTTCGAGGCGGCAAAGCGGGGGGCGAAGGTGGTGGCCGTCGACGCCGCTGCCGACGAGGTCGGCACCGTGCGCGCCACCATCGGCGCCATGCTCGACGCCGGCGAGATCCGGCCCGAGGACGAGGCCGGCGCGGTCCAGGGCGACGCCCTGGCCCTGCCGTTCGCCGACGGGGTCTTCGACCGGGTCATCGCGGCCGAGGTCCTCGAGCACATTCCCGACGACGCCGCGGCCATGGCCGAGCTGGCCCGGGTGCTCCGTCCCGGTGGCACCATGGCGGTGACCGTGCCCCGGTTCGGGCCCGAGGCGGTCAACTGGGCCCTGTCGAACGAGTACCACGACGTCCCCGGCGGCCACATCCGGATCTACAGGCGCTCCGCGCTCGTCGAGCGGCTGCGGCGCGTCGGTCTGCGCCTGCGCGGCAGCCACCACGCGCACGCCCTGCACTCGCCGTACTGGTGGCTGAAGTGCGCGGTCGGCGTGCATGACGACAAGCACCGGCTG
>Ga0187770_10002597_pt1 | contig 10147 bp, 10 predicted proteins | sample 0116_SJ02_MP02_2_FD_133154 | JGI IMG/M metagenome (GOLD analysis project Ga0187770, IMG submission 133154) | Tropical peat soil microbial communities from peatlands in Department of Meta, Colombia - 0116_SJ02_MP02_20_MG | ecosystem: Environmental > Terrestrial > Soil > Wetlands > Peat | place... | reverse complement strand
CCGCCCTCCGTCCGAGGCCTGATCCACCGCATGGGCGACGTCCGGCGCGTGCATGGCGTCGGTCGGCGCCATGCCGACGTGGAGCCCCTCGTCGGCCAGCAGGGCGGCGGCTTCAGCCAGCTTCGACGCGGTCCGCCCGGCGATGGTCACGCGCGCACCGTCCCGGGCCAGCAAACGGGCGCTGGCCAGACCGATGCCCGAGCTCCCGCCGATGACCAGCGCGACGCGACCGTCCAGTGGTGGGCTCACGCGCCCGCACTCTAACCGAGGTGACCGACACGCCGGCCTGCCGTGTCGACCCCCCCCCGGCCAGTCGCCGCCGTCACGGCGAGAACGTCTCTCGGAGCTGGAAGACGCCGGATCCCTCCGCTTATGCTCCGTCGACGGGCCGGATGCGCCGGCGACGACATCTGGGCGAAGGGGGGACATGACACGGCTGGAGGAGAACCTCATCACGTTCCCCTACCGCCGGTCGCTCGGACCGGTGACGGGTGCGTTCATGACGGCGCTCACCGAGAAGCGGATCCTCGGCATCCGCAACGGCGACGGCGTGCTGGTGCCGCCGATGGAGTGGGACCCGGCGACCGGGGCCGAGCTGCCCCACGACTTGGTCGAGGTCGGTCCCGCCGGCACCGTCGAGTCGTGGACCTGGGTGCCCGAGCCGACCGAGCAACACCCGCTCGGCCGGCCCTTCGCCTTCGCGTTCGTCCGTCTCGACGGCGCCTCGACGCCGTTGCTGGCGCCGGTGGACGCCGGCTCGCCCGACGCCATGGCTGACGGCCTGCGGGTGGCGCCACGCTGGCGAGGCGAGCGGGTGGGCCGTATCACCGACATCGCGTGCTTCGTGCCCGGTGAGGAGCCGGAGGTCGAGGGCGACGACCTCGGCCCTGCGGCCGAACCGGTGGCGATCATGGACTACGTCGCCTCCATCACCTACCGCAACCCGGTGCCGCCGGTGTTCGACCTGGTGATCGAGGCGTCCCGTCAGCGGCGCCTGCTCGGCTTCCGCTGCCCGGTCTGCGCCCGGGTGTACGTCGGCGGTCGGGCCGTCTGCCCGATCGACGCGTACGAGTTCACGGCCGCCGAAGGGGTGGACCTCCCGCACACCGGGACCATCACCAACTTCGTCGTCGTGACGCCGGTGCAGTACCCGGGCCAGACCGAGACCGAGCCGTTCGCCCGGGTGTTCGTGTTACTCGACGGCACCGACGTCGTGCTCAGCTACCAGCCGGTGATCGAGCTCCCCGTCGAGGACGTCGCCGTCGGCGTACGGGTGTCGGCGGTGTGGGCTTCGCCGGCCGAGGCAAGCGGCTCGGCCGGGGGCATGGGAGGCACGTGGGGCAGCCTCATCGGGTGGATGCCGAGCGGCGAGCCGGCCGTCGACGACCCTGACCTCGTCAACCGGATCTTTTGATGGGGACCTCGACCGACATCGCCGTGGTGGGGTGGGCCCAGACCGAGATGGTGCGCCACACCGAGCTGAGCGAGACCCAGCTGTTGGTGCGGGCGATCACCGCGGCACTCGAACCGCTGGGCCTGACCAGGGCAGACGTGGACTTCACCTGCCTGGGGTCCTGCGACTACATCACCGGGCAGGCCTTCTCCTTCGTCGGGAACCTCGACGCCATCGGGGCGTGGCCGCCCAAGCGCGACAGCCATGTGGAGATGGACGGCGCCTGGGCCCTCTACGAGGCCTGGTTGCGCCTGCAGGAAGGCGACATCGAGATCGCCGTGGTCACCGGCTCGGGGCGCTCGTCCACCGGCGACCCGGCCCTGATCTATCCGATGGAGATGGACCCGTTCTTCTTGGCCCCCATCGGTGCCGACCCGCTGACCTTCGCCGCCCTGCAGGCCCGGGCGGTGATCGCGGCGGGCATCGCCGACGAGCGGTCAATGGCCGAGGTGGCCGTCCGCTCGCGCGGCAAGGGCAGCGTCGACGAGCTGCTCGCCGATTCCTACGTCCGACAGCCGCTGCGCCGCCACGACGTGCCCCCGATCACCGACGGGGCGGCCGCCATGGTGTTGGCCACCGGGGAACGGGCCCGCCGGCTGGTCGAGCGGCCCGCCTACATCACCGGCTTCGACCACCGCACCGAATGTCACAACCCGTCGTTCCGGCCGCTGGACGATTCGCCCTCCACCCGCATCGCCGCCGAGGCCGCGGGGCTCGGGGATGGCCCGGTCGAGGTGGCCGAGCTCCAGGCCGCGTTCACCCACGAGGAGCTGCTCCTGCGCTCGGTGCTGGGCCTGGGCGACGATGTGGTGGTCAACGCCTCGGGTGGCGCGTTGCGCGCCAACCCGATCATGGCCACCGGGCTGTGCCGCATCGGCCACGCCGCCGACCACATCTTCGGCGGCGGTACACGAGCGCTGGCCCACTCGACCAGCGGCCCGTGCCTGCAACAGAACCTCATCTGCATCCTGGAGGGACGCTCGTGATCCCCGCCGCCGTCGTCGGGGTCGGACAGACCCACCACAAGACCCGCCGTCTCGACGTGTCGTTCGGCGGGCTCGTCCGTGAGGCCGTGTTCCGTGCCCTCGACGACGCCCAGATGACGATGGACGACATCGACGCGGTCGTCCTGGGCAAGGCGCCCGACCTCTTCGAAGGCGTCATGAAGCCCGAGCTCTACCTCTCGGACGCGCTCGGTGCGGTGGGCAAGCCCATGTTCCGGGTGCACACCGCAGGATCGGTCGGGGGTAGCACCGCCATCGTGGCGGCCTCCCACGTCCAGGCCGGGAAGCACAAGACCGTGCTCGCCGTGGCGTTCGAGAAGCAGTCGGAGGGCAACGCGCAGTTCGCCCTCGGCTCCGGCCGCGGCGCATCGCTCGGTGCCGGCGGCGCCTTCGCCCCGTTCATCCGTTCCTACATCCACCGCTCGGGTGCCCCTGAGCACATCGGGTGGAAGGTGGCCGTGAAGGACCGGCTGAACGCCCTGAAGAACCCCTACGCCCACCTGAAGATCGAGGACATCTCGATCGAGAAGGTGAAGAACAGCCCGATGATGTGGGAGCCGATCCGCTTCCTCGAGTCGTGTCCCTCCTCCGACGGCGCCTGCGCAGCCGTGATCACCGACGAGGAGGGCGCCCGCGGGCGGACCCCGGCCTGGATCCTCGGCACCTCGTCCCGCTCGGAGCCGCCGTCCTTTCCGGGTCGCGACCCGGTGCGCCCGCAGGCGTGCCTGCAGTGTGCCCAGGACGTCTACGCCCAGGCCGGCATCACGCGGCCCCGCCAGCAGCTCGACATGGCCGAGCTCTACGTGCCGTTCTCGTGGCACGAGCCGATGTGGCTCGAGGCCCACTTCATCACCGAGGAGGGCGACGGCTGGAAGATGGTCGACGACGGCTCCACCGAGCTCGGTGGGTCGTTCCCGGTCAACTGCTCGGGCGGCGTGCTGTCGTCGAACCCCATCGGGGCTTCGGGGCTGCTGCGGTTCGCCGAGGCGGCCAACCAGGTGCGCGGGGTGGCGGGTGAGCACCAGGTCGAAGGTGCACGGACAGCGCTCGCCATGGCCTATGGCGCCAACTCGCAGTACTTCAGCATGTGGGTGGTGGCAGACCGTCTTGATCCCTTCGGCTGAGTCCTCCACCCGACCAGATCACGAGCTGACAGGCGCCGTCGTCGGGTCGTCGAGGCCGTCGTCTCCGCTCTTCTCGTCACCCTCACGCGGGTCCTCCCTGTCTGCCCGGGGGTAGTCGGCCCTCATCGGGAGGAGGGCGAGGGCCAGCACGGCCCCCCCGAGAGCCACCGTCGCGGCAACCGTCATGGCCAGGGATGCGCCGTCCATGAACGCGCGGCGCGCCACGTGCGTCAGCAGCGTCCCCAGCGATCCCCCGACATGAGCCGCGACGTCGAGCGCACCGCCGAGCGAGCCGAGGATCGTTTGCTCGGCGGCCTTGGGGACACGGAAGGGTGCCAGTGCAGTCGTCATGCGCTCTTGGTACCGGGTGGTGAGCAGGCTTCCCAGTACGGCCACACCCAGAGCGCCGCCGAACTGGATGAACGTCCCGTTGGTGGCGGATCCCACCCCGGTGTCACCTCGCGGAACCGAGCTCATCACGGAGCCCGAGACGGTGGGCATGACCAGGGCCGCACCGGCGCCGATGATGCACATGCCGGGCAGCACGTCGGCGTAGGTGGACTGGACCGTGGCCTGCGACACCCAGAAGAGGCCAACCGCGGCCAGCAACAAGCCGAACGTCGTGGTCACCTTGATGCCGAGGGCTCGCGTGAGGAGTGAGGAGGCGGGTGCGACCACGGCCAGCGCGGCCGCGATGGGCAGCATGCGCACGCCGGCACCCAGCGCTGAGTAGCCGAGGTTGAACTGCAGGTACTGGGTGAGCAGAAAGAGCGTGCCCAGTAGGGCGAACGCTCCGAGACCGATGGAGCTGACGGCCATGGAGAAGCTCCGGTGACGGAAGAAGTCGAGGTTGAGCATCGGGTGCTTGCTCGCCCGCTCCCACGCGGTGAAGGCGCCGACGGTGGCGACCCCGGCGATGCCGGGCATGACGACGAGGGGGGAGGACCAGCCATCGGTCGGCGCCTCGATGATCGACCACAGCAGGAGGCCCACCCCGGCGATGGACAGGGCGCCCCCGACCATGTCGGGCCTCTTGGCGTGAGGGTTCCTCGAGTCGGGCACCAGTGGGACGGCACAGGCGACACCGATCAACGCCACAGGTACGTTGATGAGGAAGACGGAGCCCCACCAGAAGTGGGACAGCAGGAGCCCGCCGATGATCGGGCCGAGAGCGAACCCGACGCCACTCGTACCGGCCCAGAAGCCGATGGCGCGTTGGCGCTCGTCCTTGTCGCGGAAGACATCGGTGATGATGGAGAGGGTCGAAGGCATCATGAGCGCCGCCCCGATCCCCATGCTGGCCCGGGCGGCGATGAGCACGGCGACCGAGCCCGAGAAGGCGGCCCATGCGGAGCCCGCGGCGAAGCAGAGGAGCCCGGCGATGAACGTATGTTTGCGCCCGACGTGGTCGGCCATGCTCCCGAAAACGAGGAGTAGGCCACCGAACACGAGGGCGTACGCGTCGACGATCCACTGCAATTGGGTCGACGTCGCGCTGAGTTCCCTCACGAGAGTGGGGAGCGCGACGTTGAGGACCGTGTTGTCCAGGTTGATGATCAGGACGGAGGAGCACAGGACGGTGAGCACCAGCCAGCGCGAGCCGTGCGACTCGTTGCCCACCGTCGCGGACGCGGCGCGACGTGTCGTGGCGGTGCTCATGTTCCTCGAAGGCTCGACCAGCCGGAGCCAGAGGAGGGGGAGGCGGATCGGTCCACGTCAGACACAATCTCGCACCTCATCACGCGCCGGTGGAATCCGAGTCACGGGGAGTCTTCCCAACGCGGGCTCATTCCGGCATCCCGCCCGGATTGCGTGGCCCGCCAGGGAACACGGGCCCCGATACGACATCGGAGTCGTCTCGAGTCAGGGGCGCAGGTCAGGCACGGGTCGACCTCGGACGGTCCGAGGCGCGAGCGGTTGCTCCTGCGCCGGCGGCCGGGCGTCGGCGCGACCTCGGGGTTCGGTGGGGGATGAAGGCGAACTTGGGCCCGACCCGGCGAAGGGTTCAACCGCCGGGAGCGCGGTATTCACCGCCGACCTTCACGGCAGCGTCGACCTCCTCCGGTGTCAACAGGACCGTGGTCTTGATGCTGACCTTGCCACTGGCGGCGACGAGCAGGGCCACGCCCGCCGCCGTGACATTGTCCGGGAGGTCGAGGATGGTGACGACATCAGAATCACCGAACGCGAAGTAGAAGGCTTCGAGTCGCCCTCCCACGCTGGCGCACGCACGCTCGATGGCTTCACGACGAGCCGAGCCTCCCTCCTGGCGAAGTCCCTGGACGCCGTCTCCGAGATAGGAGGCTTGGACGAGGTACTTGGGCATAGAACACCCTCCTTCGTTGCGCTGGGGGCGAGTCTCGCATCGGCCCGAATGCGAAGCAACCGATGTTGGCCGGCTCGTCCCTGAAACGCGACCTTCGCCGCTGTTCTGGGTGGCGAATGTGCTGCGCAGTGAGCCGATTAGGACTCTCTGCGCCGCTGACCGTCCTCGGTGCATCGTGAAGGGTTGTTTCGTTGTTCGGGCACAACCAGGCCAAGGCCCATCCGCTGGACCGGCGCCAGCAGGTTCAGGTCATGGGTTGGCGGACCCGTCGGGCTCACCATCGCCGGCGAGGGCATCGGGGTCGAACTGGTCGAGCTGCGAGCGGAAGGCGGCGACCTGGGCGTCGATGGCGGCGGGCTCCAGCGGGTCGATCGTGTCGGGGACCACCGCTCCGGCGTCGTCGAGGACGGTGTCGCTTACGAACACCGGGGCGTGGGTCCGTAGGGCAAGCGCGATGGCGTCGGAGGGACGGGTGTCGAACCGGCGGCCCCCGGCCGGACTGGTCAGGGCCAGCTCGGCCAAGAAGGCGCCGTCGCGCAGCTCGGTCACCTCGACCCGATCGATGTGGGCGCCCAGACTCTCCACCAGCGCGGCCATCAGGTCGTAGGTCAGGGGTCGGGGTGGCTCCTGGCCGGCCAGGGCCAGCCCGATCGCCGCCGCCTCGGTGGCGCCCACGAAGATGGGCAGCACCCGGTGCGGCTCGTCCGTCTCCCGCAGTACCACCAGCGGAGCGCCGCTGGTCGCTTCCAAACCGAGCCCGGCGATCTCGACCTGTCGCATCTCCACCCTGTCTCCCTATCTTGAGGCTCCCACTATCAACTTTCTTGACAGCACCTGGAATAACCTGTGATTCGGGACGGTTATTCCGACGTGATGGATGCGTTCACGGTCCCGACCCGCTATTGGCATGCACGTGACGACGGACGGGTGCAGTGCGACGTGTGTCCCCGTGCCTGCAAGCTGCGGGACGGCCAGCGAGGCCTGTGTTTCGTGCGCGAGCGGCAGGGCGAGGGCATCGTGCTCACGAGCTATGGCCGTTCGAGCGGGTTCTGCGTGGACCCCGTGGAGAAGAAGCCGTTGAACCACTTCCTGCCCGGCTCGTCGATCTTCAGCTTCGGCACCGCCGGGTGCAACCTGGCTTGCCGGTTCTGCCAGAACTGGGACATCTCCAAGTCAAAGGAGATCGACACCCTGGCCGACGCCGCGTCGCCCGAGGCGATCGCCCGCGCCGCCGAACGGCTGGGCTGTCGGGCCGTGGCGTTCACTTACAACGACCCGACCGTCTTTTTGGAGTACGCGAGCGACGTGGCTGACGCCTGCCACGACGTCGGCCTCAAGGCGGTCGCCGTCACAGGCGGCTACATCTGCCCCGAACCCCGTGCCCACTTCTACGCCCGTCTCGACGCTGCCAACGTCGACCTCAAGGGCTTCAGCGACGACTTTTACAAGCATGTGTGCGGCGGCGAACTCGGGGCCGTCCTCGACACGCTCGAGTACCTGAAGCACGAGACGCGCGTCTGGTTCGAGCTCACCACCTTGCTGATCCCCGGCCTCAACGACTCCGACGCCGAGCTGGACGCCTTGACGTCCTGGGTGGCCGAGCATCTCGGTCCCGACGTGCCCATGCACTTCACCGCCTTCCACCCTGACTTCAAAATGCGTGACCGGTCGCCGACGCCGCCCGAGACGCTCAGCCGCGCCCGGGGCATAGCGCGGGCGAACGGCATACGCCACGTCTACACCGGCAACGTCCATGACGTCGACGGGCAGAGCACCTACTGCGATGGCTGTGGCGTGCGGGTCATCGAGCGCGACTGGTACGTGATCGGCGACTACCGGCTCGACGACACCGGCCACTGCACGAGTTGTGGCATCTCGCTGCCCGGCGTGTTTGACGGTCCGCCCGGGAGCTGGGGGCCGGTGCGCCAGCCCGTGGTCCTTGACCGCGTGCGACTGGAAGAGAGCCGATGACCATGCGGCAGCTGCTCGTCCGTCCTCCGGCGGTTGCCGGTGCCTTCTACCCGGCCGACGTGACTTCCCTGGCCGACGCGCTCCACAGCTCCTTCGCCGCCGGCGTCCATCCCGATCCCGATCAGCCCGCGCCGAAGGCGCTCGTCGTTCCCCACGCCGGCTACGGCTACTCGGGTCCGGTCGCGGCCAGCGCCTATCTTCGGCTGGTCCCGGCCGGCGACAAGATCCGCCGGGGCGTGCTGGTCGGCCCGAGCCACTACGTGTCCGTCGACGGCATCGCGGCGACCGGTGCAGGTGCCTTCGCCACTCCGTTCGGCCCGGTCGTGGTCGATGACGCCGCTCGCCAGGTCGCGCTCGCGCATCCAGCGGTCCGCATCGATGACCGCGCGCACGCCTTCGAACACAGCCTCGAGGTCCAGCTGCCATTCCTCCAGGTGGTGGTCGACCGCTTCGCTGTGCTCCCGCTTGCCGTCGGCCGATGCTCGGCGTCCGACGCGGCAGCGGTGCTCGATGCCTTGTGGGGTGGTCCCGAGACCGTGATCGTGGCGAGCAGCGACCTTCGCACTATCTCCGCTACGCCGACGCCGCCGCGCAGGATGCGCGCACCGCAGCCGCGATCGTCACCGCAGATGCCGAGGCCGTCGGCGACCGTGACGCGTGCGGCGCCGCCGGTCTGCGCGCGCTTCTGACAGTCGCCGCCACCAGGAAGCTGCGGGTGGAGCAGCTCGACCTGCGCAACTCCGGCGACACCGCCGGCGACCGGGAGAGAGTGGTAGGCTATGGCGCCTTCGCCATCGGCTGACGGCGCGCTGGCGGCAGATGACGCCTCCCTGTTGCTCGATATCGCCGACGCCGCCATCGTCGAAGGCCTCGTCGGCGGGCCGCCGTCCGCCCCACCGCTCGCGCTCCTGCCCGCCGCCCTGCGCCAGCACGTCGGCGTGTTCGTGACCCTGACCGTGGACGGCGATCTCAACGGCTGCATCGGCACCATCGAAGGAGAGGAGCCGCTCGGCCACGGTACCGCCCGGCACGCCTGGTCGGCTGCGTTTGCCGACCCACGCCTGCCGGCCCTCGCGCGGCCGACTACCAGCGGCTCACGACCGAGGTGTCGGTGCTCTCGCCGCTCGCGCCCCTTGCGGCTGGGTCACGTCAGCGTGTTCTCGAGCAGCTCCGGCCCGGCACCGACGGGCTCGTCATCGCACTCGGCGCCCGCCGAGGGGTGTTCCTCCCGGCGGTGTGGGACCAGCTCAGGGACCCCGAGGCGTTCCTCGACCACCTTCAGGTCAAAGCTGGGCTTCCGCCCGGCTGGTGGCATGGCGCCATCCGAGCGTGGCGGTTCAGCGCGACCAAGTTCGCCCGGAGATCGGGCGAGCAGCCGAACTCGTCGCAGGCGGCCTGAACGCCCGTCTCACCTGCTTCGAACTCCGCCGCCAGACGGTTTCGACTCGGGGTGAGGCGTGACTCTCAACGAGGGCCGCGGTCGATCAACTCGCCATCCGAGGGGCAGGTGTGGGTATGAGGTCGGCTCGCCGAGCTCTGACGCCACTGACCACCTGACGCCGGTGTTCAGTCAGCCGTTGACGTGCTCCATGCCCTTCAAGATGGCCGGCATGGCGGTGTCCAGGTCGAGCACCAGTTTCGATTCGAGTTCAAGGAACTCACTGAGCGCCAGGGCGATCTCGAGCTCGAATGCCGTTGCCGCTTCGGTGCTTGCCGCCTTGCTCACGGTGAACCCACCCGAACCGTCGGCGAAGATGTACCAGCAGAGGCGTTCCATGTCGGCGCTCTCGGCCAGGGCAGCCTCCACCTTGCCCCAGACCTCCATCATGCGGTTCGCCCGTTCCGGTGTGAGGGGCCGGGCCTTCCAGGACGTGCAGACGAGCATGGTCCACCTCCTGTTCGCTGTGTGTCTGCGCGTACCGTAGGTCCGCCGCGTCAGCGGAGCCAAGGGGCCGAAGGTACCGATGCGAGGCCGAAGTCACGCACCGCAATCCATTGTTCGTTCGACCGGCGGCGGGGCGGAATCGAGAGGCGCCAGGGTCGACCATGACCAGGATGTCGAGGGGCTCCTCAGCCGCTCCCTGCTCGACGGCGAGAGAACGCCGGTGCCGGCCTGTGCCGGCACCGGCGTTCCAGCCGCCAGGGGTGCTCCGGACGTGCCGGGCCGTGTCAGCTCAGAGGAACCTCGCATTCCTTGGGATCGATGTGGCCGAGGTTCTCGACCACCTTGAACGTGCCGCTCTTGGACCGGGCGATGTACATGTTCATG
>Ga0187770_10002596_pt1 | contig 10149 bp, 6 predicted proteins | sample 0116_SJ02_MP02_2_FD_133154 | JGI IMG/M metagenome (GOLD analysis project Ga0187770, IMG submission 133154) | Tropical peat soil microbial communities from peatlands in Department of Meta, Colombia - 0116_SJ02_MP02_20_MG | ecosystem: Environmental > Terrestrial > Soil > Wetlands > Peat | place... | reverse complement strand
TATAACATCAACCGTCTGGTGTATTACGAGACATTTAAGTACATAGGAAATGCGATTGCCCGAGAGAAACGAATCAAAGCCTGGACGCGAGCGAAACGGCTTGCGCTGATCAAGACCAAAAACCCAACCTGGCAGGACTTGGCTGAGGGCTGGGGCGAGGCGGTGGAAATGCAGATCCCTCGCTTCGCTCGGGATGACAATGGAGTTAGAGGTGACGAGAGATTTGGGGATGGAAGCCACGGAGAAGGCGCCGGTGGTGTTCTTGAACCCGTTCCTGCGCTACGAAAGCTAACGGCACACGAAATCTAAAGACAAAGGACTAATAACATGGCAACGACAACTCTCCCTGAAGCGGAAGTTCTGGAAACGAAAACGACAACCACCAAATACGTTTACTTTTTCGGCGACGGCAAGGCCGACGGCAACGGGAAGATGAAAGATGTGCTGGGCGGCAAAGGAGCGGGCTTGGCTGAGATGACGAACGCGGGGCTGCCTGTGCCTCCCGGTTTCACGATTCAAACCGAGGCCTGCCGCGAATACATGCGCCGTGGCGCGGTCTCGCGCGAAGTGGATGCGCAGATGGATGCGGCGCTCGACAAACTTGAAAAGCTCCAGGGGCAGAAGCTCGGCAAGGGCGACAACCCTCTGCTCGTGAGCGTGCGCTCGGGCGCGAAATTTTCCATGCCCGGCATGATGGATACGATCCTCAATCTCGGCCTGAATGACCACAGCGTCGAGGCTCTGGCCAAGCGCGCCGCCGCCCGCTTCGCTTACGACTCATATCGCCGCCTCATCCAGATGTTTGGCAATGTCGTGCTCGACATCGAGAAAGCCGAGTTTGAAGAGGTTTTCGATGGCAAGAAGAAGCAGAAAAAAGTAAAGCTCGATACTGAGCTCGATTCGAAGGCGCTGAAAGAGGTCATCGAGGAATACAAGAAGGTTGTCAAAAAGCATGCCAAGCGCGACTTCCCGCAGGATGCGCACGAGCAGCTGGTTATGGCGCGCGATGCCGTTTTTCGCTCCTGGAACAACGACCGGGCCAAGCACTATCGCCGCATCAACAATATCTCTGACGATCTCGGCACGGCCGTCAATGTGCAGGCCATGGTGTTTGGGAATCTCGGGGAAACGTCGGGCACAGGCGTTGGTTTCACGCGCAATCCCGCGACCGGTACCAAAGAGTTCTATGGCGAGTTCCTGATGAACGCGCAAGGCGAGGATGTCGTCTCCGGTGTACGTACGCCGGTCCACATCACCGAGCTTGAAAAGATCATGCCCGATGTCTACAACCAGCTGCGCGACATTACTACGCGGCTTGAAAAGCACTACAAAGACATGCAGGATTTCGAGTTCACCATTCAGGATGGCAAGCTCTACATGCTGCAAACGCGCAACGGCAAGCGCACCGGATTGGCCGCGGTGCGCGTGGCGCTGCAGATGGTCGATGAGGGACTGATCACCAAGGAGGAAGCGATTTTCCGCGTCGAGCCGAACCAACTCTACGATTTCCTTGTGCCGCGGCTCGACGAAAAAGGACAGAAAATTGAAGTGCTGGCCAAAGGTTTGCCGGCTTCTCCGGGCGCTGCGGTCGGACAAATTGTTTTCACTGCCGATGACGCGGTCGAAAAGGTCGGACGCGATCGGAAGGCAGCCGTGATTCTGGTGCGCGGCGAAACCACACCCGAAGACATTCACGGCATGGAAGTGGCCAAGGGCATTCTCACTTCGCGTGGCGGCATGACCAGTCACGCGGCCGTGGTCACGCGCGGCATGGGCAAGTGCTGCGTGGCTGGCGCGGGCGATGTGGACGTCAACGAAAAAGCCCGCGAAATGCGCGTCAAAGGCCAGGTCTTCAAAGAAGGCGACTGGATCTCGCTCGACGGCACGACGGGCCGAGTCATCAAGGGCAAGCTGAACACTCTCGATCCGTCTCCCGATGATCCAGAGCTTCAGAAATTTATGGGCTGGGCTGATCCGTATCGGACCATCAAAGTCCGCGCCAATGCCGACATTCCACGCGATGCGATTCAGGCGCGCGCCTTCGGCGCTGAAGGAATTGGCTTGTGCCGCACCGAGCACATGTTCTTTGGCGAGCAGAAGATTCCCAACATGCGGGCCATGATTCTCGCCGACAACGAGAAGGATCGCCGCGCCGCGCTGAAGAAGTTGCTGCCTTTGCAGCGCAACGATTTCATCGGCGTGTTCCGTGCCATGGATGGCTTCCCCGTCACCATTCGCACGCTCGATCCGCCGCTGCATGAATTCCTGCCCAGCCGTGAAGAGCTCATGGTTAACATTGCGACGCTCTCTCAAATGAGCGCGAAGGACAAAAAAGAGCTCGTTACGAAATACAAAGACTACGGCGCCAAAGCGGCGGGCGATCTAAAGAAATTGCTGCCCTCGCTGCTGGCGCGGGTCGAGCAGTTGCACGAGTTCAACCCCATGCTCGGCCATCGCGGCTGCCGTCTCGGCATCACCTATCCGGAGATCACCGAGATGCAGGCGCGCGCCATCTTTGAGGCTGCCGTCGCGGTCGCGAAGGACGGAGTCAAGGTAATCCCGGAGGTAATGATTCCGCTCACCGCTACGCTCAAGGAGATGGCGAACCAGGCGGAAATCGTGAACCGGGTGGCAAAGGAAGTATTCGCAGAAAAAGAGCGAACCGTGGATTACCTGGTCGGCACCATGATCGAGTTGCCGCGGGCCGCTCTGGTGGCCGACGAGATTGCCAAGGAAGCGCAGTTCTTCTCGTTCGGCACCAACGACCTCACGCAAACGACATGGGGCTTCTCGCGAGACGACGTCAACAAAATCCTGCCCACCTATATCGAAGAGGGAATCATCAAGCAGGATCCGTTTGCCGTCCTTGATCAAGATGGCGTTGGGCAACTGGTGAAACTTGCTACCGAGCGCGGCCGCAAGACACGCTCGAATTTGAAAATTGGCATCTGCGGGGAGCACGGCGGAGAACCCTCGTCGGTTGAGTTCTGCTACAAGACGGGGATGAATTATGTTTCCTGCTCACCGTTCCGCGTTCTGACCGCGCGGCTCGCTGCCGCGCAGGCCGCTGCGACCGAGAAGCTCGGCGTGGAAGGCGGAAGGACAAAGTAGCACTTCGAGTGAAACTCAAAGCCCAGCCGACGGTGCTCGTTGGCTGGGCTTTTTTGTTCTCGCCTTCTTGTTTTCATGCTTCAGATTTTTGCCTGTCACGCTCCTACGGCGCCAGCGCATTAATCAGGCCAGCACCATTTGGACTGCCCCAGCCTGTAGCCAAGTCGTATCCCTTGACCGCCGGTTTGCCGTTGCTGCCCTTTGTTATGTCATGGAATGCGGCCGCGTAGTTCTTGCTCAGACCAAGGGGATAGATGACCGGATTGATGAACCCGAGCGTCGGTTTCTTTTCGGTTGCTGCCTGCTGATTTACCAGAGCCATGTAGCCCGCCCACATGGGTGCGGCAAAACTGGTTCCGCCCCAACCGGTACCGCAGCTCCCGTTAGAGCAAACGTAAAAGTCGAAATTGGCCTCGGCCGCGACGTCCGGGGAATTGCGCAACGTCTTCGATCCTTTGTTCGTTGTAGTGATCACGCCAGTGAGTTTTTGCCAGGAGGGAATTGGGAAGGCATCGCCGGTAAAGTAGCCGCCGCCACCGTCCACCCAAGCCGTTTCCGAGAGCCAGGCCCCGCCCGCGCTCACCGTGTGCAAGTCGGTACCGCCGACCGAAATGACGTACGGATCGTCGGCGGGAAAAACAAACGAGGACCCGCTGTTATATGCACCATTGTCGCCCGCCGCTTGAAAATAACTCTGGCCCTGCGCGGCAAACTTCTTGAAATAGGGATCGTCGGTTTTGGGGTCCGCCGGCGACCACGTCCACGAAGAGCTCAATTGCCCACTCAGAGGCGAATGGGTAGACATCTTGGCCAAAATTGTTGTGTCGGAGCCGCTGTTGTTGTTGAACACGTAAAGATTCTTCAAGCCCGGGGCCATGGACACCGCCTGAACCATATCCAGGATCTGTTCCGTATCACAGAGGCCCGCACTTTCGTTCGCAGGGGAACAGCTCAAACTGGTCTTGTCTGTAGAGATGCCCGTGACTGGGACCTTGTTGGTTTGCTTGACGTTCTTAAAGTAGGTGTTGAAATCGGCGATGTCGTATCCGTAGTACTCCATTAACCCAACCGTCTGGCCAGCGCCGGTGAGCGTCTTGCCGCCGTAGTAGGCCTTGCGCATGTCACTGCCGCAGTACGAATTCCCCGGGCAGGAGCCCTTGATGTTGGATTGCACTTCCGCGTTCTTGTGCGCGAGCAACGGCCGCGGGATCGAATAGTTGTCGAGGCCTGTGATGTGCCACAACTGAAATGGCAGGTCGACCGTCGGCTCCCCATCCGGCGCGTAGAAGGTGCGGTTTTCCGTCGGATGCTGATAAACGCCCATGATCACATGGAAGGCCTCTTCAATGGCGGCCACAGACCCCTGGAGTTGCACGTCCATCTCATCGCGCGAGCCGTCAACCACTTTCAGACCGTCGGCCTGCGCCCAAGCAATCACTGCGTCGTAATCTTCCTGGCTGGGTCCGAAGCTCTCGGTAAATTCCTTCACGGTGAGGAATTGCCGGTAGGACGGGCTGGAAGGATCGTAGAGTTCTTCCAGAAAACTATCGAGTTCGGGCTCGTTCCGCAGTGCCAGAACCACGTCGGCCCGCAAGGATTGAGTTGCCGGGAGCCGGCCCAGAAATTGCGCCTGCCCACTCAGGACCGCTTCGCGTACATGTCGGGTCATTAGGGGTTGCGATTGTGCTTGGCAAACGAGGCTCACGCCCGGCACGAGGGTAGCGATCGTGAACAAAAGCAGAGTCAATCTTTGAGTCATAGCTGTCCTCGCTAACAGATGTTCCTGGAAGATCTTGCTGGATCGTGCTGCTCTGGCAATTCGGCGCCAGAAGTTCCTTCTGAAGCCGGCCCAGAATTGCGGGAGTGGGAAGCCTGCTCGGCTCCACGCGCTTGGAGTAGTCTACACTGATCGGCCAGTTCGCAACAGAGGGCAACAGGTTGCGGAGGGTGCTGAACAGCACCACGGGCTTGCTATGAGGTAGGAGCTCTGGTTCTGAGCCTAAGCTCGGGTCTCCTCAGAACATCATGCACGCCTCGTTCACTCTATACAGCGCCCGTTCCAATATCTCTAGCTTGTGCTCCAGTTCCGATTTCAGCTTGGGGTCCGCTTGCCGCGCAATTTCATCCTTGAGGCTTTGTTTCTTGCCGGCCAGGAGTTCCGATGCATCCTCAAGCTCGTCGGCGTCGAGGCGCAAGTCGCGCGCCATCACCTTTTGGAAAAGTTCGTTGTATTGCCTGGAATCTTGTTCCAGCAAAATGTTGGCAAGGAGTTGTATTTCGTCGCTTTCCAGATGGAATTGCATAGCTCTCTCCTTTCGCCATGCAAGGTGCCTTGCAAATTCTACAGAAATTGCATCACCAAGACCGGCAAGTTGTCAGTGACAAGAGATACGCGCGAGGAAAACGTCTCTTGCTTACTGAGACCAGCTACTGAGACTCAGGCCCCGACTGCTCCGGCAGCAGTCCTTTCGGCGGGGTTGGAATCGAGATGTCAATCTTGTGTGCCGTCCCCAGCGATCCTGGAGCTTTGTCGAACTCAGCCGTGTTCCCGACCACCAGCACCGCCATCTGTTCCCGATGCAGGTATTTTGCGGCGACCCTCGCAACGTCTGCTTTTGTGACGTGCTCAATTCCTTCACGATACTTCTCGAGGAAATCAAGCGAATATCCGTAGAACTCATACGCCATTTTTTCCTGCAAGACTTTTGCCGGAGAGTCAAAGCGAAAGACAAAAGAATTCAGAATGTTGTCTTTTGCGCGAGTGATCTCCTCGTCATCAATCGGCTTCGCGGAAAGATCTGCAAGCTCCTTATCGAGCGCCTGAATCGATTCGAATGTGGTTGCGCTCTTCGTGCGCACGATCATCCGCAGCATTCCGTCGTGATCCCACGAGGTCCCAATCCCTCCTCCGACCGCGTACGCTAAGCCTCTCGCAGTTCGAATATCGTTTGTCAGGCGCGAGGAGAATCCTCCGCCGAACGCTTCATTGAATACCGAAATCGCGTAGTAATCGGGATTTCTACGCGTCGTTCCAAGCGCAAGCATTTGAACGTCGCTCTGGTTCACATCCGTTTTTTCGACCAGGTAATAGGCGGGTTTGGCCGGATCGAATTTGATCTCGGGATCCTTGAACGCCTCGCCCTTCTGCCACGAGCCAAACGCCTCGCGCAGCCGAGCCTCCATCTTGACTGAGTCGAAATCGCCGACCACTCCGAGAATCGTGTTGTTCGGATGAACGGTGCGCGCGTGCCAGTCGACCAGATTCTGCCGTGTGACGGCCGCGACGGTCGCATATTCGGGAACGCGGGCATATGGATTATTCGCGCCATAAACGAGCTTCGCCGCCTCGCGCCGAGCCACTTGCGAAGGATCGTCGTTGCGCCTCGAGATCGCGTCGTACGCGCCCTTCTGTGCGATCTCAATCTTCTCCGCGCGGAACTCGGGATTCATCAGAAGATCGTTGAACACGCGGAAAACGTCGTCGAAGTCTTCCTTCAGACACGACCAACTGATTGTGGTTGAGTCGATGCTGCCGTCGGTTTCAACTTTTGCCGCGCGCTGCTCGAGAAAATCGTCGAGCTGGTCGCCGGTCTGATCCTTAGTGCCGCCAGTGCGCCAGACCTCGCCATAGATGTCGATAAGGCCTGTCTTATTCGCGGGAACGCTGCGTTCTCCGCCGTGAATGCGCATGGTTCCATCAATCAGCGGCAGTTCATGATCTTCCTGCAGAAAGATGACCATGCCATTTGGCAGCGCGATGCGTTTGGGCCCGGCAGGTTGGAACGGCGGCAGCTTGGGAATCGGTATCTGCTTCCAGCTTGTCTGCGCCCAGAGTGGTGTTGTGCCGCTAAACACGGCCGTCGCGAGGACTGTAACAAGTAAGCACGATAGCGTACGTTTCATTGCCCACCTCCTGGCGGAGGAGCGGCGCCAGCAGCGCCCGGCGGAGGTCCGGCAAATTCGATAATCCCGACCGTGCGGTTATCGGGCACGAAGGTTTCGTTCGCCACGCGGCGAATATCTGCCTTCGTGACTTTCTCAATGCGATCGACCGAGCGGAACAACTCTCGCCAATCGTCATACCGCGCCTGGTACAGGCCGAGCGCAAAGGCCAATCCCTCGTTCGATCCGAGAGACCGAATCAGGTTCGCCTTAGCGCGTGTCTTGATCATTTTTAGCTCGGTGTCGGTAATATCTTCTTTCTTCAATCGCTCGATCTCGGCACGAATCGCATCGCCCACTTCCTGTGTCGTGTGCCCCGGAATGGGTGTGGCGTAGAAATAGAACAACGATGGGTATTTGTTTCCGGGATATCCCGTGGATCCCTCGGCATCCGATGCGATCTGCTTATCGCGAACCAGGGCGCGATAGAGGCGCGAAGTTCGTCCTTCCGACAACAGGTCCGCGATTGCGTCATAGACTTGGTCGTCGGGGCTGCGGTAATCAGGCCGGTGATAGCCTTCCAGATACAACGGCTGCGACTGCTCGTGCAGCACCACTCGGCGTTCGGATTTTTGCGGCGGCTCGATCGTGCCTGCCTCATCGGGCTTGGGCCGAGCCGGCAGCCGCGAGAAATACTTTTCGATGATCGGCATCGCGTCGGCAGCCTTTACGTCTCCCACCACCGTCACCACTATGTTCGACGGGATATAGTATTTGTCGAAGAAATCCTGCGCATCAGTGGCCGAAAACGTATTCAGGTCCGATATCCAGCCAATCGTGGGCCGGTGATATGACTGTGCCGCAAATGCCTCTTCGGTAAATTGTTCGAACAATCGCCCCAACGGATTGCTGTCGACGCGCATGCGCCGCTCTTCAATTACCACATTGCGCTCTTTGTAGAACTGCCGCATTACCGGATGCAGAAAACGCTCCGATTCCAGATACGCCCAGAGTTCGAGCCGGTTGACCGGGAACGAATAGTGATAACCAGTTTCGTCCCAACTGGTGAAGGCGTTCATTCCCTCGCCGCCCTCGCTCTCCACAATTTTTCCAAACTCGTTGCTATAGGGAGCCGAGAATTTATCGGCGGCGGCAATCGCGTCCTTCCATTCCTGCTCAAGCTGCTTCACCTTCTGATCGTCGCGGCCCACGCGCTTGTCGCGCTCCTGTATGTACTCGGCATAAACCGTTTCCACCTTGGCCAGCGCCACTTTTTCATCCGCATAGTTGCGCGTTCCAATCGTGTCGGTTCCCTTGAATGCCATGTGCTCGAACATATGAGCTAGGCCGGTTTTTCCTAACGGATCCTGCACCGAGCCGGCATCGACGTGCGTGAAGAACGAGAACACAGGCGCCTCCGGCCGCTCGCAGACGATCACTGTGAGGCCATTCGCCAGTTTCTTGACCGTCGTGCGTTTTTCGAAGGAAGACAAATCCTGGCCAAAGGCCAGCGAGCACAAAACAAAACAGAGAGCGATTGTCAGCCTGAAACGAGCCTTCATCGTGCCTCCACGAACCGTCATCACCCAAAAGTCGAGGTTAAGTGCAGGCAGCAAAAATTGTCAAACCTGTCACGGGTGAGTCAAACCTGTTACCGGTAAGAATGAGGATTAAACGACGCACTATACTAGAACCCCGCGCACATCGCACCGCATCTGAGGTGCGACCAACGGGGGCCAACGCAATGCCCACATCCACCACAGTTGAGGTCGCGGGCCGCAAGCTCAAGCTCACCAACCTTGAGAAAGTCCTCTACCCGGCCGCCAGTTTCACTAAGGCACAGGTGGTCGATTTCTACGTTCGCATTGCGCCCGTGCTGGTGCCGCATCTGGCCGGTCGCGCGCTAACCATGAAGCGCTACCCCGAGGGCGTCGACCACGAATATTTTTTCGAAAAGAACGCGCCCATGCACAAGCCGGACTGGGTGAAGACCGCACCCGTGTGGAGCGGCAGCAACCGCCGCACCATCCATTTTCTTCTGGCGAACGATCTGCCGACGCTGGTTTGGATCGCGAACCTCGCCTCAATCGAGTTGCACCCGTCGCTCTCGCTCGCGGCCGACATCGCAACTCCCACCATGATTGTTTTCGACCTCGATCCCGGCCCGCCAGCCAGCATTCTGCAATGCGCGCAGGTTGGCCTGTGGGTGCGACAACTCTTCGACCACTTCGGGCTGGCGAGTTTCCCGAAAACCTCGGGCTCGAAGGGACTGCAGGTTTACGTTCCTCTGAACACAAAAACCAGCTATGACGAAACGAAACCATTTGCCCATGCGGTAGCGCGCCTCCTCGAGCAGGAGCATCCGGAGCTCGTCGTTTCCGACATGAAAAAAGCCGTCCGCACCAACAAGGTGTTCGTCGATTGGAGCCAGAACGACGAACATAAAACGACGATTTCCGTTTACTCGCTCCGCGCCCGCGAACGTCCCTCGGTTTCGACGCCGGTTGAGTGGCCCGAAGTCGAGGATGCGCTGACAAAGAAGGACGCAACGCGCCTGGTCTTCGAGGCCAAAGACGTATTAACGCGCGTCGAAAAAATGGGCGACCTGTTCGAGCCCGTGCTGAAACTGAAGCAAAAGCTGCCGCAACTGGCGGGCGTGACGGAGGTCGAGGAAAAACTACCGGCAAAAGAGGAACGGATCACGATCGCCAAACAAGCCCAGCCGAGGCCTGCCGCCGCGAAGACCAAAGCGTCAGCAAAACAGCGCAAGGTATAATCCGGCGAGTCGTAGATCGTTGCTTTGAGGCTACAGAATTCGTAAGCCACGAACTGGCGGCGTGAAACAGTGAGTCGCTGGTTGCCCGCGGCTCAAGGCTCGAAACTCGTAGCTACTTCTGCAATCGCGCTCATGCCCCAACTTTACATCGGCACCTCCGGATGGGCCTATCCAACCTGGAAGCCAGCTTTCTATCCCGAAAAGCTGGCACAAAAGAAATTGTTGAACTTTTACGCAACCAAGCTGAACGCGGTCGAGGTCAACTTCACGTTCCGCCAGTTGGTGAAGGAAACGACGGTCGACAACTGGATTGCCGAAACGCCCGCACATTTTCGCTTCACGATCAAGGCGCACCAGGTGCTCACGCACATCAAACGCCT
>Ga0187770_10002594_pt1 | contig 10153 bp, 6 predicted proteins | sample 0116_SJ02_MP02_2_FD_133154 | JGI IMG/M metagenome (GOLD analysis project Ga0187770, IMG submission 133154) | Tropical peat soil microbial communities from peatlands in Department of Meta, Colombia - 0116_SJ02_MP02_20_MG | ecosystem: Environmental > Terrestrial > Soil > Wetlands > Peat | place... | reverse complement strand
GCCCGCGTCTGCTGGTCAGCGAGGCGGCGTTGCGGGCGACCGGACTGGTCAAGCCCGGCAGCCTGGTGCGCTGGAGCTACCGGCTGCGTCTTCCGGGTCGGGACGCGGGCGGTCGTACCATCGACGCGGTGGTCGCCGCGGCCCGCGACCGGTTCCCGGATGCCGGCTGGGAGATCCGCACCCGCCAGAACGCCTCGCCGGAGCTCGGTCGCAATATCGGCCGGTTCACCCAGTTCCTGACGCTGGTGGGACTGACGTCGCTGCTGGTCGGCGGGGTCGGGGTTGCCAATGCGGTCCGCAGCTATCTCGACCGCAAGCGCGAGGTCATCGCGACCATGAAGGCGCTGGGTGCGACCGGCGGACGCATCTTTGCGATCTATCTCGCCCAGGTGCTGATGCTGGCCCTGCTCGGCAATCTGATCGGCCTGGTGATCGGCGCCGCGCTGCCCTTTCTGATCGGGGCGGCGTTCGGGAGCATCATCCCGGTGCCGATTGCGCCGGCGCTGCATCCGGGCGTGCTGATGCTGGCGTTCGTCTACGGATTGTTGACGGCGCTCGCGTTCGCACTCTGGCCCCTCGGCCACGCGCACGACACGCCGGTCCAGGCGTTGTTTCGCGACGAGGTGGCGCGCGCGCGAACCCTGCCGCGCCGGCGCTACGTTGCAGCGGCGGTGCTGGCGGTCGTGACGCTGGCGGTGCTGGCGGTCGCGCTGGCCTATGATCACAAGGTTGCGGCGATCTTCATTGCCGCGGCTGCCGCCGTTTTCCTGATGCTCAGGCTGGTGGCGTTCCTGCTGATGGTCGCGGCCCGTCGCGCGCCCCGCCCGCGCTCGAGCCTGCTGCGGCTTGTTCTCGCCGACCTCCATCGGCCGGGTGCGCCGACCCCGACGATCGTGCTTTCGCTCGGTGTCGGGCTCGCGCTGCTGGTGACGCTGACACAGATCGACGGCAATCTGAGCCGGGAGTTCACGGCCGGTCTGCCCGAGCGGGCTCCCTCCTTCTATTTCCTGGATATTCAGCGGGCCGATGCCGATAAGTTCGATGCCTTCATTCACGCCCAGGCCCCCGGCGCCGCGCTCGAGCGGGTCCCGATGCTGCGTGGCCGCATCATTGCCGCACACGGTGTCAACGCCGAGGATTTGCGGCCGCCCCCGAACGTGGCCTGGGTTCTCCACAGCGACCGGGGCATTACCGATGCGGCCGAGGTGCCGACCGGCTCCAGGGTGGTCGCCGGCACGTGGTGGAGCGCCGACTATCATGGCGCGCCGCTGGTCTCGGTCGAGAACCGGATCGCGGATGGACTCGGCCTGAAGCTCGGTGATTCGATCGTCGTCAACGTGCTGGGACGGAGCGTCACCGCCACGGTCGCCAATCTCCGCGCCGTCGACTGGGAGACGCTGGGGATCAATTTCGTGCTGGTGTACTCGCCGAACACCTTTCGGGGCGCCCCGCATGCCGACATCGCGACCCTGACCTATCCGGGCGGCGGTACGACAGGGGAAGAAGGCGCGTTGATCAGGGCCGCGGCCGCGGCGTTTCCGGCCGTCACCACGATCCGGGTCAAGGACGTATTGGAAGCAGTCAGCAACCTCGTCCGCAACCTGATGCTCGCGGTCCGCGGCGCCAGCGCGATCACCCTCGTCGCGGCGGTGCTGGTGCTTGCGGGGGCGCTCGCCACCGGACACCGGCACCGCGTCTATGATGCCGTGGTGTTGAAGATGCTGGGTGCCTCACGGGCCCGGCTGGTGGCCCTGTATATGCTCGAATATTTACTCCTGGGGCTCGCGACCGCGCTGTTCGGGGTAGCGGCCGGCTCGATCGCCGCCGCGCTGGTGGTGACGCGGGTGATGGATATTGCCTTCATCTGGCTGCCCGGACCGGCTTTCGCCGTCGCGCTCCTGGCGCTGGCGCTGACCGTCGGGTTCGGGCTCGTCGGCACCTTCGCGGCGCTCGGGCAGAAGCCCCCATCGGTACTTCGCCACCTCTGACTTAGGGGTTCCCGTGGGATGGGGGCTGTCCGATCCGGTGACGTCCGGCCGACCGATGAGAGGTTTTCAGACGGCAGGCAACGCATTCTGAACCCTCCCGGGAGCCGTCCATGACTTTGACACGCTCGCCGGCTACCATGCGTGACCGGGTAGGGTCCATCTAGCGCGCGGCCCGAACTCGCATTAAATTCGGCGCATCGGGCAGCTGCGGTCCACTGGCCGCTGCGCCGTGACAGACCCGCCCGGGCACGGGTTGCGCGGTCCGCGCGATCCGCCTGCGGGGCGGGCCAGAGAGGATATTTCGATGTCGAACTTCGACAGGAACTACACTGCCACGCCGCGGTTCGGGGCCGACCGGGCGGTCGCGATCGATGCCGGTCTGCGCGCCCACATGATCCGAGTCTACAACTACATGGCCGGCGGCGTGGCGATCACTGGCATCGTCGCGTGGGTGACCTTCCAGGCGGCAGTCACCACCAATGCGGCCGGCGGCCTGATGCTGACCCCGTTCGGGCACGCACTGTACGGCACCCCGTTGACCTGGGTGTTTATGCTGGCGCCGCTCGCGCTGGTGTTCTTCATCAGCTATCGCATCGGCTATCTTGCAGCCGGAACGGCACGGACATTGTTTTTCGTCTATGCGGCCCTGCTCGGGGTCTCGCTGTCGACGATCTTTCTCGTCTACACGCACACCTCGATCACGCGCGTGTTCTTCATCTCGGCGGCCGCGTTCGGCGGGCTGAGCCTGTGGGGCTACACCACGCGGCAAAATCTCTCCGCGTTCGGGTCGTTCCTGATCATGGGCCTGTTCGGGATCGTGATCGCCAGTCTGGTCAACATCTTCCTCGGCAGCAGCGAGCTGCAATGGATCATCTCGGTCGTCAGCGTCCTGGTATTCGCCGGCCTCACCGCATGGGACACCCAGGCGATCAAGGAAATGTACGAGCCGATGGACGACGGCACCGTGGCGGCGCGCAAGGCCGTGATGGGCGCGTTGCGCCTCTACCTCGACTTCATCAACCTGTTCCTCTCGCTGCTGCGCCTGTTCGGCGACCGGCGCTGAGGACTCCGACGCAAAGAGGGCTGTGCGCCCCGGCGATCCGCCGGGGCGTAAGCTTGTCTGGCACCGGGCACACAGGGCCGAGGTCGTGCCTGTTCCGATCCGCCCGGGCGGTCCCGATGATATTCCGGCGATTACCCGCATCTACGCGCATGCGGTGCGCGGCGGCACGGCCTCGTTCGAGATCGAGGCGCCAGACGAGCACGAAATGGCGCGGCGCCAGCGGGCGCTGCTCGACGGCGGCTTCCCCTATCTGGTGGCGGAAGCCGCCGGCGGGGTCGTCGGCTATGCGTATGCGGGGCCCTACCGGCTGCGGCCCGCCTATCGGCTGAGCGTCGAAGATTCGATCTATGTGGCTGCCGGTTCGCAGCGCCAGGGGGTCGGGCGGACGCTACTCGAAGCATTGATCGCCGAGGCCGAGGCCCGCAATTTTCGGCAGATGATCGCCGTGATCGGCGATCCCGACCGGCAGACGCCTTCGGTGACGCTGCACCGACTGGCGGGCTTTGCGATCGTCGGCACCCTGCGGGCGGTGGGCTACAAGCAGGGCGCGTGGCGCGACACGCTGCTGATGCAGCGGGCGCTGGGCGCGGGCGCGACCGCGCCGCCCTGAGCGGCCTGGATCGTCATTGCGTGGCGAGGATTGCGGCGACGATCCGCTCGCGGGTAAGCGGAAGGTCGCGCACGCGGATCCCCAGGGCGCGTGCGACCGCGTTGCCGATCGCGGCGGCTGTCGGGCCTTGCGCCACCTCGCCCAGTCCGCTCGACGGGACGCCGGTCGCCTCGACCAGCCGGACATCGATCTCCGGCACGTCCGTGAACCGCAGAATCGGGTAGGTTTCCCAGCCCAATGTGGCAATGCCTCCGTCGGCGAACCGTACCTCCTCCTTCAGGGTCCAGCTCGCGGCCTGGATGATGCCGCCCTCGATCTGGTTGGTGGCGCCGTCGGGATTGATGATGAGGCCGCCGTCCGCCGCGCACCATGCGCGCAGCATGCGAACGGCATCCTCCACCGCCACCTCGACCACGACCGCCGCGTAGCCGCCGGTACCCTTGTAGCGCGCAAATCCGAGCCCCATGGCGCGACCGGTTCCGACCGGTGCGCCGGCGCGCCAGGAGCACATCGCCGCGGCGGTCTCGATGACCCGCCGGCCTCGCGGGTCGGATAGCAGCGACAGTCGGTAGGCGACCGGATCGGCGCCCGCCACGTCGGCGATCTCGTCGATGCAGCTTTCAATCGCAAACACGTTGGCAAATGCGCCGAGGGCACGCAGCGCCGACGTGCGCACCGGCAGGTCGGGGACCATGTGGTGCACGATGTGCTGGAAGGGAAAATCATAGAGGGCGACGGCATTGCGCGTGGCGCCGCCGCCCGCCGCGTCAGGAACGTCGACGGGTGGCGGCTGGGCGGGCGGATCCGGCAGCGATTCCGCGCCGACCAGATTGACGGCGCCGGCAGATGGTCGGCGCGCATGGATTCCGCTCCAGATCTCGAGGGTCCATTGCAGGGGGCGGGCCGCCGCGTCGAGGCCGGCGCGGATCCTGACCGTCATGGCGGGGCCCAGCGGCGAGACCGAAAGCTCGTCCTCCCGGGTCCATTGCACCCGCACCGGCCGGCCCGGCATGCGGAGCGCGACCAGGGCGGCATCGAGGGCTACGTCGTCGGCGCCGTTGTGGCCGTAGCAGCCCGCCCCCTGCTGATGTCGGACGACGATGCGGTCCACATCGAGTCCGAGCACGCGGGCGAGCGCAGCACGCAGCGGGAAGACGCCCTGGGAGTGGGTGGTCACCTCGAGCCTGCCGTCGCGCAGCCGTGCGAGCGCGCAGCAAAGCCCGATCGACGCGTGAGACAGGTAGGGCCGGGAATAGATCGCCTCGAGCATGCGCGTCGGCGCCTGGGCTGGTGCCTTGCCGATCTCGATCACGCGATCGAGCGAGGGCTGCGCCATCATCTGCTTCGGCGTGGCCGCATCGACGGCGGTCTGGGCTCCGCCGGTCCAGGTGGCAGTGCGCCGAGCGGCCGCGAGCGCCGCTTCCGCGGCGATCTCGGATGTCGACGCGAACGCGACGAACTCTCCCTGCCGCACGATCTCGATGCCGTCTCCGGCGCGACGGACCAGGCCCTCGTCGAATCCCGCGAGGCGCGCGCCGCGACGTGATGAGCGCAGCACCCGGGCGTGCACCAGGCCTTCCGGCCTGAGATCATGGATGAAAGGTGCGCCGGCGATTTTGGCCGGCAGATCGAGCCGCGGGACATTGCGACCGATGACCCGGAATTCCGAAGGGGGCTTGACGGGCGCGGTCCCGGTCGCTTGGCGGGCCAGATCCACGCGCGGCGCAAGCTGCCAGTAGTCGCGACCGGTATCCCCCTGCCCCCGCAGGAAGCGGCCGTCCACGATGGCGAGCTCGCGAGCATCGCAGCCGAGCTCGGTTGCCAGCCGCTGCAGAAAGATTTGGCGGATTTCGGCGCACACCAGCCGTACCGATCCACCGGACTGCTCAATCGACAGGCTTCCGGCGGTGTAGAGCTCGTTGGGACCGCCCTCGGTATCGCCGGACGATACGCTCACGCGCTCAATCGAGACGTCGAGCTCCTCGGCGGCGATCTGGGCCAGCGCCGTGAGCACGCCCTGCCCGATCTCGACCTTTCCAATCTTGAGCCGGACCTTTCCGGGCGGCGAGAAGTCGATCCAGCCGTCAAGGCGTGGATTGTCGATAAGGCTCCTGGGCCATGCGGTCGCGGTCATCCTGCCTGCCCGACCCGCATGGTGGCCGCCGCGCGGGCGACCGCGCGGATGATCCGGTTGTGGGCTCCGCAGCGGCAAAGATGGCGGTCGAGCGCAGCCGCAATCTCGGCGCGCGTCGGAGCCGGGTTGCGGCCGATGAGCGCCCGGGCGGACATCAGGATGCCGGAAAGACAAAACCCGCACTGGCCGGCCTGCTCGGCGATGAACGCCTGGCGCAACGGCTCGAGCGAACCGTCGCATGCGAGGCCCTCGGGACTGACGATCCGTCGGCCCTCGAGCGTGGAAACGAGGCGCGTGCACGCATAGGCGGGCTCGCCGTCGACCAGCACCGTGCAGGCGCCGCACTGCTCGGTCCCGCAACCGTACCGGGCGGCACGAAGCTCGAGCCGATTGCGCAGCACATCGATCAGCGTTGCCGATTCGACGGCATCGACCGAAACCACTTGCCCGTTGATCGAGAGATCGATAGACGGAGCCATGGCCAATCCGGCGGGTGCGAGCGGCGAGGGTCGGCCCGGCCGTTCGTACGCGAGCGCGATCAGGTCTGCACGACGTGCAGCGACTTGTCGAGCACGCGAAGCACGCGGTCGAGTTCGTGGCCGCGCTTGAGGATCAGCCCGGTCGCCGAGATGACGCTGTAGGCGCCCTGACGGCGGGCCAGACGCGGTTGTTTTTCGATCCGGTAGATCGGCACCTCGGATGTCCGGCGAAACACCGAGAACACCGCGCGGTCCTTGAGGAAGTCGATGGCGTAGTCGCGCCACTCGCCGTCGGCGACCTTGCGGCCGTAAAGTCCGAGAATATGGTCGAGCTCGCGGCGTTCGAACGTCACGCGGTTGAGGGGGGCGAGGGGCGATGCGCCCGGGAGCTCGCCCCCGCGCGGCTCGCTCGGATCAGTTTCGCCGGGCCCTAGGGTCATGCGGCGCCTCGCAAGTTGGGGTTCGTACCGGCATGATCGCGCCGGTTTGATCGGACCGCAAGGGTATCAAGGCGCAGAGCGCCGAGACCCGGGCTCAAGACCGGTTGGCGGGATCCTTGCCGCGCAAGCGCATGCGACCCTCGGGCAACAGGTACGGATGATCCGACGCTGCCTCACGAACACGTCAGAGAAATCATAATACCGCCCCAATTCGGTCAAGCGCATGCCGTGGTACCCGGCGATAAGCATAACTCTCAGGGCCCGGTCATGCACGAGCTTCGGATTCCTCAGCCCCCCAGCCCCCCGAGGCGAGAGCGGACCGGGCCCTAGTTTCCGCGTACGGTTCAATCCCCCAACGCTCTTAACGGCCGGCAATTGCCGGCCTTTTTTTGCCGCAGCGTTCCGACAGCAGTCCGTCTCGGGCGGCTCCGATGCGGCCGCAATGACGCGACCGCAAACAACGGCGTGTCGGTCGATTGTGGAAGACGCGAATCCCGGGCCGCTTGCCCAATCTGTCAGGGCCCGGGACGCCGATCCGACGCAGTGCGACCGAAAGACCGATCAGCGGTTCACTTGCGCCTGCGGCGAGCGCAACGATTCGATCGCTGCGCCGAACATGGTGCCCGGATCCTCGACGGTGCCGGCCTGCACGAGCACCGCGACCGTGTCGATGCCGCTTTCAGCGACCGACGAAAGCGGCACACGGAAGCTGCGGGGCGCACCGCTCCAGTCGCCGAGCTTCACCCATCGACGAACGACGTTGTGATAGGTCACCGTGTGCCCGACATTCTCGCCGCGATCGATCCGCACCGGCACCGCGCTCATCATCGTGCACAGCCAGACCTCGCCGCCACTGCCGTCCGGGCCCGCCGGAACCGTGACATTCACTTGGTCGCCCGCGAGCGACAGCTTGACCGGGACCGACAGCGTCATCGGATCGCCCCGTGTCTCCGCCATCGCCTGCTCGACGCCCGGTTCGTCGCCGCCCGGCACGTGCACCTTGCCGTTGATCACCATCTGCGGGGTATAGATCTCGCGGTCGCCGCGCATGCGCGCATAACCGCGCTGCCGGGCGGTGTTGCCCGGAGACGCGAGCGTATCCCTCCACCCCAGATAGTCCCAATAGTCGATCGGCAGGCTCATCGCCACGATCGACGGATCATGGGCGAGCTTGCCGACCAGACGGTCGGCCGGGGGGCACGACGAGCAGCCCTGGCTGGTGAAGAGTTCGATCACCCCGAGGGTTTCCGCGCCAGCACCATGCAGCATCGCCGCCGAGCCGAGAACTGTCAGCGCCACTGAGGCTGCGACGCGGCAATTCATCCCGCTCTCCACTCTCACTCACACGGGCTCTTCCGCCCCGTTGCGGTCCCGCACTGCGCCCAAAAAGCTCATAGTCGGCACGCCCTTCACCGGCCACTCAATTCGAGGTGAGGGTGTCGCCGGCATCGATGGCGACCGGGCGGTTCGATGCCGGCGGGGAGCGCCCGGCCGCTCAGGCCGCGGCCAGATGACGGAGGACGTAGTGGAGGATGCCGCCGTTCTTGAAATAATCGAGCTCCTCGAAGGTGTCGATTCGCGCGATCAGCGGAACCTGTTTGACCGCGCCGCCTGGATCCACGATCCGGGCGACCATGCGCTGCCGTGGCTTGAGCTCGGAACAGCCGTGAATGGTCACGGTCTCATCACCCTTGATACCGATCGACTGCCAGGACGACCCCTCCTCGAACACCAGCGGGAGCACCCCCATGCCGACCAGGTTCGAGCGGTGGATCCGTTCGAAGGATTGCGCCACGACCGCCCGGATGCCCAGCAGCACCGTCCCCTTTGCGGCCCAGTCCCGCGAGGAGCCGGTGCCGTATTCCTTGCCGGCAAACACCACCAGCGGAACGTTCTCGCTCTTGTAGCGCATTGCCGCGTCGTAGATCGGCATCCGCTGCTTTGACGGATAGTGCACGGTGACGCCGCCTTCGACGCCGGGCACCATCTGGTTCTTGATGCGGATGTTGCCGAAGGTGCCGCGCATCATGACTTCGTGATTGCCGCGTCGGGTGCCGTACTGGTTGAAATCGACCGGCTCGACATGGTGCGCGATCAGGTACTGACCGGCCGGCGAGTCCTTCTTGATGGATCCGGCCGGAGAGATGTGGTCGGTGGTGATGGAGTCGAGGAACAGGCCGAGCACGCGCGCATCGACGATGTCGGTCAGCGGAGCCGGCCCTTGTCCCATCCCGACGAAATACGGCGGATTCTGTACGTAGGTCGACTCGGGATCCCACGCATAGGTCATGCCGCCCTTGATGGCGATCTTGCGCCAGTTGGCGTCACCCTTGAACACGTCGCCGTATTTCTTGGTGAACATCCGCTTGCTCAGCACCTTGCGCACCATCGCGGCGATCTCGCGATTCGATGGCCAGAGATCCTTGAGAAACACCGGTTTGCCCTTCGGGCCGGTGCCCAGCGGGGTGCTGTCGAAATCGAATTGGGTCGTGCCTGCGAGCGCGTAGGCGACGACGAGCGGCGGCGAGGCGAGGTAGTTGGCGCGGACGTCCGGATTGACCCGTCCCTCGAAATTGCGATTGCCCGACAGCACGGCGGCGGCGACGATGTCGTGGTCGGCGATGGTCCTGGAAATCTCGGCCGGCAACGGTCCGGAATTGCCGATGCAGGTCGTGCAACCGAATCCCACCAGGTTGAAGCCGAGCTTGTCGAGATCCTTCTGCAGCCCGGACTTGTCGAGATACTCGGCAACGACCTGCGAGCCGGGCGCCAGCGAGGTCTTGACCCACGGCTTGGCCTTGAGGCCCAAGGCGGCCGCCTTGCGGGCGAGCAGGCCGGCGCCGATCATCACGTTCGGATTCGACGTGTTGGTGCAGGAGGTGATGGCTGCGATCACCACGTCGCCGTGGCCCAGATCATGGTCGCGGCCTTCGACCGGATAGCGCTTGTCGATCTCGGCCGCCTTGCCGAATTCCTTGTCCATGGCGGCCGCAAACCCGGCCTTGAGACCCTTGAGCAGCACGCGATCCTGCGGCCGCTTCGGGCCGGCAAGCGAGGGCTCGACGGCCTCGAGATCGAGCTCGAGCGTGTCGGTGAACGCCGGGTCGGGCGTGCGCTTGCCGCGGAACAGACCCTGAGCCTTGGCGTACGCCTTGACGAGCGACACCGTGGCGGCCGGCCGGCCGGTGTTCTGCAGGTAGCGCAGAGTGTCGTCGTCGACCGGGAAGAACCCGCAGGTCGCGCCGTATTCGGGTGCCATGTTGCCGATCGTGGCGCGATCCTCGATCGAAAGGTGGTCGAGACCGGGCCCGAAGAACTCGACGAACTTGCCGACCACGCCCTTCTTGCGCAGCATCTGCGTGACGGTAAGCACCAGATCGGTGGCGGTCACACCCTCCTGCAGCTTACCCGTCAGGCGAAAGCCGATCACCTCCGGCAG
>Ga0187770_10002593_pt1 | contig 10157 bp, 9 predicted proteins | sample 0116_SJ02_MP02_2_FD_133154 | JGI IMG/M metagenome (GOLD analysis project Ga0187770, IMG submission 133154) | Tropical peat soil microbial communities from peatlands in Department of Meta, Colombia - 0116_SJ02_MP02_20_MG | ecosystem: Environmental > Terrestrial > Soil > Wetlands > Peat | place... | reverse complement strand
TGGCATAATTCATGGTGAATCGTGTTGTAATGTCAGACAGTTCGTAGAGGATAGTTTCGAATAATACCGGCACAAATCTGTCTTGATGCCATCCGACAGCCAAAAGTACTTTTTGTAAAGTACACAAGCCTGTGTTGCCTTCGAATTGAACGAATATAAACTGTCTCCCAGCAAGTCTTTGTATTCAACTTTGGCCATCCCATACCAAGATGGGATACAGATCTGGTCGGATTTTACGAATTCACCCTTATCATTTCTGTCATAAATAGTGAGCATGAGCGTTTGGTGTTCAACCTTCTGCAATATGGCGCTTTTCAACTTTTCGTCCTTTATCGTCAAAGTTTCACACTTCTTTCTACGTGCCTCGCTTTCACTTGAAAAACTTTCAGCTGAAACCATTGTCTGAGGGGTAGTATCAGCGAAAACCAATTGTGATAAACTAAAGATTACTATTATGGAACAGAAAATCCTAAGCATTTTCTTCAGCATTCGATCCTCCACCGTTATAAGCACCAATCAATCCTCTGTCGCCTACAAAGGGAAAAAGCTCTCGAAGCCAAGACTTTTGGGCAAGGGCACAGGGGTCAGGCTGCAACATCGAACAAGTTCTCCTCTTTATCTTCAGTGTTTTCCGGCATAATGCGTCATACTCTGTATGAGGGCATATTAGCGAAAGGACTGAGGCTCGTCAACGAGAATTATTGAATGGATACAACTTGCCCCTGGGACCGCCTTGAATTTCGTGATGGATGCTCGAGTGTCCTCACCTATCCCTCTTCCCAAAGAAGAGAGGGCAACGGCGTGCGGCTGCCTTTGACAATTCTTTACAAAGGTTGTTACCATTATTTTTGTGAAGATTGAACTGATCGTGCCGGCAGTTGAAGAGAATGCTCGCGTCTCTAATCTTGCCCTTCCTATTCTGGCCAGTCTTTCTCCGACCGATGCGGAAATTTCTTTCACCGATGACCTCTTGACTCCAATCCGTTTGGAGAGGGGTCTAAAGGAAGTCGACCTGGTTGGCATTACGGTTCTGTCCAAGACAGCTCTGAGGGCCTATCAGATTGCTGATGCTTATCGGAGAAAGGGGATACCCGTCGTTCTCGGCGGAATTCATCCTACCGCTGTTCCGCAGGAAGCCAAAGAACATGCCGACTCCGTCGTCCTCGGAGAGGCTGAAGAGGTCTGGCCTCATCTGATCGAGGATGCGAGAACGCGAAATCTCAAGCCCTTTTACCGGCAGGAAGGCTACACAGAATTATCGAAAATGCCGATACCCAGGCGTGACATTCTCCCCAAGAGAGGGTATCTTCCTTTGGATGTGGTGCAGGTGTCACGGGGATGTCCTTTCCGGTGTGAATTCTGTACCGTTCAAAAATTTTTTGGAGAAGCCCATCGGTTCAGACCCATCTCCGGGGTCGTCGACGAGGTGCGCCGCCTCCCTCACCGCTGGATGACGTTTAACGATGATAATATCATCGGAAACCTTTCCTACTCGAAAGAGTTGCTCAAGGCCTTAATCCCTCTTAAGAAGAAATGGTTCGGCCAGGCCTCCTTATCGGGATTGAAGAAGGTCGAAAATATTGAATTGCTGGTAAAGAGCGGGTGTATCAGCCTCTTCATCGGTTTCGAGTCTCTTTCCAAGAAAAACCTGGTGGCGGCCCAAAAACCTCAGAATGATCCATCGGAGTACCGGGAAATCATCGAGTCCCTTCATCGATTTGGAATTGCGATCTGCGGCGCCTTCATCTTTGGATTTGATGAGGATGATCCATCTGTATTCGAAGAGACGGTTTCTTTCGCCATTCAAACCAAACTCTTCTCTGCGGTCTTTATGATTCTCACTCCCTATCCGGAAACGGCTTTTTACCAACGAGTAAAAAATGAGGGACGTTTGGCCCAGGACCGATGGTGGTTACTGGAAAGACAGGAGGATTCCGCTCCCCATTTTCTTCCGATGAAGATGAGTCCTGAAACACTTCGGGAGGGCTGGAGAAAGGCTTGGAAGGCGTTTTATGGCTATCCTTCCATCTGGAGACGATTCCACTGGGAATATTCACCGACGTTGATTAATCGATTTGGCTATTTTCCTTTTCAGGTCATGCAGCACCGGTTTACAAAAAAGAAAATCCTCGGGGGAAAGCGAAGGTACCGGGGATGAGGCAATGTCAAATGTCCAAGTTCAAAGTTCAAATGAAATCCAAAGCCTAAAATGGCAAATGTATGCTTCATGGTCTTTGGGGCAAATGAAAAATTTTGACATTGAGTCATTTGAACTTCATTTGAAATTTGGATTTTGACATTTGAACTTAGGGCACTTTTGGTTAGTCATGACTTAGCGAGATCGGCTCATCCTAACTCTCGATAGCCACAATCCTTTTGGGGGCATCGTTTGGTGACCCCACCCTTCCCATGCTTCTCCGCCAAAAAGGGAAAGCCGCACTGTGGGCATTTCTCCGGGATGGGTCTATCCCATAACGCATAGGTACAATTCGGGTAGTTGGAACAGCCGTAAAAGGTCCTTCCCTTGCGGGTCTTTCTCTCGACAATCATTCCGTCACACCCCTCCTGAGGGCAGCGGACGCCGACATCCAGGGACCGGGTGAATTTACACGTCGGGTAGTTGGAACAGGCCAGAAACCGTCCGAACTTTCCGTTCTTCACGACCATCGCGCTTCCACACTTCTCACACTTCGCATCGGTCTCTACCTGATTCTCTCCGTTCCCTTCCACTTCTCTCGTATAAGTACATTTGGGATAAGTTGAACACGCCAAGAAATAGCCCCTCTTTCCCCAGCGCTTCACCATCTTTGCGCCACACCGTTCACAGACGGCATCCGTGGGGATGAGTTCTCTCTTCACATCCCTCATCGAGACCTTCGCCATCGCCAGGTCCTTCTCGAAAGGAAGATAGAACTCTTTCAGCGTCTCCACCCAGTCCTTCCCACCCTCTTCGATCTGATCCAGATTTTCTTCCATCTGTGCCGTGAATTCGACGTCAAAAATATCCGGAAAATTGACGACGAGGAGATCATTCACCAGGCACCCTAATTCCGTGGGGAAGAATTTCCCCTTTTCTAAACGAACGTACTCCTTTTCTTTAATAGTAGCCAAAATGGTGGCGTACGTCGAAGGTCTTCCGATGCCGTTCTCTTCCAATTCCTTGATCAAGGTCGCCTCGGAGAATCGGTAGGGGGGTTGGGTAAAATGCTGTCTGGGCGTCAGGGCCAATAGCTCAAGAATTTCCCCTTCCGTAAGCGGCGGAAGCTTTTTCTCGCCGTCGCCATTCTCCTGGTTATCTTCACCTTCCATATAAAGGGCTATGAAGCCCTGGAAAACAGGAACTGTGCCGACCGCTGTAAACATGCCATCATTCGCCTTGATCTCGACGGTCGTCTGCAGAAAGTCCGCGGAAGGCATCTGAGAAGCCACGAACCGGTCCCAAATCAGTTTATAAAGAGCCTCTTGATCTTTGTCCAAATAAGGCTTCACCTTTTCAGGCTCCATTTCAATCGAAGTGGGCCGGATCGCCTCGTGGGCCTCCTGCGCTCCCCTGCGGCTTTTATAGCTATTCGGTTTAGCAGGAAGATAGGAATCCCCGAACCGGTCTTTAATCCATCCTCTGACCTGTTGAACGGCTTCCGTAGATACCCTCACCGAGTCCGTCCTCATATAAGTGATTAATCCAACGGTCCCGAGCGGACCAAGGTCCACACCTTCGTATAACTTTTGGGCAATCCACATCGTCTTCTTTGCTGGGAAGGAAAGCTTTCGATAGGCTTCTTGTTGAAGTCGGCTCGTAATAAAGGGAGGAAACGGATGGCGCTGTTTTTCTTGCTGAAGGATCTTTGAAACAGAATAAGGGACGCCCTCCAGGGTTTTCTTCATGGCCTGAGCTTCAGCCTCGTTAGCCATTTTTGCTTTTTTCCCTTTCCATTTCGTCAATTTCGCGTCAAAGGAAACCGGGGATTCTTTACCCTTCAGCGTTGCGGTGAGGCTCCAATATTCTTCGGAGACGAAATCTTGAATCTCCCTTTCCCTCTCACAGACGATTCGAACAGCAACGGACTGAACCCGACCCGCACTCAGACCTCGCCGGACCTTCTCCCAGAGGATCGGACTGACCTGGTAGCCGACCAACCGATCCAGGATTCGCCTCGCCTGCTGAGCTTCGTATTTGGACTGCTGCAACTTCCCGGGGTGACGAATGGCATCCAAGACCGCCCTTTGCGTTATTTCATTGAAGAGAACCCGGTAGATATTCTTGTCCCCGTTTCCAATCTCTTCAGCGATGTGCCAGGCGATGGCCTCCCCCTCGCGATCCGGGTCCGGCCCAAGGTAGATATTCTTCACATCCTTGCTGGCCTTCTTCAATTCCCGAATGATCTTCCCTTTTCCGGAGATGGTCACATACTGGGGCTGAAAATCTTTTTGAAGGTCCACTCCCAACTCACCTTCCGGAAGGTCTTTGATGTGTCCGACCGATGCCTTGACGACGTAGTCGCCCCCCAAGAATTTTTGAAGGGTTTTCACCTTCGCGGGGGATTCTACAACGAGCAAACCTTTAGACATCTAATCCCTAATCCTTTCTCGTGAATTCCCGACCCTTACTTGTTAGCTTCTTATTCATAACTCTTCGTTCTTAATTATTATTTAATAACTCATAATTCTCCGTTTTTCACATCTTCTTACTGAAACATTTGCCTGGCCACTGGGAGATCAATCCTTTTAGTTCCAAATTCAGGAGGAGACTGGAGACGCTTCCCGCATCCAGTTGGCTTTTCCGAATGATGTCATCGATATGCAAGGGGGTCTCGTTTAAAAGCCCGTAGAGAATCTTTTCCGCCTCCATGAGGCCCGGTGCCGCTGTCTCTGCCTCTTGGACCGTCTCACCTTCCCTTCTCCATTGGGGCAGTATCTCTTCGAGAATGTCTCCACTGGACTCCACGAGCTTTGCCCCTTCTTTGATCAACTGATTCGTCCCACGACTGCCCTCGGCCCCGACATTCCCCGGGACGGCGAAGACCTCTCTCCCCTGCTCCAACGCGTAGCCGGCCGTGATCAGGGAACCACTCCCCGCGCTGGCCTGGACGATCACTGCGCCCATGGAAAGACCGCTGATGATCCGATTCCTTCTTGGAAAATGCCCCCCTTCGGGTAGGGACTCCATCCGAAATTCGGAAACGACAGCCCCTCGTTCGATAATTTGATGGAAGAGGCTTCGATTCTCAGAAGGATAGATCACATCCACGCCGCAACCAAGCACGGCGATCGTTCTTCCCCCTCCTTGGAGCGCTCCTCTGTGGGCTACCGAATCGATGCCTCTTGCCATTCCGCTGACGACGGTCACTCCATGACGGGCAAGATCCCTCCCAATCCTTTCCGTAATCTCTCTCCCATAAGCAGAGGTCTTTCGGCTCCCGACAATGGCGATGGCCAATTCGTCCTCTTTTTTTAATTCCCCCCTGAGATAAAGCAGCGCAGGAGGATCATAGATATCCTTCAAACGCCTCGGATAGTCATCGTCATTCAAGGTGACAAGCCTTCCTCCAGTCTTTTCCAATAAAGACAACTCCCTTTTTACGGCTTTTTCCGATGGACCCTTTCGGATTTCACCAGCTCCCTTTTCTCCCAACCCCTCAATTCTGAGTAATTCTTTCAGCGGAGCGCGGAAGACGGCTTCTGGAGTCCCGAATCGATCCAGGAGCCTTTTGGTGAGAATGCTCCCCACCCCGGGGGTGAGGCTTAAGGCCAACCAGTAAAAAATATCTTGGGCCATAAAGATCCTTAAGTGAGACAATGCCTGATCGACTGAAGTTGGCTCGGAGAAGGAAGCACGCAGGCAAGCTCATAATGCCGCGCTAACAAGATAACCGTCTGCGCCCCGGGCATTACTGAACTTCGGCGGGTTATCCGTCAGGAGGCGGCCTCCAGCGTAGCATGACCTACCCATTAACGCAAGCATAAGCCGTACAGCACGGCAACGTCGAATAAAAAAAGGCTCGGGAGATGGAAGAAGATCTCCGAAGCCCAAATAAAAATTCAGGTCACCCCTAAAAGAAATAAATGCTCTCTATCCGATGACGGGTGCTTGGACGTTCGTTGTGACGATGACGATTTGGAGCGTTCGTGCTATTTTTCTACAATACCTTCCATTTTTTCTTTTGAATAGGGTTGGATATAATCCCCTGGCATGATGGCGTCAAAGGTTTCAATGACTTTGGCCGTAAAGAAAGTACCATATTGGTCAATCAGTTGAATATTTCCCATGATGTTAAACTTTCTTCCAATCAGTTTTTTGGTAACGGGATGTTTTATCTCATCCGCAGCACGAAAGACCGTATATTTATCTCCAATCGAGATTGGCTCCGAGGTTCTGAAGGTCAGATAAACGATGTCTCCTGTTGTCATAAGGTTCTTGCCTTCTTTGCTCACCAAAATAATCCCGATCCCCCGATACTCAATGTCGCTCAAAAACCCTGCGGACCGAACTTCTCGAAAGTAAATACGTTTTTTCTCCGCCTTGACAGGTTTCTCCTCGGGTACGGCTTCTTCTTCAGTCTCTTCTTCCTCCGGGGTGGGTTTTATCTCTGGCGGAGCAGGCTTTCGTTCTGCAATTATTTCTGGTTTCTTTTCTACTCCAGCCGACTCCACCTTCTTGACCTCTTGCTCTTTCACTGCCTCTTTGGGTATCTCTTCGGCCTCTTTGGGCTTCTCCTCGGCTACCTTCTTGGATTCCTCCTTGGCCACCTCTTTCTTCTCCGGCTCAGCCGTGGTCAATTGAATGGGGTTTCCCGGATAGATCCAATGAGGGTTGGTAATATAAGGATTTCTCTCCCACAATTTTGGCCAAAGAAAGGGGTCTTTTAGAAACCTAGCGGAGATATCCCAGAGCGTATCCCCTTTTTTGATCGTATACACACCTTCCGTTTCCTTTTTCTCCTGTGTCAATCCTGAAAGAACAAAGCAGAAGGAGAACACCAAAACCATGGCGAAAAAGAAACCAAAGAATTTTCTCATAAATTACCTCCTTTTCCGAAACTCTTTTATAGCACCGACAAAAACAAAATTTGTTTAAAAATTAGCCTCTTAACATTATTTTGTCAAGGAAGATTTCAAAGCAATATCCGTACCAAACCTCATACTATTCCTTTTAATTATCGAAAAATATTAGAAATTTTTAAAAACAAGAGGAGCTATTTATATGTCCTGCCGAAGACGGGTGGATAGTTTTTGTGCAGTTTTCCGATATTTTTGAACACATTTTTCCCCGTCTCTCAGGAGGCCTCATGGGCCTTGTGAAGGCTCGGCAAGGGATTTGTCGAGCGAGATGCAAGAAGAGACGTTGTTGTTGTGATCCGATTGACAGATGAGGTCTCCGCGTGGTAAAAAAACGTTACTCTTCGGTCTCGCTCGTTGACCTATGAACCTTCTCCCTTCATCCGATGAAACATTAGATACATTCTTCAACGGAGAACTCCAAATTCTTCAGAAGAAAAAAGGGTACCGATTCTCTGTGGATGCCATTCTCCTGAGCCAATTCGCCAGAATTCGCAAAGATGAAAGAGTCATCGATCTGGGTACAGGCTGCGGAATCCTGCCGCTCTTATTATCACATACCACAAGAGCCTCCTCATTTGTCGGCGTCGAAATTCAAAGGGCGTTGGCCGAATGCGCCCAAAAAAATGTGGTCTTGAATGATCTTGACAGCCGGATATCGATTCTTGAGCAGGATTTTAGAGCATTAAAAAAGACTTTTCCGCCAGGTTCTTTCGATGTCGTCCTTTCGAACCCACCTTATCGGAGATATCGGTCCGGGAGAATCAACCCATCGGTTGAAAGGGCGGTTGCACGCCACGAGATCAAAGGAACGCTGGAAGACCTGACCGCCGTCGCTTCCTACCTTCTTCCCCCCAAAGGAAGATGCTACGTCATTTTCCCAGCTTTGAGAACCGTGGATCTATTCGTTGCCCTGAGAGATGGGAAGTTAGAGCCAAAGCGGTTGCAGTTCGTTTATCCCCGTATCGAAGAAGAAGCAAAATTCGTCCTCACCGAATCCGTTAAAACCAGTGGCGTCGAATTGAAGATCATGAATCCCCTCATGCTTCACGAGTCTGACATGGGAAAGAGCTTGTCCTCTGACCCGGGAGATAAAACATTTTGACAATGTCCTCTGAATAGGATAATAATTTTTAATATGAGCGGATTGATCACGATACCTCCCCTTTTTGAAGAGAAGACCTCTGCCGTGGCGGAGGGAGTTCTGGAAGGGATGGAGGAGGATTTAAGAAAAGTGGATCACGAGTTCCAAAAGAACTTAAGGTCCAATGTCCCAATGATCTCCGCTATTGGAGAACATCTCCTTCAGAGCGGCGGCAAACGATTTCGAGCAAAGCTTTTATTGCTTTCGGCGAGGTTGTCCGGGTACTCCGGAGAAAATCATATCTCCATGGCAAGCCTGATCGAATTTATTCATACCGCTACCCTGCTCCACGACGATGTCGTGGACAACGCCCGACTGCGGCGCGGCGTTGAATCCGCCAACGCCAAATGGGGTCCTGAGGCGTGTGTCCTCGTCGGCGATTTCCTTTTCACAAAATGTTTCACTCGGATGGTGGAATGCGGCAATTGGAAGATCCTTCATACCATTTCCGAAGCGACGACCATTATTGCCGAAGGAGAACTAGAGGAGTTGATCAGAACCAAAGACCTCTCCTTGACCGAGGAGAGCTATCTCTCGATCATCGCCCGCAAAACCGCCCATCTCATTTCAGCGGCCACGCAAATCGGTGCTATCCTTGGAAATGTTTCAGAGGAAAAAGAGATGGCATTAGCGAAGTTTGGGATGGATGTGGGAATTGCCTTTCAATTGATCGATGACAATCTCGATTACACTTCCAACGAAGAGGAATTTGGGAAGAAGATTGGGATTGATCTCCATGATGGCAAGATCACCCTCCCGCTGATTTTCGCCCTTCATCATTGCAATCAGGAGGAAAAAGCTCTTATCCGGCAGACGGTCGCGCTCGTTCCCATTACCAAAGACGCCTTTTTCCGCGTGGTGGAGATTATCAAACGATACGGGGGAATTCAATATACCTGGGAAAAAGCGAAAGGGCATGTCGAAAGGGCGAAGACGTTTCTCAGTGCCTTTCCAGATTCGAAAGAGAAGGAAGCCCTTTGCACCCTGGCCGATTACGTGTTGGAACGGAAGCTGTAAGGGATTTTGAATTGCAGACTTCAAGTTTTAGGGTTATAAGTAAGACGAATACGGAAAGCAAGGGAGTAGAAAATGGTAGATGAATCGAGTCTGGTTCACGTCGATGATAAGAGTTTCGCCTCCGAGGTGCTCAATGCGGATCTTCCTGTGTTGGTCGATTTTTGGGCCACCTGGTGCGGTCCCTGCCGTAGCATCAGTCCCATCGTCGAGGAATTAGCGAAAGAGTTTCTGGGTAAGGTCAAGGTGACCAAGCTCAATGTGGATGAAAGTCCTGCTACCCCCAGTCAATATGGGGTAAGGGGAATTCCTACCCTGATTCTCTTCAAAAGCGGAAAGATTCTCGATCAAATTGTAGGCGCGGTGCCGAAGGCCCGCTTAAAGGCTATGATTGAAAAAGCCTTATAGTACCAACCAAGGTCCAAATGGCAAAAGTCCCGCCTGCTGCAGGCAAGAACTTGGGCATTTGACACTTCTGAAATGAAACAGTCACTTTTCAGATGGCTCATTATCTCCAGCCTCTGTCTGGTATGGGTACTGTCTCTTCCCTGCTGCGCTAAAAAAGAGAAGGAGTCAGGCTTTGCCCCGGACTTCACCCTCAAGACCCTCGATGGGAAAGAGATGACCCTTTCCCGGCTCAAAGGGAAAGTGGTTCTTCTTGACTTTTGGGCTACATGGTGCGGACCCTGCAAGGAATCCATCCCCCATTTTATTCAACTCTATAAGGACTATCGGGAAAGCGGATTTGAGCTGGTTGGAATGAACGTTGACAAACGCGATGCGGAGGTCGTTCGACGCTTTGTCACGTCTATGGATATCCCCTACCCCGTCGTGACCACGCCGGAAAATGTGGTCAGGAGCTACCGAGTGACCGGCATCCCGGCGACTTTTCTCATCGATAAGGAAGGGAAAATTCGAGAAAAAATGGTTGGGTTTAATAGCA
>Ga0187770_10002591_pt1 | contig 10160 bp, 8 predicted proteins | sample 0116_SJ02_MP02_2_FD_133154 | JGI IMG/M metagenome (GOLD analysis project Ga0187770, IMG submission 133154) | Tropical peat soil microbial communities from peatlands in Department of Meta, Colombia - 0116_SJ02_MP02_20_MG | ecosystem: Environmental > Terrestrial > Soil > Wetlands > Peat | place... | reverse complement strand
GACACCGAAGGCAAGGTCCCCTGCTGCAGCGCGCCGTAAAACGAGTCCCAGCTCTGCAACCCCGACGAATACGGCCCTATTCCTTCGAAGTAGTTCAGCGGGAAGTTGTCCGCCGCCGGGTTAAGCACGTAGTACCCCCAGCTCACGCCATAGGTGTTGAGCTCTGCGAATATCGACTGGTTGGCGGGGATATACGGCGGTGGGTCGAAATCGATGGTCTCCCCTCCTGAGTAGCCCGCCAGCGAGAAGAGCCTGTTCGGGTCGGTCATGCACATGCAGGCTGCGAAGTACCTGTCCGCGATGGCATATTCTTCGGCCCAGTCCCACTCGACGGCTAGCTGCGACGAGCTGAAGTATGTCATCGCCACGCTTCCGCTGTTCGAAGCGAAGCCGTCCATCTTCCCGTTGTCCCAGTCGGCAGGGTAGACGTCCTCGTTGGGGTTTGCCGTCGAGTATGTCCCGTTGGGAATCTGGCTCAATCCGATTCCCTTGGGCGCGCCGAAGACGTCGTCTGGCTGCTGCAGGGACGCTGCGATAGGGCCAGAGTTAGTGCTGTTCAGGGTCGGGTATAGACCGAACAGGTTGTCGAAGCTGTGGTTCTCCATCATCACAACTACTACGTGCTTGATCGGGGTGGCAGTCGACGGCGTGGCAGCGTAGGCTGTAGCGGTAGCTAGAATCTGAATCGCAAACAGAGCAACAACCACGAGGGCGCCCTTTCTCAAATCCAGAGCCAACGGTGGGGCGCCCCGCCTAATATTTCATACAGTCCGCTGGCGATATGACGCACCGCACTCAGAGTGGTCAGTAAACCCTGTGAGCAGCCTCAGGGGGCTTTCAAGCCTGCCTTGGCTTGGCGAGTTCTTCCACCTGCCTCACAAGACATATCTGACAATGAGGCGAGGCCAGTCTGGTGCTACCACCTGGTGCTGTAAGACCAGACTACAGGGGATACTGCCTGTCTAGCGTACCAGCTACGATCCTCTCCATATTCGGGCTAGAGAGCGGCAGGCCGAAGCTCCCTTCTGACGCTCTAGGGGACGTCGAGACCGCCGGGGTGGAGAACGTCATCCTCCTCGTCTGCGACGGGTTCGGTTATAGGGAATGGAAGAACCAAGCCGGAGGCGGTTTCGTCAAGACCATCTCGGAAAGAGGAAGCATTAGGCCGATGACCACCGTCTTCCCTTCCACCACAGCTGCCGCCCTGACTGCGATCAGCACCGGCCTCACTCCACAGGAGCACGGGCTCCCGGAGTGGTACGTCTACATGTCAGAGATCGGAGAGATCATTGTGTCACTCCCCTTTACGAGGCCTGGCGAATACGGCAGAGACACGCTCGTGGGAACGCTGGACCCGAAGGCCCTGCTCGACGAACGAACGATATTCCAGCGCCTGAAGGCAGAGGGGGTCAAATCCGTCACCTTCGTCAACAGGCCCCTCGCCCGGACGGTGTACTCCACACTTTCAAGAAAGGGAAGCGAGCTCGCGTCATACATGTCTGCTTCGGACTTTGCTGTCTCGCTAAGGAGGCGGGTCGAGGATTCGCGCGGTCCTTCCCTGTTCTATGCGTACTGGCCCCACGTCGACACCGTTGAACACACCTATGGCCCTAACACCGAGGAAGCGGAGGTCGAGGCTTCGTTGATCTCCCACGCGCTACAGGAAGGTTTCCTGTCGAAGATGAGCAAGGAGGCCGCGAAGAAGACCCTGATTCTGGTTACCGCCGACCACGGCCAGGTGAACGTCGTGCCAGAGAAGCTGCTCTACATGAATCGCTGGACAAAACTAACCGAGGCGTTCGCAAAGACTCCTTCAGGGAAGAGCATCCTCCCATGGGGGGGCGCCCGGGACGTCTTCATGCAGATCCAGGATGACCTGTTGGACGAGACGATGGACTACCTAGAGGCAAAGTTCGCGGGGACGGCGTCGATAGTCAAGACAGCCGAACTGATGGACCAGGGGATGTTCGGACTCAACAAACCGAGCCGGAGGTTCCGAAGAAGGACGGGAAACCTGATGATTTTGCCTCACGGCACCAGGACAGCCTGGTATCGCTACAGGAAGGGAGACTCGCTCAAGGTGAAGGGCCATCACGGGGGGCTCACCAAAGACGAGATGACAATCCCGCTCGCTGCAGCCAGAGTGTCTGACCTGCTGTAACAGCGGAAGTTGCTACTTCCTTCCTCGAAGATAGTCGTCTATCCTCTTCTGTAGATCGGCGTTCACTTCCTGGACCGGTCTTCCGCCGTCTACCCTGCTGATGCCATACTTCGACTCCATCAGCCTGAACTCCTTCGCTATCCCTTTCTGGTATAGAACGAACGACTCGAAGAGGTCGTCCGACAGCCCCATGTCTGCCCCTGACTCGTAGTAGTCCAGGGAGCCGTACTTCTGGAACACCCTGTGGAAGAGGTCCTCGGGAGGGACGTCGAGGTAGAAGACCAGATCGGGCTTGACGGCGAAGCCGAAAAGGTCGTGGGACCACGCCCGCCCTATCCCTCTGACGTTGCTCCTGGCCATCAGAGTGTAGATGTAGCGGTCGGCCAGCACCACGTATCCCGCGTGCAGCGCCGGGATTATCTTGTGCTCGAGCTGGTCGGCGAAGTCCGCGGCGTAGAAGAGCGCTAGGGTCTTCTTCCCCAGGGGCAGTTTGTGCTTCGCCTCAAGAATTCCGGCTCCAATCAGCTCTGACCGTTTCAGCCCTGTCGTGATGACGGCGTGCCCGTCGGCTTCGAGGTGGCTCGTAATCAGGTCGATCTGGGTGCTCCTGCCGGATCCGTCTGGCCCCTCCAGGACGATAAGGCTCCCCTTTGACTCGGTGAGTTTGAGGTAAGATATGCCCTCTCCGAAGAACTGCAAGGGCCGGGGGGCGAGCTGTTGGGTCAGACCGTCCCGGCCTCCCGGTTCCGAGCGGAACTCCTGGGTGCCGCTTTCGAGGGCGGAAGGAGCCTCGACACCTGTCGTCTCATCAGGTCCTGCTGCTCCTCGATGTCGAGGATGCCGTCGATTAGAGCGAAGTTGTCTTTCTTGGCCATGGCCTCGTACTGCTCCACTATCCTTGACTGGAAGATCCTGTAGCTCTCGTACTCGTCGTTGCTCAGGTCGAGATCCATCCCCGCTTCGTAGTACTTCAGCTTCGGCCTGCCTGCGAGGATCCTGTCCATCGCCACGTCAGGAGGGACGCGGAAGTAGAACACGATGTCAGGCACCTCGGCGAAGGAGTAAACCTTCCTCACCCAGTCCGGGGTGCATCCCCTGACCACATCTCTTGCGAATGCCGTGTAGACGTACCTGTCGGAGAGGACGAAGTACCCTGCCTCCAGGAGGGGAGAGATGTTCCTCTCGTACCTGTCAGCGAAGTCCGTGGCATGCAACAGGCTGAAGGTCGTGGGGGTCAGCAGTGCCTTCTTCTTCCCCTTCGACGTGATGTCCTTGACCACGTCCGAAGAGTTCCATTCTGTAAAGAACACGCTAAGCCCGAGGCTCCTCAGCCACTTGTCGAGCAGGTGCAGCTGCGTCGATTTTCCCGAGCCGTCGATGCCCTCTACGACTATGAGCTTACCTCGATGCCCTGGCAAGCGCGTCCTAGACTTCAACTCAGTTCCGCACCTTCACCAGTCCGGCATGCCTCTCCCTGTCCTTCACCCCGACGAATATGGTGACTGGCTTCCCTATGGCGGTTGAGAACGCCAGGGCCGCAATGCGCGCCAGCTCGAGCGGGAACGGGCCGTGGCTCTCCACTATGCTCACCCGCAGGCCCCCTGAATACGCCACCCGGAACTGGGCCCCCGACCTGTCCAGGACGTCCACCAACCTGATGCAAGCCCCCAGCTTCTTCACGAGCTTGATGTCGCGGGACAGTACAGATTTGTATTTCCTCGCAAGCCAGTTCGCAGTCCTAGGCCTTCTCGCCCTCACCAGTGAGATCGCCAGGAGCAGTTGGTCTTCGTGGCTAATGGGCAGGTCCTCGCTCATCAATATGCCGAAGACCGCGTCGGCATCGGCCTCAACGCTGTCCGGAGACATCCCTCGCACGGCCGCCAGCGACAGGATCTTCTTCTCACGTTCATCGATGAGGCCGTTCCTTTCCAAGCATTGTAACAGATCCGCGTTTCCTGCCCTGTCTGCCGGAAGTTCAGGTCGGGCCAGAAGGCGCTCGATGTCTTCCTTCTGCGCGACCCCACTAGTAGAGCGGACCCCCCCTCCGAGGAACTCTGTGATGATTCCATCCCTGAGCCCATGCGTGCTCACAGTCACCCGGGCGAAATCAAGGCGTTTCATCAAAGTCTTCACTACGAGCGCCCCGGCCGCTATGGTCTCAGATCTCCCCTCCCCTACGGCCTCGACCCTGTCCAGTTCCTCGGGCTTCAGCTTGAAGAACTCGCGGCTCATCCGTTGTACGGATTCGAACCCCACGGAATAATTGTGGACCTTGTCGAATGGATAGTCGGTTTCATCCTGGTCGAACCTGGCCATCGCCCTGACCGTCCCGCCGGTCCCCACCAGGACAGTGTCCTTGTCCAGGCCAAGTTCTCTTCTGGACGGCAGAAGCTGTGCGATGTGCTTGGCCATCTTCGCCCTGTCCTTCCGCGAGAACTTCCCGTCTTTCTCGGAGTAGTTGGAAGTCAGCTTCAGCGATCCCAGGGGAAGGGAGAGGATTCTCCTAATCCTGAATTTCTCCGCGTAGGTCAGCTCCAGGCTCCCGCCCCCGAGATCGAAAAACAGCACGTTGCCCTCCTCGACGGACCGCAGAGCGCCTAGTATGCCGTAGAGGGCTTCTTCGTTCCCAGACAGGACTCTCATCCTCAGCCCGGTCTCCTCAAGGACACGCTTCAAGAACTCCTCCCTGTTCGCCGCCTCTCTCACGGGGCTGGTGCCGATGAGGAGGACATGGTCAATTGCTTCGAGTGACGCGGTCTCGCGGCAGAGCCTCAGCGCATCTATGGTCCTCGATATCGGCTCGTTTCCGAGGTAGCCCGTGCTTTCGAGGCCTTCTCCCAGCTTCGCCATTACGCCGAGCTGCCCGTAGGCCTTCGCGGTGCCGTCTGGCTCCACCTTGTACTTGACCATCTTCAGAGAGTTGAAGCCGACGTCGATGACAGCGACCTTCATCCTAGCCAACACACTCACTGGCTCTGCTTAAGATGTTTCACCAATCGCACTCAGTCGGCCATCTTCCTCATCAGTTTGGGGCTCAGCAGCCACCTGAGCTCCCCCGAAAGCCTTGCCCCTGACCCACTGATCGACAACCTTGCCAGCCCGCCCTTCTTCAGCACGATCCTGGTCCCACCGTCCTTCGAGCTCTCCTTCGCCGCGAGCTCATTGATGGCTGCGGTAAGGTATGGCTCATGGCCGACGAGCAGGATTGACGTGCCTGCCCTCTGCCTCCCAAGCCTCCGGTACAGCGCCTCCCTGCTCCCTTCGGGGAGGAGTTCCGCCCACTCCTCGACAGGAGCCTTACGCTTCAGCGCCCTGTTCACTATCTCGGCCGTCTCCTTGGCGCGCTTGAGGGGGCTCGATGCCACGAGGTCAAACTCCAAGTCGAGACCCACCATGGACTCGCCAACTTCCTTGACCTCCTGCTTCCCTGACTCGGTCAGACCTCTTTCGGAGTCCTTCTCGGCGGCGGCCAGCCTCCTGCCTGCCTCGCCGTGCCTGAGGAAGTAGACCTCCATTCAGCCCCTCTACGGAATATCGGTATATCAGGAGAACCCATGAACGATATTGTGACCACATGGGTCTATAGCGGGGTCCCGAAGAAACCAAACAGCTTTTCACCCGGTGCAGCTCCCGCTCCAACGTGACAGGCCTCAGGGTCGGCCGCAAGTCCCTCGAGAATCGGCATCAAAGCAGCCTAAAGTCCCTGCTGAAGCTGATTCGAGGCCTCCCTGACCGCCCGTCGCCGGACCAGATCCACGACCTGAGGGTGGCCGTGAGGCGCCTGCAGGTGATGCGGAGGCTCCTACCGAAGACGACCAAGGAGTTCCCGGACTCGAAGAGGTTCGACCTCTCGCTGAAGTCGATGATGAAAGCGACCTCCCAGCTTCGGGACGTAGACACCCTGATGGAAACCCTCGCGGCGCATCGAAGAGCTCCACCCGAGACGATGACCAGCTTGCAGAACCAGCGGAGCGACCTCGCGGCTGGTGCGAAGGAAGCGGCGGCTCGGCTGGCACAAATCCCGCTCCCTCGTGTAGACTGGGTTCAGATCAGAGGGAAGAAGGTATCCAAGAGGCTCAGGAAGAGGATACGTCAGCAAGGCAGAATCGCAACGGAACTGTTGGGCGAAGTCGTTACCGACGAGTCGAAGGCGGCCGAACTTCACTCTCTCCGAAGAGAAATCAAGAAACTCAGGTACCTGATGGAGCTCGCAGACAAGAGCTCGCCTGACGTAGCTGTGCTGGCCGACTGGCAAGAGTCGCTGGGCGCGATCCACGACCTCGATGTGGCGGTCGCCTATCTCCAGGGGAAAGGTCCTGAGCTCGCTAAAACTGTCAGAGCACTGCTTCGAATCAGGCATGCCCGGTATCTCGGGTTCGTCAGAAAGTGCGTCATGACTTCGGGCTCACTCAAGAACAGGAGGGTTACACCAACGACGCCGGGTTTGTCACCGCCCTAGCCCCCGGCATTGTCAGCTCGGTCTCGAACTAGCCGCTTCCGTTCTTCAGTATCATCCTCGCATCGACAGCGAGTATGTTTGTCGCTGTCGCGATCAGAGGGTTCACTTCTAACTGCTGAATCGAGGGGTTATCGACCATTATCCGCGAGAAGCTGGAAACCAGTTTGCACAGCTTTCCTTGGTTGACCTCCGGCCCTCCCCTGTATCCGCCTAGAATCCTGGCCAGTCTTGTGAGCGACAGCATCTCCTTCACTTCCTCTGAACTAACAGGCGCAACTGCCAGGGCGTAGTCTCTGACCAGCTCAGTGTAGGTTCCGCCCGTCCCCAGAGCTACCACCGGGCCGAACGTCTGGTCTCGCGTAGATCCTAGTATGAGCTCGACGCCGTCTCCCACCATTTGCTGGACGAGCATCCCCCCGAAACTGATTCCCTTTCTGGAAGCCAGCCTAGAGAAGCGCGTGAAGACAGACTCGGCTTCGGCAGTGGTTCGGATGCCCAGAACCACACCTCCGATGTCCTTCTTGTGGAGCGGCTGATCGGAGAGCAGCTTGCAAGCCACGGGGAAGGGGAACCGTCGGAGGTTGTGAAGGTCAGCACCGGTGCGGATTGTGACAGATTTAGGTCCGACAATGCCGTAAGACCGAAGCAGTTGGTCGACTTCGAGGCGTGACAGGCTGCTCCTCCTAACCATGCGTGGCCGCCCTCTTCGACCAGTCGGAAGGCGGACGGCCTTTCGTGCGTAGTCCTCGAACGAAGCTCCAGCTGCTAGGGCACGGGCCGCTCTCTCAGGGGTGGGGAAGCTCGGGATGCCATTCGACATGAACTCACGATGAATCCTGCTGGCAAGATCGGAGTTTCCAATCACGCAGACCGCGACTGGCTTCTTTGCGCCAACAATCGCCGGGCTCAGTTTATTCGCAATCTCGGTACCGATGGCAGGGGTCTGATGGGTCGGAAGGAGCAGGCCTAGGTCGTACTGAGGAAGGGACAGGACGTGCTTGGCCGCTGCGACGAAGGCATCAGTAGAAGCCGAAGCCGTGAGGTCGATGGGGTTCCCGAGGGCAGCACTGGCGGCGAATCCCTCTCCTCTGAAAACGGAACGCAAACGGCGCTGATCATCCTTTCCGAGCGGGGCAACCTGTAGGCCAGCCTCCTCCGCCTCGTCCGCCGAAATCGCGCCGACCCCTCCTGCGTTGGTCACTATCACTGTCCTCCTCCCAGAGCGGTGGGGGAGCATCGAGAGAGAGACCGAGTAGTCGACGAGCTCCTGCGTGCTCGAGGCCTCGATGACTCCGCACTTCCGGAATGCGGCCTGATAGACCGCATAGTCGCCCACGAGAGACGCCGTGTGAGTTAGCGCCGCCCTTGCCCCGACCTGGGTCTTGCCCACCTTGAGGACCACCAGGGGCTTCTTTCTCGTAGCACCGGCCGCTACCTCGACGAATCTCCTGCCGTCCCTGACACCTTCAAGGTAGACTGCCATCACCTTGGTGTATGGGTCGTCTGCGAAGTACTGGATGACGTCCTCAACGGACACGTCAAGTTGGTTCCCCGTCCCCACCAGCGCCCTGATTCCAACCCCATTCGCGGCAAGCTCCTCGGCGATGACTTCGCCAAGGTGCCCGCTCTGGGTGATTACGACCACGCCCCCCTTCAGCGGTTTTCGGAGGGAAGAGATCTTCCTCCCATCAGGAAGCGTCTTCGTAGGCCTCAGGAAGAGGGAGTCGACTCCGGACCAGGTGTCGATTAGCCCGATGGTGTTCGGCCCCAGTATCCTCATACCGCGCTTCGAAGCAATCCTCCCAATTTCTTTCTCGACATCCTCCCTCCCCGATTCGGCGTAGCCGCTCGTGACAATCACAGCAGCCTTGACGCCCGCCTTGGCAGCCTGCCTGATCAGACCTAGGGTCAGGGACTCCGGGACGGCCACAACCAACAACTCGGGCGTTTCCGGGAGCGAAGCTATCGAAGAATAGCAGGGATTGTCGCCAATGCGGTCGTGGGCGGGGTTGACCGCGTAGACCTTCGCACTGAGCGTCCCCTTCTCATGGTTCTCCATCATGTTGGCGAAGATTATCGACCCGAGCTTGTTCGGGTCGGTAGAGACTCCGGCCACGGCGACGCTCTCGGGTTCGAAGAAGCTCCTAATGTCCTCCACGCTGTTTTTGGACAAACCCTAGCCACGGGGGCGTCGAAGTCTGGCTAAAAGGTGCGAGGACAGCCTTCTCGGCTAAATGGAGAGGCCTACTGTATGATGACGTCACCGCGCTTCAGCACCGCGATGACCTCGGGCCTCAGTATTTCATTCGGCAGCTCCTTCCCTTCCTGCAAAAGCTGCCTCATCCTCGTCTGACTGATGGCGACGTGGTCCTCCTCGGGGTGGGGACACGTCCTCGACGTGGCCATGGACCTACACTTCCTGCAGTAGAACGTCTCAAGATACCTCATCGGGACGATCCCGACGTCGAGCTGGTCGAAGATTCTGTGGCAGGCGTAGGGGTCGTAGTACTTCCCTACGCCGGCCTGATCCCTGCCGACGATGTAGTGGGTTGCTCCGTAGTTCTTCCGGACTATCGAAAGGAAGAGCGCTGCCTTGGGGCCGGCATAACGCATGGTGATGGAGAGTGATGATAGCACCACCCTGTCGTGGGGATAGTAGCCCTTGACCACCTCCCTGTATGCCTCCATTATCACGTTGGGCTTGTAGTCCCCCTTCTTCAGGCGGCCGATGACCGGCTGGACAAGGAGCCCGTCAATGTTCGCGCTCTCCAACGACACCTTCTGGATGTATTCGTGGGCTGTGTGCGGAGGATTCCTGCACTGGTAGGCGACGACGTTCTTCCATCCCTTGCTCCTGAAGAGCTCCCGCATTTCCTTCGGGGTCATCTCGGTGCTGACAGTGGGAAGTTCCAGCTTCCGCAGAAGCTTCACCTTGCCTGCTATGGCCATGTCCCCGTAACTTTGGAAGATATCATCGACGTTGGGGTGCGCCAGGTCCGTTGTGCCGTAGGCGCCCTTCGCGAATTCCTCCTTCGGCAACGGATAGACTTCAGAGACCTCTACTGTGGCGAAGATGCTCCCGCCCCAGTCGGCAATCGCCACGGTCTCGCCCTCGCGCAGATCCTTCGTCTTCTCCTTGGAAACCGCCATGACTATCGGGATGGTCCATGGCAGGCCGTTCGGAAGTTTGCTTGTCGCAGCCACCGAGTGGAACGTCTCGGAGTCCATGAACCCCTCGAGCGGAGAGTAGGCACCGACGGCGATCTTCTCGGCATCGTAAACGAAGTCGATGAATGGAGAAATCTTGCTCAGCTCGCCCGCCTCCTTCAGCTTCGCCTCCGCTTCGTTCGGGTTGGCGACTCTGTCGACGAGTTTCCCGCCGTATGGCTCTCCCGGGCCTGAGACCTTTGTCATCGAAGCCGGTCCCGCCTGTATCGGCGTATAAGTAATACCTCAGTAGGAGAACCATAAATCAGCGTTGACTGGCGATGAGATGGTCCTGTACTTCGAAAGGACACTGGACCCAGTAGCCAACCTGCG
>Ga0187770_10002590_pt1 | contig 10162 bp, 4 predicted proteins | sample 0116_SJ02_MP02_2_FD_133154 | JGI IMG/M metagenome (GOLD analysis project Ga0187770, IMG submission 133154) | Tropical peat soil microbial communities from peatlands in Department of Meta, Colombia - 0116_SJ02_MP02_20_MG | ecosystem: Environmental > Terrestrial > Soil > Wetlands > Peat | place... | reverse complement strand
CTGGGCATGTGGGCGAGAATTTCCCCCGATTCGTTTCCCCTTCTGCCTTCCCGATATCACATCAGCGCCAACGGCATTGAAGGAGTCTGCGTCGCTCTGGACAGCAAGGACCAAGAAGGATGGTCTGCAATCAAGGCTCACCGGCATTATTGTGGACCGAGCGGAACTCCGTTTTACCCGCTCATGGTTTGCAGAAGATGCGGCCAGCCCTTTATTGAAGGCTATTCGGAAGGACCGAAGCTCCATAACTCATTGAAAGAGATCGGGGGTGAAGCAGGAGAGATAGAGCGCAGGATTTACTGGCTGGGGCAGCCTCTACAGTCCAGATTAAAAGACGAACAGGACGAGGCGGACCAGGATGAGACAACTTCAGAGAGATGTGATTTCATCAATCCAGATAGTGGCGAGATTTTACCTTCGCGACCTGAAAACTCTATTTGTCTTTATAGAGTCCCGACAAAGCAGGATGAAATCGAACGGAACTTGTATGTTCTTGTCTGTCCGGCGTGCGGAACCAGAGCCAGTGGACCGCAAGCCGAAGTCATCACACGCATGCATCCAGGCGACGAAGCCCTTGGGGCGGTGGTAATGCAAAAAGTCTTGGAGTCGCTTCCCGGCATCAAAGACCAATATGAGGCACGCCCGATGCAGGGGAGGACAATCCTAACTTTTGCTGACAGTCGGCAGGATGCAGCCTATTTTGCTCCTTACTTTGAACGCACAAGCGGTGAACTAGCCCTCCGGACTGCCATATACCAGGTAATTGAGGGGCGAGAGGAGCAACTCAATCTAGATGATCTAACCCACTTCGTGCTGAAATACATCAAAAACTACGGGGTCCCCATCGTTCTGGACGCCAGGGGGGAGATAATTGAAAGCTCTGACAGGCAGCGCGAACAGCTGATGGGGTTGATCGCCGCTGAATTTTGCACACCAGGCGGTAGACGTAACTCGCTCGAAGCACTGGGGCTTGTGAAAATTTGCTACAATGGGAGCGCTATCACCACATTGAAGCGTAGGGTCAAAGATATTTTGCCAGCCAGGGATCAAGGCAAAGAAGAATCTTTTATCCATGTCTTTCTTGAAACCATGAGGCGGGAGAAAGCCATTTCCAACCCTGGGGATCTCGACATGACCGATCCATTCATCTGGGGCGAATCATACGGCAAGCATCGGGCCTTTCAGAAATACAGGCTCGACGCCCATATTAGCCACGCTTGGCTCCCACCCGAGGGGCGTGATTGGCAACATAATAGAAGGACCTGGTACCTAGTTAAACAACTGGGCTGGGTTTGGGATGAAGCCAGAGAATTTCTTTCAAAGTTTTGGGATGCCATGCTTGACTCGCATGTCCTCGTCCGGTTGAGGCCTGCCGGTTTTGGACTGGATTCCGGGCTTATCCGGTTTGCCCTAGGGAAGAAATACGAGCTTTTCGGGTGCGAGGCTTGTGGTCTTTTACAGTTTGACACTGTGGACGGATCATGCACTGCTTTTGGCTGTGGGGGCAAGGTCGAGTCGTTTTCCGCCGAGCGAAGAGAAACTTTCAAGAAACTGAATCACTACGTTTTCACTTTCGGCGCCGGGACAGCTTGGACAACGCGTGCGAGGGAACATACTGCAGCCCTCTCCGCTGAGCTTAGGCAAACCATCGAACAACAATTTGGAGAACGGAAGATCAATTTGCTTAGCTGTACGACCACGATGGAGATGGGGGTTGACCTAGGTGAATTGGAGGCTGTTGGATGTTTGAATATTCCTCCCGGGATCAGCAACTATCAACAGAGAACCGGTCGCGCTGGACGAAGAGCGCAGGCGGCGCCGTTTTGCGTGACCGTCGCGCGTAACAGTCAATATGACCAATCAGTGTTCCGCGATTTCAAGACTTATCTGGAGCAGCCTGCTTCAATCCCCAGGATCTACCTGGCAAACGCTCAGCTTTTCCAGAGGCATCAGAATTCCATCGTCCTCTCCCACTTTTTGCGGCACCGGATCAAGGACCTCTCGGTTAATGCGCCGGGTCTCGAGGAACTCTTTGGACAACAATTCGGAGATGAAGAACACGGTAAGTTCCAGGATGAGTTGCACGCTTGGATTGAGAGCTCGGAAGGCAGGAATGCACTTCTGGAGGCCGAAAATCTGGGTGCTTTTCTTCCGGCTGGGTTAGGGGAAACAATTGCTTTAAAAGGACACGGCCTCAAGGCATATTTCACCGAAAGCCTAAGGAATTTTGCAAAAGAGGTCCAAGAGCGGTGGCAACTCTACACCAATAAGAGGGACGAACTTGTTGCGGCAAACCAACTTTCTAAGGCGGTGCATTGGGAAAACCTCCTCTCGAAGTACATGAAACAATTCCTGGTCAATCAACTTGCCTCCTTAGGTATGATCCCTACGTACAGTTTTCCAATTCATTCTCTAAATCTCGAAGTGACTCGGGAATTAAGAGGTTTTCGCGATTTTTGGAAAAACGATGTGGCACTTACCAGGGATGCCGCCCTGGCATTGAGTGAGTATGCACCGGGTTCCCAGGTGGTGGCCAACGGCCGGATTTGGACCAGCGAGGGGCTAGCCTACTACCCGCGTGATTTCATGCCGACCAGGTATTACTTGGTCTGCCCAGAGTGCCAACATGTCGATGTCAGCCATGACAAAGACGACTTGCCTCACTTATGCTCATTTTGTGGAAGCACGGTGCGGAGGGCACTCAAGAGGAGTTTCATTGAGCCCAAGGGGTTCGTGACTTCATATAAGAAGAGAACCGGTGAAGATCCATCAAAAACCAGAGTCAGAAAGCAGTATGCTGATGAAGCTCGACTGATTTCTATGGCACGCCACGAGCAGTTCAAGGTTTCAGACAATCCTTCCGTCAGCCGGGCACTCCTTCGCGCCCATCCATCTGAAGACAGTACGCCTGGGGAGATTTTTATAGTGAACCGAGGTCCTCATGGCCAAGGATATCATCGCTGTATACTGTGTAATTACATGCTACCAGCACGAAGCGTCCAAACGATCAACCAGGCGCACGATGAAGTGCTGAGTGATAAGCGGTGTCAGAATAGACAACTTTCATGGCCGCTTGATCTTGCACATGTTTTTCGCACGGACGTGTGCATCTTTCGATTCAATCGTGCAATACCTCCTCCCCGGGAGGTTTTGAGCTCGGCTGAAGCAAGACGGCATTACGAATCTTTCTGCAAAACTCTCAGTGAAACTTTGCGTTTTGCAGCCTCTGATGTCTTGGACGTACAACCTCGTGAGATCAGGTGCACATTCAAGATCAACGCCCAATTCATAGACGTGATAATGTACGACGCAGTGTCCGGCGGCGCGGGTTATGCCGTTCGGATCTCCAAAGAAATTCCAGTGGCGAAGCTTCTTAGAAGCGCAATAAGGCGTCTCGAGTGTCCCAACGATTGTGCGGGTGGCTGCAGAGCTTGCCTTTGCGACTATTCCAATCAGAGGGTTTGGGATTCCTTCGACCGCCACTCGGTTCTGAACTGGCTGAAGGGATTGGACCAAATCGGAGCCGATCATCCTCTGATCCGGTTGGGAGCAGAACCGTGGGAGAACCCGAGCTATGAGATGCTGGAAAAGACGCTGAAACCTTTTGTGCAAATCCACCTAGTAGGTCAGACCTTGTTCGGTGGAAAGCCTGAAGAAATAGAGCAGGCAAGAATGTGGCTTCTCAACCGGCTCAATGCCGGGTGCAAGGTTAATATGCATCTATGGGAACCGCTGAAACTGGACATCAAAAAATTACTACCATTTCAACGAAAGACCATCAGCTATCTCCGCTCCTACGTGGAAGATGGGCGATTGTTGATCGACTCCTTTCTGGATAAAGATACAAATGAAGAACATCTTGTAAGGTCCCTCAGGATATTCACAGCACCAGCCGAGGGAGGTTTCATTTGGTTCACAGACTACAGCGCTTCGCCGATTCTAGAAGAGATACTCCCAAAACCTGCGTACCAGATGACTGCTGACAAGCGCTGGGGAGCAATACTCGCCGATCTGACGAGTTCTTCGTCACCTTGCTCGAAGGACGTATTCAAAGAAGCTGCTGAAATCAAGCGCTGGGAGCTATTAGCCGGGGAGAAACGGGATTTTGAAGAGTATTTTGCCCCGATAGCAAACGCCTACGTTGAGGAACTCTATATCATGGACCCGTATTGCGCGGCTGGCGATGAAAACAGAAACCAGCTATTGAGGTTTTTTAATGCCATAAGCGCACTGGCGGGCGAAGTCAAGTCGGTGAAGGTTCTTTGCAAGGAGCTGAACTACAAGGCACGCAATTATGAGAGCCCAGTCGAGGTTAGGAAGAAAATCCAGGAAATGTCCAAAGGGGTCAAAGTAGAGAAACTGGAGTCCATAGTCTACCCATTTGCGACCGCTAAGAGCTTTCATGACCGCTACGTTGCCTTCAAGGTCATAGATGCAAGCGGAGAATCTTCCCGGCACGTTTTTGACCTCAGCGGCGGCATAGACTTTTTAATGAATGAGAAGGTAGGAACCAAGATTCATTACTTTGTGGAGTAAATAGCAGAGCCGAATTAGGTCCAATCATCACGATATTTGAGAAGCGTTCCTTAAGAGAAAAGAGATCGTTTGTGACTCCTCATTGCAGCGGGACCTTTCGAAGCGCACTCATTGGCTTTCTAAATGCTTGTCTCATATAAGATAATCGGATGGCTCTTCGGGGTGTTGGAAAAGTGGAGATCGAAGTAAAGCAGATGAAAAAGGGGATTAGCGGGGGCAAAGCGACGGCTGCCATTCTGACGGGTGGTTTCTCTCTCCTGGTAACAGGACTTTCAAGGAAAGAACAACTGACTGAAGCCAAGTGTCGCAAGTGTGGTTCGGTCTGACATTTCTGAAGCTCGCAAACAGAGGAATTCACTCGACAGGATTTGAAGATATTTCGTGGGCGCCCTTGAAATACGATCCCGCTCGGCATCGTTCAGAGTCTTGGCGAGATCGGTGCCTAACATAATCTCTCGGTCCGTGTTCTGCTTTTCGCTTGCAAACCCATACGGGAGCGTGGCAATATAAGCACCTTACACCCTCGGTCCACCACCCGGAAAGGGCTGACACTATGACTTCGTGCCACCCTTCGGCGTTTTTCTGCTCGCATTTTGTCATTGGGGCATGGCGCATCTGGCGTCCTTCTACTACTCATGGTGGGAGGAATTTTTCAGACAAAAGAGCGACAAAACGGACCTTCAAATTCCATTCGTGCACACTATATGCACACCAAGCAGAAAGAGTTACGGGGTACTCGCCGTAACCCGTTCATTTTCTTAACGCGCCCAGGGTGATTCGAACACCCGACCGACGGATTCGTAGTCCGGCACTCTGTCCAGCTGAGCTATGGGCGCAAATCAGCTTTGTTATTTAACAGGAAATCGCATCAAAAGCAAGAATCGGGACGATGATCTCACCACAGAGAGCACAGAGAACACGGAGAAATGCAAGAGTAGGAAAAGATCAAAACAGGTCTCACCACAGAGAGCGCGGAGAACACGAAGGAATGCAGGAGTTGAAAGATCAAAACAGGTCTCACCACGAAGGGCACAGAGAACACCGCGGAATGCAAGATTTGGATGAAAAAAGATCAAAACAGGTCTCACCACAGAATGCACAGAGAACACGGAGAAATGCAGGAGTTGGAGAAGATCAAAACAGGTCTCACCACAGAGAGCGCAGAGAACACGAAGGAATGGCCCTGCTGGGCAAGGCAAAAGTAAAAAGGAAAAAGTAAAAAGGAAAGAGGAAAAAATAAAGCAGCCTTTCACCACAGAGAGCGCAGGGAACACGGAGGAATGCAGGAGTTGGAGAAGAGCAAAACAGGTCTCACCACAGAGTGCACAGGGAACACGGAGAAATGCCCCGGCGGGGCAAGGCAAAAGTAAAAAGGCAAAAGTAAAAAGGAAAAAAATAGAGCAACCTTTCACCACAGAGAGCTCAGAGAACACGAAGGAATGCAAGGGTTGGAAGAATTGTCGGGTTTTTTCTTCGTGCTCTTCGTGCGCTTCGTGGTGAAGAGAAATGAGTAAGGGGAAGGAGGGACCGTTCACCGTTCACGGTCCTTAAAGTCTTCCTGACCTGAAGATGGAGAAGATCAGCCAGAGGCCAAGAACGGTTGCCACCGCGTAACCGGCGACCCCCAGGACCGCAGTCAGCGAAACTGTCTGAGGGCCAAAAAAGCCGAAGGTAAATTCGGCTATCTTTTGAGCAGAATTCAGGATCAACGCGCCGGCCATGATCGAGGCCGCGATTATGATTCCGATCGTGAGCCGGTTTGCCCCTCGCTCAAGCCGGGAGCCGGCCTCATCGAAGCCCGAGTGTCGAAGTTCGAAGCCCTGCCTGCCGGCTGCGGTCTCCCTCAGTATATCGTTTAGATACTTGGGAATGCTCCTTGTGTAGCCGGTAAGCCTGCGGCCCTCCCGGTCGAGGTTCCTGAGCAGGCTCTGGGTGTTCAGGCCCCGCTGGAGGAGCTTTTTGGCAAAGGGCCTGGTCACTTCCAGGATGCTCGCGTCACTGCCAAGTATTTTCCCCAGCGCTTCGGTCTGGATGAATGTCTTGAGAAGCATGAGCAGGTTTCTTGGAAGCCTTATGTGGTATTTGAGCACGAGCTCCATCACCTGGTCATAGACGTCCTTTACGGAAATGTGCTGCAAAGACCGGCCGTAGAAGGATTCGCTTACGTCCTTCAGGTCGCTTCTGAGCTCTTTGAGGTCCATATCCTCGTTTATCAGCCCCGCGTCCATCAGGGCGTCCATAATCATGTCGTAGTCGTGTTCGGCATATCCCAGGAAGAGGTTGGCGACCTGACGCATCATCTCTTCATCGAGGTAGCCCGTTATGCCGAAATCCACCAGACTCACCCGCCCGTCGTACATCACTATCGTGTTTCCGGGGTGCGGGTCCGCATGGAAGAAGCCGTAGAGCATCAGTTGGCGCGAAAACGAGCGCAACCCGATCATCGCCACCTCTTTGGGGTCGATTCCGGCAGCGCGTATTTCATCCACCCGGTCCATCTTTATCCCTTCGATGTGCTCCATCACCAGCACGGACCTCGTGGTGTAGTCCCAGTGGACCCTGGGAATGTAAATCTCCCTGACCTCTTCGAAGTTCCTGGCGAACTTTTCAATGCTCCCGGCCTCGATCAGCATATCAAGTTCGCGCATGATATTGCGTTCGAATTCCCGCACGAGGTTCACGGCGCCGACCGCCCTGCCGATTTCAAGCCTTTTTTCCGCCTTGCCGGCCAAGTAATACATCAGCCGGAGGTCCTCCTTTATCCTGCGGTCGATTCCCGGACGAATTACTTTGACGGCGACCTTCTCTCCCGAGTGGAGCTTTGCTATGTGCACCTGGCCAACAGAGGCCGCAGCGGCGGACTTTTCGTCGAATTCGGCAAAGATTTGGAAAAGCCGCCTGCCGGTCTCCCGTTCGATAACGGCCTTCACCTCATCGAATGGAACTGGCGGCACCATGTCCTGGAGTTTTTTGAATTCGGCAATGTATTCGGGCGGGAAGGTGTCGGCACGAGTGCTCATGAGCTGTCCCAGCTTTACGAAACTGGGGCCGAGCTCCTCCAGCGCGAGCCGGATGCGGCGGGCAGAGGGGAAACCGATGCGCGGGGCCTCTTTGTCAGAAACCTCCGTGCGCGGTTTTGCGCGCCCCAGCACCCTTTCGAGAAGGTCTCCAAATCCGTGCCTTACGAGCACCCTGCTTATTTCCGCAAACCTTCTCAGTCCCTTGAGGCCGTGGATTCCCGTGGAGACTCTCATCTCTTTTTCTTTTTCACTCCAGCCCAGGTCTCGGTCATCAGAAAAGACTCATCCCACTTTTCCAGGAAAAGAAGATACATCGCGTAAGGAATGGAAAAAGTTATCTCGTCGGTTTGCAGAAACTTTCTCTCCGATGGGTCCCAGCCTCCGAGCACGGCCTTCATCCTGCCCTGCTTGAGGTAGTGAAGGGGCCATGTGACTATGTGGCTGCAACCCGCGCCAAAGGGCGAGCTGACCACTTCGAAGTCCTCGGTGACAAAGGTGGCGAGCGTGCACAAGCCCGCCATGATTTCTCCCCTTGCAAAAAAACTTACGACCTCGGGCGTCTCGCTTTCCTTGAACAGGCTGAGCGGCTTGAAAACGCAGAACCTGGCGGGGGCAGGCCGGGGCTGAAGTTCATTGAAAAAACGGCGCGTCACTTCCGGCGAGGGCAGGTATCGTTCGCCGTCGGTGCGGCCCGGGAAGCCGGTTGAGACGTAATGGGCGATGAATTCGAGCTGGGGCCTGTGGAAGCCGAGGTAGAAGGAACCGCCTATGCACCCAAAGCGCGTGGCTTCGAAATATGCGGCGGACCTTTTCTTTCGGGCCAGCCATATTTTTCCCATCACGCACGACCAGTTCTGAAAGAGCGCGGAAAAGTCCACCTCGCCGCGCTGCTCCATCTCGCTGGAAAACCGGGCGCCTTCTTCCGGCGCAAAGCCGCTTTCGGGTTCGGTGTCGGTATAAAACATGCCAAAAGGCTCCCCGGCGTATCCAAGGGCTTCCAAAAAAGCCGTCGTTCGATCACTCATGCCGTTCTCCCTGCCCGCGGGCCGCATGTGCCGCGGAGTGAACAAATCTTTTCAAACAGGCCGAAGATTATACACAGGGCCGGAAGTGGTTGCGAAGTGCAAACAGTTTTATTCTCATCCCCGTTTTGCGACAAAGTGTCTCATGTAATCGACGAGCGCCTTGACCGCCTCGACGGTCGTTGCATTGTAGAGGGAGGCTCTCAAGCCGCCGACGGAGCGGTGGCCTTTGAGGCCGACAAGCCCCGCTTGAGCGGCCCCGTCCAGAAATTCTTTTTCCAGCCCAGCTTCGGGCAGCAGGAACGTGACATTCATGCGGGAGCGTGAACCGGGCCTGGCCGTTCCCCGGTAAAACTGCTGGGAGTCAATATAATCATATAGGATGCGGGCCTTTTCGTCGTTTATCCTCTCCATGCTCTCCAGACCTCCGACGGTTTCTTCGATCCACTGGAGCACCAGTTCGCACACGTATATGGCGAAGCAGGGCGGCGTATTGTGGAGCGATTTATTTTCGGAGTAGGTCGTATACTTGAGCATTGTCGGGAGGTCTTTGGGAACCCTTTCCAGCATGTCATTGCGAACGATGACCATGGTGACTCCGGCCGGTCCGATGTTTTTCTGCGCCCCGGCGTAGATCAGCCCGAACGGGCGCGGATCGAACCTGCGGCTGAATATGTCCGAGGACATGTCGCAGATAAGAGGAACGCTTTTTGAATCCGGGAAATCCTTCCACTGGGTGCCCCGGATGGTGTTGTTGGAGGTCAGGTGCAGGTAGGCGGCGTCCGCATTGACGGGAACGTTTTCCGGGATGAATGTGAACTCGGCGTCCTCGGAAGTTGCGACCACGCGGACACCTTTTCCCAGCGCCCGGGCTTCCTTTATGGCCCTTGCGGCCCAGTAGCCGGTATTGACGTAATCGACGGCACGGCCGGCAAGCGCAAGGTTCATCGGGACCATTGCGAATTGAAGGCTTGCGCCGCCCTGGATGAACAGCACGTGATAGCCGTCGTCGAGTCCCAGCAGGCGCCCGGTCCGCTGAACGGCGCTGTCGATAACGGCTTCAAAATCTTTGGACCGATGGCTTATTTCGAGCACCGACATGCCCGAGCCGTGGAAATCGAGCATCTCCATCTTTACCTGCTCCAGCACGGCCAGGGGCAGGGCGGCCGGTCCCGGATTGAAGTTGAAGACTCTTTGGGTCATGGTATTTCTCCTTGTTAACAATGTCAGATATCGCGATAGAGGACAGTTTACCTATTGCCCCATGTTTTTTTTTTCGTCAATTCCTTTCTCGGATTATTATCATTTAGAAGCAGTTCAAGGAGGGAAGTCAAATGCAGATCGAATGGCAAATTGCACCGCAAAGTGAGTGGCGCGCCGACGCCCTCATCTTTTTTGTTTTTGAAAAGCCTCACGAGCACCCGCCCGGCTTGAGGCAATTTTTGGAAAGCTCCGGGAAGTGGCTCGAAGGATCGGACGCGCTCACGGACTTTGGTGGAAAGCCATCGGAGGTGGCCGTCATTTATTCGCCTGCGGGCGAGGAGCGGGTCAGGCGAGTAATACTTGCGGGTCTTGGTCCGGCGG
>Ga0187770_10002588_pt1 | contig 10165 bp, 6 predicted proteins | sample 0116_SJ02_MP02_2_FD_133154 | JGI IMG/M metagenome (GOLD analysis project Ga0187770, IMG submission 133154) | Tropical peat soil microbial communities from peatlands in Department of Meta, Colombia - 0116_SJ02_MP02_20_MG | ecosystem: Environmental > Terrestrial > Soil > Wetlands > Peat | place... | reverse complement strand
TCCTCGGGTGCTTTGTCAATGGGATCCCAAGGGCTGTTCCCTGGCAGATCTGCGCCGAACAGGTCGGGGTGCTCCCGGCAGACCTTTCGGCCAACACAGTACCCGTGTCGAACCAGGCTGCTGATTTCAAGGTTTGAAAACCGATCGAGGTCGGTGCGGATGGGGGCCAACTGGCGCTGAATTTCCGGGTGCAAGGCCGTCGGATCCTCGTCACGGTAGACCACCTCGGTAATCGGGGCGAAGACGAAGCCGGGCGTGTCCTGGAACGTTTCGTTCTCAAGTTCCCATACCCGCTCCATGAGTATGCCGGTGGCGCGCAGGGCGGTCCGGATCAGCCCGCCGGCGTGCCTGGTACTCGTCACTTGGATGTGTTTGCCCACATCGCTGACGAGTACACCGTCCAGCCCGCTATTAAGCCTGCGAAAGCAGGGATGGCCTGTGGTCTGGCGAAATGCTGCTTCGAGCACGTGCCGGTTCAGCCAGAGTGGACATCATAGGGGTTTCTGTAGGTTTTGACCTTCGCCGATCCAGTGCACCATCAGATTGTAACCTAATGAAAGGACTATGGCCCCCGTGAACATCCCCGTGAAGCTGGAGAAGATAAATCCGCCTATGGCGCCGACGAAGATGACCAGCATTGGAACCGGAGAGCCTTTTCTCATAAGCAGCGGTTTCAGTATATTATCCGATAACCCGATAACCACCAGTACGATCGTACACAGTATAGCCGACGGAAGCTCTTTTACTGAGAAAAGGTAAATGATGACGGGCAAAATGACCAGGACCGTAGGCAGTTGAAGAATAGCAAGAACCAGGACAGCAAGAGCCCAAAGTCCTGCAAGAGGTACATTAGCCAACATGAACACCGTACCGGCGGCAATAAACTGAAAGAATGCGACCCCGAGGATGCCTTTGGCGACATTTTGGATAGATACCGTAGCGATATGAATGATTTCATCGCTGCTCTCACCGGCCAGGCGATAAACCAGTTTCCGCACAAAATCTGCCAAGGCCTCGGCTTTGACCAGAAATGCGCCGGCGATGATCACCGAGAGGAGGAAAATAATGAGACTTTTCCCGAAACCGCCCAACCCTCCGAGAATTTTCATGCCTAGTTTCGACAGGGGTTCCTTGTAGGTCATGATGGCCGATTCCAGGTTATGGGAGGCCAGCAACCATATTTTCGATATAGTTTTCCCAATCAGCGGCCATGCGGCAACCGAAGGGTCAGGAGGAGGAATCATAAGGGTCTGGTTCCTGAACTGGGTGACCAGGCTTACTATCCCCTCAACCAGCGACCTGGTAAGCCAGGCGGCTGGCAGCAGAAGGATGACAAAGAGCAATAGGGTAACCAGGACCCCTGCCAGCATATTTCTGTTCCCCAGCCAGCGTTTTACCCTTGCAAAGAAGGGGTATAGGGCGATGGCAATGATGGCCCCCCCAATCACTGGCTGGAGGAAGGGGAGTATGATCCCGATGCACCAGGCGATGAGCAGGAAGAGGACAACGATCCTAAGGATGGTGTCGATTAAATGAGGTTCTACGGTTCTGTTCATATGCTTACTCCTGGCTTTCTCGATCTCAATTAACCTTTGCTACGGTCTCCTCAAAACAATAGGCCCAGACAGAGACGCAGCATCATCCTCCTGAGGCGAACTTGTTTGCCGTGACTGAGGGCGGTATTGATATAACCGCCTCTTTGTTAATAACCGCGGTATTGTGGTTCTTGGATGCGGCAGCTTCGCCGCCATTTTGCCAGCCGCCTCCCAGGGCCCGGTAGAGGGCGATGACGGCCAGGAGTTCGTTGGCCCGGTCCTGGGTTAACTTCAGCTCTGACTCAAATAACTGCCGGTCTGAATCCAACACCTCTAGATAAGGAGTCACTCCACCGTAATAGCGTTGATAGGCCAGATTGGTTTGCCGGGTTAAAGCCTTAACCTGTTTGCCTGATGCGATACGGACCTCTTTAAGCATCCGGACTCCCACCAGGGCATCGGACACTTCCTGGAATGCTTGTTGAATGGACTTTTTGTAGGCGAGGAGCGCCTCCTGTTTTTGGGCCTCGGCCGCCCGAACGCCAGCCCGGAGCCGGCCGGCATTGAAGATGGGCTGGGTTAGGCCTGGCACCACGATGTCCCAGAAACTGGCCGGCCCGGTGAACAGATGCTTCAGGGCCGCGGACTCCCACCCGGCAACCCCGGTAATCCGTATGTTGGGGAAAAGCAGGGCCTTGGCTTCGCCGATGCGGGCGTTGGCTGCCACCAGGGTCTGCTCGGCAAAGCGGATGTCGGGGCGCCGTTCCAAAAGGCTTGAAGTCAGTCCCGGAGGAATGGTGACGCTTAAATCCTGCTCCAGCAGAGATTTACCCCGGGTGATGGGCCCCGGGTTCCGCCCCAGCAAGATGCTGATCAGGTTCTCCTGCTGTTCGATGGCCCGCTTCAGATCGGGGACCACGGCCTGGGCCCCGTAAAGCAGGTTCTCGGTCATAAGCACCGGCGTGATGGAATCCCAGCCATAATTGAAGCGGGCTTGCACCAGATTGTGGGATTCTTCCCGGGTCTTGACGGTGCGGTTGCTGATCTCTAACTGCTGGTCCAGAGCCCTGAGTTCAATGTAAGCCCGGGCCAGGTCGGTCACCAGGGTCTGGATGACGACATTGCGGTTCTCTTCAGAGGCGAAAAATTCGGCCCGGGCCGCTTCCGTGGCCCGGCGAATGCGGCCGAAAAAGTCCAGCTCCCAGGAGAGGTCGCCGTAGACCACGCCAGCCATGCGATCCCTCAGGGTAACCGCGAACGGATTGAAGCCCCGGCTCGACGCGCGGATGGTTTCCGTCTGGGCATTGGCGTTGATGGTGGGAAAAAGAAAGGACCTCTGGATGGTCACCTGTTCCCGGGCTTGCAAGACCCGCTGGGCGGCAATCTGCACATCGTAGTTTTCCTGGAGGGCGATTTTGATCAAATCCTGAAGTTGGTCGTCTTTGAAGACCTCAAACCACTTCAGGTCCCCGAAGGAAGCTTGGGCCGGTTGGATGGGGATGTCCGGCCCAACGCCCCGAAAGGTATGAGGCACTGGGTAACCCGGCCGCTGATAGTCCGGGCCGACGGCGCAGCCGCAAATAAGCAGGAGTAAAAGAATGGTCAGCCGGGTTCTCATGACTTTTCTCCTTGATCGCCTGGCGGATCGGCCAGGGCGGCGGCAGGTTTCGGGTGCTCTTTGGCTTGGCGGTGAGAAATTTTCTCCACCACATAGAAGGTCACCGGGATGAGGAAAATGGCGATGACGGTGGCCGCGGCCATGCCGCCGATCACCGCGGTGCCCATGACCTTGCGGGCGATGGCGCCGGAGCCGGAGGCCAGGGCCAGGGGCACGCACCCCAGGATAAAGGCGAAGCTGGTCATGAGAATGGGCCTGAGACGCAGCCGCGCTCCCTCCAGGGCCGCATCGGCGATATCCTTGCCCTTCTCAAATTCCACCTTGGCGAACTCCACGATCAGGATGGCGTTTTTCGCCGCCAGGCCGATGAGCATAACCAAGCCGATCTGGGCATAAAGATTCAGTTCCATACTTCGCATAAATATTGCCAGGAAGGCCCCGAAGACCGCAATAGGCGTTCCCAACAGCACGCTGAACGGCAACGACCAGCTCTCATACTGAGCCGCCAGGATTAAAAAGACAAAGGTGAGGGACAGGGCGAAGATCACCCAGGCAGGCACGCCTTCCTGGGCTTTTTTCTCCTGAAAGGACATGCCCAGGTAATCGTAGCCCATTTCCCCCGGCATGGTCTCTTTAAAGACTTGCTCCAAAGCCTTCATCCCCTGGGCGGAACTGTAGCCGGGGGCGCTGACGGCGTTGATTTGCACGGAACGGTAAAGGTTGTAGCGCATGGTGAATTCTGGTCCCGAGCGCTGCTCTAGACTGGTTAAGGCGCTCAAAGGCACGGGATCGCCGTTCTGGTTGCGTACGTAGAACTGGCCCAACTGTTCGGCATTGACCCGGTATTCCCCTTCGGCCTGCACATAAACCTGCCACTGCCGGCCGAAGCGGTTGAAGTAATTGACGAAGTATCCGCCCATGAAGGCTTGCAGCACCCGGTAGACCTCGCTGATGTCCACCCCTTGCTTGAGCACCTTGTCCCGGTCTACCTTGACGAAGATTTGGGGCACGGTGGGGACGAAGGTAGTGGTGACCCGGGAGAGTTCCGGACGTTTCTGGGCGGCCGCCAGGAACTTTTGGGCGTTCCCCCAAAGAAATTTGATATCTTTGCCGGCCCGATCCTCCAGGATGAAGGTGACCCCGCCGGCAGTGCCGATGCCCGGGATGGCCGGGGGCGAGAAGGCAAAGGCAATGCCGCCGGGGAGTTTACTTATCTTCTGGTTGAGGCTGGCCATGATGGCTTCGTATTTCTCCTCCGGCTTCTTTCGCTCGCTCCAGGGCTTTAGGGTCACGAAGAAAAAGCCGCTATAGGTGTTGCTGACGCCGCTCAGCATGCTGTAGCCGATCACCGAGGTGACGTACTCCACCCCCGGGGTGTTCATCATGATCTCCTCGATCTGGCGGCAGACCTCACTGGTGCGTTGCAGGGAGGAGGCGTCGGGTAACTGCACCCCGGCATACATGTATCCCTGGTCCTCTTCCGGGAGGAAGCCGCCGGGAAGTCTCCCCCCTAACAGGCCGGTGGCCCCCGTCACCAGGGCTAAAAAGAGCAGGCTCATTCCGGCCTTTCTGATAAAGGCCCCGCACCAACTGACATAGCCGTTGGTGGTCCGGCCGAAGGCATCGTTGAACCAGCGATAGAAGCGGCTTAAGAGGCCCCGGGATTCCTTTTTGGGCTTCAGAATCAGGGCGGACAGGGCCGGGGAGAGGGTCAGGGCGTTGAAGGCGCTGATGAGCACGGAGATGGCAATGGTGATGGCGAACTGCTGGTAGAGCCGGCCGGTGATCCCCGGAATGAAGATGGTGGGGAGAAAGACGGAAGAGAGCACCAGGGCGATGGCCACCACCGGCCCGGAGACTTCCTCCATGGCCTTGATGGTGGCGTCTTTTGGTGATAAGCCATGCTCAATGTGGTGCTCTACGGCCTCCACCACTACGATGGCGTCATCCACCACCAGGCCGATGGCCAACACCAGTCCCATCAAGGCAATGGTGTTGATGTTGAAGCCGATGACGGGAAAGAGGGCAAAGGTGCCGATCAGGGACACGGGCACGGCCAGGGCCGGAATCAGGGTGGCCCGCCAGCCCTGGAGGAAGATGAAGACCACGATGATCACGAGAAGGAGCGCTTCGTACAGGGTCTTCACGATCTCCTTCAAGCCCTCCCGCACGGCTTCGGTGGTGTCCAGGGCGATGACGTAGTCCATATCAGGCGGAAAGGATTTCTTGGCCTGCTCCATGAGCTTTTTCACCCCGTCCACCGCCTGGATGGCATTGGTGCCCGGGAGCTGGTAGAGGGCCAGGACCGCGCCGGCCTTGCCATTCAAACGTCCTTGCAGGGAATATGTCTGGGACCCCAGTTCGATGCGGGCCACGTCTTTCAGACGGACGAGGGAACCGTCCGGATTGGCCCGGAGTACTATCTGGGCAAATTCCTCCGGATTTTGCAGCCGGCCCTGGGAGCGGATGGCGTAAGTGTATTCCTGGCCGGGCGGAGCCGGCTCTGCCCCCACCTGGCCGGAGGGATTCACAGTGTTCTGTTTCTGGATGGCACTGACGATCTCGGGAATGGTGATGTTGAGCTTGGCCAGCTGGTCAGGCTTGACCCAGAAGCGCATGGCGTACTGGCCAGCCCCAAAGACGGTGACGCTGGCGATGCCGGGCACCCGGGTCATCTGGTCGTTTAAGTTGATATAGGCATAATTGGCTAGGAAGGTTTCGTCGTAGGTACCTTGAGGGGAAATGAGGTCAACCACCATCAGGGGTGCGGCCGTAGACTTCTTGATGGTGACCCCGTAATTGCGCACGTCCGACGGGAGCTTGGATTCGGCCTGACTCTCCCGCATCTGGGTCAGGACCTGGTCGATGTTGGGGTCCGTTTTGACATCGAAGTTCACGAACATCCTCAATTCGCCGTTGTTGGCGTTTAAGGAGTACATGTAGTTCATGAAGTCCACGCCGCTCATCTCCTGCTCGATGGGTGTGGCCACGGACTGCTCCACCGTCTGGGCGTCGGCGCCCACGTAGGTGGTGTTGATGAAGATTTCCGGCGGCACGATGTTGGGGTATTGGGAAATGGGCAGGCCCAGGAGCGCCACGACCCCGACAATCACCATAACGATGGAGATCACGATGGCCACGATGGGGCGGTTGATGAAGAAGCGTGCCATGGCTCCTACCTCTCCTGCTTCCCGGTGGGTAAAGCTTGAGCGCCGGCCGGCGCCTCCTGGTAAGGCTTCGGGGTGACGGTCATGCCGGCCTTGACCTTTTGGATGCCTTCCACAATGACGCGATTCTCTGGTTTAAGCCCTTCGTCGATCACCCAGAGGGGCCCGACACGTTCGCCCACCTTGACCCAGCGGAGGTCCACCTTATTATCCGGTCCCACAACGGCCACCTGAAATCTTCCTTGCAGCTCAGTGACCGCCCGCTGGGGAACCAGCAACGCCCCCTTCTGCGTCTCGAGTGAGGCCCGGACCTTGGCGAATTGTCCTGGCCGCAGGAGATTTCCGGGATTGGGGAAGAGGGCGGCCACCTTGATGGTGCCGGTGCGCTCGTCCACCTGGCGGTCGGCGTAGGAAACCCGGCCTTTATGGGGAAAGATGCTGCCATCTGCCAGGATCAATTCCAGGTTAGGTTCCTCTTGTTCGGATGCCTTTTTAGATTGACTGAATCGCAGATATTCCTGCTCGCTGATGGGAACGTACACTTTAATGGGGTCGACGGTGGATACCGTAGTCAGTTCCGGACCTCCGGGGCTTCCAACTAAGTCGCCCAATTGGGCCTTGGCAATGCCGGCGATGCCATCGATGGGGGAGGTGATCTTAGCAAAGCTGAGATCGATTTCGGCTTTGTGCACCGCGGCCTTGGCGGCCTGCACCGCAGCCCGGGCCGAAGCCTCCCGGCCGATGGCGTCGTCCAGGTCCTTTTTGCTCACTGCATTTAACGCCGCCAAGGGTCTGATTTTCTCCAAATTGGCCTTGGCGGTGTACAACTGGCCTTCGTTGATGGCCAATTGCCCTTTCGCCTGTTCCAGGGCCGCCTGGAAGGGCCGGGGATCGATCTCAAAAAGGATCTGGCCTTTCTTCACTACCGAGCCTTCCTTATAATTTTGCCTGATGAGATAACCCTGGACCTGGGCATTGATTTTGGCGTTAACCAGGCCATCCGTGGTGCCCACCCACTCTCGGACGATGGGCACATCCTTCTGCACCACATTCACCACCTCCACCGTGGGAGCGGCCGGGCCGGTTGCCTTTTGCTCGCCGCAGCCCAATATGAGACAGACAGCTAGGCAGGCGGTAGCCAGAAGATAAGCTATATTGCTGGGACTCCGCACATCGTGAGACGGATTCATAGGGGGGACCTCATCTCTTTCATTTTTCTTTTTGGTGCATGACCGCCAAAGCCACCAGCCGGGCCAGGGTGATGGCCGGGTAGAGCTGCCCCACCAGGGCCTCAAGCATGCTTAAGGTGCGCGACACGGGGTGGATCGGAGTGATATCGCCGTACCCCGTAGTGGTGAGGGTGATGAAACTGAAGTAAGTCATCGTCCGCTGGAGCGCGTCCGGACCGCCGCCGGCCAGATCTTCCGGCAGGCGGAAGGCTTGGGGGATGGTCAAAGCCACCACCTGGTAAAGCAGGGCCCATAAGGCGCCCAGAAGCAGATAAATCACGATGGCACCGCGAATTCGGTGGCCGGTTACCGGTCCTTTCCCGAAGACCTGGGCGACCACCATGGACAACAAGAACCCCAAATAAATGAGGCTGAGGCCAGCGTTCAGAATAGTCAGGGCGCCCCCCGGCCAGATTTCCTCCGCCCAGTTGAGGCCCAGGCTTGCCACTGCCAGAACGATGGCGAAGCCATGCAACCATCGTTGTTTAAAGGTGGTCACAACCCCGGCCACAATAACGAGAGAAAAAAAGAGGCGGGCCACCAACCGGCCGAAACTGAACTCGCTCAGGCAGTTGAGGACAATCAGATATCCCAGAGTAAAGATCAGCAGGCCCGTCAGGCCGCTTTCGCTGGACCAAAAATGCCGGGGATGAAGCCTGGACAGATGCATGCGCCGGTTTTCTCCTACTGGGAGCCAGGCAAAAAGTAAAACATGACGGCCATTATGACGTAAACCATAATTAACTGCACCCCTTTAAACCAGTTGGCTTTGCCGTCCCCCGCCAACATGACGCCGATCAAAACGGTCAAGAATACGGCCCCCAATAGGCCCCGGCCAAACACCAGGTTGAGGGGTTGAGAAGACATGAAGTAACTGGCCAGCACCAAAACCGGGGCCACGAAAAGGGCAATCTGGATCGAGCTGCCGATGGCTATGGAAACGCTAAGGTCCATGCGGTTTTTTATCCCCATGGCCACTGCGGAGCTACTCTCGGCCGCGCCGCCGACGACGGCCAACACGACGATGCCGATAAAGGCCTGGGACATGCCCAGGGCCTTGGCGGTTTCCTCCACCGCCCCCACCAGGATTTCGCTCATGAAGGCCACGAAAACCGAAGTCAAAAGAAGGGTGGCCACGGCCCGAAGCAGGCTCCACCCTTTTTCGGCGCCGTGTTCTTCCACTTGCCCCATACTTTCAAAAAGATCGGGGTGGGTTTTCAATATGAAGACCAGGCTCAACAAGTAGGTAGCTAACAATACCAAGGCCACCGCCAGGTTGACATACTGCTCGTGTTTAATGGTCTCAGCGGTGACAAAGTTATGGAAAGTACTGGGAATGGCCAGACTGATGACCGCCAGCAGCATCATGGTCATGTAATTGCGGGCAGCTACCGGGTTAAACTCCTGGATATGACGTCTATATCCTCCTAAAAGAAAGGCTACCCCAAGACCCAGGAGCATGTTGGCCAGAATGGCGCCAATAATGGACGCCTTGACCATATCATAGAGCCCGGCCTTTAGGGCCACCAGCGCAATGATCAACTCCGGAGCATTGCCGAAGGTGGCGTTCAAGAGGCCGCCAATGGTGTCCCCCGTGTAGGTGGCCAGCTGCTCGGTGGCCTGCACCAATAGTGCCGCCAGCGGAAAAATGGCCACTGCGGCCAGGAAAAACAGCAAAGGCTGAGGTACAATCCCGATCTTGTCGAGGATGATGGCCAAGGGGATGAAGAGCAGAGCGAGCCCATAAAATATATTCTGCATGATGTTCATAGGATTCCCTATCCATTAGGCACTTTAGCCGGAGCTTCAGCGCCAAGTTCCAGGAGGCGCCTGGCGTAAGCATTTTTCAACTCCGCCAGAAACTCCCCATCCACCTTGCCTTTCCAGGTGGTAACTTCCGTGAAGCGTTTCGGGATGGAGACGCTAGCGGGATTGAAGCCGGTGGCCAGGCGGGTTTGCCAGCGCAGTTTCTGGATGTTACGGGAAACCGCGTCAATGGTATCCGCCAGGGCGCCATAACCCACCACCTTGAGACATTCCGCCAGCAGCTCCTCATTGTAAACTCCCCGGGCAAAGAGACAGGCCACCATGGAGGTGAGGAAGGCCCGGCTGGCTTCATCCGCCATCAGAAAGTCCACGGCCTTCCCCACCTCTTTGTCTTTGTGCTTCTGATCATAGGAGTAGCCGGCTGAGTCCAGGTGGGAGTGCCGCAAGCCCAGGGCCTGGGAGGCGAAATAGACCTCGCCGGTGGCGTAGCCTGCCATCTCCTGGCCCAAGACGCAGGCGAAGTCCGCTCCACCGTAATGGGCCGCGGCCTTGAGAGTGCCCTGGCCCAGCAACCGGTAAAAGTCATTGACCCCGAAAGCCAGGTGCCGCACCGCCTCCTCATAGACCCGGTTCTGGCCGAACTTCAGGGGGAGGAGCGTCTCTTTTTCAGTGACCACCCCTTTCTCCAGGGCTTCCGTGGCCCAGGCCAGCGCCACGTCGGTGCTCATGACATCCAGGCCCAACTGTTCGACGACGTCGATGATGTCCAAAACCGCGAAGCAGTCGGTCACCCCCAGCATGGAGCCGGTGGCGAAGATGGGCTCGTGGTCATAGGACACCTGCCGGTAG
>Ga0187770_10002587_pt1 | contig 10166 bp, 8 predicted proteins | sample 0116_SJ02_MP02_2_FD_133154 | JGI IMG/M metagenome (GOLD analysis project Ga0187770, IMG submission 133154) | Tropical peat soil microbial communities from peatlands in Department of Meta, Colombia - 0116_SJ02_MP02_20_MG | ecosystem: Environmental > Terrestrial > Soil > Wetlands > Peat | place... | reverse complement strand
TTTGCCAGCTTCCTTTACAGCCAGCAGGCGTCGAGCGACATTCGCGTTGGCGAGCTCGTCGGCCGAACCGCTCAGGTCACGGTCGCCATCCCCAGGGATGGTCTCGGCCAGGTTCGGTGTTCCCTTGGTGAAAGCATCGTGGAAAAAATTGCGCGCACAAAAGACGGTGGCGCGATCCCGTTAAACACGTCGGTAACAATTGAATCGGTTGTGGGCGAAACGGTCCTGGTTCGCCGGGCCGACTGAAGAAGGATTTGGTAGAGGCTCCCAATGATCACTCAATTTTTCATCCCTATCGTTGTCGTCGGCGTTGTCCTGGCGTTGTTCATCGCCATGGCGCTTTTCAGCAAGAACTATCTAAAAGTCCCCCCCAATGCTGTCGCGGTGCTCAGCGGCCGCAAACGCAAGACAGCCGATGGAAAAGTCGTGGGATATCGCGTCGTCAACGGCGGCGCGACCTTCCGCTTCCCCCTCCTCGAGCAGGTGGACTATCTCTCGCTAAACGTTTTTACGATTCCGCTCGAGATCAAGCGCGCCTATACGCTTAAGGGCGTGCCCATCTCCGTGAAAGCCGTCGCCAACGTAAAGATTAAGAGCGACGACACCTCCCTTCGAGCCGCCGCTGAGCGCTTTCTTGGAATGCCACCAGATCAAATTCAAAAGGTCATCTTTCAAACCCTTGAAGGCCATTTGCGCGCGATCCTTGGGACGCTGACGGTCGAGGAAGTGAACAGCGATCGCCAGAGCTTCGCCCAAAAACTGACTTCCGAAGCGGCGCAGGATTTGGAGCGCATGGGCATCGGCGTCGATGTGCTCACCGTGCAGGAAATCAGCGACGAGGAAGGCTACCTCGACGCGCTCGGCAAAAAGCGCACCGCTGAGGTCAAGCGCGACGGCACCATCGGCGAAGCGGAAGCGACTCGAGATTCGAAAATTAAGTCAGCGCAGGCGATGCAAGAGGGTGAGAAAGCGAAATTCGACGCCGACGCGAATATCGCCGGTGCCCAGCGTGATTTTCAAATCAAGCAAGCGCAGTTCCTCGCAGAAGTAGAAACGGAGAAGGCCACCGCAGCCCAGGCGGGTCCGCTCTCCGAGGCGAAGGCCAAGCAACAAGTGATCGTCGAACAGGTGCGCATCGAAAGAATGCGCACGCAGGAGCAGATTTCCGTTCAGGAACAGGAAGTGCTCCGCAAACAGAAGGAGCTCGAAGCTACAGTAATCAAGTCTGCTGAGGCGGATCGCCAGGCCGCGATTCTTCGCGCGGAAGCGGCAAAGCAAGCCGCCATCCTCGAGGCCGAGGGTTCGAAAGCAGCTCAAATCGCGTTGGCAGAGGCGCAGCAGGAAAAGCTTCGGCAAGAGGGTATCGGTCGTGCGGCGGCGGTTGAAGCGGAGGGTCGCGCTGAGGCCGCAAAGGTTGAGGCCATCGGGCTCGCTCAAGCGCGCGCCATCGAAGCGCAAGGAGTTGCCGAAGCGCAGGCCATTTTGAAAAAGGCGGAAGCGTGGAAGCAATTCAACGACGCTGCGCGCCTTCAAACCGTCCTCGAGAAATTACCGAGCGTCCTGCAAGCCTCAGCCGGAATATTCGGTGCGGTTGCGGCTCCTCTTGGCAACATCGACAAAGTTGTCGTCATCGAGCAGGGAAACGGCGCGAATGGTGATGGCACAGGCGGGATTGGCCGCGTCGCGCGCACTGGCCCCTCGCTTGTTTTCGGTCTTCTTCAGCAGTTGCAGGCTCTAGGGCTGGATGTTCCCACCGTGCTCTCGCAATTAGGACTCAACGGCGGCAAGCTCGAGCAATCGGCTGCATCATCTGGCACGAAGCCAGCTGAGGGCGCTTCTCTCGCCACTACTTCGCAGAATCCAGCGCCGAAAACTCCGTTAACATAGACTGGACGTGGGCTGATCGATCAAACCCGCCCTATGACCAACTACCCGCTTACCTCCAAGATCAGGCGCGGTGAAACTGAAACTCTGGCCATTCACTGCGGAGACTACCGGTTTCAAACTGCGTTCCAGGAATTCTTGAATCACGGCCTGAATCTCGACGGGAATTACGACCTAATGGTAGTTCCGGGCGGCCCGCTGAGCCTGACCCTCTTCGAATATCTTCCCAAATTCCAATGGGCCGCTTCGAAGTGGCTGCGGTTCTTTGCCGAACAGCACAAAGTTCGCCAGCTGATCCTAATACAGCATCAGGATTGCGCCTTCTACAGAACAATGCCTCTCCATTTGCATTCATCCCCGCATCCGCGACAGCGTCAGGAGCAGGATCTCCGGCGCGTGAAGGAGTCGATGAAGAAGGATTTGCCGCAGCTCACGGTCGATCTCTACTTCGCTGGTTGGGATGCGTCCGACCGAGTCACGATCGAGTCTGTATCTGCGTGAGCCCCTGGCAACCTGCGACTCGACGGATTGGCCTCTACTCGTAGCTGCTTGATTCTTTGGCGACACAGCTTGAATCAGCTGCGCTTCGGCAATCCCACGGAGATACCATCTTGCTGCTCAGTTGCGCATCGCCTAGCTCGGCGCGCCTGAGCGGGCTCGCGATTTTCCAGTCGTCCGGCAAGTTCAAAACAGGAGGAAGGATCGATGAAGAACTGGCTGTTGAGCTTGGTTGCCCTGGTTGCACTGGTTTTTGCACTTGCGTTTCCCGTATCGTCACCTGCGGCGCCGCCCGCACCGAAGCCGCAGCCTGCGCTCCCGGCTGCTGCTCCTGCGGATCATCCGGAAATTCGCGACGCGATCGCTTCACTTCGCCGCGCTCGCGAACACTTGAACCACGCTGCCCATGATTACCAGGGCCATCGCGTCGACGCGATTCGCGCGATCGATGAGGCCATCAACCAGCTTCAGATCTGCATGAAATACGACTAGGTAGGAAGCACACCCTCGGCCCAGCTTGTGGCGCCTGACCCTCGCAGCGGGCGCCGCAGGCTGGGCGATTCTCTCCCGCCACGTTCGATCCCGACTTCCGAGATCAGTATTGTTCCTACTGCCGAATTGTTTTCGAAGCCGCCGGGGTTGGGCGCCCCGAGCCCGTCCGAAGTTCGTGCACGATTCTTTCGGCAAGCCTCTGACTGGTGGTGCACTCCGAATCGTTGATCCGGCACTGCGCGATCGTGAGCTTGCATCCGCAGGTGCAAGTCTCCGAGTTCATGCGCTTCAGTGCCGCGTGTTTCTGATCGTCGGTCAGTCCCTTGAAGTCGATACCGGGCAGTTCCTTCGCGTTGATTGCATTCTTGAGGAAGATTTGTCCGGTGTCCTCAAACGTTTCGACCTTCGCATCCACCGGCATTCCAAGCAGCGCGCGCACTTCCGAGTCGTAGATGTCGATCGGATACAGCCCTTCGTGCTTCTGTACGATCCGGCCGTCGGTGTTCACCACAAACGAAGTCGGCAGCACTAGCACGTCGCCATACTCCGCGGAAAGCGTACGGCTGCCCATCACGATCGGATAGTCCATTCCCATGTTTCGGGCGAACTGCCGAACCTCAGCGGGCGGCGCATCGTCCATCGAGACGCCGACGATCTCCAATTTGTCTTTGAAACGCTTCGACAGCTCGATCAGTTCCGGAATCTCGTCTCGACAGGGCGGGCACCATGTGGCCCAGAAATTAAGCAAAACCACTTTACCGCGCCAGCTGGCCGTCGAAACGATCTCGCCGTCGAGATCGTCCAGCAGGAAAGGAGGCATCGGCTGGGGATTGCTCGCAAAGCGAATGATGAACTGCGATCCGTCTTCGCTCAGACCTTGTCGCCTAGCTGCTGGAGAGCTGTGCGCCGCGGGCGCAGCGTCCGCCGACACAATCCGGCGCGCCAGCGACGCCGAAGACTTCAACTCAAGTCCCAGCACCAGAAGTGCCGCGGCGACGATCGCGACGATAAGAGCAAGTTTCCTCACCACTTTTGTGTCCTTTGCTCATTATGCGGCAGCGTCCCGCGCCACACAATCTTTGCCGCTGGGTAGTTGTCGATTTGAGTTTTTGTATTGGTCTATCTGGCGCTATCCTTCTTGATCGTCCTTGGAGGTGGCATCGCAATGACGAGCTTCGCACGCCGGATCCTTTTTCCCAGACTCGGAATGACACTTCTGCTTGTCTTGGCTGGCAGCCTGGCCATTGCGTCCGATGGACTTCCTCCGATACCGGCTACGCCGAAGAAGCCCTTCTTCGACACATACCACAGCGTAAAAGTCGAAGACGATTACCAGTGGCTCGAAAATTGGGAAGACCCGGCAGTCCGTGCGTGGAGCGACGCCGAGAACAAACGCGCCCGTGCTTTTTTGGCTGCGCTGCCCGGCCGGCAGCAGATTCGCGACCACCTGAAGTCGTGGTACAGCAAGGCGTCTGCCAGCTACTACGGCCTTTCGTATCGCTCCGGCACGGTTTTCGCGAGCAAGACGCAGCCGCCCAAGCAGCAGCCGCTGTTGGTTGCCCTGAATCGCGATTTGGCTCTGCAATCAGAGCGCGTGATCGTGGATCCGAACATCATCGACCCGAGCGGAAAGACGTCGATCGACTTCTACGTTCCGTCGCTCGATGGTCACCTTGTGGCTCTCTCGATGTCCGAAGGCGGCAGTGAGAACGGCACCTTGCACGTCTACGATGCTCGCACGGGTGCTGCGCTCCCGGACGTAATCCCCCGCGTCAACAAAGGCACAGCGGGTGGCAGCGCAGCCTGGAACGCCGACGGTACGGGCTTCTACTACACGCGATACCCCGGTCCCGGCGAGCGGCCCGCCGGTGACCTCGACTTCTTCCAGCAAATTTACTTTCACAAGCTTGGCACGCGGGTCGACACAGACGTGTACGCACTCGGCAAGGATTTCCCGCGTATTGCTGAGATTCAGCTGAGGACATCACCCGACGGCCGCTACATCTTGGCCACAGTCTCAAACGGCGACGGCGGCCAGTTTGAGCACTTCTTGCTGGGCCCCGACGGGCAACGGAAGCAGATCACGCAGTTCTCCGACGGCATCACTCAGTCGGTTTTCAGCCGCGATTCCGCGCTCTATCTCGTCTCGCAACATGATTCGCCTCGCGGTTCGATTCTGCGTTTGGCGCTCGACCATCCCACGCTTTCGGACGCCCGCGTCATCGTTCCGCAGGCTGACGACGTGATTGAGGAGGTCGCGGCGGGCGAACATCACATCTACGTGCAAGGCAATTGGGGCGGGCCTTCCGATATCCGAGTTTTCGATCTCGAAGGTCATGCGCAGGGAACGATTCCGATCGAGTCTGTTTCGGCGGTCTACGGAGTCGTCGCACTGGATCGCGGCGAAGTTCTCTACGAGAACGAATCCTTTGTTGATACGCCTGCGTGGTTCCGTTTCGATTCCGCTTCCGGCAAGTCGACGCGAACGCCGCTCGCCGAGACTTCGCCGGTGAACTTCAGCGACGTCGAAGTGATACGGGAGTACGCTCAGTCGAAGGACGGCACGAAGGTTCCCATGAGCATCATGAGGCGCAAGGGGACGCGCCTCGACGGCAAAAATCCCATCGAGCTCGCGGCTTACGGAGGATTCGGCGTGAACGTGGCGCCTTACTACGACATCACCGCGCGTATTTGGATTGACCGCGGCGGTGTTTTGGCGATCGCCAATATTCGTGGCGGAGGGGAATACGGCGACGAGTGGCACAAAAACGGAATGTTGACCCACAAGCAGAACGACTTCGACGACTTCATTGCCTGCGCCGAGTATCTGACCAAGTCTGGCTATACGAACCCTTCGAAACTGGCGATCCAAGGAGCCAGCAACGGCGGATTGCTGATGGGGGCGGCGCTCACTCAGCGACCGGAACTGTTTCGCGCGGTCGTCTCGGGAGTGGGCATCTACGACATGCTGCGAAATGAGCTGAGCCCCAACGCCGTCTTCAACACCACTGAGTATGGAACCGTGAAGGATCCCGATCAGTTCAAGGCTCTTTACGCGTATTCGCCTTACCATCATGTGGTCGATGGTACGCGGTACCCTGCGGTTCTCTTCTACACGGGAGCGAATGACCCGCGCGTGAATCCCATGAATTCTCGGAAAATGGTCGCACGCCTCCAGGCTGCTACGACCTCGGGCCTGCCCATCCTCCTGCGCGCCAGTTCCGATACCGGTCACATCAACAGCTCGCTCGAGGATCAGATCGATCTCGGCGCGGATTCTTTCGCGTTCATGTTCAATGAACTCGGAATGAATTCAGCCGCTACTCCTGCTCATTAACGGGGAAGCGTTCCAATGCGGGACGCGGCTTCCCAAATCGATTTCGAATTCTCTACGTCGGCTACCCATCGAACCCCTTAAGTCATTGAAACTGCGACATGCGTCCGGATATCCGTCAGACCAGAATTTGGGCATCGCACGTGCACTAAGTCCGCATGCGGGTCGCGTTCCGACACGGTCCGCATCGTCAGGTGAACGGGGAGGAAGGGGCCGTTCACAGGATGGTACGGGTCGTTCCCACCTGCCTCTGAGAGGGAAGCTAGGATGGATGACCCCATGGCTCGGTTACGCCTAGACCGAAGCCAATGGAACGCGACCTTTCGGGGCTCCTGATCCCAAGCAGGAGCCCCTTCCTTTTTCTGCGCGTGCGATAATGTCTCAGGCGCATGCGCAACATCAAACTCACAATTTCATATGACGGCGCTGGCTTTCATGGCTGGCAATATCAGCCCGGTGTAGCCACGATTCAAGGCGCTCTCAACGACGCTGCCCGCAAAATCACGCAGGAAAGAGTCGTCGTCCACGGCGCCAGCCGCACTGACGCCGGCGTTCATGCGCTCGGGCAAGTCGCGCACTTCAAGACGCAATCGGCGCTTTCGCCGCTCGAATTTCAGCGCGCGCTCAACGCGCTGCTGCCTCCTGCGATTCGCATTGCCGCCGCCGAAGAGTCGGGGCCCGATTTTCATGCGCGCTGGGCGGCGCAAGGAAAGACGTACCGTTATCGCATCTATCGAGGCCGCGTGCTTCCGCCCTTCGAACACGGTCGCGCGCTCCACTATCCGTGGCCGCTCGACGAAGACCGCATGACCGAAGCTGCGCGCCTCTTTGAGGGCGAACATGACTTCAGCTCGTTTGCCGCGTCATCCGGCTCGGAAGACGACGATCGCGACCGCGAAATGATGCGAGTCATTGACTCGTCAGAAATCGTGGGCGACTCGCGCGGCGAAGAGATCGCCTATGTCGTTCGCGGACGCTCGTTTCTTCGCTACATGGTGCGCAAGATCGTCGGCACGCTGATCGAGGTCGGAAAGGGAAGGCTCACGCCGCAGGATATTCCGAAATTGTTCGAGCTGCGCGACCGCTCGCGCTCTGGCCCCACCGTCCCTCCCGAGGGCCTGTATCTCGTCTCGCTCGAATATCCCGACCCGACCGATTCGCTCGCGTCCTCTTCTTCTCGCCGCCACGCCGCTCACGCCAAAGGCTGAATTCATGTAGACTGGCTCACAATGGACGCGGACCTCATCTACGATTGGAACGCGCACTCCGCGCCGGAAATCCCGCCCGGCCGGCGCGTGATGGTCCTCGACGAAACGCTTCGCGACGGCCTGCAAAATCCCTCGGTTCGCGATCCTTCGATCGGCGAAAAAATCGGAATCCTGCATTTGATGGAATCGCTTGGCATCGACCAGGTCAATATCGGACTGCCCGCCGCAGGTCCCCGTGCTTTTGCCGATACCGAAGCTCTCGCGCGAGAAATCATCGGTTCGGAGATGAAAATTCGCGCCAATCTAGGCGGCCGCACGCACAAGCAAGATATTCAGGCCATGATCGACATCTGCGAGCGTGTCGGTCAGCCGATTGAAGCCGCGATGTTTCTCGGCTCGAGCCCGATTCGGCGATTAGTTGAAGATTGGAGCGTCGATCATCTCCAGCGCACCACGGAAGAAGCCGTAAGGTTCGCGGTCGCAGCGGGCTTGCCCGCGATGTACGTCACCGAAGACACGATTCGCACCGATCCTTCGACGATCATCGCGCTCTATTCGACCGCGATTCGCGCGGGTGCCCGCTCAATCGTTCTCTGCGACACGGTCGGCCACGCGACGCCTCGCGGCGCATACAATCTCGTGAAATTCACGATCGAGGAAATCGTGAAGCCATCGGGCGCGAAAATCCGCGTCGATTGGCACGGGCACAACGATCGCGGCCTTGCCGTGGCGAATTCGCTTGCCGCACTTGCCGCGGGCGCCGATCAGGTTCACTGCTGCGCGTTGGGACTCGGGGAACGCGTGGGAAATACGCCACTGGAGCCGGCGCTCGTCAATTTGCGGTTGCTCGGCTTGATCGATCGCGACCTGTCGAAGCTGAAGGAGTACTCGGAAACCATCGCCCGAGCGACGAATACGGTCATTCCCCCAAATTATCCCGTTGTCGGCCGCGACGCATTTCGCACGCAAACCGGCGTGCACGCGGCCGCTATCGCCAAGGCGTACAACAAGCACGACGTCAAACTGGCCGACGCAATCTATAGCGGCGTTCCGGCGCACTTATTTGGTCTCGAACAAATCATCGAGATCGGCCCGATGAGCGGAAAATCGAATGTCGTCTATTGGCTCGGCAAGCACGGCATCGGGGCGACCGAAGATCTCGTCGATCGCATTCTCTCGGCGGCCAAACAGTCTTCGAAGGTGCTTACCGAAGAAGAGATCCTGGCGCTGGTGCCAGCGACGGCCCGGCACTAGGTCAGACGCCTCGAGGCGACTGACATGGATACTTCACAACCTCAAACCGAAATCGTAATTCGTCCGCTGCTCGAGTCCGACCTCCCGGCCGCGGACCGCATCATTCGCGTCGCCTTTGGCACATTTCTCGGCATGCCCGATCCGACCGCGTTCATGGGCGACGCCTCGATAACACGCACGCGTTGGTTCGCCGATCCGAGTTCCGTGCTCGTAGCGGACCACAACGGCAAGGCTATCGGCTCGAATTTCGCCACGAACTGGGGCAGCTTCGGCTTCTTTGGCCCGCTAACGGTCGCGCCGGAATATTGGAATCGTGGCATTGCTCAGCGGCTCCTCGGCCCGACGATGGAAATTTTCCGCCGTTGGGGCAATCGCCACCTTGGCCTCTACACTTTTCCGCACAGCCCGAAACACATGGCGCTGTACCAAAAGTTCGGATTTTGGCCCCGCGATCTGGTCGTCAACTTCGCGAAAACGGTCGACGGCGTACCCGCGCCGCCTGATGTTTCGCGTTTCTCCGAATCCAAGCTCGCCGATCGCGAAAGCCTCATCGCGGCCTGTCGCGAAGTTACGGACGCCATTTTCGAAGGCCTCGACGTGCAGCGCGAAATTCGCGCGGTCGCCGAACAGAACCTCGGCGATACGATTCTGATCTGGGATTCTTCGCGTCTCGCCGGTTTCGCGGTCTGCCACACCGGCGCTGGAACCGAAGCCGGAAGCGGCGTCTGCTACGCGAAATTCGCAGCCGTCCGTCCGAGTCCTCGCTCGGAGGAAAATTTCGCGCGTCTGCTTCGCGGCATCGAATCGTTTGCGGCATCGCGCCGCGCGCCGAAGGTCACGGCAGACGTTAACGTTGCCCGCCGCGAGGCTTTTCGCGCGATGCTTGCCAACGGGTTCCGCGCGGAAAGGCAAGGCGTGGCGATGGAAACCGGCAACGCTTCTTCCGGCTACAATCGCGCTGGCGTATACATCCTCGACGACTGGCGATAAAATCCGCTTCACGAATCGCGTGAAAGTCGCTCTCATCTGCTGTATCTTTTTCTGGATGGCCCCGCTCTCGGCTCGCGTTGCAGAAGATCCCGTCACGAAGCTCGCGGACGATCCGCGTACCACTCGCGGTCTCGCCTGGATCGACAAGAACGCTGGTTGGGTCACCGATCAGCAGATTCGCCTCACCGAGATTCCCGCACCTGAATTTGCCGAAGCGCGCCGCGGCGCCGCGCTCAAGGAACTTTTCGCGGCGAGTGGCCTCCAGATTCGTGTCGATAAGACTGGGAACGTAATCGGCGAGCGCGCCGGCTCCGACGCCAAGAGCGGGATTCTCGTCTCAGCACACCTCGATACGGTGTTCCCGCCTGACACCGACGTGCACGTCAAGCGAAGGGGCGCGCGAATCTACGCTCCCGGGATTTCGGACAACGGCGCAGGCCTTGCCGCGCTGGTTGGCCTTGCGCGTGCGCTTTCCGAATCTCGCGTTCGCACCGAGAAAACAATCG
>Ga0187770_10002585_pt1 | contig 10172 bp, 13 predicted proteins | sample 0116_SJ02_MP02_2_FD_133154 | JGI IMG/M metagenome (GOLD analysis project Ga0187770, IMG submission 133154) | Tropical peat soil microbial communities from peatlands in Department of Meta, Colombia - 0116_SJ02_MP02_20_MG | ecosystem: Environmental > Terrestrial > Soil > Wetlands > Peat | place... | reverse complement strand
TCACACTGGCATCCTCCTCGTGACAGATGACAAGGAGAAGACATACCGCGAGCTCAAGTCCAAGGGAGTGGAGTTCGACGTCGAACTGACCGAGGCCCCGTGGGGAGGAGGGAAGTACGCGATTTTCAGAGACCCAGACGGAAACAAGTTCTGGATGTAGCCCGACCATCACGCCAGCGGTGACCCGGGAGCCGATCTCACGTCAGCAAGGAGACTCCTTATCTTCCTCGCATGCGGAAAGGCATCCGATTGAACGACTCGACCAGGGCTTTCCTGAAACAAGCCTATAGGCAGTACTATTTCGGCCGGGCCGACCAAATCGAGTTCCCAAAGGACATCGAATCGAGGGAATTCGGTTACATTCCTTTCGGAGGAGGCATGGTGAGGCATCTGTCGTTCAAGAACCCAGGGGAAGCTGTAGCCGAAATCGTCAGGCAGGCGCCGTCATCGGTGTACTGCTCGAACGCCCGCTATTCGGCGCCGACGTTGCCAATGGAAGAGAAAGGCTGGAACGGGGCGGAGCTCATCTTCGACATAGACGCGACAGACATTCCCACCGGGTGCAAGAGAGAGCACGACATTTGGTACTGCGAGGGGTGTGGCCACTCTGGAAGGTTACCGAACCCGAAGAAATGCCCAAAGTGCAGGGGGAACACGGCCGAGCTGAAAGGAACGTGCAAGACATGCCTAGACGCCTCGAAGGATCACGCCTTCCGCGTCGTCAGGTTTCTCACCGATGATTTCGGCACTTCTCCAGAAGACATTCGGATCTACTTCTCCGGGAACAGGGGTTACCACCTGCACGTGTTCGACAGCAGATTCTTCCTGCTGGACCAGCAGGCCAGAGGTGAGATAGCGGACTACCTCAGAGGAGGCTCTCTGCCTGCCATCCAGACTCTGGCGGCCGAAGTGAGAAGGGGTGGAAACTGGTCCACGACTTCGGGCTGGATGAAGAAGGTTATTACGTACGTGCAAGAAAAAGAGGTGGGCTACGCTGGAACGCTGCAGAAGTTGGTCTCCGAGGCCGTCTCGTCTCAGCGGGCGATGGTCGACGCCTCTGTGACCATCGACATTCACAGGGTGTTCAGACTGGCTGGGACACTTCATGGCAATACCGGGATGCGAAAGACGCGCGTCACTTCATTCGATTCGTTCGACCCCCAGGTGGACCCCGTCGTTCTGAGTTCAGAGCCCGTCAAGGTCCAGGTGAGGTTCTGGCCCAAATTCTCAATTGGAGGGAACTCGTTCGGTCCCTTCAGGTCGACGATAGCAACAATCCCTATTTACGCCGCGGTATCGATTTTAACGAGGGGGCTCGGGGAGGTCGCCAGTTGACGGAGACGATTCTCGAGTTCATCAAGAGGCACCTCGACTCGGAGATCCAGTCGGAAGGACTGCACCAGCTTCCCAGCGACTTCTACTCCAGAATCTCACAGTACAGCCAGAAGCTCTGGCGCTCGGCGGGCTCGGGCAACTCCGACGTTTCGGTCAGGCTCATTACCAGGCAGACAGAGATGATCGAATCCATGACTAGGCAGCTGCTTGGGCTGCGGGCCAGGAAGGCGGCCTCTGGCGGTTCCTTCCTTCAGCTCCTCCCTGAGGAAAGGTATGTCTGCCTATCCCAACAGAGCTTCCAGAGGCGATTCGACGCGTTCGTCAATGCCCTGTCTGCTGGGAAGCCTGCTCATGTGGAGTTCGCCCACAGGACCGAATCCGCCAGGAGCATGACCATCCGGTTCGTTAGGCGCACCAAAGAGTTGGTCGGCGTCGACCTGAAGCGCTACGGGCCCTTCGAAGAGAATGATGTCGCTTCGCTACCGGCCGCGAGCGCGGCCATTCTAGTTGCGGGCGGTGACGCTGTGGAGGTCTACATCCGCCAGGCGCCCTAGGAATAGGAGCGCCATGTGTGGTTGCACTTCACACACCTGTAGAACTGCGTCGGTGGTTCGTCTCCGCTCCTGGTCTGCAGGAACCACCAACTCGCTTCATCATGGCCGCACTTCGGGCATTCTATCTTGGTCGTCGGAAGTGTGTTGAGCTTGTTCTCCGCGTCCCCCACGACTTTGATTGGTGCGGCGATCGCCAGCTCCTCTTCCGTCGGCTGAGTCACGGCCTTTCCAGCCTTGTTGCTGTAGCCGCAGTTGTCGCATACGTTTGTAATCATGACTTCACGGGGGCCCTTGATCTGCTTCAGTTTGAGCCTCGTGCCGCACTTCGGGCAGAACTTCAGCCTGGCCCACCGCCGAGTTCTTTCTCGACGCTCTCGTAAAGCTCATGGGTGGTCTCCACCGCTCTCTGGACGCTGCTGACAAATGCCTTTTCGGGCTTTACGCGCTGGGCCCTCACCTTCAAGACCAGCTTCTTGACTAGAGGGTGGGGTGGCAACACGCCTGCGAAGGTAACGCTCTTCTCCTCGAGAAGCTCATGGTGGACTATCTCAGCCAAGGAGTAGTCCTCCCCGACTATCTCGACCGTCAGCCCCTTCTCATCTTCGCTGGTGGTCTGAAGCTGCAATTTGCTTGACGTGCCGTCGGAATCCTCGTTATAAATGGTGCGGCACGGATTGATGAATCCCCCCCTCGGCGCGGTGTGCTTCGCGCTTCTTGCGTAGACGACGGGAGTTGAAAGAGGCGAGCGCCACTGGGTCAGGGATGCGTTCCCAAGCTCACGGCTGGATTGGAAACCTGCCGAAGTCGGCTGCGAGCTTTCTTTCTTCGACGTTGCCGCATTCGTCACACTTGGCCTTGTTCCCGCCCCTCAGCAGTGACCTCCCACAGCTCCCGCAGAGGGCGTACATTACCCCCATCTCGTCTTCGTTGACTGACAGGTGGATGATTCCGTTCAGGAGGCTAAACACCCTGCATCTGACGACGTCACCCAGTTTGACCGGCGGTCCCCTCGGACCCCCTCTCCCCCTGCGATCGCTCCGGAGGGACAGTGAACCCGTGAAGTCCTTGTCGGTCGGCTTCCCGTTCAAGTAGCAGATCTTGACGTTAGCAGAGCCCGCCTGCGCCCCCTCGACCTGCCCCACCACAACGTCCCCCACCTTGATGACGCCCGCCTCTGCGGCAGGCTTGACCGAAATCTCCATGTTCTTCGTGTCTCGGTGCACCCTCCCGACCACCAAAGCCCTGATCAGACCGGAGTCGTCGTAAGCGTGCGGGCCGGGAAGGAACTCCTCAGAAACGGCCAGTTTGTCTCCCGGGAGCACTATGGGAGTCTTGTCCACTCTACTCTCGCCTCCGCGCCCGTCCCACGGTCAGTTCTATCCATTTAGGTCTTTGAAGGAACTCCCCAAGCTCCCTGCCGTCCAGGAGTGCGACAAGAGCGTCCGCCTGCGGAATCGAAAGCACGGGCCGGTCGAAATTGAAACCGTCGATGGAAATCCTCGGACACGCGGTTTGCACGAACGCCTCAATGTCCCTTTGCGGGGCCAACCGCTCTGGGGTAATGTCCCTTAGCGCCAGCTGGACCACCTTGCGGCCATGCGCCTCCAGTCTATCCGATATCCACCTGCTCCGGCCCAGCATCTTCTGCCCCTCTTTCAGCCCGGTGATTACTCCGAAGACCCTGGCGTCCATGGCCTTGTACACGGCCAGAATGGCCCTCTTCTTCCTCTCTTCGGCCGCGGCCGCCATGTCTGTAACCTCGTTCATGTAGGGGTCAAGCATGTACGTAGGCTTGCCCGTGGCCAGCGCCAGTCCCACAGCGTGAAACTCGCTCTCCCCAAGGAAGCAAAAGGCGTCCACTTTGTCGCGCAGAGGGAAGACCGTCGAGAAGTCACAGCCGAACATCTGGCTCCCCAGCAGAAGGTTGTTGTTCCTGCCAACGAAGACCTCAAAGCCCATCGCCTCGAGCTTCGCCTTGACCGGCAGAAGCTGTTGCATGTGCTGGCTGAAGGTGACCAACCCTATCCTCCTGCTCCCCCGTAGGAGCGGGCCCGCCTTCGCGACCACGTCGTCGAAGGCGACGTCGTCTACGGCATCGATGAGGTAAGTGAAGTCGCCCACCATATTCACTGCCGCGTTGTGTCCGATGTGAAGCGCCATGTCGGCCTGCAAGTCCCTTACATCCCGGTCAGCAGTGTCGCAAATCCCGAAGCAACTGTCGCCTGCAAGAATGCACTTGACTCCGTATTTTTCCTTAAGCTTCTCCATGAGCTCCCGTGTCTGCCGCAGCAGGCCGCCGGGGGCATTCACTACAATTACTGCGGGCTTCTTCTGTTCGACGAGCTCGTAGACGCGAGCCTCGTCAATCCTAACGGTCATTGAGCGATCGGCTTCTGAAGCTCCGTGACTTCGGTCCTGGTCTTCATCGGGAGCTTCGTCGCGGCTGCCTTCATCGCCATTTTCCCTTTCTCCATGTTCTCAGACTTCAAGCTCAGTTCGAGGACAGTATCCCCGATGTCGACCCGCGCGGCGAGCCCGATGGGCTTCCCGAACGCCTTGCGCATCCCCTCTTGGAGTCGGTCAGCCCCGGCCGTTGCAATCATCTTGTTCTCTCTGAGTATTATGTGAGGGTACGACACCACTTTCAGGAAGAAGTTCTCTTCGCCGATTGCAGCCACCTTCTTGCTGGCAGCGACCCTCGCTGCCTCAAGGGCGTTGTGCCTGATCTGGACCTTCCCCTCTGAGATGAGTCTGAACAGGTAGTCGTAATCGGGTCTGCTCTTCCCGGTCGTGAAACGAGCCACTTTGGGGTTCGGTGCGCCCGGGGCGAACTGCTTGCTCGTGTATGCCATTCCCTTCCATTGACGGTAATTCTTACCATGCATCAGCGCTTCACAGGAGTAGAGTCCGCCTTTTGGCTCTCCTAATTAACCTTCACGAAACAGGAGTCAATGCCTTGAAGTGGAGTCGAGAAGCGCTCCATGGTGTGCCTCGCACGACCTCCTCCTTTCCTCACACTCTAGGCTAACGATCAGGGCCCCTACTGCGGCCAAGCCGAGAAGTGCCAGGGATGCAATGTCCGTCAGCCCACCGCTATGTTCGAACAGGCTAGGCTCATGGTGACGGTCTGTCCTTGCTCAAGGTGAGTCAGCGTGTAAATGTCAGCGGTGGTCATTGTCCACGAATCACATGTCACGGTCGTGTTTGAAATCTTGACGATATACTGGTCTCCGCCGCCGGTGTTCACCATAGTGTAACCTTGGAATGTTCCTGAGACATACGTGCTTTGCAACTGCCTCTGGCTGAAATACGAAGCAACACTCCAGACCACGAAAATCAGGATGACCGCGACGACGACGATGACGACGACATGCCCAATTCCTCGCCTCTCCCTCGTTTTCACTCATCCTCCTCGAGTTTGCCGAGTAGCGCCAGGCGCAACACGACCGCCTTCCTGATGAACGCGCTCTTCGATTCGTGCATTTCCTTGGCAGTGCTGACAATCAATTCGTCGAGATCTTCCCTCAGTGGAAAGCAGGCGGTAGCCAGTGCATCGGACTTCGTAGGCGTACCTACCAGTTCAACCTGAAATCTCCAGACTTCCACGTCAGTGTGGACCATCGGCAACTTCACTTCGTCTGGAATCGCTATTATGAAGCGCCCAGCTCCTGACTTCTTTGCGGCGTTCAGCTTCCTGTCCACATCGTTCGGGAATATGTAGCATTCGACCACAGCCTTCTCTGAGCCTCTTTTCGCCACGATGTCTGCCACGTCATCATCTCCAACACGTTTGTCGATTTCGATGTCCTTGTAGCCTTCTGAAACCAATCGTTCGATGGCGTGTCTCCTTAGTTCCTTGTGCGTCAGCGCCTCGGGCACAGCTTTCGCCTGATGGCGGTACCCGCCTGTATATTAATTAAACTTATAGGCGTATTCCAAGAGAACATATTAGAAAAACTATAAATAACGTTTAGTGCCACACGCGTGACGGTGAAGAGGAGTTGGTGGATTTCTCCGATCCTGTAACGGACATGGCAATCATCATACTTCTCTTGATTGTCGCATGGTTCGCCGTATCCACATGGAGGAGGGTGAGGCCAACTGAAAAGGGGCTGATTGAACGCCTAGGGATGTATCACAAATTTGCCGAAGGCGGGCTCACATTCGTCCTCCCGTTCATAGACAAAATAATCAAAGTCAACGTTACGGAGAGGATGACGCCTGTTGAGCCTCAAGAAATAATCACGAAGGACAAGGTCTTCCTCAAAGTAGACGCCGTAATCTTCTACAAGATCAAGCCCGACGAGGTTTCCGTCAAGGCGTCCGAATACAACGTGGCTAACTTCGCGGCGCAGATCGACACCCTAGCCAGAACCGTGCTGAGAGACATCATAGGAGGCATGGACATGGTGGATGCCAACACTTCAAGATCTCAGATAAATGAGAAGCTCCTCGAGCAACTTGAGCAGCTGACAAACAGCTGGGGCATTCACATAACACGCGCCGAAATCAAGGACATCATTCCACCACTAGACTTGGTCACATCGATGGAAGAAGTGCTCAAAGCAGACAACGTGCGCCAGGCCAACGAGAAGAAGGCGATTGCAGTGAAGGTCCTGGCCGAAGGCGAGGCGAACGCTGCCGTCGCGACCGCAGAAGGACAGAAGAAGTCACAAATTCTGAGAGCCGAGGGAGAAAGACAGTCAGCAATCTTGGTCGCCGAGGGCCAGGCGAAGGCCACAGAACTGACGCAGACCGCGCTCAACAAGTACTTCGTGGACAACGCAAGGGCATTCAAAGAACTGGACGTGACACAGAACGCGCTGATGAACAACACCAAATTCATCGTCCCCGAGGGGAAGTCGCTTACCCTCATCATGGACGAACGAAGGAACCTCGCGGACACGGTCACGCCCGTCCAATCGGACCCGAACAACCGGTCTAATCCGCCCAAGAAGAGCATGGGCTCCTAGCCTCTGCGGGGCTCGCCTTCGCTGTCAACGGCTTCGGCTGCGAGCTCTCACATTTATTACGAGAGGCTCTGAACTCGGCAGAGCCGCGGATGCCCTATCTCCTACCACGCTCCCTTTGGGCTACCCACAGAGTCGCCCTCGTCACCGCGTTCGGCAGCCTCTCGAACCTTGAAGCGTGCAGCATTATGACGCGGGGAATCTTGAAGCTTGAGACCCCCTGCGAAAGGGTCAGCGTGTTCGACCTCGTCAGCCCGGCTGCTGCATCGATACCGCGGCTTTCCGGGGTTCTCAAGGCGGCGCCGATGATCGACTACATAGACGGGAATCACGCCGAACCCTCGGCACTGGTGGAAGCCATCATCCGGAACGTGGACACCGTCCCCACCCTGTCGCTGAGCGGTTATGACATCGACGTGGGCGACTACGAGGTACTGGTAAGGTCCCTCCTCGACGAGTTCAGGGCGAAGGGCTTCAGGAAGATCCGCCTCCTCCGGCCCAAGGGCAACGAGCTGAGGGCTGAGGACGTGCTGTCACGCAGGTCGCTCGACGTCGTGGCCTTTCCCTACAGGGGGGGTTATGCCTTGGGACCCACGGCTTGGGTGCCTGACTCCGCTCGTATGAGAGAAAGGGGGGTCCGCAAGCCCGCCCCACACTCTGAGATCTCGCTGTCACCCCGGCTCGCCGGTCTCCTTCTGAACCTCACGGGGCTCCCGGCCGGGAAGACCATCCTGGACCCCTTCTGTGGTTCGGGGACGATACTCTCGGAAGCTCTTATCAGGTCCTACAGGTGCCTTGGCTTCGACTCGAGCAAAGGCAGGCTCAGGGACGCGAGGAGAAACCTGAGTTGGCTGGCATCGGACCTTCGCGGAGCAAAATTCAACCTTCGAGAAGGAGACGCGAGGGACCTTCCGGCGGTCCTCGGGAGTACGTTGGCTGACGCGGTGGTTACGGAACCCCTCCTTCTCCCATCCCTGACGGCCAGGCCACGAACGGAGACCGCGACCTCTCTGGTCGAATCGGCGGGGCGGGTCTACGCGGACGCCCTCGAGTCAGCCGCCCGAGTGCTCTCGCCTGGAGGGAGGATTGTCATCGTCGTTCCCGTCGTCCCGACGATGGAAGGGAAGGAGGTGTCCATCACCCTGGACGGAAAGCCCTTCGGTCTCAGGCTGCACCAACCCGGTCCGATCAGCTTTGACTATCCAGTCAGGCTTTCCTTCGAGAGTACCCGCTGGGTGAGGCGCGCCGTCTACGTCTTTGAGTCCAGGTCCTGAAGCTCCCCCATCCTCAGAGTTGCCTTTCTGAAGACGCCGCTGAACATTTGCAGCTGTCTGTCGGTCAGACCCGACCCGGCAGCGATTCTCTTCACCGCCTCCCTGAGGTTCCTCGCCTTGTGAGGCTGCAGCCTCGAGGCAACTGCCAACCTGTAGAAGCTGTCGGCGAAAACCCTGCGCGCTGTCTGGCTCTGTGGATGCCCTCCCCTGGCGTGCCCCCTCGAGATCACGTAGAGCATGATTGCGACTGCATTCCCCAGGTTAAGCGCCCTGTACGAAGGTGAAGTGTCGATCGTCGTCGTCAAATCGCACATCCGAATCTCTTCGTTGGTGAGTCCTGTCGTGTCCCTTCCGAACACCAAGGAGGATGGCTTGGAAGCCACAAGCAACTCGCGGACCCCTTCGGGCCTGACTACCTTGCGAATTACGTTCGACCCCTTCGTGGCGCGGACCGCGGTGGTAGCCACCAACAGCTCGTTTACTTCCCTGAGCCTCCGCAGGGAGATGGTTTCCGCGTCGTCGAGAACCCTCGCCGCGTGGGAGGCGTAGACTGCCGCTGCTGAGATGTCGACCTGAGGGTTCACCAAGTACAGCTTCTTGACGCCGAAGTTCATCATCAGCCTCGCTGTGTGGCCGAGATTCACTGGATAGTGGGGTTCAACAAGCGTCACCGAGACGCCTTCTGGGACCATGCCGCCACTTAGCGCCGGCGGGATAAATCCCTCGCTAAGGATGCCGTCCGGCAGATTTCGTGGACTTCACCAGGGGCAAGGGAGTATACCCTTCTCCTTCCGAAGTCGTCTGCTAACGGTTGGAGCCCGAATTGCGCGAGGGCGGAGGAGACTTCGCGCCTTCTCAGGGAGAAGAGCTTCTTGATGTTGGAGATTTCCCCCTCGGATAGCCTGAGCTTAGGTCGCACGTCAACTAGCACAGAGTTGACCCGTGGCGGAGGCGAGAACGCGTCTCTCCTGACCCTGGCGAGCCTCCTGATCCCTGAGGAAATCTGGGCGATGGCGGAGACCGCTCTGTAATCCCTGCTTCCAGGGGGCGAAAGAACCTTCCTGACGAAGTCCTCCTGCAGGAGGACCACTGCTCTGTTGTACTCTACTTGGCTAATCCATTCTACGAAATCCTGAGACCGAGAGTACGGGAGACTCGACACCAGCACGTCGAACTTAGGTCTCTCAGAGAAGGCGTCGACACGGTGCATGCGGACCCTGGTTCCGCGGGATCTCGCGAGAGTCTTCTTGTAGTTGTCTGGGTCAACCTCGTATCCATCCAGCCTGGCGCACATGCCCGCTAGTCTCTGTGTCAAGACCCCTTCGCCTGTCCCGATTTCGACTACCGACTCAGTCTCTTTCACCATCGCGGCTGAAATCATCAACCGGATCGCGTCCGGGTCAATGAGGTAGTGCTGGCCTAGGCTATGCCGTTTCATCTCTTCACAAACAAGCTGATTCTGGAACCTCCTGAGAGTTCCTCGACTATCCTCTTGGCTACCATCTTTGATGGTTCACGCAGCCCAACGCGATTCTGGATGTCTTCGAAGCTGCTGAATAGCTGCTTCTCTCTCATGGCTATTATCTCCTTCATGAAGGTCTTGCCTATCCCTGGAATCAACTCTAGTCCGTGCAGTCGAGGGGTCAGGGGCTGAAGCTCGTTGAAGTACGCGACGTACCTCGCTTCGTTGGCCTTCACGAGGTTCTCGACGACGGCGGGAAGTGTCCCTTTGGACTCGGATGTGAGCTCTTCGAAGGTCAGCTTCCCCAAGACGCTGATTATCTTCTCGCGCCCCTCTTTCCCAATCTTGACCTTCTCGCCTACATCGAAGTTCTGATTCTCCATCGCGAGGAGTTCAAGTAGGGTGAGCCTCTCCTCCCCTATGGCCTGCACCACGGGGCCCTCTCTCCCCTTGATCACCACGGACTTACCTCTTGGGAGGAAGTCCAGCACGTAAGCGAACTCCTCGTATTTCTTGTCGGCTGAAAGCAATTCCGGAAAGGCACCTCCGATGACTACGCTACTGTAGGGTGGGTTCC
>Ga0187770_10002584_pt1 | contig 10173 bp, 4 predicted proteins | sample 0116_SJ02_MP02_2_FD_133154 | JGI IMG/M metagenome (GOLD analysis project Ga0187770, IMG submission 133154) | Tropical peat soil microbial communities from peatlands in Department of Meta, Colombia - 0116_SJ02_MP02_20_MG | ecosystem: Environmental > Terrestrial > Soil > Wetlands > Peat | place... | reverse complement strand
GCTCCTTTCTGTTGTAGGGGCGGCGGTTGCGGTAGTTGTGGTCATCCTACTTGTCGCCGCGGCAATAAGCCCGCATCCACCAAGCCCAGGCCTTGATTATAGCGGTTACAGCAGTTACTATAATAGTTATTTTACAGGCAACGGCTGGACCTTGGTGCAGCCGTTTTCGAAGTCTACTAACGACCGAGGGAATGCCGTTTATACAGGAATTGTGAGCAACGTGACGACAGGCCACCAATACTCAATTGTGGTCGAACTGACGGCATCACAAGCTGATGCGAAGTCCGCGTATGACCAAACGGTGGCGCAAAAGACACCAGGATTTACGCCCCGACCTGACATAGTCGCAAACGATACGGCTAAGAATCCTAAATACATCGAAGAATGGGCGGGCCAAAACGGACAAACGTCGTACTTGTACATTTTCTACCAAAATAATCCCGATGTCTACCCGTCATGGCAGTGTATTACCCAATCGGAAACTTGGTAAGCCCAAGACTTAGACGTCCTGGCGCCGCGAGACGCAACACGTAGGCGGTCATTTGTTCTAATTAGAAAGGTAGCCGCTCACGGATCTTTTGCCGGTCGTTATCCTGAAACTGCAGTAGAGCGCTGTCGTGTTAATATTAGATTGACCCAGCACCTGATACAGTCGCTTCATTAACCCCGTGCCGCATGCCGCTTATTGAAAAACTGTGCCCTGAACGTATGCGGGGGGATGTTCTCGCTTCTCAGTGACCCGTAACCCTTGACAATCTTCCGAGCCCACGCTCAGCAGAGGCTTTGCCCTCCTCTAGACAGCGGGCGGTCTTTCGTTATTGTCCTGCTTAACATCACCTACAACTCGCGAGCAACTGTCCCCTCTTTCCCTCGAACGAGATTCAACACTCGCACGGTCACCGAGAAGCGCTTCAAGCTGTGAATCCTCGCCGTCTCACATATGTATTGTCCAACGCAACCGATCGCTGCGTGCCCCCGCGCGTCTTCTTCTTGAAGCGGCTTAGCGGTGAGCGACGTGCCACACTTGGGGCAGAAGCGATTTGGGCGAGTAATCGTGCTTCATAGCTGGGACAAAAACGTGATAGTCTGCCCTGCAAGCGCCGCACGGGATTGGCTGCGCTGGTGATGCAGTTGATGGCGGACGACGCGGGGGGTGGGGCAGAGGGACGCGTTGTACGGTCAGCTTTTGAGCGCCGCGTCGATGCTTGCGTTTACGAGAACCCACAAAGCGACATAAACCTGTTTTCGAGTCCAAGAGCAGCTTGGTTTGAAAAGAGTGCTCATTTAAGTTCACTGAAATCAGATTCAAAGACAGAACGACGAGCTTCCGCCTCTCGCTGAGCTGCGTGCCAGATTTGGGGCAGAAGAGAACGATATCGGCGAGGGGCGCGCCGCAGCGCGAGTAAAGTGCGACGGGCTCCTCTTACAGAGCTGATATGATTGTGTGATATCCGTTCCTAAATCCTTTTTTTGACCAATGCAGTTGACCATCCGATAATAACGGAGGCCGTCAAGCTGTTCTTTTCTTTCGCTGCCTGTTCTGAACTTATCCTAATGCAACTGACATTGTAGGCGTCTTTTACTAACTACTCGCCGAATTTTCGCTAGATTTCTCGCATAGGCACTCAGTTCTTTCACTTACCGCCAGTCAAACGGGTGCCGCACTTGCGGCAGAATCGCACGTCCGCTGCAAGCGTTGCACCGCAATGCCGGCAGAACTTAGTCGTGAGCGCCCCGCGCTCCGGGCCGTCGTGAGGCCCGAATCCTCCGGCGGACTTGATCGTCTGAGCTTCGGCCGGCTGGCTACCCGCAGCCGTCGCCGCACCGGTCATTATTTCAACCATTTCATCCGGGCTCATCTGTCGGCTTGCCTGCTGCGACTCGAGAGACCTCGCTACGGGCTTGTTCGGCAGCGGCCCTGGCGGCTGCGGGGAGGTCTCTTGCGTGGGAGATGGTATCGGAATGCCAAGAACGACTGAAATCGACTCAGCGAGTTTGAGGATATGCTGCTCGAGCGGCGGCGTGAGGGCGTCAAGCCAGTGTTGGGCACTGATGAAAAACTGAAGCGAGCGGCTTGGCTCGCAGTCCTCGATTCTGAACGGAATGATGGGAATGCCGTCGTGGACGGCGCGTTCCGCCTCGCGCTTGACGAATTTCGAGGCGTTTGCGTGAGACGAGAAGATGAGGACCATCATCTTAGCGCTATCGATGGCGCTGACGATGGTATCGGCGTAGTCCATTCCAGCCAAGATGTCGCGAGGCGCTATCCAGCAACGAATGCCTCGTTCTTCAAGCTTGGCGCAGACCGCGTCAGCCGTGGTCTTGTCGACTGTGGCGTAACTGATCATGACATCATGCGGCACGGAGATCACCCCGTCAGACTCTCTCATTTTTAAGCCGGCTTGTTACTTGCTCTTCGAGTATGGCTCGTGCACGTATTAAACCTGATGGTTTGACGTTGATAAGAACGTATCCTGCATTTTTGGCAGCGCGGATATCGCACGTGCTCCCGAGCACACGCACAATGACCACTATTTTTGGCCCTAAGCGAATTACAGCAAGTTGTTCGCAGTCGTTGGTCACAAGAACTGGGTTTAGTGCGATTAACTTTGATATAGCGTATTTCGCTGAATGAATATTCTCAATGCTCTGGGCGGGTGACTCTAAGTACGCGAAGTATCCGCAGTCACCCTCAAGACGCTGTGGGAACGACCAGTTGTGGCGGCAGAGCGGATGCCGCAAGGGCTGCGCCAACGCTTGTCACGGGGGGAACAGCTGCGACAAATGCAGCAGAAAAAAGCGACGGCGGAAAAAGCAGTAGCTGCATAGGAGCAGAGATAGACGAAATTTAATAAAGCGGTGCTTGTGCGCGCGACCCCTTCTTCAATTGGCGAATGCAATAGAGGCAACACTACCGATTATTAGTGAGTTTAGTAAGCGTTCTTGTTATAAATACTGGTCTGCGGCTGGATGTGTGGACCTTTTGGCCAGAGAGGGCACGATAACTGCTGTGCAAGAACATTTCGTAGCAGGTGTCGTGGAAGTTCGAAACAAAGTAGTTAATTCAACGTGAGTTATCCGCATCTCTGTCAGAAGATAGAATATATGTAGACAGAGTCATACTAATCGCGCTAAACAAAATCTACGAATCACTCCAAAATCAAGGCACGCCCCCTGCGCGAGAAGAAAAAATGTGACGGCTTATACGAAAGTTGCAAAAACCAAGACAAAGGGCCTCATTTTGTGTATGATACTAACCGCCCTGGAAGAAGGTGTGACAAACGATACAAGAAACGCGGAAACGCTTGAGAGTTGCGATCTGGTGGATCATTTTCCACGCTTCTTCGAAACGTATCACGGGACAGGGTCACCTTAAGCGCATAAGCTCCCGAAGGGGGATTCATTGGCAGAAAAAGACGGTAAGGTTGATCGGGCGTGGTTTGAGAAGCAGCTGAAGTGCTACACGGCTCTGAAGTCACGTTACCATCTCTACGCTATGACGTTGCAGGGCGTGCTGGAAGCAGTAGCGAAGAAATACGCGCCGCAAGCGATCGTGCAGACGCGATCGAAATCCCTCAAGAGCTTCGCTGAGAAGATCGTCCGCGACAGCGTGACGTTAGACGACCCGTGTCACCAGTTAACCGATCTCTGCGGCGGGCGCGTAATCACCCACACGCGCGACGAAGTCGACGCCGTCTGCAGCTTCATCGCGGAACACTTCGACATCGACTGGGACGCCAGCGTCTCGATCGAACAACGGCTGAGTCCCACTGAGTTCGGGTATCGTTCGGCGCACTACGTCGTCACGCTGCGCCCAAGAACCTTCTCAGTCGGTGAAGACGAGATCGTCATCCCGAACGACGTGCGCGGCATGAAAGCAGAGATCCAAGTGCGTACGCTGCTGGAACACGCGTGGATCGAATTCAGCCACGATCGAAGCCACAAGAGTGCATTCAAGATCCCAGCAAAATGGGAGCACGAGCTTGTGCGCCTCGCCGCCGTGCTCGAGGAGGCGGACGCGTCGTTCACCCATATCGACACCGGGCTTCGCGAGTATGCGAGCAACTACGAGGCATATCTGGAGCCTGCGAGGATGCGCGAAGAGATCGAGCGCCTCCGACTTGTCGCGGACGTGGACCCGCAGAATGCCGCGTTGATCGATCGCATCGGTAAGCTCCTTATGGACCTTGGCGAGTGGAAAAATGCTGTGGAGATCCTTTCGAGCCTTGCCGCCTCAGGATACCAGCCCCTTCTGAAGGATCTAGGCGTTGCCCTCTGCATGCTCAACAGCTCTAATCGAAAGAGCCCGGGTTACCGCCAAGGCCAGAAGTATCTCGAGACTGCCAGCTCGCCCCCGCACGTCGACGCCGACGCCCTGCTTAATCTGGCAGAAACGTGGAAGGACATAGATGAGAACAAGGTTCGTGAGCTGTACCGCGCTGCGTTTGAAATCGAGCCACGGGATCCCTTTGTGCTGCGCAACTTTCTCGAGTACGAAATCGCGTGCCGGCGGGACAGCACCGTGCTCCAGCTAATGCCACCGACTATAAAGGCGGCCATCGAGCGATGTCGGGACCACATCGACGTGGGTATGAACCTGCCGTCGGCGTTCTACGCCACCGGGATGTTCTACCTCCTGCTCAAAAAGCCGTATGCGAGCCTCGCGGCGTACGCCAAAGCGATCGACCTCAGCTCGGCCAACTGGATGATCGACAAGTCGCTGCACGGCCTAAAGCGTCTCTCGGTCATTCGAGCCGAGGTTCCGGGGTATGAGTGGGTCGAGCAGTTGCTCCTTCTCGCGTGCGCGAGTGCCGGGAAGCAGAGGAGTCAGAAGGCACGGCAGCAAATAAAGAAGCTCACGCCGCGACGCAGGAGTATCTCCGGCCCTGCGGTCATCGTTGCCGGCGGCTGCGACGCCCGGATTGACACGCTGCTGGCGGACTATCGCGAACTGCTGATTGAAGCGTTCAAGGACTATCGAGGCATCGTGATCTCAGGCGGCACAACTGCCGGGGTGAGCGGTCTCGTCGGCGACATCCAGGACCGGTACAAAGAAGATATCACGACGATCGGATACGTCCCACAGCTAACCCCGGTTGACGCAACCATCGACAGGCGCTACAGCGAGATTCGCAGGACGGATGGGTCAGACTTTAGCCCCTTGGAAGTGCTTGACTACTGGGGCGATCTCATCGCGTCCGGAATCGCCCCTGCGAACGTCAAGCTCATCGGTATTGAAGGGGGGCAGGTCTCTGCGGCGGAGTACCGCATCGCCCTTGCCCTCGGGGCAAGCGTTGGCATCGTGGAGGGAAGCGGATTCGAAGCCGCGAAACTGCTTTCTGACCAGGACTGGCACGCGTCGCGGAATCTTTTTCCTCTTCCGGCCGATGCACTCACGATACGGACATTCGTCGCGTCCGAGGCCCCTGCGCTCGAGCCCGACGTTCTGGAGGCCGTCGCACAAGCGATTCACGAGGAGTACCGCGAGAGTCAACGCCGCACGAAGCTGCAGGGGGATCCCTCGATGGCCGACTGGAGCGATCTCAAGGACAACCTTAAGGAGTCTAACCGGCAGCAGGCCAATGACATCGTCAGCAAATTGCGAGAGATCGGATGCACGGTGCACAAAGTGGGCGAGGAGAACGCCACACCGATGCATCTCACTTATCAAGAGATAGAACGCCTTGCCGAGAGAGAACACGCGCGCTGGATGATCGAAAGACTGCGCGACGGCTGGCACTGGGGGCCGGAGAGGAGCGTGGAAGATAAGATCACGCCCTACCTCGTGCCCTGGCATATGCTGTCTGAAGAGGTCAAGGAACTCGATCGCAACCCCGTGCGCGAGATACCGCAGTTGCTTGCAAAAATGGGGATAGAGGTCCGGCGATAGTAGTAGTGGAGGAGAAGGGTGCATATGCGCCCACAGCGCAAAAATGAGACCAAGCCCGTGTGTTGGCGTGAAGACGTCCGCTGATGATATGCACGACTCTTCAGAAGATCTGAGCACGTGGGGACGTCTTGCCGATGTGCTCCTTATCTGTCAGCAGCAGATCGAAGGAGGGTATGAGGACGCCGACAATGAGGCGAATCACTGCGAACAGCAGCACAGGAACTTGACCATCGTCGTCGCCGTCGCAGGAAGCGCTGCCGTCATCGCAGGAATTTTTCGCAGCTTTACGCCAATGTTGCTTCTCGGAGGGGTTGTTGAACTTATCGCTATCAGTGCCCTGACAGCGGGCATTTGGTCGAGGCGACAGCCTGCGTGGTTCCTCGCGCGCCACAGGGCAGAGCGCTGTCGTTTCCTTAAGTTCCGCTTCATTGTTGATCCCGCGTTGTGGACAGGGATCCATACGCAGCGCGCAGAGCGCATTGACAAGCTCCCATCGGAAATGGAGGAAATACGACAACTGGACCTTCCAGAACTCCAAACATGGGCAGAAAAGGGCATGCTCCCCCATTCGCCCGTGCGTGGCGCATCGTATACTGCCGCGGCGGACGACCTTCGTCAACTAATTGACTATTACGTCAGAAAGCGCTTGTGTAACCAAATGAACTGGTTCAACAAGCGGGTGCAGCAGTTTTCCCGAAGGGACCAGGCGCTCAAACGCTTGCCACCCTCGTTGTTCTTTGGCAGCATCTTTGCAGCATTGCTTTGCTTCCTGTACGATGGGCTTGTGAACCTCACGGGGGCACCCGAGCAAATCTCTCTCCTTGGCCTAAGCATTGGGGTGATCGTTGCATTCAGCCTCGTTGGGGCGATTCTAGCGGTGTTAGGGGGTGGGCTCAACAAGTTTCGATCGGCGTTCGAGCTTGCCCGCAACACGAGCCGCTACACGGCAGCGCTCGAAGGCCTGAAGCCGTCGTACGACGCTTTGAAAACTGAGCTAAAAAACCTTGATGCCACCGGAGGAGGTCGCGCGCAGACGGACGCTTCAGCCATTTTTCATCATATGTGGCGGAGTGAGCAAATCATGGAGGCCGAGCACCGTGAGTGGCTACGCCTGATGATACACGCGGGCTGGTACTGATGATCAACTCCAGCTTCTCCTCCTCGGGCGATATCGCCCAAAGGTCCATAAACGTCGCAGATCAGCGCCCCGCTCATCAGCTCTTTTATGCACGCCAGATAGCGGCCAAACGTCAAAGTCGTAGGGCAAACACGTGCTCGCTCGTTCAAACGCTAGAGAGAAAGTACGACGAGAGAACGCGGCCTAAGCCAAGTGGCGATAACGCGCCAGCAACAATGGTCAGGCGTTGAAGCGAGATATGATATCCCCGGCAGACCAGAGCGATATTCTGGAACCTCCTCCATACACGTTCTTTTCGACTAATCCGTCCTGCAGCTGAACGACAACGCTCAAGAGACGTTAGCGTCGTATCAGTGTTAGGTTTTTCTTGATGACCGAAAGACCGTAAAGAAGGCAGGTTATGTCGGATAACAAACCAAGAGAGATCTCAACAGGCGGCATCGGTTCAAAAAGGTTGGAGGCAGTTATGGTATGAGACATAAGCGAACGCATACGCAAATGATAGCAATCAGGGGATAATTACTATGCAGGAGAGACCACATCGCACTCTGTCAAAACAGAGACTGCAGCCCAGACACAGGCGCCCCGACATCACCATAACAGCGCGTTGTTTTATGAAGAGCATCATCCGTACCAGGCACGCAATGTCAATCTGGTTCACGAAGCTGAGCAAAAGGCGGCTGGTGTCAATACCTGGATTGCTGGTGCGCTTACATATTAAGACTGTTGGAACAATGTGGACCACATATGCTGTTAGGGGCTTGCTGCTGTCGGATTACTGGCCATTCTTGGCCTGCTTAGCCCCATCGTCGCCTTACTCGTCTTGTGGATTTCGCAAACACTCCTTCAGCTTACTCTCTTGCCTATTCTTATGGTGGGGCAGAACGTCCTCGGACGAAAGTCAGAACTCCAGGCCGAAGAGCAGTTTGACACGACGATGAGCAGCTGCAGCGATGTCGAACATATTATGCAACATCTCTCAGCCCAAGATGCAGAACTGTTGCGCCATACTCGCACGCTGATCCGCCTGTTGGAGAAACGTCATCTCGCTGCAACAACTGGAGGTAGAAGTCACTTCTATCAGTCATTTCGGAGATGGCTCTGCACAGTCACAGTCGGCAGCCCACATTCCCAGTACTTCCGCTCCTGCCGAGAGCGAGAAGTAGAATGCGTGAGCGAGAGAACAGGTTGCATTTCGTAGCTGTTCTCTTGCCTCACAGGAGAGCGAAAGGCGAAATTGGAGGTTACCCGAAGAAACCACAAAATTTTGAAGAACAGAAAGACAAGGAAGAGAAAGAACCGTTCACGCGGTCAGAGCTACGTTCCGCGCTGCGCGGTCTCCAACCCGCTGTTTCTTATTCAACGTCCATATAAGAATTGCGCCCAGCAAGAACGGAACCATGACAGTAGTGCGTTAATAATCAGCAGTAAGGAATGCACGAGTACCAGCTCTTTTGCAACGCATGGCTTTTTTGCTGCGGTCGGCGAAATAGCCTTAGATAATGTTAAACTCTGCGCAAACTATGGGAAGAAGCTTCCTTTTTCTAACGGCATGATAGTGGCACGCCCTGTAACGCACGCAGTGCACGCATCGCCAACTCGCGCTAGGCGCAGCTTGCTAACCTCGAAGAGTCGATCGCCTCGTGGGGACGGCATCCCCAGAACAGCTCGCGGGCTCAAACCTACACCACCCGACGGTGCTCGACTTCTTCAACCTCCTCTATAACAGCCTTTCGACGCGGATTTTTAATACATTTGAAGCGAATGAGTCGAATTGCTCTTAAATCTTGAGGCAGCAAGACGTTTCATTCGCTCTTATCGTGTCTTCTCTCTTTCGAGCTTTGGTCTGCTGAGTCTCGTCGAATCATATGTCCCTAGGAGACCTTCCTCGTGGTAATAGGTCCGAAACGCCGCATTCTGACATAAATCCAGACGAGTACGAACCTTCTTCAACGCTCGGAAACGGCGCCTGCAGCTTTAGACAAACGCGAACGAGTTTATGGTTTGTTGGACATCGTTGAGCGAGCCAGCGTAATATGAGGGGCTAGCATCATACCTAATGACATAAACCCATCCGTTGTGTAACGTATAGGTCATGAGCGTCTCAGTCGGAGTTGTGGGATCGTTGTTATAGTTACCTGCTAACTGCTGTGTGAGTGCTGGCATCCCTCCAAGAGTCGTGCTCGTCACATTTTTCACGACTGTGACATTTCCATAGTACTGGGAATAAGTCTGTGTGTCATTATTCACTATATTGCTTAACGTGTCGTTGCCAGTGTTGGGCCACGCCCAGAAAGCTACGACTGTAAAGTTATCCCCGTTGTTAGGCCCGCAAACGTAATAGCGATATTGTGCGTTCTGTTGGGGATACGGGGCTCCCCACCAGTCTTGTGGGTAGTTAAATTTGACCCCCCAGATGGGGTTTTGGTAGGTGACCAAGCCTCCGACGGCCATCGGGGCGGTCCGTACGCTGACCGAGGCTGGGCGTTGTTGGGCGACCGCGGCTGCCACGTGTGTCGAGACGCTCGGCGTTGGCGAAGGGGTATTCGTCGACGTAGTGCAACCAGCGGTGATCACGGCCAATGAGATCGCGATCGCGACGGTGCACACCATGCTAACTATGCTCTTTTTCATGCAATCAACCTTCTTCAATACAGGGCAATGTTCCAATATAAACGTTTTGAGGGTTCCTCCCTTCTAAGCGAACGAGGAGCTTACTGCGTCTGATTCGTCTGTTAACGATCTATAAGAAGAAAAATGCCATGGTTATCGAACAGCGCGAGGTTACAATGCACGCTTACATAGCGCGAACGACTGCCCCGAGGCGTGCAAAATCTCATACAAGAGAGATAGGCTTTGCAGGGTTCCTTGAATCGATTTGCGACCGAACTCTCATTTTTCTTTTCTTTCACTTTCAACATGTTCTCCCTGCGGAATCCGCGACCTTTGGCCCGATTCACCGGTTGCACAAGCAACCCACTCCAAAATCAGCGTAAGAGGGACGCACGGCTGAGATGTGTCCTATCTACGGGGCGGCGTGCAGCTACTGCCTCAGCAATGCGCCGCGGGTTGACGGTCATGTCACGAACGTTTGCCCTTGAACTCAAAGACGTTATTGCCCGCTCACTGGCCGCGTGCGTTAGCG
>Ga0187770_10002583_pt1 | contig 10173 bp, 8 predicted proteins | sample 0116_SJ02_MP02_2_FD_133154 | JGI IMG/M metagenome (GOLD analysis project Ga0187770, IMG submission 133154) | Tropical peat soil microbial communities from peatlands in Department of Meta, Colombia - 0116_SJ02_MP02_20_MG | ecosystem: Environmental > Terrestrial > Soil > Wetlands > Peat | place... | reverse complement strand
GTATGGCGCGTCTGGACCTGCGCCCAGCCCGCATCGGCGTGGGAAGCGGGCAGAGCCGCGTCGCGGTCAACCGCCGCGAAACCGCGCCGGACGGACGGATCGTTGCGGGGGTCAACTTCGCGGGAACGATCGATCCGGAGGTGTTTGTCCTGCGGATCGACGTCGCGGACGGGCACCCGCTCGCGGTCGTGGTCGGCTATACGATGCACCCGACGACGGCGGGGCCGACGTTCCGGCGCATCACGGCGGATTGGCCCGGCCACATGAAACGCACGGTGGAGCGGCTCACGGGCGCCACCTGCGTGTTCGCGCAGGGCGCCACGGGAAACGTCGGTCCGGGGGTCGACAGCTACACCGACGACGCCGACGCAATCCGCCGTCTGGGAACTCTCGTGGGGTACGAGGCCGCGCGCGTGCACCTGGAGATGCGGGTGCCGCCTGTAAAACCCGTCCATGAGCGCGTGTGGGAGTCCGGCGCGCCGCTCGGCAAGTGGACGACCCGTCCGGTTGCCGTTCCCGAGCCCATCGTGCGGAGCCGCGTGACGACGCTGCGGCTCCCGCTCCGGCCTCAGCCGCCCGTCCCCGACGCCGAGGCAAAGCTGGTCGCCGCGCAGCAGACCCTGCGGGCGTTGGTGGAGCGGGGCGCACCGGCCCCGGAGATCGAGGCCGCGACCTTCGTCACGAAACGTGCCAACATGACGGTGACGCGCGCGCGCACTTACGGTGGCCGCGCCGAGGACCCGGTGGAGTTGCACCTGCTCAGGGTTGGCCCCGCCGTGCTCGCCGCGATTACCTGCGAGCCGTTTGCCGAGATCGCGCTCGCGATCAAGGCGCGATCGCCGTTCCCCCACACATGGTTCGGCGGATACATCGGCGGGTGGGGTGGCTACATCCCGATCGCGGAGGAGTATCCGCGCGGAGGGTACGAGGTGGAGACCTCGCCGTTCACGCCGGAGGCGGCGGCGCGCGTGGTGGACGGCACCGTGGCCGCCCTGCAGGAGTTCTACGACGCAACGGGAGGATCCGAAGGCGTACAACGCTAGTCACATCTGTGAGCGGTGCGGCCTCGGGGAGTGACCGGCCGTGCCGTCACTAGGGAGCGAGGGAGGATGCCACAATGGACAAGCGCAGGTCCGTGATCGATCCGATCCTCGAGTTGCCCGAGCGAGAGGGACGCTTGACCCGCAGGGCGCTGGTCCGCGCAGGGCTGGCCGCCGGAAGCAGCGTGGCTGCCGCCCGGTGGTTGCAGGGATGGCCGGGGTCACTCGGGCTCGCTACGGCTGCGAGCCCGGCGCCCAAACGAGGCGGCACCGTCACATGGGGGATGACATCAGACCCGGTGGCTGTCGTGCCGTTCGGCGGAGTCAGCGGGTCCACCTTCGAAATCACGGCCTTGGTCTACGAGTCGCTGCTCGCCTGGGACCGTTCGCTTCGCCTCATCCCGGCGTTGGCCGTATCCTGGCAGATCCCCGATGACAAGACGTACGTCTTCAAGCTGCGCTCCGGCGTGAAGTTCCACAGCGGCAAGACGCTCGACGCGGACGACGTCAAGTACTCGCTCGAACTGCAGAAGACGCCGCCGCCACCCGGCGTGATCCAGAGTTTTTATCCCAAGATCGCAAGCGTCGAAGTGGTGGATCCCATGACCGTCCGGGTGCACATGTCCGAGCCCGACGCGACCCTGCTGGGGTACCTCGCGTGGGGCCGGTACTCCTCGATCATCCCGAAGGGGCTGTACGACCGGGCGGATCTGCGCACCCATGCGGACGGCACGGGGCCGTTCAAGTTGGTCGAGTATATTCCGAACGATCACACGACACTTGCACGCCACACCGGGTACTGGAACCCTCAACTGCCGTGGCTCGATGGTGTCACGATGAAAGTCATGCAGGACGAACAGGCGCGGGTCGCCGCCCTCCGGTCGGGCGCGATCGACGGCTCGACCGTCAGCACCGATTCGGCGCAGCTTCTCACCAGAGACCCGTCGCTGACGGTGGTCAAGGGATTGACCGCGGTCTTCCGAGAGGTTGAGATGACGATCCACGGTGACGGGAAGCCCTGGAACAACCTCAAGGTCCGTCAGGCGATCAACGCGGCGATCAACCGGCAGGAGATCATCGATAAGGTGTACAGCGGCGACGCGTTCTACTCGAGCAAGATTCCGCCGGGGTACGGCGACTGGCCGATTCCGGACAGCGCGCTCAAGTCGACCTACGAGAAGTTCGACCTCGCCAAGGCCAAGCAGTTGATGGTGGACGCCGGCATGCCGAATGGGTTCGCGGTGACGCTCCAGTCGATTGCCCACCCGGAGGACTATACGCAGATCGCCGAGGTCCTGAAGGAGCAGTTGCGCCTGATCAACATCAACGTGACGGTGCAGCCGCTCGAGATCGGCACGTTCGCCACGAACAACGGCTCCGGCGCGTTCGAGTGGCAGTCCACGGGACGGGGAATGCGCGGGGACCCCAGCGGGTTCATCGCCGACTTCGATCCGCAGAGCGCCCTCTACAAGGCGTGGTACGCCGGCGGGTATAGGAATCAGGAGCTGACGACCCTGTATTATCAGGGGTTGCACGAGCCGCGACCGGTGAAGCGGCTGCCCCTGTACCGGCGCATGCAGGAGATCATCTTGACCGAAGCGCCCGTGCTGCCGATCGTGAACCCGATGTACTACCAGGTGGTGCGCAAACGCCTGAACGGCATGTACGTCGCGTACGACGCCACCGAGCGAGGGTTGATAACGGCGTGGACCGCGTAGGCGCCGGGCACCGCGTTCCGCTCGGATCCAAGCGGACCCGAGCGGAACGTCCCGACCAGCCTCGACGCTGCCGGTCCGGGTAGGCCCGGACACCCGCCGATGACGCGCTACGTTGTCGGCCGTCTCCTGTTGCTCATCCCGACGCTGCTCGGGATGTCGCTGCTTATTTTCGTGCTCGTGCGCCTGCTGCCGGGTGACGTCGTCGACGCGATGCTCACCGGCGACGTCGGGGCCTCGGCCGCCGCCAAGCAGGCCGTCCGCCAGGCGCTCGGGTTGACCGACCCGCTGCCGGTCCAGTACGTCAAGCTGGTCGGCGGGGTCGTGACTGGACACTTGGGTACATCGCTGACCAGCGGCTAGCCGATCGCCCGGGTGATGGGCCGGGCGATGCCGATCACGGCGGAGTTGGCGGTGCTCGCCGTGGTCCTCTCCACGATCGTCGGGATCCCGCTCGGGGTCCTGTCCGCGGTGCGGCCGAACACGGTCTCGGATTTCAGCGCCCGGGTCGGCGGGCTGATCGGCCTGTCGGTACCCAACTTCTGGTTCGCCACGCTGGCGCTGCTCGTGGGCTCGCTCGTCTTCCACTGGATCCCGCCCGTCACGTGGATCCCGCCCCGGCAGAGCCTCTCGGGCAACCTCGGGCAGATGGCGATCCCTGCCGTCGCGATCTCGGTCTATCTGATGGCGATCGTCATGCGGATGACGCGGGCCACGATGCTCGAGGTCCTCTCGCTCGACTACATTCGCACGGCACGGGCCAAGGGCGTCGGCGGACGTGCCGTCCTCTTCCGTCACGCGCTGCGCAACTCGCTGATCCCCGTGGTGACGGTGATCGGATTCCAGGTCGGGGCGCTCATGGGCGGGGCGACAGTCGTCGAAGTGATCTTCGGTTTGCCGGGCATGGGGTATACGCTGATTCAGGCCATCTTCGGGCGCGACTACCCCGTGATCGAAGTCTCCGCACTGTACCTTGCCGCGGTCTTCGTGTTCATCAACCTGCTCGTCGATCTCCTCTACGGGGTCCTGGACCCCAGAATCGAACAAGGATGAGCGTCCCACAGACCGCCGGGACTCCCCGCTGGGTGCGCGACCAGGTCGTCGTCGGACGCCTGCGGTACACGGTATCCCGCGTGCGACGCAACCCCATCGGGATCACGGGCGCCGTGATCATCTTGGCGACGGTGCTGGTCGCGATCGCGGGGCCCTGGGTCTGGCGGGTCGACTACGCAAGCCAGGCGTCGCACCGCTTGCTCGCGCCGAGCCCGGCCCACCCGATGGGCACGGACGAGCTCGGCCGCGACGAGCTGGCCCGGGTCATCCATGGCGCGTCGGTCTCGCTCCAGGTCGGCATCGTCGCCGTCGTGATCGCGTCGGTGATCGGGAGCGCGGTCGGCATCGCGGCCGGGTTCTACGGTGGGCGCGCTGATGCAATCCTGATGCGCTTCATCGACATCATGTTCGCCATCCCGGTGCTCGTGCTGGCGATCTTGATCGCCGGCCTCCTCGGGCCGAGCCGGACGAACGCGATGATCGCCATCGGCATTGTCTACTCCTCCGCGTTCGCCCGTGTCGTGCGCGGGTCGACCCTCACGATCATGAGCCTGCCGCACGTCGAGGCGGCACGGAGCCTGGGCGCGGTCGATCTGCGCATCATCGTGCGCCACCTCGTGCCGAACCTCATCGCGCCGCTGATGGTGCTGGTCACGGTGTACCTATCCACCGCGATCCTGACGGAGGCGACGCTCAGCTTCCTCGGGCTCGGTACGCAGCCGCCCGAGCCGTCGTGGGGCAGCATGCTGAATGCGGCCCGGTCCCACATGGAGCTGGCGCCCTGGCTCGCGGTGTTCCCGGGGCTGGCGATCATGCTGGTGGTTTTGGGATTCAATTTCCTCGGGGACGGGTTGCGGGATGTCCTCGACCCCCGGTTGGGAGAGGTGCAACGATGAGTGATTCCCCGGTGACCAGCACGGTCGACTTCGACCGGCTCGGCAAACAGATCGGCCGACTCCGGGTCCCGCGGTCCACCAACGAGAGCGGCTGGTCGAGTCTGTTCATCCCTGCCGTCTGCATCGCCAACGGGGCGGGCCCGACGGTCCTCGTCACCGGCGGCGTGCACGGGGACGAGCCGGAGGGGCAGATCGCCGCCCTCAACCTCGCGCACGCGACTCGGCCCGAGGATGTCCGTGGGCGGCTCATCATCCTACCGTGTCTGTCACCGGATGCGGCGCGCACATACTCGCGGCTGTGGCCGAGCGGCGCGAACCTGAACCGCAGTTTCCCCGGGGCCGCGACCGGGACGCCCGATCAACAGCTCGCGGACTACATCACGCGCACGCTGTTCCCGATCGCGGACGCCGTGTGCGACATCCACAGCGGCGGGCGTTCGATGATGTGCTTGCCATGGTCGGAGATGCACTTGGTGGAGAACCGGGATCAGCGCAGGGCGATGGTCGACGCGATGCTCGCGTGGGGCACGGACTACCACTTCATCTACATCAACATCGCGGGCGGCGGCCTGCTCGTGGACGAGGCGGAACGTCAGGGGAAGATTACCATCGGCACGGAACTGGGCGGGGGCGGCCATGTCACGGCCGAGATCCACCGCGTGGCGGAGCGAGGCCTCCGCAACTTCCTGCGGCACCTGGGCGTGCTTACGGGGCCCGTGGAGACGCGCGCGTCGCGGGGTCTGCCCGAGGCCGTGATCCTCCGCGCGGTGGACGCCGATGACTACGTGCTGGCTCCCGAGAGTGGGCTGTTCGAGACGTTGGTGAGCCTCGGCCAGGATGTGGCTGCGGGGGAGGTCGTCGGCCGGCTGCACTTCCTCGAGCGGCTGGATCGCGCCCCCGTCGATGTGCAGGTCAAGACCGCGGGCGTGGTCTGTTCGGTCCGGGCAATCGCTACGACACAGCAGGGCGACTGCCTCGTGGTGACGGCGCGCCCCTGCGATCGCGAGGAGCTGGTATGAGGACACAAGGGGGCAGACGACGGTGAGTACGCTGTTGGCGGGGGTGGCGGAAGCCGATATCACGCCGCCGTACGGTCTGCCGCACGGGGCGTGGCGCCTGCGCACCGGCATGTCCGTGGGTCGGCGTGAGCCGCTCGTCGCTCAGGCGCTGGTGCTCGACGATGGCCGGCGAAAAGTGGCGTTGGTGACGTGCGACCTCGTGTTCGTGGGACACGAGCTCGCCGCTGATGTGCGCACGCGTGTGCAGGCCATGACAGGCATCCCGGCCGAGGCCGTGCTCCTCAACGCCTCGCACAATCACAGCGCGCCGAGCCTGTCCCGTGGCACCGGTGTGGCCGGCTTGGGCCACCAGGGCGGGTTCGAAGGGTATGAGCGTGCGCTGCGCGACCTGCTCGCGGGCGTGGTCTACGCGGCCCACTACCACCGGCGTCCCGCCCGCGCGGGCGGCGGGGTGACGCGCGCGAGCGGGTTGACCGTGAACCGAGTGCTGCATGAGCGGCCGGTGGACGACACCGTCGCCGTGCTTAGGATCGACGGCGAGGACGGCAGGCCGATCGCCGTGGTCGCCTCGTTTGCGTGCCATCCGATCTTGATGGCGGGGCACACGCTCCTGTGGAACGCGGAGTTCCCGGGTCCATTCCGGGCTGCGGTGGCCCGTGCGTATCCGGGCACCGTAGTGATGTTCGCTCAGGGATGTGCCGGCGACATCGGCCCGTGGAATTACTGGTTCGGGAACCCTGAGGCGCTCCCGCAGACCTACGAGCACCGCGATCGCCTGGGCGTCGCGCTGGCGGACAGGGTGCTCGGCCTGCTCCCAAGCATCAGCACCCGACCATCCGAGCCAGTGGCGGCCCGCAGTCGCACGCTCGCGCTCAAGCGCCGCCGGCTGCCGTGGTCGCCGGAAGAGATTCTCAAGATCCACGCGGAACTGGCCGCCACGCCCGAGCCGGACTACCCCGAGGCGTGGCCGCCCGATCTTCACACCATGAACTCGGCGCAGCGCTTCCCGCTCATGTACCAGAAGGGGGCGGTGACGATGTACAAGGAGATGCTGCTGCGGCAGGATGAACCGATGGGCGTCGAGGTGCAGGCGCTGGCGGTCGGGGACACCGCGATCGTCGGGAATCCCTTCGAGCTCTTCAACGGCTGCGGCCGGCGGATTCGCGAGCACAGCCCGTTCGGAACCACGCTCGTGCTCGGGTACTGCAACGACTACCTTGGCTATCTGCCCGGCACGGAGGAGTTCGATCTCACCCCCCAAGGACCGCTTGCGGAGGTTCTCGACCAGGATCGCTACCGGTGGGCGTACGGTCTCACGAACACCAATCTCGCGCGTGGGGAGGTGGACCGGCTGATCGACGCGAGTACGGAGGTGCTCCTGGCGGTCCTGGCCGGGCTCACGAGCCCGTCCCATTGATCGAAAGATCTGCCGCCCCGACCGCCGGCCGCGGCGTCAGACGCGGTCGATCGGGTACAGCGGCCTCGTCACGTGCCGGAACTTGAGCTTGGTCATGTCGCAGCAGTTCGGGCCCGGGCTCTCAGACAGCAGAATCTCGGACGCGAAGGGCCGGTACGACACCCGGAAGTGGGACGGCGACTTCACGAAGACCACATCCATCTGCGAGGGTTCCTGCCCCACCGACCGATAGAGCGCCGGATCCCATTCGACCGTCGGCTGCTCCATCAGGACGACCTGGATACCGCCGATCGCGAGAACGGCGGTCCGCCCCATGCTCAGCTTGGTCCCCGTCATCCCGGGCCCGGTCATGATGAAGTGCCCGTCGCCGAGCGTCCGCACCCGGCCCGTCACGGTGATGGGGGTTCCGTCCCCGCGGCTGACCGTGTGGCCGAGCGGAACGGTGATCTCCGTGCCTACCCCGGCCGCGTGCGCTGTTCTTACGGCCGGCCGATCCACGAGCGTCAGGAGCACGGCCTTGCCGGACCGGTCGGCGCCCTGCGCCAGCAGTGTGCGTAGCACCGCGCTGTTGTCGCCCGCGCTGCCGCCAGTCGGGGCGTCGCCGGTGTCGCCGATCACGACGGGCCCGTGCCCGGCTTCCAGCGCGCGCCGGACGGCGTCTTCCAGCGGGACGAGGTCCGGCACGAACTCGGCGCGGCGACGCCATGCCTCCTCGCACAATTCCTCGGCGACGCCGCGGGCGTGGTCGCGGTCGCCGTCGCCGACGACCACCGCGGCGAACCCGAGGTCCGGTACATCGAGCCACGGCTGCACCGGGAACAGCGACCCCGCCAGAATGCGACCGTCGGCCTCGAGCACTTCCGTCCGGTTCATCAAGTCCCGGAACGGCGGCGCGTCGGTTGTCGCGGCGGCGGGGCTGACGAGCATGTGGCGCTTCGCCATCACGGTCACCGGGCGCACTTCACCGGCGAGGCACCGCATGAGCAAGCTGGCGGTGCGTCGCCCGGTCTCATACTGGTCGGTGTGCGGATACTTCTTGTAGCCGACGAGAATGTCGGCGTACTCGGCCATCTCCGGAGTGATGTGGCCGTGCAGATCCAGGCTCGCTGCGACGGGGATCTCGGGGCCCACGAGCTCGCGGACGGCCCGGAGCACCAGACCGTCGCCGTCCGGATGGTCTTCGAGCACGAGACCGCCGTGCAGGCTGAGCAGCACCGCGTCCACCGGGAGGACCGCCCGCAGGCGGCCGAGGAGATCTTGGAGCAGCGTGTCGAACGCGTCTCGGCGCAACGGTCCGCTGGAATACCCGTGTGCGGCGATCAGCGGCAGCGGCGCGGCGCGGTGGTCCGCCAGCACCTCGAGGAACCCGGAGATCTCGATGCGGCAGCGACGTGCGAAGTCAAGCACCGCGTCTCCCGACAGCAGCGTGTGTGCCCTGAAGACGTCGAGGTCACTCGTGATCGGCGAGAAGGTGTTGCTCTCTTGGACGAGCGACCCCACCGCGACGCGCATAGCATCCCCCCTTGTCCGTGCCGTGTCCCGCGGCGGTCCTCCCGCGGTGCTCCTCGCCGTGCCCGTGGGGCGCGACGCTCAGCTCCTCGAAGAGGGGAATGCGGCGCGCACCTCCGCGAGGGCGCCGCGCGCCGCCTCGAGCGTGCGCGTCACGTGGGCGTCGGTGTGCGCGGCGCTCACGTACCAGCGGCCGCCGGGGATCACCCGCACTCCGCGCCGCAGCATCGCCGATGCGAACAGCGCGTACTCCGCCGCGCCCGCCGTCCTCGCGGTCGCGGGATCATCGATTGCCGCAAGCGGCGTGATCCACATCTGGAACACCGGACCCGGCCCCTGCACGAGCACCGGCACGCCCGCCTCGGCGCCGACCCTCCGCAGCCCATCCATGAGCGAGCGCCCGACCGCGGTGATCGTCTCGTAAACCGCTCCGCCGTCGGAGGCGAGGGCATCGAGCGTGGCGCGAGACGCCGCCATCGCCGGCAGATTGCCGTTGTAGGTGCCGCCGTGCAGCACGTCGCCGCGCGCGAGCACCTCCATCAGGTCGCGCCGCCCGCCGACCGCGCTCAACGGGAAGCCGTTTGCGATGGCCTTGCCGAAGATCGTCAAGTCAGGCCGCACGCCCAGCACTGACTGCGCGCCGCCGAGCGCCACGCGGAATCCCGTGATCACCTCGTCGAAGACGAGCACCGCCGCCTCGCGATCGCACCACGCGCGGACGGCCTCCATGTATCCCGGCTTCGGCGTGATCACGCCGGTGTTGCACAGGATCGGCTCGAGGATCACCGCGGCGATCTGTCCGCGGTGGCGGTGGGCCGCGACCTCGACCGCCTGCGTGTTGTTCCAGGGCAGCACGAGGACCTCATCGAGCGCGGCGGGCAGCTGGCCGCGGCTGCCGGGCAGCGCGGGTGCGACCGGTCCCTCCTCGTCCGCGCGGTCGCGCACGTAGATCGTATCGAGCCAGCCGTGGTAGTGCCCGTCGAAGCGCACCACCTTCCAGCGCCCCGTCGCGGCGCGGGCGATCCGCAGCGCGGCGTGCACCGCCTCCGAGCCGGAACACGTGTACCGCACCATCTCGACGGAGGGCACGGCGGCGCCGATTCGCTCGGCAACGTCGGCCTCCACCGTGTTCTGACCCGCGAAGGTGAGGCCGTCGCGCACCGCGGCCACGATCGCATCGGTGACGCGGTGGTCGCCGTGCCCCAGAATGACCGGCCCCATTCCCAGCATGTAGTCGACGTACGTGTGCCCGTCGAGGTCCTCGAGCTCCGCTCCCCGCCCGCGGACGATGACGAGGGGAGCGGGTTTCTCGGCGAGCCGGATGTTGCTGTTCACGCCGCCGGCGAGCACGCCTCGCGCGCGATCCATGTATGCCGGCGAACGACGATATTCGTAGGGACGGACGTCTTCATGGGCGCGGCTCATCGATTATCCCTCCATTGGCGCGGGCGCGGGGTAGGGGCAGTCGAACACGGGCAATCACTGACGCAGATCACCATCAACCTTCGTTCTGGCGTGAACCAT
>Ga0187770_10002582_pt1 | contig 10174 bp, 9 predicted proteins | sample 0116_SJ02_MP02_2_FD_133154 | JGI IMG/M metagenome (GOLD analysis project Ga0187770, IMG submission 133154) | Tropical peat soil microbial communities from peatlands in Department of Meta, Colombia - 0116_SJ02_MP02_20_MG | ecosystem: Environmental > Terrestrial > Soil > Wetlands > Peat | place... | reverse complement strand
TGCTCATCATCTTCATGGTGATCACGCCGATGTTGCAGCACGGCACACCTGTGGATATGGCCAAAGCAGAAAATGCCGACAAGATGCCCAACGCGGACAAGGACGACGCAATTATCGTCGCCGTGACGCGCGACGGCAGGATGTTCCTGAGCCCCGGCAACCGGGAAATCGGCGTTGATGCCATCACGGACAGCGTGAAGGACCTTTTGACCGGCCGCTTGGATAAGACTGTCTACGTCCGCTCCGATGCCCGCGCGAAGTACGGAGACGTGGTGAAGGCAGTGGACGCTGTGCGCTCTGCCGGAGTCGAGAACCTCGGTCTGCTTACGGAGAAGGTGCCGCCCAGCAGGGCTGCTCCGCCTCCTCCACCGATGTGACGCCTGAGGCTACGCACCGAAAGATATAAAGGAGTATCCCGATGGGAATGGCAGTTGGTGAAGGTAAAGGGGTCGTTTCGGAGCCCAATGTTGTTCCTCTGATCGACGTCCTGCTCGTGCTGATCATCATCTTCATGGTGATCACGCCCAGGACGCCGACCGGCTTGCCGACACTGGTTCCTCAGCCCCCTCCGCCCAATCAGAAGCAGACGGAGCCGGATAGCCGGACGATCGTCGTCTCGATCAACCCCGGCGGAAAACTGATGATCAATCAGGACGAGACGAATTGGGGTCAGCTCGGCCCGCGCCTCTTCGATATCTTCAAGGAGCGCGCGGACAAGATCGCTTTCGTCAAGGGCGATGAAAACGTTCCGTTCGAGATGGTCGCGCGCGCCATTGATATCATGCGCGGCGCCGGAATCGATCACGTCGGCCTCATCACCGCCAAAATCGAGGCGGGGCAGTAGCACGGGGCATTGCGATCGTCCATCCGCCGGCCTTGGCTGTCCGCCTGTGTCGGCGCAAGCTTAGATCCGCAAACATAAGGAGAGCTGGGATGCAGCGGAAGCCGCACATTCTCTTTCTCGTGGCCGTTCTGGCCGCCGCTGTCGCCGCAGGAGCCGGCTGCGACAAGCTGCGCGCGCGCGACAAGTTGAACAAGGGCGTCCAGGCATATAAGAACGCTCAATTCGATGTTGCGATCGAAGACTTCAAGGAAGCGCAGCAGCTCGATCCCACGCTCACCAACGCCCAGCTTTATCTCGCCACGGCCTACGCCAGCCAGTACGTTCCCGGCGCTCCTTCCCAGGAGAACATGAACAACGGCAATGAAGCCGTCAAGCAGTTCAAGATCATTCTCGAGCAGGATCCGCAGAACCTTACGGCGCTCGACGGCCTCGGCTCCATCCTCTACAACATGGCCGGAACCCCTTACAACGCCGACAAGATGAATGAAGCGAAGTCGTACCACATGAAACATATCGAGATTAAGCCGGACGATGCCGAGCCGTACTACTGGGTGGGCGTCATCGATTGGGCGCTTGCGTACCGCGCGAACAAGGACATGCGCGACGATTACAACAAGACCTCGAAGAAACCCGTCAGGGAGAACGACCCCCTGCCCCCGGCTGTCGCAAAGCAGTTTGCGCAGAAAAACGGGATGGACGTTGACGATGGCGTCACGAATCTTCAGAAGGCCATCAGCTTGAAGCCCGACTATGACGATGCCATGGCCTATCTGAACTTGCTCTATCGCCAAAAAGCCGACATGGAAGCCACGGCGGAAGCTCGCAACGCCGACCTCAAGGAAGCCGACGACCTGGTGGACAAGGTCAAAGCGATCAAGCAGAAGAAGGCCAACATCACTCCGGCTTCCTAGCCGCTGCGCTTTCTCATATGTTCAAGGGCGGGCCCGTTGGGCTCGCCCTTTTTCTTTTGCGGTTATTTCACCTGGATGGACTTGAGGTATTCCGTCAGGTTCGCGATTCGCTGGGCGACCTGCTTCTCATCGGATTTCGTTGCAGCATTGAAAAGGACTCCCCAGGTGGGCATCTCCGCCGGGCCGTGGTCTTCCAACTTCACGCCATTTTGCAGCACGCCTTTCACGTAGGCGTCTGGGAATTTGCCGTCGTGCCGCTGTGCCAAGGTCGTCAGATCGGGCACCGGCTCGCTGAAAGGGGACTTGGCAGGAGGAGGGCCGTTTCCCTTCCCGTCGTTCCCGTGGCACACCGCGCAATTTTGCTTGTAGAGCTCTGCGCCTGAGGAAGGCGCGGACGGCTTCTTCTTGGTCTGCGTTTGCTGCGCGGCGCTGATGCCAGCTACTAATACCAGCATCGTGCACAACGCTCCGCAGATGCGAATTTCCTGGATGCACATGGGACGGACACCCCTCATTCAGAAGCTTACGCTGCGAGCCGCCAACGCCGAAACACATTCTGTTCGATGGTTCGAGAAGCAGCGTACCGGGCTCGGCACAAGGAATGAGAAGCATGGAGTGGTTTGCTCTGCCTGGATCGGACACGTGCCAAAGCGGCGCGACCTATGGTCGCTGATTCCTGCTGTCTCAATTCAACTTCTTTACACACGCGTCCACTTGCAAACCATGCCGCACTGTGCCAGCGTAAATATGGAGGTGTGTCGTGACCGGTCTGGGAATTGAATTGACGGAAACGAGGCCCGCCGGCCAGGGCTGGCAGGGAGCTGCCACCCCACCGCTCCTCGTCGTCCGCCCTCTGAGTCGACTTGGGCGCGATCTGGATTCGCTCTCATGTCGCCAACTACCCGGAACACCTCGTCGAGTAGAATTCGGTCTAACTCATTCAAAACAAACGACAGAGGTGCCTTCTACCCGGAACTCGTTTCGGGGGTCCGTGATGCGAGGAGCCAAGGCAGGACTGAAGCCCAAACCGCTGCACTTAAACCATGGTCTATGCGACAGTTGCTATGGCAACCGCAAGCCGATTAAGCAGATGCGGGTCAACTGGGCGGGACTAGAATAAACGCATTCATGGAACCGGCAACCAATCCGCAAATCTCGCTCGCCGCGCGGCGCACCGTTGACCTGCGTTTCGGCGAGCTGCTGGACAAAGTGCGCAAGAACCGTCCCGGCGATGACCTCGAGCTTCTCCGCCGCGCCTACGACTTCGCCGCCGAACAGCACAAGGCGCAAATCCGCCTCTCGGGTGAACCCTACCTTTCGCATCCAGTCGAAGTCGCTCACCTGCTCGCCGACATGAAGCTCGATGTCACTTCGCTCTGCGCCGCTCTCCTCCACGACGTCGTCGAAGACACCAAAATTCCCATCGAAAAGATCTCGGAAAATTTCGGCCCCGATGTCGCCCGGCTCGTGGAGGGCGTAACGAAAATCAGCAAGCTCGACCTGCTCGCCCCTGAAGATCGCCAGGCCGAAAACGTCCGCAAGATGCTTCTCGCGATGGTCAACGACGTTCGCGTCGTCATGGTGAAGCTGGCCGATCGCCTGCACAACATGCGCACGCTCGAGTACCTCGCGCCTGAGCGCCAGCAGCGCATCGCGCGCGAGACGCTCGACATCTACGCGCCGGTCGCCAACCGGCTCGGCATGGGCCTCATCCGAGGCGAACTCGAAGACCTCGCTTTCCGTTATCTCGAGCCGGAAGCGTTTCTCGAACTGCAGAAGAAACTCGCATCCAAGCAGAAGGTCTTCGACAAATTCCTGCTCGAAGTGCAGGAAACGATCCGCGAGAAGATGGTCGAAAACGGAATCCCCGCAGAAGTGCAGGGACGCATCAAGCGCCTCTATTCGGTCCACCTGAAAATTCAGAAGCAGCAGCGCAATCTCGATCAAATTTACGACCTGCTCGCCATCCGCGTGATCACCGACACGGTGAAGAATTGCTACGCGGCGCTCGGCGTGATCCACCAGATTTGGCGCCCGGTTCCCGGCCGCTTCAAGGACTACATCGCCATGCCGCGGCCGAACCTCTACCAGTCGCTGCACACGTCCGTGATCCACTCCGGCCAGCCTTTCGAGGTGCAGATTCGCACGCAGGAGATGCACCGCATAGCTGAACAGGGCGTCGCGGCACACTGGAAATACAAAGGCGGGCAGGAGGCGTCCTCTGCCGACGATCAGCGCATCATCTGGATGCGCCACCTGATCGAGTGGGTGCAGGAGATGCAGGAGCCGAGCGAATTTCTCTCCACGCTCCGCGTCGACCTGTATCCCGAAGAGGTTTACACGTTCACGCCCAAAGGGCGCGTCGTGGTTCTGCCGCGCGGCGCGACGCCCGTGGACTTCGCCTACGCCGTGCACACCGAAGTTGGCCATCAATGCTCGGGAGCGAAGGTGAACGGCGAGATGGTCCCGCTCCGCCACGCGCTCGCGAATGGCGACGTCGTCGAAATCACGACGCAAAAGGGTCACGCACCCTCGCGGGACTGGCTTTCCTTCGTGCATACGTCGCGCGCGCGCACCAAGATTCGCCAGTGGATCAATCTCCACGAGCGCGAGGAGGCCACCGAAGTGGGCCGCCGGCTGCTCGAAAAGGAAGCGCGCCAGGCGGGGGTCAACTTGAAGAAGATCGCAGCCGAAGACTGGCAGCGCGTCGCCTCCGAGTACGGCTGTTCGCGCGTTGAAGATCTCTACGCCGAGCTCGGCTACGGCAAATGGTCCGCGCGCCAGGTGGTTGCCAAAGCGAGCGGCCAGCCCATCGCCGAAGCGCCGGAGGAAAAGCAGCCGAAGCTCGCTTCGTCCGTCAAGCGCATGCTTGGGATGGAGGAGGCCGTTGTGGTCGTCAAGGGCCACGACGACCTGATGGTGTACCGCTCGAAGTGCTGCAATCCGATCCCCGGAGACGACATCATCGGCTACGTCACGCGCGGCCGCGGCATCGCCGTTCACAGCAAAAACTGCCCTAACGTCGAAAACCTGCTCTACGAAAGCGAGCGCCGCATCCCGGTCGAGTGGGCCGGCACCACGCAGGCCACGTTCCCGGTTCGCCTGCGTATCTTCACCGAGGACCGCCCCGGAATGCTTGCCGCCATCACCACGGTCATCAGCGACGCGGGAGCGAACATCCGCACGTTCGAAAGCGGCGGCGAAGACATTCGCGCGCGCATCGAAGTCGCGCTCGACGTCCACGACCGCAAGCAGCTTGAATCCATCGTCGGCGGCATCAAACGCATCCCCGGCGTCTTCGATATCGAACGCGTTTACAACGTCTAGACGGCGCCCGCGTAAGCCCGTAATCCTTCCGTGACAGCCGCCGCTTGCTTTCTTCCCGGCGCGTACAATGAATTCATGGGGGAAATCCTGGCAATCCGCCCCGCTCAGATGCGGGATGGGACCTCTTTTCGGAGCACGCTCATTGTGTCCTTGGCCCTGCTCGCGTTTCTCGCAATATGGGTTGCTGCGTGCCATCGCCTTCCGCCGGTAGACACCGCTCCGCTGGACAGAGCCGGCATGACGTACGACACCATCCAGCAGCTGAAATCGCTCGATATTTCGACACCTGAGGTCGCCGAGATGGCCATTGCGCGCCAAGGAGGGCTTTCCGACGCCGGATGCATTGAAATGCTCCGGCTTTACCGCAACCGCAATCGGCCCTTCGACGCGGGCGAGGCGGTCGCCAACCTCGCCCAGGTGGGAATCTCCGAAGACCACATCATCGAGCTGGCAAAACTGGATCAGCTGGGTCTCGGCGCGGGCGAACTCCAGGCCATGCGGCTCGCGGGGCTTTCGGACGATATCGTGATGGAAGTCGCGCGCCATCGCGCGGCGGGCAAGCCGGTGCTTGCCGGCGCATCCCTCGCCACTCTAAAGAACGTCGGAGTTCGCGAAGCGACGCTGCTGGAGCTGGTGCGCCGCGGCGTGCCCGATTCGCAGGCGAACGCCATCGTCGCCTTCCGCCGCCATGGCGCGAGCGACGCCCAGATCCTGGGCAAGTTCACCGGATCGTAGCGGCTCATTTTCCGCTTTTTCCCTCGCAGCATGGCCCGGTAAAATCTCCCAGTCTTGAGGAGCCCCGCCTCGCGCCCGATCGGTTTCGCGCTCGTTGCTTTCCTTGGGCTGTGTTTATGTGCCTGCGCAGTTCCGCTTGCGCCGGGGTACAAAATCCTGAAGGAATCCCGCGAGGTGCAATTCGTTCCCGGCCAGCCTCCGCAACTTCAGGTCAGCGCCCACTTCCAGCTTCAGAATTCCGGGAACGCGGATTTGACGTTCATGGACGCAGCATTCCCGGACGAAAAGACGTTCGGCAGAAACGATCTCCGCGTCGAGATTGATGGTCGCGAGGCAACAGTCGCGAATCTCCCAGAGCCCTTTCAGCAGGAGCAACCGGACGCCCTCCGCATCGCGCTCGATCCTCCCTGGAAGCAAAAACAGAATCACGAAGTGATGATCGAATGTAACTTCCGTCCTCCGAAAGATTCCGGTGCGCGCATTACTCTCGATGAGAGTGGTTTCCACCTCGGCTCGCAGGGATGGTTTCCGCGGCTCCTGCCGCCGAAGCATGTCCTCTCTCCCTATCCCAAGCGGCCGAAAGTGACGGCGGTTTCAATTCGTGTGCCTGCAGACTATCTCGTTCTCGCGAGAGGCGCTGCGAGCGGCCAGAAGAAACTCGGCAACGAAATCGAATACCGCTTCACTCTGCGCCCTGACGACCTCGCCCCGTATGTCACCGCCGGGCGCTACACATCTTCACCCTCACATCCCGCGCGGCGCACCGCTGTGTTCTGGACTATTCAACCACTCGGCCAGGACGCGGGCCCTGCAGCGGAACAACTCGCCGCAGCGTGGAAGACTCTGGAAAGCGATTTCGGCCCGCTCGACAAGCATATTGAAGGTCCGCACATCGTCGAGTCGCCCAGCCTGCGTTCGGGCTTTCCGGGTGAGGAGAGTCCCGCGGCAGTCGCCTTCCCGGGTGGTGCACTCGTCAATCCGGCCGCGCTTTCACTCGGAGTCGCAAGCGATCAGTTCCTAGGCATGGTGACGCGGGCTCTTGCGCGCAATTGGTTCGGCGACCAGATCTATCCCACTCCAGATGCGGCTGTGGGAATGGGTGAGGGTCTTCCGGAATACGCCACGATTGTGATTGAGGAAGCGCGCAGCGGGCCAGCCGCGCGCCGCCGGCGAATTCTCGAATACCTGCGCCGCTATGACGACGGCGTCAGCCGCGTCACCGAGCAGCCGCTTGGCCAGACGAAGCTGACCGATGCGGCCGCGCAGCGCCGCATCGCCGTCGCGAAGGCGGCGCTCTTCTTCGTCGCTCTCGAGGACGCTTGCGGAGAAGACGCCACGCGCAAGGGCCTCGCGCAGATGGTCGCCACCCTGCGCGGCCAGGAAGCCGACTATAACGATCTTCGGTCGGCCCTTGAGCAATCAAGCGGCAAAGGCCTCGGTGAGATGTTCCGCATCTGGCTGAACGAAAAGGGAATTCCAATCAACTTCCGGCAGCAATATCCTTCTCCGCCGGGCAATCTTCAAACGGGCGAGTAGCACCCGGATGTCGCTGCCGTTTCTTCTTGCGGTCGCGTCTATAACTGCTTGCGCTGCTGCCCTCCAGCATCTAACCTCTCACTTCTGACTTCTGCTCATCCGGAGGCCCCATGAAGGAAATCATCTCGACCGACAAGGGGCCAAAAGCGCTCGGCCCGTATTCGCAGGCCATCAAGGCCAATGGATTCATCTTCACCGCCGGCCAGGGCCCTATAGACCCCGCGACCGGCAAGGTTGTGGAAGGAGATACAGCCCGCCAGACGGCGCGCACATTGGACAATTTGAAAGCCATCGTCGAAGCAGCCGGCTCGTCGCTCGACCGCGCTGTGAAAGCGAACGTCTACCTAAAGGACATGAACGATTTCGCGGCGATGAATGAGGTCTACGCGCGTTATTTCCCGCAGAACCCGCCCGCGCGGACGACCATCCAAGCAGCCCGGCTGCCTATGGATATCCGAGTGGAAATTGACCTGGTCGTGCTGGCTTAGGCCGAAATCGGGGACTGGCCTCTTAGACTGCCCGCTCGCATTCACATTTCTGTAAAGCCCGTACTATAGGCTGTCGAGGGCATTGCATCTAACATTCACATGAGCGACCAAAATTACGACCTGATTGTCATCGGCAGCGGGCCCGCCGGCCAGAAGGGCGCCATCTGTGCGGCAAAGCTGCGCAAGCGCGTCGCGGTGATCGACCGCCGGCTCATGATGGGCGGCGTCTGCGTCCACACGGGGACAATCCCCAGCAAGAGCGTCCGCGAGGCGATTTTTCAGCTAACCGGCATCGCCGTAAGAGCCTTCTACGGAGCCAACTACCGGGGAAACGGCGATATCTCGCTTCAGGATCTCGCCTTTCGCGTGAACGCCATCGTCTCCCGCGAGACGGAAGTGATCCGAGCGCAGCTCAAGCGCAACGGGATCACGGTCTTTCAAGGCTCGGCGCGGTTCGCCGATCCTCACACCATCGAAGTGAACGGGGAAAGCGACAAGGTCACTCTTCGCGGTGAAAATGTCCTGATTGCCTGCGGTACGCGCCCCGCGCACAGCCCGGACATCCCCTTCGACGACAAGCGCATTCTCGACACCGACAACTTCACAGGCATCAGTACGCTGCCACGCGAGATCATCGTCGTGGGCGCGGGAGTCGTGGGCCTCGAATACGCGTCGTTCATGTCGGCCGTCGGCTCAGAAGTCACGCTGATAGACCAGCGGCCGCAGATTCTCGACTTCGTGGACCACGAGATCGTCGAGGCGCTCACCTACCATCTGCGCCAGATGGGGATGACGTTCCGCCTCGGCGAAAAAGTGACGCGCGTCGGCTTCGATTCGCAACGCGACCGCGTCTTCGCAGAGCTCGAAAGCGGCAAGAAGATTCAGGGTGACGTGCTGCTGTACGCTGTCGGGCGCCAGGCCAATGGCGATCAGCTTCGCCTCGAAGCGGCCGGTTTGCAGCCCGATTCGCGCGGCAAGATCCGCGTCAACGACTGTTACCAGACCGAAGTTCCTCACATCTTCGCCGCCGGCGATGTGATCGGCTTTCCCGCTCTCGCGAGCACTTCGATGGAGCAGGGCCGGCTCGCGAGCTGCCGCATGTTTGGAGCACCCTCCGAGCACATGCCCGAGCTGTTCCCCTATGGCATCTACACGATCCCGGAAATCTCGATGGTCGGCCAAACGGAAGAAAAGCTGACAGCCGCGAAGGTCCCCTACGAAGTGGGCATTTCAAAGTACAACGAGCTGGCGAAGAGCATGATGCTGGGAGATGAAACCGGCATGCTGAAGTTGCTCTTCGACCGCAACACGCGAAAGCTGCTCGGCGTGCACATTATCGGCCAGCGCGCCACAGAAATCGTGCACATCGGCCAGGCCGTGCTGGCCCACGGCGGCTCGATCGAATACTTCCGCGACACGGTCTTCAACTATCCAACGCTCGCCGAAGCCTACAAAGTCGCCGCGCTGGATGGCCTGAATAAGCTGTAATTTCGGAACAGCATCGGGGTTGAACTCCTACTTCTTGCGCAGCGGGGGCATCAATGTCCCCGGCGGCCCGGTGAGCGATCCATCGCTTTGGACCGTGAGGTTCACGCTACCCGCAGCCCCCTGGCAATTCAGAGCGATCGCGTTGCCATTTGCAGTGTAGGCGCAAGGGGCTGATTGACCGGCGAAAGTAAACGTGGCTTGGCCTCCGGAGTTCAACTGTAGAACAAACGCACCCGTTTGATCGGAATAGGTTCCTTGCACGCCTCCACCGCAGCCCGCGAACCACAACGCGAGAAGTGTGGTCGCAATCGAGACTCGCAGCAACTTGCTGTTCATGGTTTTTTTCCTCCCGGCGACAGGCCAGAGCGGCGCACAGTCTAGCACACATGTTCTCTTGCCAATGGCGTCTCCCAGGTAAATCGAAAGTGACGCCTGCGAGACATGACGCTATAATTTCGAGAAGTACGGGCCTGTAGCTCAGGTGGCTAGAGCGCACCCCTGATAAGGGTGAGGTCGGTTGTTCAAGTCAACCCAGGCCCACCATTCCCCTGTTTTTGCCCGTTCGAAGATCATGTCGAACGGCTTTCTGTAGGTGGGATAGACACTTACCGCGTCCACCGTGCAGTTCGATAGCACCATTCTCAGCAATTTGGCCTTTTCCTGCGAAGTCTGCGTGACGTACAGAGAATGCGCCTTATTCGCGAGTTCTAAAATGCGAACGCGGTCAAGCGCACGCTGGGGATTTTCCGCCTGTTCGAGCTCCCGCAACGACGCCAGAAGCGCTTGCTCCTCCTCTTGCCATTCGGCGGACTTCGCCTCCCAAAATTCCTCGGTTATTTTTCCGT
>Ga0187770_10002579_pt1 | contig 10174 bp, 6 predicted proteins | sample 0116_SJ02_MP02_2_FD_133154 | JGI IMG/M metagenome (GOLD analysis project Ga0187770, IMG submission 133154) | Tropical peat soil microbial communities from peatlands in Department of Meta, Colombia - 0116_SJ02_MP02_20_MG | ecosystem: Environmental > Terrestrial > Soil > Wetlands > Peat | place... | reverse complement strand
CGCCTGTCCGTGAAAACCGCCTCTAACCTGGTGAAACCCGCCATGTGGCAGCGGATGCGCACCGGCTCGGCCACCAAAGGCGCCAAAGACTACGACTGGGCCATGATCGGGATCCTGCCCGACGACACCCCCGACGGCCAGCAGGACAGCGGCCACGCGTTCCTGCTGCTCAGGCGGCACCGCTACACCGGCACCGTCAGCTATTACCTGTGCTGGAGCCCGGGCCCGGTCCCGCTGGCGAAGCTGATCTCCGTCGCGGTCGCCAGATGGGAAATAGAGGAAGACCACCAGCAGTCCAAGCAGGTCAGCGGGCTGGACAGCGGCCAGGTCACCACCTGGACCTCCTGGCACCGCTGGACCGCGATCAGCCTGCTCGCCTATATCTTCCTCGCTGTGGCCGCCGCCTTCCAGCGTGCCCGCGACGAAGACCCCGGCATCCTCGGGCTGATCCCCGTCACCATCCCTGAGCTGCTGCGACAGCTCCGCGGCACCGTCATCCCCGAACCCCGCCGCGACCGGGCCCACCGCGACGGCTGGTCGCTATGGCGCCGCCGCCACCAGTACCGCGCCCGGCAAGCTCACCAGCGCTGGCAGGCCTACGCCGATGCACTGCCCGAATAACGATCTACAACTGCCGTATCAGTGCCATCAGTGCCATATTCCGTGTCATCGGTGCAGCTAGCGCGTGTGGTGCATGGGGCCGGAGTTCTCATAATCCGTCAGCCGTGGGTTCGAGTCCCACCCGCCCCACCTGCAGTTTCAAGAACCGGCTACGGCATGACCGGGCGTGTTGGACTCTGGTGGTCCCGTAAACGATAGCGCTCATCGCGGTCACGTAGCGTGACAAACAGGCTAATTGTTACCAGCTTGAGCAATTTCAGATCTGCCGAATCGGGGTGACTTGTTAGGGCTGTCGACAGGACCAGTGCGCCGTCGTTCTGTCACACCTCTCCGGCGTGGCGATCGTCTCGATGCTAAGCATGTCAAGCGCCGCCGGGCGTCAGTCATGCCGATGAGTCGCCCACCCATAGCTCCGGGGGTGGACGGGAGAGCATTGAGCGGCAGCAGGCTGACCTGCTATTTCATAACCATAACTTCCCAGTTCGACCGTGGCGCCGTGCCGCCAACCCATCCCAGATCGCCGGCCGGGAGACATCTCCCTTGGACGACCTGTCATGATCGCGGCGTGGGCGACGACGAGACGGGCAGGACACCGACGCTGGACCGTGTGTACCAGAACCACCACCTCGACTCGAAGAGGTGGGCGAGTTTTCAACGCCGGCCTGGCGACATCGTCATTTCGACGTCGTACAAGGCGGGCACGACGTGGGCACAGCGGATCGTCAGCCTCCTGATCTTCGGACTGGACCCGCCTCCCTCCGACCTGATGACCCTGTCACCTTGGATCGACGCGCGATGGTCGGGGCCGGAGGAGATCACCAACCAGACGCTCGCCGGCCAGACACACCGGCGGTTCGTGAAGAGCCACCTGCCCCTCGACGCCATTCCTTACTGGTATGACGTCCGCTACATCGCGGTCGGCCGGGACAGCCGAGATGTGTTCATGTCGGTCCTCAACCACTGGTCGTCTTACACCGACCTCATGTACCAGCTGCTGGCCGCGGGAGATCCCGTCGGTGGGCCGATGCCGCGATGTCCTGATGACTCTCGGGTGGCCTGGGCTGAGTGGATCACCACCGGGTCCTTTGCCTGGGAGGACGATGGCTCGCCGTGGTGGTCGCACCATTACCACGTCAACTCTTTCTGGCGGTACCGGCATCTGCCGAACATCCTGCTGGTGCACTACGCGGACATGAAGGCGGATCTCGATGGAGAGATGCGGCGGATCGCCGCGTTCCTGGGCATCGACATCGATGAGTCGAACTGGCCAGCCCTCGTTCAGCGAGCAACGTTTGAGTCGATGAAGCGGGAGGCCCAGGCCGGGACCGAGAGAATGGCGCTCTGGTTCGAGGGCGGCTCTGACCGGTTCTTCTTCAAGGGCACCAACGGCCGGTGGCGCGACGTGCTCACCGCTGAGGACCTCGCGCTCTATGAGACGGCAGCGGCGCGCCTCGAACCCGACCTGCGACGGTGGCTCGAGGGCGGGCGGTTGGCCGCGCCCGACCTTGTCCCGGGCCCCGTCTCTGGGCTCTGACTCCGACGCCTTGACTTTGTAGACAATCCGTGCGTGTCCCCGGGCCGATGCTGCGATGCGCCGAGGCCGTCGGAGCCCGACGGAAGATGAGGACTGTAACGACGGTTCGCCGTCGCCTTGGGCGGCGGGCCGTTGCCAGGACCGCCCATAACCGCGGGCTGGCGGGAACCGTCACCATCCCTCAGGACGCCGGGTCGGTGGCCTGGGTGCTCGACCAAGTGGCTGGCGCACTGCGTACTTTGCCAAGCGTCCCCGAATTGTTGATCGGTGCGGATAACGCTCAGATGGCGAGGCACTCCCCACCGCGATCCGAACGGCGGCTACTTGCGCTCCCCCAGACAGGGATGAATTACGCAGCGTTAGGAGAGGCCTCATCCGCTGCGACATTCCGGTGCGCCTCAGCGTCGATCGCCTATGGTGTGAGGCGGCGCGTAAGGTACGAAATCCCAACTACGCGCACCTGCCGCCACCGGCGCCAAGGCCAGCCTGCCAGGTAGACCGCGACTGTCACAGTGAGTGATGGACTGCTGGACGCCGCGCCTGGCGAGATCGCGCCGAACGCTTACACGAGTGATCCGTCCCACTCCCTCCTCCTCGGAGCCAGCGACGGCGAGGAACTCTTCGGCGAGCCGACGCCATGACCGCCCAGACCGATCCGGCGCACCGCGCCCGAGCGTCACCAGGAGAGTAGGGATGGTGCCGCTGCCGCACGGAACTGAGCGTGGTGTAGCCAACTGACGGACCTCCGGCGTGCGGGCCGGGACTTATGTCCCTGTTCGTCTAGTTCTTGCTCCGGCAGACTCGCCGTCTGAAGTGTTGGTGTAGCGGGTGGGGTGATCGCCGATGGACGAGTCGCCTGGGGTCGGGTTGGCGTCGGCATTGGAGGCATTGCGCGGGGAGCTGGAGTCGGCGTGGAACGCCGGCCAGGGGCGTCGGGTCCGGTTCCGGGCGTCGGAGGCGACGCTGACCGTGGAGACGGTGGCCCGGCGGGACAAGGATGGTTCAGGGAGGATCCGCTGGTGGCTGGTGGAGGCCGGTGCGGCGGTGAAGTCGGGGCAGGAGCGGACACAGACACTGACGCTGACATTGACACCGCTGCTCTACGACGAGGCGGGAAGGACCGTGCCGTTGGATGTTGATGCGGTCCAGCCCGTTCCGGGCGCGTAACGCCCCAGGCAGGGGTGATGCCACATGGGGTCAATCTGGGATGACCGACTCGCCGAGGTATGGGCGCCTCCGGGCAAGGCCGGATCCGGGGTAGTGATCGGAGCGTGCGGGGTGCTGACCGCGCGGCACGTGATCGACGCAGTAGCGACCGGCGCGCAGGCGGGTCCGGTGCTGGCCCGGGTCATTCGCCGGGGATCGCCGACGTCGGCCTGGGTGCCGATGCGGATCGCTGGCGAGGACACGGCGTGGGACCTGGCGGTGCTGGGCGTTGACGAGGAGGCGCCGGAGGCTGCCGGGTGGGTTCGGCCGGTGTCTGGCTCGCCTGCTGTGGTCATGGTCGGCGGGTCTTCCGAGCACGGCTGTGAGTCAGTGGGGTTCCCGGACGAGGAGGTGCAGCGTCCCGATCTGGCGGACCCGGCTGGCTGGGTCCGCCAGAGCGAGCAGCTGCTGGGAACGCTGCTGCCGATGGGGCAGGCCAGACCGCAGGTCTTGCTGAGCGGCACGTTGCCGCGGGAGTGGATGCCGCTGGACGCAGAGACCGCCACCCCCGATGTCGGATCCGGGTGGCGCGGGATGTCCGGGGCCGGGGTGGTGCTGCCGGACGGGCGCCTCGCTGGGGTTGTAGTGGCCGTGGAGGATCGTCGCCAGCAGCGGCGCCTGTACGTAGTGCCAGTGGCCTCGGCGCTGGCCCAGTCGGCGAGGCTTGCGATGGCACTGGCGGACGTAGTCGGCGCGCCCGTGGTCGCCGAGACGCGCTTCGCGCCAGTGTATCGCCGCGTGCTCTACCACGCCACGCTACGTCCCGACGGTTCACCGATGCGTATCGGTGAGATCGGCGACCTGGGCGTGCTGGCGGTCAAGCCGATTGACCTGCCCGGCGAACCCTCCTATCTGAGCTACGTGCCGCGTGATGACGACCCAGCGCTGACCCGGCAGCTGCACGAGGCGGCGGCGGCCAAGCGGATGCTGCTGGTAACTGGGTACTCCGGTTCCGGCAAAACCCGTTCGGCAGCGCAGGCCGTGCGCCAGGAGTATCCGGCGCATCGGCTGCTGCGGCCGCTGGAAGACCAGCTCTCCGCACTCGCCGACCTGCCTCTGGTCGACTTGGCGCCGGCGGTGGTGTGGCTGGACGACGTCGAAAAGTACCAGCGCCCGGCGCTGGCCGAGACGTTGAGAACGCTGCTCGACGCTGGCCTGGTACTGGTCGGCACCATCCGCCTCGGCCAGTACCGGGCGCTGATCCAGGTTGACAGTTCTCATGCTGAGTTCCGCAACCCAGTTGGCGAGGCACTGTCTGACGAACAGCTGGTGCAACAGATCGACTGGAAGCGGGATTGGTCGCAATGTGAGCTGGACCGCACCGCCGACTATGTGACCAGTTGGCTGGCCCGCGCGGCGGCGGGGAAGGGCTTGTCGCTCAGCGCGTGGGCGGTGGCCGGACCGGAACTGGTCAAAGAGCTTAGGTCCATCCGGGCAGATGAGGACGCCCCCTGCCGGTATGCGCTCGTCCGCGCCGTCGTCGACTGGCACCACACCGGCCTGACCAGCCCGATCCCGTGGCCGGTCGCGGTAGGCCTCGTCAACCAGGCCTACCTGGATCACCCGGCAAGCGACGATGACCTCACTGAGGCCGTCAACTGGGCGACCCGCCCGATAGGTATCGGTGGCCGACGAGGCCGCTACAGTTTGCTCACGCGTCAACAGGATTCTCTGGAGGCGAACGATTACATCGAAGACTGGGACGGTCGGCATCAGCAATCCACGATTCCTGATGTCACCTGGCAATCTGCTATTGCCAACGCCCCCAGCTTGGACTCGCTGTGGAATATCGGTTTGACAGCTCATTTCGCGGGCCAGACGGCCGTAGAACAGAAGGCGATGCAAAAACTCGCCACCGCCGGCGACGCAGACGCCAAGGTCAATCTCGGCCTGCTGTTGAGAGATCGGGATCCGGTCGCCGCGCAGGCCTGGTGGGAGCAGGCCGCCGCCGTCGGCAACACCGACGCCATGGTCGGCCTCGGGCTGCTGTTGAGAGATCGGGATCCGGTCGCCGCGCAGGCCTGGTGGGAGCAGGCCGCCGCCGCCGGCAACACCTACGCCAAGGAGAACCTCGAGGTACTGCTGGCTGACCGGGATCCGGCCGACACGCAGGCGGCGTGGAGCGCCTTGGGCGAGCAGCGGAACGTCATATCCGCGTCGCGGGGCCGGACAACTGCCATTTGGACCAAATTCTACAGCACCTTGGCCCTCAGCCCGTTCGAGATGACTCAGAAATTTGCAGAATTGACGGCAAGTTTCTGGGAAGCTGAGGCTAAGATGTGGGGGGCAAACTACAAGCTCATTAACGAAGCGGCCTATTCTATGTGGGAGGCTGCAGGGAAACCGGACGAAAAGGCCACTGATTTCTGGGTGGCGGCACAAAAATATGTCGCAAGCCTCATAGCGTTGGGAACTCCGACGAACACTAGCCCTAGTAATCTCATAGAGACATTCTCGCCAGAAGCACACTTCCGTCGGGTTCAGGATCTTGCCGAAGCGATGTCTCGGCGTTCCGGCCAGCAGGTTGTGATAACTCCGCTCACATTTTGGCTCTCGGCCGAGAACCACATTCTAGCCATGCTGGCTGGGGTGGCCGCGGCAGCACGGACTTTGCAAGAAGCATTCGACTACTTGACCAAGATATCTGATTTGTCGATCGAAGAACACCTGCGGCTTATCGAGGAAAATGCCTATTACATATGGGAAAGAGCTAGCCCGCCTTTCGGTTCCGCGCTTGACCACTGGCTTGAAAGTGAAGAGGCAATTCTTGCAAGGATTCGGGAACAAATTGCCTCGTGGTTCTCCGAGTTCCTCACTCCAGTTTAAGAATTTTGATCGTCGGGTCGCGCGCACTTGTGCGAGCCTCGTCCGCAACTGTGACGGTTCCGTGCCGAAGTAAGTTCGTCTTCTTGAAGAAGCCATCTGAGGCGCGGTCACAGAGCGGCGGCGAGTGTGACCCAGACCGGGCCGCGGGCGAATGTCATCGGCTGACCACGGCCCTGTTCTTGCGGTACGAGCGCCGTTCTTCGCTGGCTGCGGTCGTTCGGCGTGTGCCGTGCCAAGACTCCCTCATAGCCGCTGGCCTGGCCTTTCGTGCTCGCCAGGCTGCTGTGCGGTACTCGCTGATCAGGCCGCCGAGGACCTGCCGGCGCTCGATCCGGGGCGGTGATCTCGACGGTCCGGCCGGGCTGCCGCGGAGGTTCCTGCCGCGGGCCGTGACGCGGCCGATGCCCGTTGTCGTGGCGGGCGAACCCGGCCGGCAACCTGCCAAGATGCCCCCCGCCAAGGATCAGCACCTGATCCAGGCACTGACGGCCAAGCGTGCCCGCGAACCGCTCCGCAGATGAGTTCGCCCGCGGCGACCGGACCGGCACGTTGATCACCCGCATGCCAATGCCGGGGAAGGCACCGTCGGATGCCGCGGTGAACTTGCTGTCCCGGTCACGGATCAAGAACCTGGACCCGTTCGCGCGCTCACCCAGATCCATGAGCAGGCTGCGGGCCTGCTGAGCGGTCCGCGCCCCGGCCGGGTGCGCGGTGACGCCCGGGATATGCACGGCCCGGGCCTAGATCTCCAGCACGGACAGCACGCACAAGCGCTGCACCAGCACGGCACCGGCCTGCAGGACATCACGGGCAGCAATGCCGGGCGCCCAGGCGGCGACGGCCGCCGCGGCGCGGGACCGAGCCCGGCGGCGGCCAGGACCCGGCGGATCGCCCCCTCCCCTGCCCGGTACCCCAGGCCGGGCAGCTCTCCTAGGATGCTGCGGTACCCCGCCGCGGATCCTGCCGCGCCAGCTGCCCCGCCAGCACGCGCACCTGGTCCGGGACCGGCGGACGTCCCGGCCCGCCGGGGCAGGCCCATTTCTTCCTGGCCAGGCAACGGCGCCAGGCCAGCACGGTGCCAGGTGTCACGATCCGGTGCAGCCCCAGCCGCCCGGGCAGCAGCCTGGCCAGCGCCGCCATCACGGCACGGTCAGCCCCGCCCGGCCCCGGGCCGGCGACCTGCCGGCGCAAGACCGCAACCTCGTGCCGCAGCACGAGGATCTCCGCGTCCCCGGCGGCATCACCGCGCGCCAGCAGCCCCGGCCAGCCGAACACGCCGACCATGAACACGTAGATGAGGCGGACGAGCACCAGCGCCGAGCGTAGACCAGCAGGTCAGGCCGACACGCCGGATTCTGGCACGGCACAGGCAGCCGGGCAGGACGAGCTGTTCCCCGCATGGCGGTACCACGCCGTCTTCACAGACTCGCACTGCGAGCCAGCCGCCAACGGAATCCGCGGCGAGCGGATCTTCGAGTGGCTCGACCAGCACATGCCCGCCTGACCACCCGCGGCTCGCATCAGCCGAGCCGCATTTAGCCACACTCTCGCCTACCAGCGTTGTTGTCTTTCCCAACCAGTCCCGGCTGGCGAATCTCCCAGCCGCGCCGGGTCAGATGCGCGGCGGCCTGCCTGCAGGTGCACGTGATGCAGCCGCAGGCCGCCGCCTGGGCAGGTCCCGTATGGCCGCGGCTCGGGCGGAAAAGCCCGTACAGATCCAATCATCCGGCCCCGACATTTTCTGCTCGCTATCGACAAGCGCCGCGCGGCCGGGTCACCTTTCCACAGCCGGGATAGTTACCGGGCGGTGCGGCCCGGCTGACAGTGATCGTGGGAGCCGGAGGTAGGTGCCCATGCGAGCCAACAACGTGCTCAACAGGTCCGGCGAGCAGGCGGCGGTCGCCACGCCGCGCTCGGCCAGTGGCTCGGGATACAGCCGTGGACGCGTCACCGCTCGGCGCGCAGGCGCTGGCCCGGGCCGCGCTCACCTACCTGGCTGAGCCCGGCGACCCGGCCCTCGGCGCACTGCTGGAGACCCGCGAACCCGCTGACGTGCTAGCCGCGATCAAAGCAGGCATGCTGCCGGAAACCTGGACGGGGACCGGGTCCGCAGGCGGCGACAGCCCGGCCCGCCGACGTGCGCTGGAGCGCGCGCTCGGCCGCTGGCGGATCCGCCTGCCCGGTCTTCCCGGCGACGCGGCCATCCAGGCCGCCCGCCGCGACGGGATCCGGCTGGTGTGCCCCGGCGATCCCGAGTGGCCGGCCAGGCTAGACCAGCTCGGCGCGGCCCGCCCGTACGCCCTCTGGCTCCGCGGCCGCGCCGACCTGCGCCTGGCCTGCCTGCGCTCGGTCTCGATCGTGGGCTCCCGCGCCGCCACCGGGTACGGGGCGCACGTGGCCGGCGAGATAGCCGCCGACCTCGCCGAGAAGGGCTGGGTAGTCGTTTCAGGCGGCGCGTAGGCTACGAAACCCTCATTGCGCGCAACTTCCTGACCAGGGCTCTGACACCAGCATGTCATGTTGACGGCGGCCGTCACGGTGCGTGAGGCGCGTTGAGCGTTGCCGCGTCGTGCGATCGCGCCGAACGCCGACTCGGCGCGGGACAACTTCGCCGAGCCGCGTCAAGGAACGAAACGCAGATCAGCTGGTTATGGGCGGCGCTACGGGCGATCTTGACGATCGCGGCGCATGTGGCGTCGGCGTCGGGCAAGAATAAGTGGATCATCACCTCGCTGGCCCAAGGTGCCGGGCAGGCGAGGTCTGGGATATCGCGGTGGGCTGCGGCCTTTTGAAGCGGTCGCGAAACGAGGCACCGATGTCGTCGACTTGCCAGGCGTTTCAGTGGGACATAAGTACCGCTGCCGACGCCTTGGGCAGGGCGGCTCTATACCGGAATTCGCTCAGTAGCTGCGGTCCAGCTGGGATGTGAGCTGGAGCAGACCAGGCAAGACCGCGCGGACGATGCTGACGCAGTGTAGGCAGTTTCTGGCCGTGCTGTCGGCTCGGGCCTGGGCCTGGGCCTGCTGCTCTGGGAGGCGACGGTGAGGGCGGCGGATGTGGATCTGCCGTGGTCGGAGTGAGGCTCTGGCTCGCGGGTCAGGCTTGACCGGAGTCAGTCCAGGTGAGGAATCGCTGTGGTGCCTGCTGGAGGATGGTGTTCACCCCGTCGGGGCCGATTCTGCGCTGCAGCCGCCGGATGAATTCGCGGCCGAGGACGTCCATTCCCGGGCCGCCGCCGTAGGCGGTGAAGGCCGATTTGCGTCCGATGTCGGTGCCGAGGCAGAGGTGGTCCAGTTTCCCGGCGCTGGCGATGTGCTCGATGAGGTCCAGGACCGCGGAGTCCGGGCGGTACTTGATGCGGCCGATGGTGTCGTAGATGAGGCAGGCGCCGCGGGCGATGAGATCGGCGTGCAGTTCGGGATCGGGGTTGCGGTCTGTGTGGGCGAGCATCACCCGGTGCGGGGGCACGCCGTGCTGGTCCAGGAGGTCGAGGATGGCGTGCGCGGCCGTGCCGGTTTCGGTGTGCACGGCGACCGGGGCGCCTGTCTGCCGGGCGGCTGCCGCGCCGACCGTGAACCAGCGCTGCTCGATCGGGCTCACCTGCTGGTATGAGGCGCCCAGCTTGATGATTCCCGCTTTGTGGCCGGTCGGCTCGGGCCAGGGGAATTCCCAGTCGTGGGCGTCCATGCCGGTGCGCAGGTCAGCGAGGAGCACGTCCAGCAGCGTCTGCTCGTCGGCGCGCCGGGCCCAGTGGCCGTCGTGGTAGTGCGCCGCGCGGTGGTAGCCGGTGGCGGCGATGATGTGCAGCCCGGTGGCGCGGGCGACTTCGGCGAGCAGGAGGGGCTGCCGGCCGAGCCCGACGGGGGTGAGGTCGACCACGGCCTGGATGCCGGACCGCGCGACCGCCGTCAGTTCGGCTGTGGCCTTGCCGGGGTCGAGGAACTCATCACCGGGGTTGACCGGTGTTCGCAGGAAGACGTGTTCGTG
>Ga0187770_10002578_pt1 | contig 10176 bp, 13 predicted proteins | sample 0116_SJ02_MP02_2_FD_133154 | JGI IMG/M metagenome (GOLD analysis project Ga0187770, IMG submission 133154) | Tropical peat soil microbial communities from peatlands in Department of Meta, Colombia - 0116_SJ02_MP02_20_MG | ecosystem: Environmental > Terrestrial > Soil > Wetlands > Peat | place... | reverse complement strand
TCGACCGCTAAGAAGTTCAGCGCCTCTGCTAACTCCCGTCTGGACCGTGAATACGGGATGACATTGCGTCTTAATTCGATGGGCATACTGGTACCCCGGGTCCTGGCCGTTGCCCCGGGGGAACGGATTCTAGTGAAGGAGTTCGTAAACGGTCCCACCCTAGCCAGCGTAATCAACTCGTTCCTAAAGGGAGCGCCCGGAGGACTGGGGAGCGTGTCTGCCTATGGCGAAGTCATCGCCAGACTCCACGCGGCGGGAATCGCCCTAGGAGACTCAAAGCCGAGCAACGTAGTCGTAGCCAGCGAGGGGCTGTACCTGACCGACCTCGAACAAGCCTACCCCGGTGGGGACCAGTCATGGGACATAGCCGAGTTCCTCTACTATACGGCCAAGCTATCCATCCGAGAAGACGCTATGAAGAAGGTGGCCGATGCTTTTCTGAAGGCCTACTCGGAGTCAGGGGACAGGTCGAAGATCACCAGGGCCCGTGGTCAGAGGTACTTTGGACCCTTCAGCCCGTTTCTTACTCCAGGCATGGCGAAGATGTTGCGAGATAAGCTCTCGGCTTATGCCTGAGCCTTCGTGTCGGTGGTATAACCACAGATTTACGGCTGCAGGCGACAGTATAACATACCCCGATAATCGTTGGCATTAGACCGAAGTATACATCCGGGCCAACTTGGTGGGACTGGACATTTATCGGCCAATTCCCCGAAGAATAGTGGTTTTAGAAGGATTGGATTCCCTATCGATGGTTTGAGGAAGATTATCTAGAGCCAACACACCCATAACGATGTATTCAGCCGGATTTGAACCAGCGATTTTGGTGGGGTTGAGAAGTCACGAGCAGATGCCTGTGTATGCGGTTGATGTTACGTTGGTGCGGCCCGATGGGACATACAATGCGGCGCACGTTACATAAACGGGTTGCATTCCTGCCGAGAAGTTGTAGATGTGACCTGAATACTCAACCGCAAAGGAGTATGACCCGTCGTTGGTGGTATCGAGCGGATACCAAGCCGTCGTTCCGTTTGTTATGAAAGAGGTCACAGAAGTCTGGCCGGGATAGAAAACCCCATTGCAAGTGTCGCTCCCCTGCCTGTGTATTGCGATGACCTGTGCCCCCGCAACTGGCGCATCTCCGCTGTCAGAAGCAACGCCGAGGAACATTCCGGCGGGTTGCCCCGCAATGAAGCATGGGTTGGTCGAGACCGTCTGGACTGTTATCGAAGTGACTGTTGTCGTAGTTGATAGGAGAAGAGTCGAGGTGGTGGTAAAGGTCTGACGATTACCGCTACCAACAAAGTAGCCAACGCCCAGACTCCCTGCGACCAATATCACGAGTAAAACAGCAACCGCCTCTTTCCTCATGCCTCAGAGGGTAGCCTTGTGGGGCGTATTATCCTACACATGTGAACAGCATTCGGCAGTTGATGGTGTTCTCGTCATTAGCAGTAAATAGTCGAGAATTCTCCTGTCTCAAGGCTCGGATTGAAGGGCGAAATCGTAGCGCTGGTTATCGCCATTCTGGTCGTCGGGAGTCTCGGACTTGGTTATTTCGTAGGCAGTAGCAACCGTCAAGGGACAACAACCGTCTCGACAGAAACCACCACTACTCTTTCGACCATGCAATCAGTGGGTGGACTGGTTCTGGGTGCGGGTGTCAACGCCACGACCCTTCACGTAGGCCAGAGCCTGCGCATCGCTGTCTCTCTCTACAATAGCCTTCCCACAACGCTGAACCTTACCGCATTTTTCTCCAAGAATTCTTCATCATCGCTCTCCACCAACGGCTCACTGGGTGATTGGACAGTCCACGGCTTCCCCATCGCCATGTGGGTGGGTTGCTTCGCCCCAGAACCTATCGAATTCATGATAGTCAAGGGTAACTTTAGCGTGGGTCAACTGCAGGTCGCGTCAGGAAACACAGATGTCTGGCAGTCAACACGTCAATTTTGGTGTTCGGAAGGAGGGTGGGTAAACAATCTGGTCTTCCAGCCGAGCAGCAGCGTGGCCAACCTGACTGGCACCGAGTGCACGTTTGTCTGCTTCCCTTACCACTTTGGTCTCGTGCAATTGAACTCGAATTTTACAGTGAACGGCTATTGGGCCTATCCAGTCAACGGTTCGGAAGCCAACGATTTGCTCAGGACTCCACCGCACGGGTGCACTGACAACGAGAAGTGTTTCGCTTACAACTATCCAGAAGTGGGCCCCACTGCCCAGCACCTGTTCACGATGGGTTGGTATACGATGATTGTGACGGATGAATGGGGGCAGACGGTTACCATCCGTTTCCAAGTCACATAAGACGACCTAGCGATTTCGGGGGGTTGGACTAGGTTTTGGAATACTGTATATTCCGCAGCGGTGCTAACGCGTGCGGCAGTATAGCCGCGTCGGGCCCGGCCGGTTCTGGCGGGGCCTATGCCTAATACAAACAAGAGGTCTCCCTTATACGTCCCGGCCGACGCTGCAAGTTTGGTCATGAGCCTCGGTCATGCCATCATTGTCATCAGTTCGGCCACAGTGACCGGAGCGGCTTTGTTTCTCGCAGTGGGCGAGGTGATTAACCTCTTGGGAATGTGGGAACAGGTGCAGTCTCAGCCCCTGGTGCTCCAGTTGGCCATTCTCTTCGGCTCATATCTGCCGGGCCTGTTGCTGGGAGGGTTCCTCGCAGACAGGATTGGCAGGGGGAGAGGCTACTGGTGATTTCCGGACTAGCGTAGAAACGGGGTGCATTCGAGGAAGGTGGGGCTCAGTGCGCCCTCGCCCAGGGGGCTAGATATTGGCTGTCCCTTTGGAATAGACTGTATAACCGCAGTGGCCGCAGGTGAGCCTGTTCCCGTGCTGAGCCATGAAGTAGCCCTTTCCACATCTGGGGCACTCCTTTCTCAGTCTCGAAATCGAGTTCCCGTCGACCTTGTATAGCTTGTACACCTGGATTCTCCTCTTGGGCGCCTTCGGCTTCTCCTTCTTCTCTGGCTTCTTCTCCTCGACTGGCGCTTCGGCCGGCGCGGGAGTAGGCGCAGCAGGTTCGGCGGGTGCTTTAGACATGGCTACTTGGCCTCAGGTGCGGGGGCAGCCGCGGCTGCCGGGGTCTTGGCCTTCTTCCTCTCCTGTTTCAGCTTCTCCCTTTCTTCCTTCGTAAGCGTCCTTTCCTGAAGATATCTTGGATGGACCTTCTTCTTCGAGTCCGCAGACCCGTACACATAGAACCTCCCTAGGATTCTCCTGGTCCCCGACTGGCCTTCTACCCCGAGGAGTCCGACATTCTCCACGGGGACACTAAGCTCCTGGGCGACCATCTCCATGGCCTCCTTCCGCGAGATCTTACCTGCCTTCCCCTCAATGGAGAGCTCGACGTAGGATCTGTCGAGAACCTTGGATTCCGATTTCTTCTCTACAGGCAAACCGGGGCACCCGAATTCATCGAGGATATTAACTTGAGTCTCAATGGATGCCCCTGATCCCCATCTGGGCGAGAATCGCCCTGTTCCGCGATTTCGCTACGGCGTCCGCCTGCACGGCCACGACGCCCACGCCAGGCTGCCCGTAGAAGACCATCGCAGAAACGGGTGCCATGGCGATGGCAAGCATCGCCATGAGGTCCTCCTCCCCTTCGACCTGGACTCTCACCGGCTTCTTGCCGGTAAAGGCCTTCTTCATACCGGCTATCGCGTCCTCTGTGATCATCCCAGCTGGGTTTTTGACCCTGATGAGCCTGGCGTAGGGGACGGTCGGTACCTCTCTGCTGACCCTCCTCTCGACCCCGTCTACCACCTGGACTTCGGGCGTCCTCCCCATGGCACCCAGTGTGTCAGTCACCCTGTCGCCAACAGTTATCGTCATTGCTGCACTCCTCACCAGTCCCTCGAAGTCCGGTCCCTTCGCTTCCTCAGCCGAAAAGATTGTCCCCAGAGGGGCTGCCAACCTGGTCCTGAGTTGCTCTGGGAGCCTGTACATCCTGGGCAAAGGCCTAGCTTACCTTGAGAGCGTATCTTCCTGGCTTCGTGATGCTCAGTGTCTTGGCGACCTGAGATTTCTCCGGGTCGATGATGATGATCAGGCCCGACCACTCGTTGCTGAGTTCGGTGGATCCGTCGTTGGGGCACGCCTTCTCTGTCGTGAGGGTTCTGCACTTCCTGCACGCTAGCTCCTTCATTGTCCTACTTCTCCGATCTTTCTTCTGCCTTGCGAGCCTTCGCTGCTTTGCTCACTTCTTCGTCGATCCATTCCAATGCCCCGAGGAATGGTTGCCTGCAGGTCACGCCTATCTTCCCCATCGATATGCCGTGTCCCAGGCTGACAGCGGTGATCCTTACCCTCACTTTGCTCCCGACCCTCAGCGTCCTCTTGCTCTGGGATGCGGTGATGATCCCGGACTTCACGTCGCTGGTCAAATAATCGTCCATTATCTGGCTCAGATGTAGCAGGGCGTCGGCCGGACCGATCCTGACGAAGGCGCCGAAGTCGGTGACCTCAACAATTTCCCCCTCTACTATCTCCTGCTTCAGTGGGTAGAACGAAAGTACTTCGAAGCTGACCCGGTGGTAGGTTGCTCCATCCCCCGCTATGATCTTACCCACTTTGTCTACGTCCACTTTCGTGACTAGGACAAGGTATCCATGATCCGGGTTGATGGTGCTCTCATACTTCAGTTTCAGCAGGTCCATGGCGACTTTCTCGAGGGGGGAACCGAACCGATCTGGGGGAACGCGGACGACGTCCTCGAGGTTAACTAACTGAAACATGAATTAATCAGGAACGAGGCCACCCCTTTGAGTCAGCGATTTTAATCTTTAGCGAACATGAGACGAAATCCGAGGCTCAGGCAAGGGAGGGGGGGAGTCTCCTCTTGTGCTCTGTCCTATCGTGCATGTCGAGCACCCTCCTCACCACGCCGAAGGGGACTTGGGCCTTGGCCGCCGCCTCTGCAGGCCCTGCCTTCAGATCGTAAAGGTAGTGCAACACCACGTCGAGCCTGTCGTAGTCTGTCGGTATCTCGTCTGTTGCCTTCTGTCCCGGCCAGAGCTGGGGAGATGCCGGTTTTTCGACCACATCCTTCGGGAGTCTCAGGTGCGCCCCGAGTGCCCGGACCTGGGTCTTGTAGAGGTGGGCTATCGGGAGAAAATCGACTCCGCCGTCTCCCCACTTGCTAAAGTAACCGAGGAGTTCCTCGCTCTTGTCCCCTGTTCCGGCGACAAGATATCCGAGCGAGTTGGCGCGATAGTAGAGGAGTACCATCCTCACTCTCGCTTGGACGTTGGCCTTTGCCATTCTGGTTCCTTTTCTGCTCGATTCGGTGATGACGTCCACGATTCTTGAGATAGGCACCTCTTCCTTGCTTATCCCCCAAGCGCCCGCGAGCTTCCGAGCGTCTTCCAGATCCTGCCGTGGCGTGTGGTCCGAGGGCATAAGCAGGGCCAGAACCCTGTCCCTCCCCAGCGCGTTGACGCAGAGTGCTCCCACAACCGCGCTGTCGATCCCGCCGCTTAGCCCCAGCACTACTCCGCTGGCTTCGGCTTCGTCCACGGTCTTGCGTATGAAGGTGGCTATCCTCCCCGCCTCTCTGCTGGCTTGAATCCTGAGGCTCATGCCCGTCCACCTTCGAAGAACCGTCGAGGGTCTGCTTTTATCGGTTCTCGGCAGCCAGAGTACCTCCCCACGATTACTGCAGTCCCACCCTCCCTTTCCTAAGAGAGATGACCCTTACGTGAGCGGCCCTGGCTGCACGCGCCAGTTCTGCGTCCGTCGTAGCGATAAGTGCCCCCTCGGTCGACGCTACCGAAATTATCTCGTCATCAACGTGAGCGCCCCCACAAGAAACTCGATAGAAACCCGCAGACAGGTCCAGAGCGACGCTCGCGGTCCTTGACCTGGCACCTTTCCCAGAAGCAAGCCTCTGAAGCTCCTGGCCTACGCACTCGAGCAACACCGGCTCGAACTTGCCGACTTCATCTACAATGTCCTCAAACCAGGTAGTGGGCGTATCGACGACGGCCATCAAGAAGCTACTGTCGAATACCACTCGGGTCAATCACTACTTCAGGACTCCCGACCCGATGAGCCTCCATCGCTCGGCAATTCTTCGGCTTATTGCCGCCCTCATCCCGATTTCGACGGCGACGGGCTTCTTCAGGTCGGCTTCGACCACGTCTCCCCTGACCGAGGTGGCTACGGCCAGCGTAGAGGCCGTGCCTAGGTTCAGCCTGATAGTCTCAGAGAGCTTCACCTTCTCCACCCTGATGAGTTCTGTAGCCCCAACGGCTGTCTCGAGCAGAGTTACGTCGAGCGTAACGTGCTCCAGAGTCTCCGGCAGTGTCCCAGGCTTGCCAATTACACTCCCAACCATCTGGTCTCCCTTGGTGTAGGTAGGGTCGAGGTGGGTGCCCACCGCTACCAGCCCCCCCGGGCCGACCTTGGCCGAAGCGCCAGCTCCTGTTTGCAGGCTGGAGACTTTGGTTATGACGGGGACATACTTCCCGCTCCTGTCGTCAATCATGCCCGGCTTCAGTTCAACCTCTTCTCCGACTTTCAGCTCCCCCCGGGTGAGGCTCCCCCCAAGGACTCCACCGGCGAGTCCGGCGATTTCAGCCCCCGGCCTGTTGACGTCGAAGCTCCTAACTACGTACATCAGTGGGTTCGCGGCCGCGTCCCTCTTCGGCGTCGGAATCACATCTTCCAGCGCTTCGATAAGGGCGTCGATGTTGAGCCTCTGCTGAGCAGAGATGGGGATGATGGGGGCAGACTCGGCGACGGTACCCTGGACAAATTTCACGATTTGGGCCTCGTTCTTCCCTGCTTCGGCGTCCGTGACCAGGTCAACCTTGTTCTGAGCTATGACAATCCGCTTCATGCCGAGCATCTGCAAGGCCTGAAGGTGTTCCCTGGTCTGTGGCTTTGGGACTGCTTCGTTGGCCGCTATGACCAAAAGCGCGCCGTCCATCAGGAAAGCGCCTGCGAGCATGTTGGTCATGAGGCTCTCGTGACCGGGGCAATCTACGAAGCTCACCGCTCTGAGAAACGTCGTTTTTCTGCCGCAGACCGGACACTTCTCGCTGGTCGAATAGGACCCGACACCATGGTCTTGCGTGCACTTGTAGAATGCAGCGTCTGCGTATCCCACCTTGATGGTGATGCCCCTCTTCAGTTCCTCGCTGTGGGCGCTCGCCCAAATCCCAGTAATGGCCTGAGTCAGGGTCGTCTTGCCGTGGTCTACGTGCCCGGCGGTCCCTATGTTGACCTCGGGTTGCCTAGGAAGGGGGGGCTTCTCTTCCATGGGCTCGACCAGCTTCTGCTCAGACAAGAAACATCGCTTCTCGGCAGGGGCTTTTTAACTAATGCCAAGACTTGAAGAAGTGAGGTCGGACGAATAAAGCTGCGAACCTGGCCGCCTCCTATCGGCTCCTTGATAATCAATGGCGCCACAAGGGAATGTATTTATCACGACGCTTCGGGTCCAGACCAAGTCCCGGGGATATCATTGAGAGCGATAGTATTGTCCGGAGGCCTGGGCATGAGGCTTCGTCCCCTTACAGACGATAGACCGAAGGCACTGATTCAGGTTAAGGGGCGCCCCATCGCCGAGTACCAGATAGAATGGCTCACGAAGCTCGGGGGAATAGAAGAGGTCACTTTCGCCTGCGGGTACAAGTGGGAGAAGCTCCAGGAGCACTTCGGCTCGAGTTTCAAAGGGGTGTCCATCGACTATTCGGTCGAAGACGAGCCCCTAGGAACTGGGGGCGCAGTGAAGAAAGCCCTGGCGAAGCATCCTACAGAAGACATCTGCGTCGTCACCAACGGGGACATCATAACGGACCTTCCACTCTCTCGCATGGTCGATGCTCACAGGCAGGCAGGAGAAATCTCAGCCTCCATGCTTGTGGTCCCCTATCGCTCGAGGTTCGGAGTGGTGAAGATAGACAAGTTGAAGATGGTCAGGGGCTTCGACGAGAAGCCAGCGTTCCCGGACGTTTGGATCAATGGGGGAGTGTACGTCCTCAACGCGAAGAGGGCGAAGAAGTATCTCCCTGACACGGGGGATATCGAGCGGCAGACCTTCCCGAACCTGGTTACCAGGGGGGAGCTCCTTTCGTACCCGCACTACGGCGAATGGATTTTCGTGGACTCGATAAAGGACCTAATGCAACTCGAAGAGTCCATGAACGCTGCGACCTGAGGAAAGATTTTTTGCGCCCGGTCGAGTCGAACGGACCATGGCCGACTTCAAAAAGGCCGTAGAGACCTCCATGGTGCCCCCGGATACCATGCTTACCGTCGACGTCGAAGGAGATGCGGTCCTGATCGCCAATGTCGACGGCAAGTACTATGGGATGGGAGCTATCTGCACCCACGAGCAGTGGGACCTCTCGGAAGGGGCTCTCGAAGACACGGCTGTCACCTGCGCCGGCCACGGCACCGTGTGGGACCTGAAGACTGGGAAAGGAGTCTTCGACGAACCGCTCCCGGACGAGCCCCTCTACGAAGTGAAGGAAGAGGGGAGGTTCCTCTACGTGAAGAAGCGTTGAAACCGCGCCTCCGCCTGCCCTGGGTTGGGCTCCCATTGAATACCGAATAGCTCTCTAACGCATAATTACACGACTTCGAGAGGCCCTCCCAGTTGTCTGCAAGCGCCCTGGTGCACAGGCGTTCAACTCCCTTCAAGAGGCTGGGAGGAATCGTCTACAGGCGGAAGCGGGTCATAGTAGTCGCCTGGGTTCTGGCACTCGTCCTGCTTATTCCAATCATCGTGACGGTGACCAATTCTACTTCGCTGAACGAGGGGGCTGCGTCCGGGAGCCAGCTGGAGTCGGTTCAAGCGTCAAATCTGATCTCCGCTCAATTCTCCAAGACCGTCGCCAATAGCACACTGCTCGTGGTGGTAAAGGGCGCGAACGTCACTTCCCCCACGACCCAGGAGTTCGTCAGCGCACTGGTGCGTTATCTGGACACGGATTCGAGCCTGAAGGGTCTCAACCAGACCATAGACGTGTATTCGCCGCTCTACTCGGCGATCAAGGGGACCAACGGGGCCACCTATTCTGCCGTCAAGGGAGCGAACGCCTCCGCCAGGCTGCTCTTTGGCGTCCCATCGCTCTACTTCGGGGCGTGGGTGGAAGCGTATTCCAAGACAGGCAACATGACCTATGCCGATGGGGCCGCCCTCAACTATGCTTCGAGCACACTGTCGAGCGCCAACGCCACCGCCTACCGCGATTACTCATCCCGCGTCCTCTCCTTGTTTGATTCCCAGTGGGTTTCTTCATGGTCGAACGCTCAGCTCTCCACATTCAATCTAACCGCCCGTGCTTCGTATTCCGCTCGCGTCGCCGGCCTGGATTACCTCGGCACCCTCACGCCCGCATCGAGGCCCTTCGACACCGCCCTGCTCCGTTCGATCACCCTGGCGCAGTATATCTCTGGTTCAGGTGAGGCGAATTCGCGAATCGTATCATTCGCCCAGAGCTACATTTCCAACTCAACTGGATTCTCACTCCAGTTCGTGGGGGCGTCCTACGGGCTCGGCAAGACATACGGCAATTCTTCCCTGGATACTTTGGCCGCGAACATTCTGTGGAAGCCGGGCGAGTACGGCGTCACCACCGCCCTGTCCACGCTGATTTCGTCCCTGGTCTCTCCAGCCCGAGACATCACGCTGGTAACCCTCAACCTCGATCAGTCGTCAAACGGGAACGTCATCGCGCTAAGGTCTGCCGTGACAACGGTGCTGGCCAGTACCGGTGGGGGCTCCGGCGTCCAATCGGCAATGGTGACCGGAGGGGACGCCATATCGTACGACTTCGGTCAGTCGGCCCAGTCCGATTTGAGCCTAATCCTCCCCGTGACAATCATACTGCTGATCGTCGCCACCGGGATATTCTTCCGGTCCGTCCTTACGCCATTCGTAACCCTCGGCGCCATCGGTATAGCGCTTGGGATCTCGCAGGTATTCATCGTCCTGGTGGCCACCTTCATCTCGAAAGTGGACTTCACCGTCCCCACGATTCTGCTCACCATTCTAATCGGTGTGGGCACGGACTACAGCGTCTTCATCCTTGCTAGGTATAGGGAAGAGAGAGTGAATGGCTCCTCGGTCCAGCAGGCTGTCGAGACGTCAGTAACATGGGCGGGTGAGAGCATCACGACCAGCGGGGCCACCGTCATCATCTCGTT
>Ga0187770_10002577_pt1 | contig 10178 bp, 5 predicted proteins | sample 0116_SJ02_MP02_2_FD_133154 | JGI IMG/M metagenome (GOLD analysis project Ga0187770, IMG submission 133154) | Tropical peat soil microbial communities from peatlands in Department of Meta, Colombia - 0116_SJ02_MP02_20_MG | ecosystem: Environmental > Terrestrial > Soil > Wetlands > Peat | place... | reverse complement strand
TCATCCGACCACTTTGCTGGCCAGCTCCCGGTAGATGCGCACTAGACGGCGGGCCAGCGTGGGATCGATGGCCCGCAACCAGAACATCGTTCTGCGGCCGAGCGAGTAGAGCAGTGAGACGCGCCTCCGTCGCTGGAACCGTCTGAGCGCCGCCGGGTCGAGCACCTCCAGCGTCGGTAATGCACGCGCCGGCGTCAGCGGAAATCCAACCGCCCGCCCTAAGACCGCCTCGCGCAGGCTGGTGTCGAAGGCAGAGCTCGGCGCGTCCCCTTGGTGAATGACGAAATGCTGACCTCCCTCCGCGAAGAGGCGGATCACTCGATGGAGCACCAACTCGGCTTGGTTGGAGCTCAAGATCAGAACGATGTCTCCGGGGTGCAGGTCTTCGGCGACCGGCTCGATCCTCACTCTGGTCCCCTTTTCGATCGTGGGAGTCATGCTCCCGCCGACGACGTCGACCGCGACCGGGAGCCCATGATCAAGAACCAGCCTGACGGCCTGTGGGTGCAGGTTCACGAGCGCCTAGTATACGGGCACGGGCGCGCCATCTCCAGTCGCAGGTGGTTGGTGAAACATCCGGATTACACTCAAAATCCCGCTTTGCGGCTCAAAGCGTGCTAACGCCTTGATTACAACAGTTGAATCGTTCTCCCTTAACGCAGCACCGCATACTCGGCCTTGGCTTGCTTCAGGATGGGGACGTCCGGATCGGCATTCTTCCAGCCTTTGAAAAAGGTATCGTAGGCGGCACGACTCTTGGCAACGTCTCGCTCCATCGCATAGGCGCGGGCCAGCTCGAGTTGCGACGCTATCGCGATTGGATTCAAAGGGGAATATCCGCGATGGGCTAGAATCACGTTAAATTCCCTGCTCGCATCTTCGGCGCGCCGGAGTTGCAGGTAGGCCAACGCACGCAGGTAATTTGAAAGGCTCTCGTCCCTTTTCCCGAACTCGAAAGGCCTCACCCGATTAAGAGTACGCAAGGCTGCGCTACCTTGACCGGCGCTTAACTGGGAAGCTGCGAGAACAAGCGGCGCATCCAGTTCGTTGAAAAATGTATCAGCTGGATAGTCGTGAATCAGGCTATTGATGATCTTTTGTGCCTCGTGCTCCTGGCCACATAGGACCATCACTCTAGCTGCTCGTTCTTTGGTGCCCTTCGAATCGGATAGTTTCAACGCCTGCCCAAGGGTTTGCCTGGCGGCGACACCTTGACCGTACAGAGCTTCAGCTCGTGCGAGATCAGTAAGTACAACGGCGGAGGACTCCGACAGGCCAGACTGGGCCGAGACACTTACAGCGTGTTGCGTCCGTACCTCGGCGCTTTCCAAGCGACCATCGTACAGTTCAATCCCCGCCAAAAATGAGAGGACCAGCGGGTCGTCAGCGTTCTGTTCCATCCAATCTCGCTCTCGTTCGAGCGCCGTTTGATCCGAGCGCAGCACTGCCAACTCGTAACGACCTGCATGTTCATAGAAGCCCGTCGACTGATCCGTAGGAATTTGACGGAGGACGACTTCGGCCTCGTCGTAGTGGCCTTGGGAGCGCAGTGCAGCCGACAGAGCGGAGACCGTGTGCGAGTTCGTGGGAAAAAGGTCTGTGTTCTTGTGAAACTCGACGATCGCTTTTTCGTACATGCCGAGATCTGCATAAGTCACTCCCAAAAGATTGTGGGGCGCGAACTCGTCGGGATGTAATTTTTCCAACGTTTGCAAAACCTCAATCGCCTTATAGACTTCTCCAGTAACCTCTAGGTAGTAATCTGCTTCCACTTTCGCCTTTTCGGAATCGTTGAGTCTGTCGCGTAAGGCGAAGGCATGTTTGAGGTCGTCGACTGCTCGATCTCTTTCGCGGATGTTGAAGTCCGCCAACGAAAGGAAGTACCAAGCCTCCGCGTAGCTTGGGTCGAGCTCTGTCGCACGGCGGAGCAACGCGGCGCTCTGCTTGAGCTGGGTTGCATAGAGCCTGTCGGCTAGCACGTAAGTCTTGAGGGCCTCCAAGGATGTGGTCGGTAAAGGCGCTGGTGTGTTGCCGAGTGACTTGGCGGAGTCGCCTGAAAGCTGAAGACGGGACGCTGCCGCAAGCCGACTCGTCGCGAGCATTACGTCGTCTCGGCTCTTGGCCTCGCCGTGTTGTTGAGCCGCAATCCGGCCTGAGCCGCACTCGCGCACGGAGAGATCGAGTACATAACCGTTGCCCTGCGGCTTGATTTCCCCATCCGTGAAGAAACTGCCCTTATTGCGCTCACACAGCTGCCGGGCGAGTTCTGGGGTAAAGCGTTGATCCGGGCTCTTGCCTTTGCTCTGTAACAATTTCGCAAGCTCCTGTTCCGAATTCACGACTTGAACAGCCGCAGAACGATTCAATTCATAGCCTACGATGGCGCGTAGTACATCATCAAAGATGGTTTCACCGGTGGCGTTGGTAAACTCCGCGACGTATAGCGATGCGCGGCCATTCGCTGGTAGAACTGGGCGGGAGCGGTATTTGTAAATTCCGATGCCGATTGCTGCCAAGACCACAAAGACGGCCAGGATTATCCATCTGCGGTCGCCGCGAGAATGCAGCGTTGTCTTCGCCCGGCTTGCCGTGCTGGCTGCTACAACTCTTCCGGACTCCGAATCGCGCTTCACTCGTTGCAGGTCGGCACGGATATCGGCGGCATGCTGGTAGCGCAGGCTGCGGTCCTTCTCTAGCGCTTTAAGAATCACTGCTTCCAGAGGCTGGGGAATTTGTTTATTGATCTGCGATGGCGGGGCTGGTTCCCGGTGAAGAATCGCGCCGCATATCTCACCGCCGCTTGCACCATCAAACGGCGGCTTGCCGGTCGCCATCTCGTACAGCACCGCTCCATAAGAGAACAGGTCGGTCCGCGGATCCAGTTCCTTCGCGCGCACCTGTTCCGGTGACATATAAGCCACCGTGCCCAACAGAGCGCCCTCGCTCGTCAGTTGTGAGGCGTCGGAATCGAGCGAAACTGTCACCGAATCGGTCCCAGCCGAAGCGGGTTTAGCCAATATCTTCGCCAGTCCGAAGTCGAGAATCTTGGCATGACCAGCCTGAGTAACAAAGATGTTCGCAGGCTTGATATCGCGATGAATAATCCCGGCGGCATGAGCCGCATCGAGTCCGTCGGCGATTGCGATGGCCAGCGATAGCAAAACCTCTATCTCCAGCGGGCGTCTGGCAATGCGATGCTTCAGGGTTACGCCCTGCAAGAACTCCATGGCTATGAACTGCCGGTTTTCATAGCGGCCAATCTCATAAATCGTGCAGATGTTTGGGTGGTTTAACGCCGAGGCGGCGCGGGCTTCCCGGCGAAAGCGGTCGAGGGCCTGCGGGCTTTGGGCAACGTTGTCGGGAAGGAACTTCAGAGCGACAAAGCGCCCAAGATCGACGTCTTCGGCTTTGTAAACTACACCCATCCCGCCGCCGCCGAGCTTCTCGATGACGCGGTAATGCGAGATGGTCTGCCCGACCATTGGGCTGAAATGTTAGGGTCCACATGTGGGGCAAGTCAACGAAGCAAAACCAGTTCGGGTCTTCTCAGAACAATGGTTGGTGAAAAATCCCGATTACACTCATCTTCCCCGAGGTTACACTCATATTCGCCGAGACTAGCATTCTAGAGAATCATCCTAAAACTGCCCCCACGGGTCCGAATTCAACGACAGGGGAATCATCAAGGAAATCTGCGATCTGTTGGAGCAAATGGGAACAAAATACTCGCCCCACGCCTCTAAGGTTTGCAGAGGGGACCGATGGATATCCACTGGCAGGTGCTCTTGGCGGGACGGCAGAAGTGGCTCAAAGCTGCATGGTTGATCACGGCACTCGCAGTTGCAGTTTATGGTGGCGCTATTCGGCCCTCAGAGGCCTTCCGGGGCATTGCGAATTCGAAAGCCACTGGGCTGGCCGCAATCGAACGCAACCGTCATTGGGTTGTACCTCTGCCGCAATCGGTTGACAACGCAACCTTGGCCGCGGGCGTCGTTGGGGGAGTTCCGGGAGAAGTCAGATCCCGTTTGGCTCCGGCCTACTTGTCCACAGCCGATGGGCTCGCGGATCGTAAACTGATTCGCACATCGTCGATTGATCTTTTGGTGAAACGTCCCGCAGAATCAGCCGACAAGATTCGTTCCCTCACTGAACGTGTAGGAGGTTTTCTTGTAAAGTCGCAAACCAACGGCGCGCAGGATGCCACGAATGCTTCACTCACCATCCGTGTGCCCGCTGCGCGCTTTGCAGAAGTGGAAGCCGAAATTTGCAAGCTAGGCTTGAGGGTAGAAAGCGAGCAGATGGAGGCGGAGGATGTGAGTAGGCAGTACGTAGATCAACAAGCCCACCTTCGCAATTTGCGCGCACAGGAAACACAGTACCTGACGATTCTGAAGTCGGCGAAGAGCGTCAAGGACACACTCGATGTCAGCGAAAAGTTGAATGGAGTAAGGGACGAGATCGAGAGGCAACAAGCAGAATTCGAAGCGCTCTCCAAACAGGTGGAAACCGTCGCTATCGCCGTCTACTTGCACTCCGAAGCGGAAGCGAATGTGTTTGGGCTACACTGGCGTCCCTCGTACGAGCTCAAACTCGCGATGATTCAGGGCCTTGAAGGTTTGGCCGATTACGCTACCGCAATGTTTTCGTTAGTGCTGTATTTGCCAGCGATTTTGCTGTGGCTGGCGACTATCCTTGTCGGAGCCGCTCTGGGCTGGAAAACCGTTCGTCTCGGGCTGCGAGTGCTATTCCCCGCAAAGAAGCCACTGTCTGTACCGGCTTAGATCCGAATTCGCCTCCTTGCACAGGGATAATTGTCGCTAAATCCCCATAGCACTCAAAATCCCGGAAAAGGGCGAACAGACGGCGCATTGTTCCGCCGCCCGCGACTATTTTCATGCCTCGTTGTGAGCGGATTCCGGTCATGCTGACCTGTTTGCGGCAGTTGAGGAAAATGCCACAGGGGGGATAGAGAGATCGTGGTCCTTCCACCACTTCGAAAGCTACGCAAACCCAGGCCTTTTTTTTGCGTCGAACGTGAGGAGTAACCGACGGCTTTGCCTACCCATTGGCAGCAACAGCCGAGGTTCGTTTATTTAAGAATCACGCGAGATTTCCTTCTATTTCTTGTGCGCCGGCGCTGCTGACGCAGTGTCGTGTTCTCCCTTATAAGCCTTCCATGCACCGTCGATCACGTAAGCATGAATCGCATCTGCCTGTTTGGTCGTCATGCGCAGATGCGGGAAAGCAAACTTGGGCGGATCGGCAAACCCCGGCATACCGTTTTCCCAATGCGTCCCCGCCAGCACAATGCTGTACCACTGCGCGTGCACTTCGGGCGGAGCGTAACGCAGGTCGGGAATCGCGCCGTTCAGCACCCAGGCACCGCTGCCGTCGAGCCCAGGCGAATGGCATCCGTCGCAATAAAATGTTTTGTAGAGTTTCGCGCCCTCCTGAATCATTGCGGAATCCCAGCGCTGAGCGGGGGGCTTGGGTACAGGCGGCACAACATCCGGCGGAGTCGGGAAGGAAACATTGCCTCCCAGCTTGAATGCCAAAATGCGTGAAGGCCCGCGCTTCGATCGCGGTGTGGCCATCGTCCGCGCCGGAGCGAATAGCCGCGATCCTGATCCCCATCCCACCGGCAACATCACGTACTGCTCGCCGTTCACGGTGTAGGTGACCGGAATTGATTCGATCGCTGAGCCAGTATCGATTGACCAGACTTTCTTTCCCGAATCCGCCGCGTAGGCCGCGAACTCGCCCGACCCTTGACCTTGAAATACGAGATTTCCCGCGGTCGACAACATGCCGCCGTTGGTCGCAATTTCCTCTTCCACCGACCAGCGTTCCGCCTGATTGACAGGGTCCCAAGCGATTAGCCGGCCTTCGGTTTCCTGCATCCACTCGCCAGTTTCGACTTCGGCATGCGAATCTGGCTTACGGTCCGTCGCTGGAATGTAAACCAGGCCGCTAATCGGGTTGTAGCTCATCGGCCACCAGTTGTGGACGGTCCATTGCTTGCCGCCACCCTCCGAAACCGGCACTTCGACGGCTTTGCCGGTGTTCATATCAATCGAGGTCGCCCAGTTCACCTTCACGATGGGCTTGGCCGAAAGCAGCTTTCCGGTCTGCACATCGAGGATGTAATAGAAGCCGTTTTTCGGAACAGTCATGGCCACGTGCCGCTTTTCGCCATGGATCACGAGATCGGTGATCACGATGTGATTGTTTTCCGTCTGCATTCCAGGCGCGCTGGTCTGGTAATGCCACACGTACTCGCCGGTATCGGCCTTGACTGCGACGATGCAGCCGGCAAAAAGCTTGTCCCCTTTGGCGCGGATTGCAGACAACTCGCCATAATCTGCACCCGCTCCGGCAGTTCCGAAAATTACGTAATCGGTGACCGGATCGTAGGTGATTGCGGTCCAGACATCGCCGCCGCCCATTCGCCAGGCATCCCCGGTGGGCCAGGTTTTTGCGGCAATGTCTCGCAGCGCCGCCGATTCGAACGGCTTCTTCGGATCGCCCGGCACCGTCCAGAACCGCCAGAGTTCTTTTCCAGTCTCGGCGTTGTAGGCAACAATCGAACCGCGCACGCCGTCATCAGAGCCGTTGTAGCCGATGAAGACTTCGCCTTTCGCCACGTGCGGAGCGTTGGTGATTCCGGTCTGGGTTGGTTCGCACACTTTCGCTTCCCAGAGTTGTTTGCCGGCTGCGGCATCAACGGCAACCAGTCGACAGTCGCCAGTTCCGACAAAAACCTTCCCCTCCCATACCGCAACGCCAGCATTCGTTCGAGCGGAGTACGATCCGTTGAGCGCCTGATCGAGCCGCACTTTCGGATCAAATTTCCAGATCAATTTCCCCGTCGTGGCCTCGATCGCATACACCTTCGACTGCGGAGCGCTGATGTACGCGACACCATCGACCACGATGGGCTCCGAGACGATCCCCACGGCGCTGTCAACGTCCATGTACCACGCGAGCCCCATCCCGCTGACATTCTGATCGGTGATCTGTTTCAGCGGACTAAAGTGTCCCTCGTCGAAGGTGCGCCCATTAAGCGGCCAGTTCGCGCCTTCGGCGGCATCGGCTTCAACGCGGGCTTCGTTTACATTTCCGGCCTTTGTCGGATTGTCGGCGGAAATTTGCCAAAGTCCGATCATGGCCACGCTCATGGAGAGCGCAGTAAGTGCAATCAGATTTCTACAGTGGTTCATTCTCTTGATAAGGAGAGCGTCGCGGATCTCTTTCCTGGTCTTCACTTCTCTGTGAATCCTCCGCAAGGGCGACAAGCCCCAGTTTTCGACAAAATCGGCAACGGGGGCATGAATACCAAAGAACTTGGCTACGTTCCTGAATACCGCCGAGTAATCGCAGCTTTGCGACCGCGACAAGTATTAGACGTGCACCAATAGCCTTGAATTGCCCATACCGCGCGTTGGAAGACCCGTTGTGCCTACGCACCAACCGCAATCGTAGCCGAAGGTGAGGCCTTTTTCATAGCTGTCGTAAATCGCGGTTGCACTCACCGACCCCGATTGGGCCGCCACGGTCAAAACGTGTAAACGCCTGATAGCGTCAGCTGACTATTGCAGCTTCGCGTACTCCGCTTTGGCTTGCTTCAGGATGGGGATCTCGGGGTCGGCGTCTTTCCAGAGGTTAAAGAAGTCGTTGTACGCAGCTTTCGCTTTCGCTACGTCGCCTGCTGTGGCGTAGGCGCGACCGATCTGAAGGTGCGCCAACGCCCCCGTCACAAAATTTCCCACAATCCCCGGGTGATCAAGCAGCTTCTGAAATTCGGCGACCGCAGCAGTTCCCTTGTGCGCCAATAGGTAGGCTTGGCCACGTACATAGCAAGGATACAAGTTGCTGATAAATGTCCCTACGGTCCCCAAATCATAGGGAGCGGCGGCCTCCAAGTCCACCAATGCTTGTGATGAATTCTCGCTGTTGAGTGCGATAACTGCTTTAATGGTGGGCAGCCAGTAAAGTCTCAACATCGTATTGGTTCCGTAGTTCCTCTCTAGCTCATCGATTAGAGCTTTCGCTCGGGACACATCGTTGCTGCGGGCCAGCACTAGAGCGGTTAAGAGCTTTACATCGCGGCCCGAAGACATAGCCAAAGCGGCTGCGGTTCCTTGTCTGGCATTCGCAACATTACCCAGCTCTGCTTCCCGCAGGGCCGCGTTTATCTGCCACAGGGCGGCGGTTTCTTTCGAGTCCGCCCGCAAAGCTGAATCTACTGCTCGCCGTGAAAAATCGCGTGCGGTGTTCATTCTTCCGTAGTATGCCTCGGTGTCAGATTGCGTGGAGAGGATGACGTCCTCATCTCCCGGCTTTCCCGCAGCCCAGGCTACCTGCTGCGCCATCAGTGCGGCATCTCCGCGCAAAAAGGCGAGCTCGTAAATGTTAACCCGCAGGTTTCCTCCATCGAGCTTGCGGGCCAATGCTTGATCGAAAATGGATTTGGCTTCATCCAGCCGATTCAGGTTCGTATACGTCAGCGCGAGGTTCGAATAGCTGAGCGCGACCTCTGGCGCAAGGCGTAAGACTTCCTGAAATTCCGCAAGGGACTTCTCATGTTGCCCAATGTTGGAAAAATACACACCTAAGCCTACGTGGGGCCGGTCATCATGGGGATAGCTGGCTTCCCACAGTTCCCAATTTTGGGCTTCTTTCTCTGTCTCTCCCGTCGCGCCAAAGTAAGTTGTGGAGATGCGCAGTTTCTCTCGCTCACTAACGCGGTCGCGCAACTGGTAGGCCTTGGTGGCATATTCTAGTGCCAGTGACGGCTGCTGGAGATTGCGATATCTTACCGACAATGCTGAGTAGGCCAGAGCAAAATTGGGATCAAGTTCAATGGCCCGTTTGTAAAAAGGAATGCTCGGAGCATCCCCCTTTTCGTTCCCAACGGTAACCCCCATACTGAAATTTTTTAGGGCCTCAAGAGATGAAGTCGTGGCCTCCACTGGAACATCAAACTTCTGCACCGACGGTAGCGATTCTCCCAACTTGGTGCGCAAGCTGAACGATGTTCGGCTCAGCGTTTTCAGAACATCTTCTTTGCTAGTGGCCTCGCCCTGTTCTTTGGCGAGAGTATCTCCTGTGCTACAGGCGACGGCGGTCAGATCAAGCAGGTAGTGGCTACCCAAGCTGGAAATCGTCCCGCCCAGCAGAGCCTTGCCGCCGGTGCGCAGGCAAAGCTCACGTCCGACATCCATGGTGATGCGCTCATTCGCAGGGCGGCCCATCATGCGCAACGTCTCACTGACTTTGCGGTCGGAAAGCACGTTCAGAAATGGCGATTGGCCCAGCTCGACGGCTAAGGCCTGCTTGAGGGCATCATCGAAGACGGAATCCCCGGTGGTGTTGGTGAAATCGGCCAGAACCACGGTATCTTTTTCGGTGAGGGAGGCAGCCTTCGACGCGGGTGTCGTTGAACGTGAGCGCAAATACAGGCCAACGGCAATCACCGCCACTACAACGAGGAGCGAAGGAACCACAATCTTCCAAAGGTTTCTTTTCTTTGCGACGGGTACTTCAGCCGCTTTCACCGTGCTTGATGACGGCGATACGGCAACAGCAGGCGCGGAACCCGATGAGGCAGCCTCTTGCGCTGCTGTTGCAGGTTGCGTCCGACTTTCCTGTACCGTTGCCACTGTTCCAGAACTGGCCGACGGTACTCGTCCAGTCTCCGTGTCTCGTCTTAGCCGCTGCAAATCGCTGCGCATCTCCGATGCGTGCTGGTAACGCAGATTTCTGTCTTTCTCCAGCGCCTTATAAATGATCCGTTCCAGCTCGGCTGGAATATCGCGATTGAAGCGAATCGGAGGCTGTGGCACAGAATCAAGTATTGCCTTGAAGATGACCGCCGAGCTTTCGCCGTGAAAGGGTATTTGCCCGGTCGTCATTTCGTAGAGAACAGCACCAAACGAAAACAAGTCGGTGCGAGCATCGAGTTCCTTGGCACGCGCCTGCTCGGGCGACATGTACGCCACTGTGCCGAGCGTGGAGCCGGGGCTGGTCAGGTGTTGTTGGTCAACGGAGCCTGTCTGCGTCCCGACCGCTGCGATCTGGCTGGAAGAACTAGCAGTGACCACAACCTTGGCCAAGCCGAAGTCGAGAATCTTGGCGTGACCCCGCTTCGTCACAAAGATATTCGCGGGCTTGATGTC
>Ga0187770_10002576_pt1 | contig 10180 bp, 11 predicted proteins | sample 0116_SJ02_MP02_2_FD_133154 | JGI IMG/M metagenome (GOLD analysis project Ga0187770, IMG submission 133154) | Tropical peat soil microbial communities from peatlands in Department of Meta, Colombia - 0116_SJ02_MP02_20_MG | ecosystem: Environmental > Terrestrial > Soil > Wetlands > Peat | place... | reverse complement strand
GTTTCAGGTTGTCTCTTGATGTGTTCGGTAAGCCCTTGATTGCGGGAATTTTGTCTCCAAGTGTTTTGCCTAAAAAGATCCCCAGCGCTCCAAGTTCTGTTTCGTTTCGCAGTTTGGCTTCCACTTTTACTGCGATGTTTGCTCCTCGGTTTTCCGGTCTGTGGATTCCGTAGTCTGGTGTTTTCCCAATTATCGCGGCTGCGAGGGCGCTGGGTCCGCCTTCGCGGTTTGTCCATGCGCCCAGGACTGAATTGGCGTAGACTACGGCTGAGGATTCGGCCCAGGCATGATGCGAGTCTCGTGCTGGCCTCTGCAAATAGTACGGTGTACACGTCAGAGACTGTGTCAGACCCATTCTTTCAAACTGTCTCAGAATGTCCAGTTGGGGCTCCTGCAGATCCTTTTGCAGTTTCTTTCCAAGATAGTGTGAGTCGAGGCTCTGCGGGTTCAGAGTGGTCCTGACTTTCACACGCGCCCCGGCATCGGCCAGGGTTCTCAGGAACTCGATTGGAGCGTCACCCAATGTTTTGTATGAAACTCCTGAAACGTGTGCAGAATCTATCGGTATGAGTTTTTTTGCTCCAAACAGCTCGCCCAGACGCACGAGTATTCTGATGCAGGTTTGGTCTGCCCATCCGCAATCGCCATCGTAGATGCGCTCTTCCTCTCGCGTCAGGTGCACGCGTTTTAGCTCTCCTTGTGTTTCAAGATTCTCGCAACGCCTTTGCAACCATCAACTTCAACGGTGTCGCCCGTTCTGAATTTTCCGATGTCCACCTGGTCTATCATCGGAATGTTTGCTATTATCGCGCCGACCACGACGACAGGATCGGCTGTCTGGTTGATGATTGCCGCGGGGCCTAAGCGTTTCTTGGACAGGGAGTACATTACGTAACTGCCCACTGTTGACCCGTGACCGTGTGGAAAGACAAGCACCTTGTCTTTGATGCACGTTCCGCAGAGATCATGCTTCTTTTCGATTATTTTTCCGTCAGCCGGGTCGACTCCCCCCAGAAAGCTGATGGGCTTCGTGCTCACGAGGGCTTCTCCGGTGCGGGTTCCCTCCACGATTCTTCTGCCCTTTAACGTCAAAGCCTGCATTTTCGGCACGCTTCAGTAGGATATTGTTGCTGACGAGGGAATTCTACCCAGAATCTTCGAGGCGGCGGCAGTGACTTTTTCGCGGTCCTCCTCCTCCGTGTAGACGCGCATTATGTTTATGAAGCCCTTGAGGGTTTCGAATATCTTCGAAATCTCGCTCAGCCTCTGCGGGATCTTTTCGCCTTTCGGCGTCTTATAGAACACGGGAATTTCAAAGCTTTCCATCAAGACCGAATGATGATTCGGAACGGATGGAACGGTGGGCACATCGATGAAAACCGCTTCTTCTTTAAGCTTCGCCTCTCTTGCGATGTCAGCCTGCAACTGCGTTCTGTTGGCTTCACGGCTAAAAAGGTTAGAAACCACCGTGTCCTTCTCATAGAACGTTCTCTCGTAAGCGCACTTTAACATCTTTCGCTTCTCAAGATTTCTAATGATCCCGCTTGATTTCTTGCAGTTTTTCAGCATCGTCCAAACGGTATAATCGTCCATGGCCAAGTACTCTTCTGGAGTTTTGAAACTCGTCAATCCAAGCTCGTCGTTTGCCTTTTCCATGGCCAGTGCAAGCATGATCTGCACTGCTCTGCCAACGCGGTGAAAGTATATACTCCTGAAGGATTCTATTCGCGCTATTATTAGAGATTCAAGGGCTGACAGAGCACCCAAGTCAACGGCTAGGTCGCCCTCTAACACGTCTAGCGTGTGGATTAGCCTGGAAACATCGATGAAACCGTATTCGGCGCCCGTGTGGTAAGTGTCACGCACTATGAAGTCCTGCTTGTCAACGTCGACGGCGCTGCTAATTATCTGATCCAGAAAAGCCTTTCGCGGCCTGTGAAGTCTGCCCACTGCCAGTTTTCCAACATCCTCCGCCCTGCAACCAATATTTTCCAGCTTGTCTTTCAATTCGCTTTTCTTAACCAGCCACAGCGTAATGTCTTCATGCGTCTTATTCAGTTCTCTTTCCAGCAACTGTTCAAAAACGTGTGAAAACGGGCCGTGTCCCACGTCATGAAGCAAACCTGCCATCCTGACCATTTCCGCTTCGTCTTGGCTGATGCACTGTGAAATGTTGGGGTTTTCAGCCACTCCGCTGGCCAAGTGCATCACGCCGACTGAATGTTCAAAACGCGTGTGGTTTGCCCCAGGATAAACATACTCTGCTCCTGCAAGCTGCCGTAGCCTGTGCAATCTTTGGACAGGATAAGAATCGATGAGGGCTTTCTCCTCCTCCGTTATGTACACGTAGCCATGCACTGGATCTTTTATCTCCCCCCAATAATTCCTAGGCATCTGCAACCTTCCTCAACTTCTGAGATAGCTAATAGATACATATTCATTCTTATAATGTCTAACACTGGCTTCGAAACGTGCCATTGACGGAAGTTTTAAGAACCTAGAAAATGCACTTGGTACTATGAAATATGCTGCTGGCAAAGTGGCTGGAGCACTCTTTTTTATTGCAGCTTCACAGTTTGTCATAGGAATGATGCTTGCCGAAGCGCGCTACCCGGGCTATAGCATATCCGCGAATTACATAAGCGACCTAGGCGTGGGACCATCCGCAATAATTTTCAACTCCTCAGTTTTTCTCCTGGGCTTTTTGATCCTGGTCGGAGTCTACTTCATTCATCGCGCTTTAAACTTCAAGCTTTTGACCCTGTTCTTGATTCTAACTGCGATAGGAGCGATGGGCGTAGGCGTGTTCACAGAGCATTACGGATCAATACATCCCGTCGTTTCGCTGATCGCCTTCCTGTTCGGCGGATTGTCCTCCCTTGCGTCTTACAGGTTGCTGAAGCGGCCCTTTTCAGTCATTGCCGTGATTCTCGGGCTTATGACTCTCGGAGCATTGGGCCTCTATGCGGCTCAAGTATACTTAGGCTTGGGCGCGGGCGGAATGGAACGCATGATTGTCTATCCTAACCTCATGTGGGGAATAGGATTCGGTGGCTACCTGCTTGCCGACTCCGAAAAAGTCCACGTGCAAAAGCCGCAATAATCCTAGGAGTGCGCTAGCTGGACAGCTACGTTACATGGGAGCTGTCTGACAGCTCGCCATGAAGCACGAGAATAGCACTAAATATCTGTCTTCCTATAATGCCTAGGGTTTGAGGTTGGAAAAGCGTGGTTTCCAAGGGAGTTTTCATCTGCGTCGAGGGGTTGGACGGGTGTGGGAAGACTACGCAGGCAAAGCTGCTCGTGAGAAGACTGAGGAGAAGCTGTGATGCGATCTACACGGCTGAACCTAGCGATGGGAACATAGGCAGGTTCATCAAGAAACACTGTTTGCATGGTGACAAGCGCAGTTCAGGCGTGGTTGAGGCGTTACTGTTTGCGGCAGACCGTTTTGATCACGTTGAAAATACTGTTTTGCCGGCTCTGAAGAGGGGGAAGATAGTTGTTGTTTCTGACCGTTACGTCTACTCCTCCCTGGCTTATCAGGGCGCCACTGGGCTTGAGTTGAAATGGATTGAAAAAATAAACGAGCACGCGATACGCCCTGATTTGGCAATCTTCATCGATGTGGAACCTGAAACCGTCGTTCAAAGGTTGAAGCCCAAGAAGTCAGTTATGGAAAACTTGGAAACACAGAGGAAAGTGCGTGAGGTCTACGTGAAATTTGTTGAAAAGGGCGAACTTGTCCGAGTGAATGGAAACAAGTCCAAAAGCGAGGTTGCAGCGGATCTTGCCGCTCTCGTCCAGAATTTTCTGAGGGACGCCTAGACAGCTTCAGAAGGCTTCAACACTTTTTTCGAGAACGCCCCGTTAACTCTGTTCACGACAAGTTTGACGAGGTCATCGGGCGAGATGTGTCTTGTCCCTTTTTCGTGCGAAACCTGAACTTCAACAAGGCTTTCACCAAACAGCAAGCGCAACATGTAATAGTCAAACCTCATACGCATCTTCTTTTCTTCTCTCATCCTGCGATAGCGGATCACGCAGAGAAAATCCATGACTTGAAAGGGTTTCTTCTTCAAGGCTCCCAGCAGCCTTTTTCTTTCTTCATCATCCAAATAGTTGAAGTCGTTGTCTTCAGCGACTCCAACCTCAAAAATCACTTTGCAACTCGGGATTGACGGGGCCGCAACATCTTCCAGGCTGAGGGTTTCGTCGTTTAGCCTGTACAAGGTTTCTACGAGGGTCTGCTGCAGCTTCTTGCTCAGGATTGAGGTGGAGAATGTTTCTGCCTTGTGAATGTTCTGCGGGAAGTTTGTATAGAATCCGAGCATGTCAAGAGGCGCCTATGTTTTCTTTGTCTTTCTTATTTTTTCAAGGTTGTCCAAGAGCCCAGAGAGTACGGTGTTCAATTTTTGCAGTTCTTCAGGTTTCTCCTCGTGTTCTATCTTGTTTTGTACCGTTTGAACCTTGGCAAGGAGGGTGACTTCAAGGCTTTCGAAGGCGACGGAGGAGCCTGTTGCTCTCGTTTCTTCTTCTCCTTCTTTTATCACTATGACTTTCTTCTGGCACTTTTCACACCACAGCTCACCGTTTTTCAGTCTGAACAGGGGCGAAGCACAAGCTGGGCAGGCTAGTTCTGTCAGTGTTGAGCCTTGGCGCAGGAGATTGGCCATGCGTTTAATGGGCGGCTCTTCGCTTGGTTTTCGCGACAAGTTTTAAAACCCCAAAGTAAATAGGTATCTCAGCTTATATAACAAGGTTATCACGAACAATGTGAGGTGGCAAAATGGTTAGAAAGAAGAAGATGGAGGAATACGAGGAGCGAATAAAACAGGCGCTAGCCGTGCTGGGAGCAGTTTCCGAGGACAATACTACGCCTAGAAACATCAGAAGGGCAGCTAAAGACTCGATGGATGCTTTACAATCGAAAGAGTTTACGCCCGCCGTTAGAGCGTCAAACGCCGTATCACTTATGGATGAGATACTGCAGGACCCAAACATGCCACCCTACACTCGTGTCAAACTGTGGAACGTAATGAGCCTGATCGAAGCAATAAAGGACTAGGCTGCAAACCAAGAACGTGTTTGTCATTTTCTGCTAATGAAGGCGGATTGAATGAAAGTAGTTCCGTACAAGGATGTTGAGCCAAAAGAGGCGGACGAAGGAGCGTCAAAACTGAAAGTACGATGGCTCATAACAAAAGAAACGGGGGCCCCCACGTTTGCGATGAGACTATTCGAAATGGAACCCGGAGGCCACAGCCCATTCCACAATCACGATTGGGAACACGAAGTCTACGTGCTTGAGGGCGAAGGGTTCGTCGTGGGAGGAAAAGAAGAGAAAAAAATCAAGGCGGGTGACGCCGTTTTCGTCCCCCCGAACGAGAAACACCAGTTCAAAAACAACGGGAAGAAAACGCTCAAGTTCCTCTGCCTCGTGCCGCTTTAAACAAGAACAGCCCAAGCCCGTTTCAAAACTACTTCCCGAAGCATCAACTGCGCGCGCTTAACCATCCTCGGAAACAAGCGTGCGCGCAGTTCAAAAGACCACAGCTCTCAAACTGAACGCTTGATCTCACATGATGTTTCAGTCTTTTTCCTCAGTCTGCCAAGTTTCTTCCTTGCCTGTAATCCTTCTGTACATTCTCTTCACGTGGCGCAACGCGTGGGCGAGGAACCTGTCCTCCTGTCTGTAAGCCCTTTCCAGAATCGCCTCTCTGGACAACAATGCGTTCTTGAGCTCTGTCAGTTCTTTCTTGGGAGTGTACAAGATGTAAATTGGGATTCCAACGGCAAGCAGTACGATTCCCACCGCAATTTGAACTACTCCGCACAGAACGATTAGGATGACGGAGAAGGCGATTCCCAATACGGGAATGATAGAAGTAGCCTCCCAACGCGACTGCTCTCCAGGGCACTTCTTTCGCAGCCAGAACACCGACAAGGCCGTGGCCAGGTAAGCCGCGCCCAACAGAAAAACAGAAGTCGCTATCAAAATGGAAAGGCCTCCAGACACCAGCCCTCCGTAAACCGCGGCTATGAACGCCGTGACTCCTTGAATTATTATCCCAAGGTAAGGCGTCTTGAACTTTGCGCTGATCTTTGCAAAGACGCTCGGAAACAGGCCATCAGCAGCCAACGCGTACCCAAGCCTCGAAGTTCCAATCATCCCCGACTCGTCGGAACCAGCCACCGAAATCAACGCGCCAACACCGACGATGGCAACTCCAACGTTAAGCACGGAACGGTTCCAATTCAACGCCGTCCCAGTCGCCGTTGTCAAAGGCGTCTTATTCAAAGCCAAAACGCTGGAAGGCGTGACCCCGAAAAGCAGAACGTTCGTCACGAGATAGAACACCGTCACGATGGCGATGCCCAGAACAATAGCCCTCGGAATAGTCTTCTTCGCATCCTTTATCTCCTCAGCCGGAATCGTCGAGATTTCGAAGCCCGCGTAAGCCCAAAAAATCAAGACCAACGCAAGCCCGAAACCGCCGAGACCGCTGGGCAACAAAGGAGAGAAATGAGAAGCCGCAACTGCCGGATGGAATACGACGAAACCCACACTGACTACGACGAAAAGAATCAACGGAGCCAACTTGACCAGGGTCAAAACATCATTCGTTCTCCCAGCGGCTTTCACCCCGAAAATGTTCGAGGCAATGAGAAACGACACGAAGGCCCCCTCGACAAGAATCTGCGGAACCGGGCTGAGTTTAACGTAAACACTGAGGTACTGGACAAAAGCAAGTGGAAAAACCGCCAGCGAGACCCACTCTGCAAGCCAAAGAGACCAGCCAACGATAAAGCCGGAAAACGGCCCCCACGCCTCCTTCGCATAGGCATACGGCCCGCCGACCTTCGGAAGCAGAGACGCACATTGCGCAAAACACAACGCGATGACGATTGCCATCACTCCCGCGACGACCCACACAATGAGCGAGAACGGGCCAAGATAATGCGCCCCAAACTGCGAGGCCACGTAAATGTCCGCGCCGATGATGGCCCCGACAACGAGGTTCGTCACATCGAAAAGCGTGAGTTGAGACTGCAGTTTGACCTTGGACACAATGTTCACCGGTAGCGAACGCGCTAATTCACTTCAGATCGTATGCAGAGGTCTAAGAATTTTTTGGTAACAACACCGATGAGCACACGCTGGAAAGCTTAAATTTCATTGAATGCAGATGGTCCTGCGTGGTCCACGTGTTGAGCGTGCTGAGTTTTGCCTTGATTGCAATCGCATCCGTGGTTGCAGTTGTTGAACCGGGCAGCAACATAGCCATTTACCTCAGCCTGACCGAGGGCATGGACAAAGCGGAAAAACGGCGAATCATAAGCAAGGCTATGAAGATATCTTTTCTCGTACTGGCATTTTTCGCCCTCGCCGGACAATTACTGTTCACGTTCTTCAACATCACGATATCGGCCTTCCAAATCGCCGGCGGCATACTACTGGTCGACGTCGCCCTGAGATGCTGGACCCCTGCAAGGACGAATACTCAACCGAGGAGTTGGAGGACGTCGCCGTCGTGCCCCTAGCCTTTCCCCTCACAGCGGGACCAGGCTCTATCACAACCGTGATGCTCCTGATGTCCCAGGCCAGCGGCTATCTCGAATGGCTCTTCGTCTTCGTGGCACTCATGAGCGTGCTACTGTCGTACGTCGGCATGATATATGCAGACAGACTCGTCAGCAGACTGGGAACAGAAGGCTTACACGTAGTCACCAAAATCATGGCCATCATCGTCCTGGCGATTGCAGTTCAATTCTTCATAAACGGCGCCACCGAGGTGGCAACCCACATTCTGCACTCATGAACTCATATGACGCGTGCTCTTCTTGTTGATAACTCGCGCGCGCTACTTGGCGCCCTGCTCGTTAGAAATATATCTTAGGGGTTACATGTAGTTCTGGGTTTCAGGGGACAAGCCCGTTGAAATACGACGTAATAATTGTCGGAGCTGGGCCTGCAGGAATATTCTCTGCCCTCGAGCTTGCAGAGAAAAACAGCCTGCGCGTTCTCATGCTGGACAGAGGACAGGACATAAGCCAGCGAAAATGCCCGGCGAGCCGAGGCTTCGAATGCGTGAACTGCGATCCCTGCACCGTGCTATCTGGTTGGGGCGGCGCAGGAGCATTCAGTGATGGGAAGCTGACACTTTCTTCCGAAGTCGGCGGGTGGCTCAACCAGTACGTATCGCCCACGGAACTCGAACAACTCGTAGACTACGCAGACTCTGTCTACCTCAAATTCGGAGCGACCAAGCACACTTACGGAGGGGAGGAAGAAAAGGTGGAAGAGTTCGAACGAAAAGCTTCGCTAGCAGGGCTGAAACTCATCCGCCAGAGGATTCGACACATGGGCACGGAAAGATGCGCTGACACTCTTCGAAAGATGCGGCAAGAATTGAACGGCAAGGTCGAATTCAAGCCGAGAAGCGATGTCAAAGGGTTAATCGTGAAAAACGGAGCCGTAGAAGGGATCGAAACCGAAGACGGCGAGAAATATTTCGGCAAATACGTCATCGTGGCCCCCGGAAGAATCGGCGCCGAGTGGCTTCAAACTGAAGCCCAAGCCCTAGGCCTGAAAACTTTCAACAACCCCGTAGACGTCGGAATAAGAGTCGAAACCCTGGCCTCCATCATGGAGGAACTCACAAGTGTTCTCTACGAACCCAAACTCATCTACTACTCAAAGTCATTCGACGATCAGGTCCGCACTTTTTGTGTCGCGCCTTATGGTGAGGTAATAACAGAATCCTACGAAGGAGTGCTGACGGTAAACGGCCAAAGCTACGCGGAACGCAAGACCAGCAACACAAACTTCGCCATCCTTGTCAGCACATCGTTCACAGAGCCATTCAAGGAGCCTATAGCCTACGGAAAATACGTGGCAAGACTCGGAAACCTCCTCAGCGGCGGCGTAATCATACAGCGCCTAGGAGACCTAGAGTCTGGAAGAAGATCAACCCCCGAACGCCTCGCCCGAAGCGTCGTAACTCCCACGCTGAAGAACGCCACGCCGGGCGATCTGAGCTTCGTCCTGCCCTATCGCTACCTGGCGGATGTACGAGAAATGCTCCAAGCACTGGACAAAATGGTCCCAGGTCTCCACTCGAGAGACACGCTGCTCTACGGCATCGAAGTCAAATTCTACTCCTCAAGACTGCAACTCAGCCACTGTCTGGAAACAAAGATACACAACCTATTCACGATCGGAGATGGAGCAGGCGTCACCAGAGGCTTGATCCAGGCTTCAGCCTCGGGCGTCATCGTGTCCAAAGAAATCCTGAAAAGAGAAAAACAGAAGACGTGAAACGCATGAGCGTCGTCAGCGAGATTAAATGCACCCACTGTGGAGCGCCGATACAGTTTCAACCCGGCGAAATAATAGCAACCTGCAAATACTGCGGCTACACCGTCGTAGTCGAGACCAACCAAGCGTTCACGTTCGAACACTCCATGCTGCTGAACAAGTACGATCCGACACAGATAGAACAACCAATCAAAGAATGGATGCGCGAAGGCTTCCTCAAACCGCGAGACCTCGCGAAAAAATCGAAAATCGAAGAAAAAAACCTCACGTACCTGCCCTTCTGGGTAGTCTCAGCAAAGGCAACAAGCACCTACAAAGGAATCTTCGAGCGCATCACACCCGCCGTCACCAAGGAGGGAACGATTGAAATGGAGTACAACTGGCTTCTCTTGGCAAGAAAAGCAACAGAGTTTCCGACGAGAGACTACGAGGTACCGCTAGCCGGAAAAATCCCGTTCGACTTCAGAAGAATCGAGGGTTTCGCCAAGATCTTGAACAGCGAGGTTGACAAGGACAACGCGGTTGAACTTGCAAAACAGCAGATCGAAGAGAACCACCGCTTTCTCATCCAGAAGGACGTCGACAAAATCATCGAAATAAAAACCGAAATGGACGTGCGCCAAGTCGTCTACCTGCACTCGCCCGTATGGTTCATCAAGTACGAGTACAAGGGCAAGGGATACCAACTGCTGATCGACGGAGCAACAGGGACCGAAATAAGAGGCGACATCCCCTCGGGCAGATTCTAAATATGGGCAGAATGTCGAATAAACTTTAAAAGCGACCCTAAATCATGTATACAGACGAAACGAATTTGTGAGGAATTAAATCTTGAGTGAAAAAAATGATGATGTTCTT
>Ga0187770_10002575_pt1 | contig 10181 bp, 10 predicted proteins | sample 0116_SJ02_MP02_2_FD_133154 | JGI IMG/M metagenome (GOLD analysis project Ga0187770, IMG submission 133154) | Tropical peat soil microbial communities from peatlands in Department of Meta, Colombia - 0116_SJ02_MP02_20_MG | ecosystem: Environmental > Terrestrial > Soil > Wetlands > Peat | place... | reverse complement strand
GGTATTCAAATAGCGTGCATGACACCAACATGTCAAATTCCGTGACCGCCGAGGTTGACTGACTTGAGCCCAGATAGCCTGAAGAAATTCATATCAGAAAGATACGACAAGGAACACAACGGTGCAGCAAGCTGCGAGCCAACTGGAAAGCATTGGCTTCAAACCGAAAGCTGTTGTGAGCATGACCTTGACGAAATTCAATCGCTCAGCTTCGGACACAACACAGGGAAGAAGATCGATTAGAATCCCATGCGAGAATATTGGCTACTGATTAAGAACTTTCTAGTCTTTAAACCGAGGACGACTGCGTGGTCGTTGACAACCTTTGGTGACCCCGATCTGGAGGAGCGTTACCTACCGGTGATAGGTCAGTGTTCCGTCAACGATCTTAGCGCATTGTGTATACTCGTGGTCCCTTGAATGTGTAGCATCAAGAATGTGCGCAACCCCAACCCCCTCCGATTTCAGGAAATCGGCAATCATCGAACGGTGACACCTCCAATAGACCGCCTCCGCACACATAATCACCACAGCCTCAGCGTTGGCCAACTCAAGTAGTTCTTGGATACCGTCCCGAAATTCGTTTGTTTCCATGTAGTCCGCGAAATTCCTGAACGACCTGTTCTTCCAGCATATATTAGGTGAAGAAGCACCTAGCCCCTTCCTCATTCCTCCCAATTTCTTCAACCAAACATATCGTATTCCTGTTCTTGAGAGGTCGAGTGCTACTGTTTCCCTATTGAATTGGGGGTTCCGGTAAGAACGTGGGAAACTTCTCACGTCTGCTAACACGGTGGCTTGGCAGGTTGAGAGTAATCGGCAGAGCTCTTCAGTGGTTCTAGTTGAGTGGCCGACCGTGAAAATGTGCAAAACAGTCTCGACAAATCAGTTTTCTCGGCAGTTGGAGGTTACATGACGTCCACATCGTGGGGGTAGCTTTCCTTCAACCCCGCCGAGGACATTCTGACGAATTCGCCTTTACCGCGTAGTTGGGAAATTTCGGTAGCCCCGCAGTAGCTAAGGCCCGACCTCAGTCCACCAACCAGCTGGTTGATGAGTTCCGAAGCGCTGCCCTTGAACGGAACGAATGCCTCCACACCTTCCGGAACATAGTCGAGTAATCCGCCGACACTTTCAAGCTCCGATTGGTTCAACTCGCGACCGAGCCTATCATAGGACGCGGCCACTGAAGCCATCCCACGTACCAGTTTGTATTTCCTCCCCTCTCTCATCACGGTCATTCCAGGGCTCTCCTCGGTCCCCGCCAAGAGACCTCCAACCATTACGGTTGAAGCCCCGGCCGCAATAGCTTTCGTAATATCTCCAGAATTTCGTATTCCGCCGTCAGCTATAATTGGCACGCCCGCTTCATCCGCGACCTTTGCGCATTCCATTATAGCTGTCAGCTGAGGGACACCGGCTCCAGTCACAACTCTTGTGATGCAGATAGAGCCGGAACCGATCCCTACTTTGACCGCGTCCGCTCCCGCCCCAATCAAGTCCGCCGTGCCCTCACCCGTAGCTACGTTTCCTGCAATCAATTCGACATTTGACATGGTTTTCCTAATACTTCGGATCACTTCGAGAGCGATGTCAGAGTGAGCATGTGCTATATCGAGTACTAGGACGTCGACGCCGGCGTGTTGCAGAGCTTCGGCCCGTTCCATGAAGTCAGATTTGACACCGATCGCAGCCCCAACCATCAATCTCCCTTTCTCATCCTTAGATGTGTTCGGATATTGTTCGCGATTGAGTAGGTCTCGACTCGTGATCAGACCACGTAATTTGCCCTCTCGATCAACAAGCGGCAGCTTCTCAACCTTATGCTCATGCAATATTCGCTCCGCGTCTTGAAGGGTTGTATTAGGCGGAGCGGTTATCATATCCTTGACGGGAGTCATCATATCTCGAACGAGTTTGTTGGGGTCACGTTCAAAAAGAATATCACGGGAAGTAAGTATCCCTTCAAGCTTCCCTTCGTCGTTTAGGATCAAGAGGCCCGAGACTTCACGTTGCGCCATCAGCTCTCTTGCGTCCCTTAGCCTCTCGTTACCATTGAGACTGTAAGGCTGCTCAATCACGATACTTTCCGACCGCTTGACCTTCAGAACTTCCTCGACCTGCTGTTCAATCGACATAAATCGGTGTATAATGCCTATGCCGCCAGCGCGCGCCATCGTAATGGCCATGGCGTGTTCGGTCACTGTATCCATCGGTGCGCTGACGATTGGAATCTTCAATTCCATGCCGCGAGAAAACCTAGTGTTTGTGTGCACTTCCTTCCGGGAGCGTACAGCAGTTTTCTTTGGAACCAGTAGGACGTCGTCGAAAGTCACGCCGTCAGTGATTTTGATAGGCAAACCAAGACCTACCTATTTACAGCGTCCCAAATACGGCTGAGTCGTTTGCGCTTAGTTGAAGGAACGAGAAGTTTTCCGATTCAACGGGCGCCAATGACATGCCCGTTAGTACATCAAACTTTTCCGTCTGAATTTAAACTTTAGTTGCTAACCAAACTCTGTTGATTACATAGCTTGACAAATCTCTCGCCCAAGAACGTTGAGTTCAAGTTATATATGCCATACGTAATAACAAGCTAGTTGAACAACCATGGTAGAAGAGGGCAGTCAAGGCTCGTACAAGCACCCAGAAGTCCTAGTGGAAACATCCTGGGTGAAAGAACATCTAAACGACCCTAACGTCCGGATTGCCGAGGTTGATTACGACCCGACGGCCAACTACAACCTGGGCCATGTCCCGGGTGCGGTGCTCTTTGATTGGAAGAAGGATATGAACGACCCGCTTACACGAGACATTCTAAGCAAGTCACAACTGGAGGAGCTGCTCTCTAAAATCGGGTTGGTTCCTGACTCTACGCTAATTCTGTATGGAGACTTCAACAACTGGTTCGCAGCTTTCGCTTTCTGGATTCTGAAATATTACCAGGTTGACAAAGTTGCTTTGATGAATGGAGGAAGAAAAAAATGGCTGGTTGAGGATGGGCAGGTGACAAGGGACCAGCGAAGTTACAGTAGAACTGCATTCAAAGTCAGAGGAACCGATGAAACTATCAGAGCCTACCTCGACGCCATGAAAAAGCGGCTCGGTCAGAGAGAAAGCGTGTTAGTAGATGTCCGAAGTCCCGCTGAGTTCACGGGAGAAATCACTGCACCCCCCGAATACCCCAACGAACATGCTCAGCGGGGGGGACACATTCCAGGTGCAGTCAACATCCCATGGTCACAAGCCGTGAAGGAGGATGGTACGTTCAAAACACCTGAAGAGCTTAGGAAGCTGTACGAGGGAAAAGGGGTCACAGCTGACAAGGATGTTGTTACATACTGCAGAATCGGAGAGCGATCATCATTCACGTGGTTCGTCCTGAAGTATCTGCTCGGTTACCCCAAGGTGAAGAACTACGACGGGTCTTGGACCGAATGGGGGAACATGGTCAAAAACCCCATCGAGAAAAGCTGACCTATCTCACCTTCTTCACAATAAAGTGCATCAGGTTTCCTTCCTTCCTCGATTCGAGGATCTGCTGACCGGTTTCATCCGCCCACCTCTCCATCTCAATATCCGCGGTAGGATCATCGGAAACGACATGAACAACGTCGTTCACCTTACAACGCTTAAGCAGCTCATTTAGCCTAACCAAGACCGCGGCGCATTCGACACCAATCTCCCACATCTCATAGTCAGGGTAGACGCCGAAGCATCTGACATGCAAGTCGCGTATCTGTGCTCTGATCCGGTCGACCGCCGCTTTCGGTTCGACAAGGGACTCCAAACCGCGACTATCCCGCTCCTGCATGATCTCAACAAACCACCCCTCTCCATATGGAGAATCATTCGCGAGTTTCGGCTCACCATCCAAGCGGGAGTTCACGGCGATCAACTTGCCTGAAAATGGTGTCCGGACGACACCGAAGTATCTTGCACTCTCAATTGTCGCTATGCTTTGAGCCTTGGCGAGATTCGCTCCTATTGGTTTGAAGTTGATTCTATTCAGCCTACCAGCAAGTGCTGCGTGAACACTCGTTATTCCTAATCTGGCAACTCCGGCCGACCCTTGTCTTACCCACACATTGTTCTCAAGGTCGTACAACACGTCCTCCGGGAAGTCACAGTAATCAATCTGCAAACTCGTCGTCCTGTACCATTATTGATGCTGGACCGAGGAGAGTGAACGGTGGGACTCGTAGCGAACGCCGTCCACAATTCGTGGGGGGTCTAACCGTTCCATCAGGAGTTCGTTTATTGTCAGTTTACATGTTGCAGCAGTTTCGGGCTTAAATCCGCTTAATCCAAGAATAGCCATTCCTCTAACTCCAACTTCCCTTTGCGCCCCGTATAATTTTTCAATGACATTTACGACAGCTGAGACCTTCGCTCCTGCCTTCTCCACGAGTTGGATGCATGCATTACGCGTCTTTCCTGTGAATCCAACATCGTCGAATATTATCACACTATCGTCTTCGACTATGGAGCCCGCCGGAATTGCGAAGTAATGCTGGTTTTTCTTAGTAGCAGAGGTTACCTGCAGGTCTCCAGCAATTGTTCCCCGCCACGTCGCTGGGACCTGAGGCTTCATTCTGTCGTAGACCTTGACGGCCCTGACGAACTTCAGACCCGCCATGCTAGCATATACGGCCGCGAGCGGCGGGCCCGATGACTCCGGAGAAAGAACCTTAGTCGCCGACCTACCCAGCTTCGGTCTCAGCACATACCTCACGATATCTCCAAAGAAAGGCGCATCAAAGTTCTGATTTACGAATGGAACATCTAGCCCGCCGTCGCTGAGGACCGAGAATTGTTCGGAGTCTCGTAGATGACTGATCAGTTGCTCAGCCAGATTGTCAATGCGTTCCCGAAACTTTGACAGCAGTGTCACTTCGTTTGAGGCAACCAGGACGGAGTCCCCAATTTTCGGAAAATGAACTTGAAGTGCAAAGCCTAGAATGTTAGTCTCCCGGGGCTGTTTGACCAATTGCTGGTACCGGTCGACGGCAACGACCTGCTCCGAGATTTGACTTGATGATGACGGAAAACGATCAATTCTAGTTATGGTGCCAATCTCGCCTCTGATCGCGTCCGGAGCTAAGACCGCATCATCATTGACGCGCACCTTATCGCCTTCGCTCAAGGTCACAACTCCGGACTCACGTCCAGAAATCGGCTGCAAAATAGTTGAGGCCTCAAGACTAATGACACTTCCCTGTTTAAGAATGATTGCAGGCCCGAACCGAAACCAGCTCTTGACCATGATTCGGAAACTTAGCTCAAGTCTCCCTAGGGCATTTTGGTTTCTGAAGTTGAAGATCACAGTTACGGCGCTACCATCTTCCTTATCCCACATAGTGTTCTTCTTCAGAAAACCGCTGATGCAGGAGATCCATAATCGCGGGGGATTTTAGGGGACGGGTAATAAGCAAGCAGCTAGAGTGATTCGCTGACATAGAATGACGACAGCAAAGGGCTTAGAAGGGATCATCATTGACAGCAGTGAGATTTCCAAGATCGATGGAGCCGCCGGCCGGCTCATCTACCGAGGCTACGACATTCACGACTTGACGTCGTCACTCTCCTTCGAGGAAGTCGCATACCTGCTATGGGATGGAAATTTACCAAATGAAGAACAGCTGAAGAAGCTTAACAACCATCTCGTTCATCAACGAGCCATTCCACAGAACCTCCAGTCTGCAATCCGCAACCTCCCAGCGACATCTAACGCGTTGGACGTACTTCGGACCGCCATATCCATTCTTGGGGCCGAGATGCCGCTCAAGAAACCTGACATAGCAGATGCGATCGCAATCTCTGCTAAGATCCCGACGATCAATGCAGCGTTCGACCGCATGCGCAATGGGCGAGAACCCATCGAACCGCGCGACGACCTGAGCCACGCAGCAAATTACCTATACATGTTAACCGGACGCAATCCCGATCCGGTCAAAGTCGACGCCCTTAACAAGTACTTGATCCTTCTCGCGGATCATAGCATGAATTCGTCGACATTCACCGCTAGAGTTGTAGCGTCAACGTGGGCCGATGCATACTCGGCGGTTGTAGCCGCAATATGTGCCCTTAAAGGACCGCTGCATGGTGGGGCGCCTGCCCCTGTATTGAAAATGCTACAAGACATCGGCACGCCGGAACGGACGGAGGAATGGATAAGAAACGAGTTGAAGTCGGACAGACGCCTGATGGGTTTCGGCCATAGGGTGTATAGAACAACCGACCCACGCGCGCAAATCCTAAAGGAGATCGCCGAAAAAAGCGCACCCAAGAATCTGATCGAACTGGCAAAGAGAGTTGAGGAGACGGGCATCCGAATCCTTCAAGAGTATAGGCCCCAACGAAAGCTGTACGCGAACGTAGAATTCTATTCCGCTATCGTAATGCATTCGGTTGGCCTATCCCCCGACCTCTTCACCGCCACATTCGCCGCAAGCCGTTCAATTGGATGGACAGCCAATATCCTAGAACAGGTAGCCCACAACAGGCTAATTCGACCTGAGGCAGAATACACTGGCCCACTGAACCGAAAAGTCGTCCCGATTAAGGCCCGATAGACGAAACACGCATGCAAGCAGCTTCAGTCAAGCCCCGCCGTTTTGTCAATTTAAGGAACACGTAACCTCAATTCGACCGGTGTTTAGTCATGACGTTTTGCGGTTGAGGCGAAACACTGACAAAAAGACGCTACGGCGAATTGCACGCGACTCGTGGTTTCGGCCTGGCTGAGCCGTCCGCTCCAACCAAAGACCAAGCTACCCAAAGATGACCGTCGCTTAGCCCAAAAAATCGTACCTTTTTCTATGGAGCCAATCCCGTGGGACGACTAGTTTCTCCTCCAATGCACGCTTCGTGGTAGGACTCGAGCGCTTCTTTGGCGACGAAAGCCAATATGACTCCAGCGGCAAGATAGTCGGCCCACCACAACCCTAGAAAGAATTCTGCAAGGAGCCCGCCGAGGAGCGCTACTGACATAAAGAAACAGGTCGCGGACTCCACTGCGTCGATCTTTAGTGGTAAGCAGTTGGTTTCTCGACCGACTTTTCTCTTTTCGAGCCACAGGTAAGGCATAACAACCACAGCTCCAAGTGCAATTAAAATACCGAGAGGAGAACCCTCCGGCTTAACACCAGTTAGATATGAGTAGAGCGCTCCGACGCCAATGATTGGAAGCAGCGAAAAAAGGAGGCCACTGCTGAGTCGGGCGGTTTCCTTGCCTAACATCTCTGAGCCACCAACATCCTCTTTCAGATGGCGGGCGACGACAAAAGCTGAAAGCAACTCTACCAGGCTATCGCCTCCGAAGGCTACTAGAGCTAAGCTCCCGGCCAATACGCCCACACCAATCGAACCTAGAACCTCGACGCTCATCCACACGAAACTGATGTATTCCAATCGCATTCCACTTCTGATCCGACCCTGTCTCCAAGAGATATGAGAGGCGCTGCAACAGCAAGAAACACAGTTGGAGCAACTTTCAGGTGCAGTGCAGGTGGCACATGAAGTCTCACCACAACCGCAAGTTGAGCAAGAACCAGAAGTTAGATGTGACATTCAAGTCGCTTTTGTCAGCTCATTTTGGCTTATTTACTTAAAGGATTGCCATCAATTTTCGGCAAGTGCGACCGGCCCATTCCGAAATGGGTGCCTCAATTTCGACCTAGGGGACCTAGCCATCAGAAGTAAGAATACTAATGCGACCACCCCCACTGTTGCGGTTACGACGCTGTACTCGAAGGCGACGGAAGAACTCGTGGACGTCCAGAGAAAGCCAAAGACCGAGTTAGCCACGAATGAACTCGCCCCTACTAGAAGATAATAGAAGGCGTACGCTGTCCCCTTCAGTTCGCTCTTTGTGAAATCCGGGATTATTGCGCGCTGAACAGTGTCCGATATTCCCAAGTAGATTCCGAATAAGCAGCCGACAGCGAAACCATAGACCCAGCTCCCGCCCAAAAGAATCCCGGCCGCGGAGGTGCCGATGAAAGCTATGTAACTGAGACCTAGTACGGGCATCTTGCCAATCCTATCCGCGAGCATGCCGCAGGGAAACGCGACCGCCACGCTAACTGCATTAATTACGACATAAACCAGCGGGATTTGTCCGTCCGCAACCCCAAGCGAGGACGCTCTAAGAAGAATGAATGAGAAATTGTACGCTCCTACCAAGAACACCCCCAACACCGCGAGGAAGAAAATGAATCGACGGTCCAACACTCGCCGAGCATTTTCGAACAGATGCGTCTGTTTCTTCAAACCCACGGCTTCTTGAACGAAGAACACTAGTATTAGTAGAGAGACAACCGCTGGCGCGAACGACAGCCAGAATATCCCCCTGAAACCGATCAATGGAAACGCAAGGAAGGCTACTAGCGGCCCGAGAACGGCGCCGATTTGGTCTAAGGATTCATGCACTCCGAAGGCCTTGCCCCCCTCCGATTTCGCGATCGAATCACTAATGAGCGCATCACGAGGAGATGTTCGCGTTCCCTTGCCCGCCCTGTCCGTGACCCTGACAAGCAGCGCTTGCGGCCATGTTGTTGCTAAGGCGAATAGAGGTTTTGCAAAGGATGAAAGCGCATAGCCCAAGAGGATCAACGGTTTACGTTTCGCTAACCTGTCAGTGATTACACCGGTCAGAATGCGAAAGAAGTTATTCATCGCTTCCGCGCTCCCTTCAATGAGCCCGACAATTACGTACGATGCCCCGAGTTGATCGTGGATGAAAACAGGGAGTAACCCAAGAATCATTTCAGTAGAAAAATCCGTGAAGAGACTCACATAGCCCAATCTAACCACGTTTTTGAAACCTAAGAGGTCACTCGGTGCGACCGCGTGATCCGGGTCTGTGTCTTCGGGAACCCCTACGTTCTGGTTCATAGCCCAGCACATCGACTAGATGCTAAATATTTACAATTACCGAACAATTAGCGCCATGCACGAAGCTTGCTCTTAGGATACCCACAGGGTCCTCCAGTGGTCGACACCTAGTGAGCAAACTTCAAATAAAGTACGATTCCCACGAGTTCCGATGCAGGTTGCTCGTGGATACCAGAGCAAAGACCGCTCCGAGTCGCAAGATTGCACGCATGGGTGAGGCCATACTCAGACCAAAACATGTAGCGGACAGAACCCAGCCAATTTGCAAAATGGGCAAAGAAGAAGAAAGTGCGTACGGGAAAGTGGAAGCGTAGCTATGCGATCTAAATTCCTCTATACTGGAATCCATGTCTCGAATCTAAAGAGGTCAATTTCATTCTACAAGAAGGCATTAGGGATGAGATTGCTCTTCAAAACCACAATAGATGAAACAGGTGGGCGTGTGGCGTGGTTAACTACGAGGGGGTCAAAACAAGTTCTCGAATTAAATTGGTATCCTAAACAATACAAGCATGGTGGAAGATCCGGACTTGACCATTTAGCCTTCGAAGTCGAAGATGCCTCAGATGCCTACAGGAGACTTACTGAAGCACGAAAAGGTGCGATAGCACCCTTCAAGGAGGGAAAATGGATGCTGGCTTACATTAAAGACCCGGACGGCAACTGGATCGAGCTGGGCTCTAGGACGCAAAGACGCCGAAAAAGATGAGTAATACTTCCTATTGAGATAAGGTGATTGTTATCCAGTAATCTGTGGAGCATGCACCGGAGGCGGCGGTGTAAAGGGCGCATGTGGACATAACGGGGATCACGGACCTTCCCTCGACAACCCAGAAATGAGGGTTCGCCACCCAGTTAGTAAGTGGTTCACTCGCGTAACCTAAAGCGTACGCCGATAGCCAATTTGTTGGCCTCTCTGTTCGAACGGGAATTATAAGCATCGATCCGTCCGAACTAAACCCAGTTCCAACGACTCTACCAGTTTGATCCTGGATCGTTACGTGTAAGTTCCAGAGGAAGTGTATCGGGTAGAAGAAGGTAACGTATACAGTGTACCCCGTAGTTACTCCTTGAGCCATCGAAGGAGCGACAGAGCATCCGAGAACTACAAAAGCCAACACTAAGGTGAGAACAAGAGACTTCAACGAACCATCCCCCGTATAGTTACGCACATCGAAGATATAGACTCAACCCAAGCGGCGCCACCTACCGCTCGTAGATTCCTAATGAAACATTAACGTTTCTTAGGGCGAACATTGATATACTTCGGCTCCTGGACAGGG
>Ga0187770_10002572_pt1 | contig 10186 bp, 6 predicted proteins | sample 0116_SJ02_MP02_2_FD_133154 | JGI IMG/M metagenome (GOLD analysis project Ga0187770, IMG submission 133154) | Tropical peat soil microbial communities from peatlands in Department of Meta, Colombia - 0116_SJ02_MP02_20_MG | ecosystem: Environmental > Terrestrial > Soil > Wetlands > Peat | place... | reverse complement strand
AGACGTTGCGGGAGTGGCTACGTTCCAAATCACTGGAAATATTAGATCGCACGTCACGTCCGGGTGCTCATTACCAGCTACATCGATGTTTAGGTAGTACAGGCCGCTCTTGAGGTCGATTAAGTGCGTGTTAATCGCGTTCTTGAGCTTCCTGGCTTCCGTTCGAAAATATGCCGCTCGATCGTCCTGGCCCATGAAATCGGCCAACAGCGCAGTCGCTCGCAGCGCCGCGAAGCATTCAGCATTAACCTCGGTAACCGCGCCGTTTATGGCGTAATTTGGGATTATGTTCCGCCAGCCGCAGATGCCATAGACGCCCACGCCGTTTGATTTGCAGTATACGAGGCCTTGCTCGTCTTTTTGAGAAACAATGTAATCAGCAGCTTTTTCTATGGAAGGATACATCTCTTCGAGAAATGAGCGGTCATCGGTGATCTGGAACGTGTGCTCGACGGCGAGGATGTAGAGCGGCGTATCATCGTTAATGTTGAGCTGATAGTCGTCAACTTCTCCAGTCACGCCGTTATAGTATTCGGCGATGAGCCCATCGGCCGATTGCAGCCGCTTAAAGACTCTTAGAGCCTCCTTAGAAAACTCCGGGGCTACATAGTCGCACCCAAATGCAAACCATGCTGTATCTCTGGCGACGATATTGCTCGAGAGGCTCGGATCATTTGTGAATCCCGAGCCTTGCGGGTACAGGGCTTTCACGCGAGCCATATTAGCTTTGGCCCACTGCACCCCTCTGTTAATGACCTGGTCAGGCGTCGTGACCACAGAATAGCTGGATTCATTCACGAAATGCCGTAATGTCTGTTCGTATGCATTTTTGTAGTTTTCAAGCAGCTCAAATTTGCTAATGGCGTCTGCATCGCCCGCTGTCGAGAAGCCAATCACAAAGGTGAACTCTTCCTCCTCCTCTGGAGGTAAGTCGACGTCTACTTGGATCCTGCCGATGATTGCGCCATTGTCAGCGCTGCTTTTCGCTGAATTAAGTTCTGCAGATTCGTTTTTCACCGGAATGTATTGGACGGAACAGCGCTCAGACGAGAAACTGCCTCCAAGATACTGCTCGCACGAAGGACGTAGACTCGGGGTGATGTTGAAATTGTCGGTGACGGCCGAGATGTCGGTGGTATACGAGCATATTGGATTCATCGCCGTCGTTCCAAAGAATCTCGTCCAGCGCTCATTGCTTTGATTGCTCGCTATTATGGCTGCGTTTTTGTAATTATAACGGATTTCCACATCGGGAGCTGTTGCGAGGTAATTAGGGCGCAGGTCCGAATAAGCTACTATAGAGATCCGCTGAACGTCTGCTGTTTTGTTGGTAATCTGGAGCCCTAAATAAGCAGCGGCACACTCGTCAAGATGATCTTGCGGCGCATTTGGCACATAGAAGATCTCTGAAACGCGTAGTCCGTGAGCGAGTTTAAAAGTGTGTTTTTGATACGCTGGATGAATTGTGAAATCTCCGGTGCCAGTTTGTTCGAGCAACACGCCGGATTCTGCGTCGTAGTAGCGGACGAGCGTTGAGCCAATGACGTTCCTTCCAAGGTCTAGCGAAAACAAGCTTTCGATCGCTCCCGTCGCCTTTGAATTAGCAAAGCATTTCTTGTTTCCGTAGCTGCTACCGGTGACCAGCTTGTCATCTGGAAGCATATAGGCCCATAGATCGTTTATCCTTTCAATCTGCACGATATTTGCTGCTTCTGCTTCGCTTTGTCGCATGGAAACAATATTAATAGCAGTGCTGCTAGTTTAATGTTTTTGTAAACGAAATCGGCTGCGGAACGCTTGCAGACGCTTAGCGCTAGCTAGCCGCCGTTTACACAGTATAAAATAGTTATATAAGGGTAGAGCACTCAAGGACTTCGAAGGAAGTGAGCCCATTAGCGGATACAAAAGCTCGTGGACGATTTTGCATACGTACCTCGGCTTAAAACAAACGGAGACCGTGCTTATCGTCACGGACACGCTGAGGATTAAGATTGCCAAATCGTTGTATGACACCGCGCGTGAAATGGACTGCGACGCTATAATGATGACGATGCCGCCTCGCTCGCGTCACGGAGAAGAGCCCCCTCGAGCAGTGGCAGAAGCGATGCGAAGCGTTGACGTTGTTATCGCCCCTACGACGATGTCACTGACGCACACGAGCGCGCGAAAGCAGGCAAACGATGCCGGTGTGCGAACCGCGAGCATGCCCGGCGTCACCGAGCGAATGATGATTGAAGGCGGTTTGACTGCGAAACCCCGGGAGGTGGTGGAACATACCCGCCGCCTAGCGGAAACGTTCAAAGGCGCGTCGGAGATCCGCATTGTTTCAGATCTTGGAACTGACATCTCATTTGAAGTCGATACGTCGAAATGGAACCTCGACGTAGGGTGCTGTCAACATCAAGGTTGCAGCACAAATTTGCCTGCTGGAGAAGTCTATACGGCTCCCGAAAACTGCAAAGGCATCGTTGTGATCGATGGCTCCATGGCTGGTCTAGAACTTTTGAAACATCCGATAAAGATTCGAGTTGAAGACGGTCTCGCTGTTGACGTTCAAGGCGACCGCGCGAAGGAAGTCCTTAAGATCATCAACCCACTTGGAGACGAAGGACGAAATATCGCAGAACTCGGAATCGGGACAAATCCCTGCGCGCGCATAATCGGCGTTGTTTTGGAGGATGAGAAGGTGCAAGGCACTGCGCATATCGCTTTAGGCGACAACAGTACGATTGGAGGCCATGTCGTCGCAGGCGTGCATCTCGATGCGATAATTCGCAAACCGCGAGTTTTTGCTGACGGACATGAGATTGATTTGGTGTAACTCAGCAGGTCGTCGTTGAACGGTCAAAAGTGCTGATGGCCTCTGCTGCTGAATCTGAAGCAGTTTCGGTCGTTTTCAAAAAATACTCTTGATACGCAAGCTCTCACCGTTTAAAGTTGATTAGTGCAGCGCTAAAAGGCTTGGAAGCCCCGTAGCAACAGTGCTACGTGGTCGCTAGCTCTGATCCTTTTTGCTGGCACGATTCGAGATCGGCTTTCGTTGGTTTGCCCTTCACTCTTATTGGCGGCGTGAGGACAGTCGCGCCTTTGGAGCGGAAAAAGTCTATGGTTTGGTCGATCGCGTCACCGAGTTCCTCGCACGAACCTAACACAAAAGCGGTCTTGCCGCTAAAATCGAAATCATCATAATTTTTCATAAAATAACGCACGTTCGAGGGCGGTTTTTGATGGTAGGTAGGAGTGGCGACAACGACCACGTCCGCGCTCTTGACGTCGAAGGGCTTGATTTGCCGGATGTTTCTGATCACTGTGTCGGATCCTGCTTCTCGTGCTCCGCGCTCCAATGCATATGCCATCGTTCGCGTGTTGCCATGGTAACTCTCGTATCCTATGACAATCTTCATGGTTTTTACTAGCCTTTTATTAAGATAAACCTTTCAGCAAGGACACATCGGTTGTTCTTGCTTTTTTTACTTCAGAACCGACGCTGTGTCGTGCGGCAAACGATATATACGGGCAACCAAAACTAAGCAGAACGAGGCAGAAAAAAATGGAGAGCGAAGTCTCTAGAAAGGAATTCGGAACACGGACTGGCGAGGCCTTAGTTGGCGAAATGCCAGAACTTGCACACATAGACATCGCAATCGGTCAAAAAGGAGGCGCATTTGAGACGGCTTTCCTCACCGGTCTCGCGACGCCGCGAATAGGTCATACTGCGCTGTTGGCAATATTGGCTCCCAACTATGCCGTCAAGCCTACCACGCTTATGGTAAACAAGGTCTCGATAAAGGGTGAAGCGCAAGCTGAGCTTATGTTCGGGCCCGTCCAAGCCGCAATAGCAAAAGCGGTCCTCGACAGTGTCCAAGAAACTGTTATTCCGGCCTTTATGGCCAATGAGCTGATGATAATCGCATCGGTCTATATTCACGGCAGCGCCAAGGATAAGAAAAAACTATATAACTATAACTATCAGGCGACAAAAAGTGCAATCAGCAACGCAATGAAGAATTTGCCGACGATAGAGGAATTATTATCTAAGAAGGACACAATCGTGCATCCCTTGATGTAGAAAACAGCCAGCAACTTTTACGGAAACAGCGTGACACCTTCCTTTTCAATTAACTCTTGATAAGCTGGCTCTATCTCTTCTTCCCACTTTAGGACGACGTGCAATTCGCGCTGAGGCTCAAGATCGGTTATTATTCGATAAACCTCAGCGTAAAACCGAGGGTGATCGAAATCACTGGAAAAAAGCATCGCTATGTCGATGTCGTAAACTTCTGGAAAAACACCTTTCGCAACTGAACCGTAAAGAACGATCCTTTTGAGACTTGTTGGCGCCCATGCTTGCACTGCGCTCACAAAACTACTGATCAGCTCCCGATCAAGCGCTGGTATATCTAGAGAGTTAAACTCATGTTCACTCATTTCTAGCCCTCGAAAGGTTGCACGTGCTTATCGCAGCGCCCGGTGCGCGCTCGGCGAGCAAGTAACATAACTTAGCGTCAATTAAGTTTGTCTTTTTTATATTCTTCGCACGCGCTCGATTCACGGATTGCGGCAGTCTTATCAGGTTTTTTGGCCCTTGTTGTCTTAAAGGTTAAAACATGCAAGGAGCCGTCTTCACAGCCAAAAAATGCTTATTTGTGTAACGTTGTCGCCTACTCGTTTTTTCGTGCCACTGGAAGATAGCAATCATACCATCAATTATCTACTTGAGCGTGTCGGGGTCTTTTCAAGAGCTGATTTATTTGACATAAACGCCGTTGCCGATTGATCCTGTATATCCTAAGTCGGTTTTTTTCGGAAGAGTTCTTCAACGCCTTACCTATAAATTATTCACACATTTTTTTGTATTTCTAGCTGATGATCCAGCTGACGATACCGTCGCTTTCGCGGCAGCCATCAAAAAATGGTCTTTCGAGAGCGAAGTAATCACGGGAGATAGACCTGTTGTTAACTGACTGACTAGGGACGTTTTGGCATTTTGTCGCGTCTTTCGACCGCCATATCTTTGAGCAAAAAGGCGTCGTAATTTCTCGTGTCAACGGCGAGAGTTTGGTCAAAGCACTCAATGGCTAAATCAAGCTCGCCTAAGCCGAGGTAGAAGCATCCAAGGTTATTCCAGGCCATAGTATAAGCAGGATCAATTTCTATGGCTTTTTTAAGGTCTTCAATGCCTTCGCTATCAAAACCGAGGTTGAATTCGGACAAAGCTCGTGCGTTAAGCGCTTTCTTGTTCGTTGGGGCAAGTCGTACAATCTCATCTAACAGACTTTTGGCTTCTTGGAAGTTTCTGTTGCTGTTTAGTGATATCGCTTTATTGAGCTTCACGTGAGACGCATTTGGCTGGATCTCAAGCGCTCTGTCATAGCACTCGATTGATTTTTCGAACTTGCTAAGAGCGAACAATGCCAATCCTTTGTTGTGCAGTGCCCTGAAATTATTGGGGGCTCGCTCGAGCACTGCGTCATAGTGATTGACCGCATCACCGAACTGCCCACGCTTGAACTTCTCATCTGCCTGGTCGATGATGTCATTGGCGTCTCTATTACGCAGCAGTCTGCTTTTTTTTGTCTGACTTCTGAACATCGAACCTCGCAGCCATCGAACGCAGCAACGTCACTTAAATCAACTTCTGCTGCAGGTAGTATATAAGGGACCTCTGTAGGCGCACCCTTTAAATACTTCACGATGCTCTAAAATATGTGTTTGCTCTACCAATTGGCACCTCGATGGAGCAAGCGAACGTGCCTCAAAAGATCTAGTAACTGCAGTGAACCTGCGAGGGGAGATTCAAACGAACTTGGGATGGTTTAGAGAAAAGCACGCGGAAAGAGCCGTGATGCTTCTTGTTATCTTCATCGTTGCTCTCTATTTGCGAATTATCCTTCCGTGGGCGAGTTCCATCCAAGGTGGCAGCATCATTATCAACGATTTCGATCCGTATTATCACCTTCGAATAATCGAGAACACGATACAGCACTTTCCCTTTGTGCTTGCCTATGATCCTTATGTCAACTATCCCACCGGATTTTGGATCGGCTGGCCACCACTTTACGATTTTCTCGCTGCAGGATATACGTTGGTTGCCATGGCGCTGTTTCACGTCGACTGGCAAGTTGGTGTTGCGACGTTCCCTGCGCTTCTAGGGGCTCTGGCGATCCTGCCTATATATTACATAACAAAGCTCGTCTTTGATTGGAAGGCGGGCATCGTCGCAGCTGCACTTCTTACGGTCATCCCAGCGAATATCCAGGATTCGATGGTAGGCAATATCAACCACCATGTTGCTGTCGAAGTGCTTTTTCCGGCGCTTTTATTCCTGTTCTTGATGCTCGCGTTAAGGGGTGACCTCACGTTTGGCAAGGTTCGGCGTTTGGCCTTCGTTGGAGGAGACAAGCGGACCTTGCTTTACGCGGCACTCGCTGGTGTTTTTGTAACCGCCTGTCTGCTGACGTGGCTCGGTTCGTTCTTCTTCCTCGGCATTATCGGGGGGTATGCCATTGTCCAGTATAGTATAAACCACGTGAAACGGCTTTCGTCCGACAATCTCACGATTGTCTTGTTAGCTATGCTTTTCGTGTCGCTGATTACGATCTTTCCCGTGAGTCTTACGACCCATTTCGCACGGACAATAGACACCCTACACCTCTCTCTGTTCCAACCGCTGTTTTTGGTTGCACTACTAGTCATTTTTGCGATATTTGGATTCCTCGCGTATTACATGAGAGGCATGCGGCGGGCAGTTTACCCGCTGACGATCTGCGCGCTCGTGGTCGCTGCGAGCATTGGCCTCTATGTGTGGAACCCAGCCCTCACTGTAACGGTGTTCAGTGGCTATGGGTTCTTCACGCAAACAGGGGTCTTGCAGACTGTAGCCGAGGCGCAACCGTTATTCTTCGTGGGAGGAAGTTTCACGCTCGCTGCAGCCGCTAGCTACTTCCAGCTTTTGCTATTCGTGGGTCTCGCCGGTCTCGTTGTGCTTGTGTATCGCGCGTTGAAGAAACAAGATGCAGCGGCCGTATTGTTGGCCGTTTGGAGCGTCTTTGCCTTTGTACTAGGCTCCATCCAAGTACAATTTGCGTTTCTGATGTCTGCCAACGTCGCGATCCTTTCTGGGTTCGTAATAGCTTGGATTATGGACGCGCTCATTGGCAAATCTTATGGCACGTTGTCGGGAATACGCGACGCTGCGGCGGTTCCTCAACTCTTTGGGCAGGAAGTAAAATACACGCAACTTCTCGGAGTCCTCATTGTCGTGGCCGTTTTGCTCCTACCAAGCATAAGTGCGACCACGACAACTGCGCAGAGCGTCTCTGCAATACCAAGCGACTGGGCGGATGCGCTTCAGTGGCTGAATGCCAACACGCCAGTAACTTCGAACTATAATGTTACATCGAACCAGATACCGCAGTATGGGGTGCTTAGCTGGTGGGATTACGGGAACTGGATCATTTTCTTAGGCCATAGGCCAGCCATCGCGAACAATTTCCAAACGGGCGTCAATGACTCTGCGACTTTTTTCGTGAGCCAAAATGAATCCGGCACCTTAGGCATCATCCAAAAAGACCACGTGAAGTATATTATGACTGATTACGAAATGGCGGACTACACAGACAAGTTCCCAGCGATTGCGCTTCTATCAGGACAAGGGGTCGATACGTTTCTCACGACGCAGAGCTACTTAGACCAAAATGGCACAATGCAGCAGGAGACCGTGCCAGCCGCCGCGTATTATAACACAACGGTCGTCAGATTGGAATATTACGATGGCAACGGATACAGCCACTATCGTTTGATTTACGAATCGCCAACCACCGTGGGCACGCTCAACGGAACTAATATACAGTATGTTAAGATTTTTGAATACGTTGAGGGCGCACGAATAGCTGTTAGCGGTAATGGAAACGCTACGCTATCCCTCAACGTCACCACAAATCAAAACCGCACGTTCACCTATATGCAGACTGCTCGAGTGAACGGCACCAACGTGTTTGTGGTCCCATATGCGACGGTTGGGATGCCGTACGGGATCAAAACTAGCCCTGCATACAAGGTGACGATCGGCAACGTCACGAAGCAAATCGCAGTGACTGAGAGTGACGTCCAAAACGGGATCGAACTTACTCTCAGTTTCTAGACTCAACTCGCGTGCAGCCTTTTCACAGAAGGAATTGGCACAGGATTCGTACTTCTGAGTTGGACGTAGCTTTTTTGTCAGTAAGAGTTCAACTAGAGCTTACTCAACATACCGAATGGCCTCTGCAGGGAGTATTCGCGACACTTTTCTTGCAGGGAGGGCAGTGCAGATGGCGACGGCCAGATAAACGATTACAAGAATCAGGATGACCTGAACAATCGGAATCGTAAATGCTACTTTCACAGTCTGGTTCAAGTTAGCGTATATGGCGTAAGAAACGACCAATCCGGCTGAAAGGCCTACTGCTGCTGCTAACGTGGTCGCAAACGTCGCTTCAAACAGTAGCGATCTAACGACCAGCCCGCGGTTGAACCCTATGGCGCGCATGATGCCTATCTCTTGACGACGCTCTATAGTGGATCGCACCGTCACGACTCCAACGCTAGCGATGCCAACGATAAGTCCGAGGCCGAGATAGGTCGCGGTGAGCTGAAAGAACTGTTGGCTCTGCGCCATCATCTGCGAAACCTCGTCGCTAATGAGAAATGCGTTGAGGCCAGCAGCTTTGTAACCTCTCTCGAGGTCGTAGCTAAGATCGATAGGTTTCATCCCGCTTGCTGATTTTATGAGAAACAGCGTATCGCCCTTCACATCTGGAAAATAGTGCTGCATTTGTTGCTTGCTCATAAAAATGCCGTGCAGATAGTACTCGTCGAGGACGCCGGCAACCAAAAAGCGAGCGGTGCCATTACCCGCTTTAAATGAGATGGTGTCGCCTGCGCTGACTTGGGTGCCGTTGGGGCCATACAGATAGCTAGAGTCTACGATGACGTAATGAGGATTGTTTACCAGATTCCAGATTTCTGACGAGTTGAATCCCGCAAGCATGTCCTTGAAGCCGTATTGTGCGTGCTCCGAAAAATTCGCATCTACGCCATAAACGTTTGTTACAGGTCCCTGCTGGTAGAGCGCCTGACCATTTATGCTCGTTCCTGTTGCGTTAGCAACAAAGAGTCCATCGTAGAAGTCTATATCTGAGGCATTCAAGAGCGCTACAGGTTTTGAGGGTGATTCGGACGTGGGTGACTGGACCTCTAGGGTTGTCAAGTTAGATAGCGGGGTACTTGACGTCGCACGAATGTCATATCCGCCGGTTTGCTGGCTCAAATTTGGTTGATAGACAGCGGCAGTAACTAGCGCTACGATCATTAGAAAGATGACGAGAGATAATATTATAACCCTCGTTCCGAGCATCTCCTTTTTTTGGAGGCAATACGCCGACGAAGGTCTAATCAGAGCTTGACTGGCTTTAAGCCTTGTCAGCGGCTTGGAGAATAGTTTCAATAACGAGGGAGCGTTTACCAGAACTATCAGAACTGCGCCCAGCACTAAGAGAAGGCAGCTCGCGGTGAAACTAGCCGCCGTAGCGAAATTGCTGAAGCCTGAGGTGCTAAAGATCAAGCCTGCGTTGTAGAGTATTAGCGCCGCTCCTGCTACAGTGAGTACTTGCTGTCGTTTGATGACTCGTAGGGCGACGAGGGCAAGGCCAAAGATGATGAGGGGGGGTGCCACAACTTGTGCTGCCAGACTTTGAGGTAACACGCCGTACGCGACAAACCCGAAAACCAGTAGACCCATACCGAATGTGGGCGCCCCCCGTGGCAGGCGCGGCACCTGTTCGGAATTTTCGGCATTTCGTATTGCGCGGACGATATTCAACCTGCTGATTCTGTAGGAGGCGAATGCAATCGTTGCGATCGTAACAAGTAGACCTATGAGAAATGCGGTCAACAGGTCAGTGAGATCATAGTGCAGAACAAGGGACGCTCCTGTGGGGTTTCCTGCCGCAGTGGCCGTATTGAGCATATATATAAGGCCAGCGCCGATTCCGATCCCCAGTATTGACCCGATGGCTGCAGCCAGTAGCGCGCAGGTTACCCCTTCAAAAAGAAAGAGGAGTATGACGTGCCTGCGTTTCATGCCCAAAGCACGGGCCAATCCAAGCTCACTTCTACGCTGTTCAGAAAGCGTCACAAAAACGTT